>Ga0209237_1001390_pt1 | contig 14321 bp, 12 predicted proteins | sample GraSoi013_1_40cm_2_FD_185820 | JGI IMG/M metagenome (GOLD analysis project Ga0209237, IMG submission 185820) | Grasslands soil microbial communities from the Angelo Coastal Reserve, California, USA - Sample 10_02_2013_1_40cm (SPAdes) (version 2) | ecosystem: Environmental > Terrestrial > Soil >... | reverse complement strand
CCCCGAGCTGCCCGCGGGCGCGCCTGAACTCCTGCGTGTGCTGGCCGAGTACGCCCGCCGAGGCGAAGAAACCCTTTCGCGCCACGGCCTCACCGTAGCCGACTAACTTGATTGCCCAGCTTCTCGGCCCCGCGTTGAACAGGCTCGGCGGGGCAGAAGACAGATAACCAATGTCGACAAGATGCTGGCCGACAACCCGACTCCATTGCCGAGTACAGGGTGGGAAGACCGACATTGTTGGCTTCCTCGTCGGCCAGGTCATGAAGGCCACGGCCGGAAAGGCCAACCCGAAGGTCGGTGCCGAGCTGCTTACGAAGAAGACTTCTTGAAAAGCGAAACGGCGGCTCGTCACCGAAGTGAGGAGCCGCAGTCGTGAGTAACAAGCTCCTGTCGGACTACGGAGGAACGACGAAGCCGAAGTCGGTCGGGATGCTGGCTGCCGGCGTCTCGAACAACGTCTCGGTGCCATCCGGGTCGATGGTCTTGGCGCCGTCCGACTCGTAGAAGGCGGCAATCTGTTCCTGCGCTTGGAGTGCAAGGCGCCGCACCGTAGGGCCGAACGTTTCTAAGTTGGTAGAAATCAATAACGTATGCGGATCCCCCGCGAACTTCAGTCTCTGGCCCGTGGGGTCGGTGGGGGGCGGATCAAAAAGGTCGTGACGGTACAGGGTCACACGGTCCTCCAACTTTCCGGCATGGACGGCTTCGGCGACGTTGGGATTGACGGTGGTTCGGTCACCGCGAGCCATCTGGATGAGGATGGGACGCGCCGGGCCGTTGATCGGCTTGGTCTTGAGGTACTCCATGAACGCGCCGGCCGCATTGTTCGCGTTGAGCCACTCCAGGCGCTCGAAGTAGTCTTGGATCTCCAGCGCACCGGGAATGCTGCTCCGGGGGCAAGTCGCTCCTGTCGAGGAGCGCAAAGAACAGTTGACGATGGGCGTCAGACCACGCTCCGGCATGTTCTCGTTGTAGAACGGCGCCGTGACGAGAAGGCCCGGACCGTCGGAAAGTTGCGCCTGCGAGTCGTGAGCTCCGAGCTTGGTGATCAGGGGAGTGCCCAGCGGGTTGAGGAGAGAAGAAGGTTTGTGTTCGTCCAACATCAGACCCGCAACGGGTCCACGCCGCCCCGGCGTATTCCGGAACTCGATGAAGCCGCCGGGGCTTGAGAGCGCCGAGGCCTTGAACCTGGACTCGACAGCGGTGGCGAGTACGCCCAGGACGGCGCCCTTCGAGAGACCGCCATAGTATACGTGTTCCGGATCGAGGTCCCATGTGCCATCACCATCGACATCCATGCCCACTTCGATGGCGCGAATCAGCTGCGCGATGTCGGCGATGCCCTGCCGGTTCTGATCGCGGTCGAACAGGATGCGCGTGTCTCGGACGCCGGACGGGTCTCGGACGCCCCAGGCTCCTTCCGGCTGCGCGCTGTTGCCGTCGTAGAACCCGTCCGGCCCAGGGAAGGGCTGGCTGTCGGGATGGTTGAGGTCATAGGTGCGGCCCGCAAACGGGAAGATTAGCGACGTACCATCCGTCTGCGCGATGGTCACGGTGCTGTTTGGTCCGAAGCCATAGCCGACCTGGTTCCAGCTGAGAGTCGCGATGCAGTGCGAGGCAAAGACCGCCGCGACTCGCGATTGCGAGCCGTTCACTCCGTTCTCGTTGTTGGCGTGTCCCCAGATCACCACCGGCCACCCGCCCGGCGGCTTCCGCCGCTGGGGATTGCACTCGAGGTCTTCCGAGGGCAACATGAGCTCGAAGTAGAGATCCACCGTGCCGAGCTGGGTCGGTGAACCGGAGTAGGTCGGAAACGGGATCATGCTGGCGTTCGCCTGCAAATAATTCGGCGTCTGGATACGGCCGAAGGCCAGCGTCTTGATCGCACCTGGAATGACTAGCATCGTGTCGAGGAAGGCGGGCATGAAGAAAGTATCGACGGGCATGGGCGGCAAGATCCGGTCGCGATGAAACCTAATCCCCGTCCGGTTGTCCGTCCGGGTGATGGTGATCTTGCTGGGGTCGAATACCGCACGCCGCGTGTTCCCGTTGGAATCCTTGGCGATGTTGAAGTAAGCCGGCGAGGGCGGCGGCGTCGCCATTACGGCCGTACGAATTTTCTCGGCCGCTGCGGTCACGCTCAGCGTCGTGAAGACGCTGGCGACCGCGATGTCGTTGCGCTTCACGCCGAAGAAGTGCGCCTGGCCGACCGCGCGCCGCAGCGCCGCCTGGTAAGCCGCAACCGCGGGATCGATCGGCGCGGCGTCCCCGTCATCGCCGATCGCCTTTTTGAACTCCTTCGGAGTCTCGATGGGCTGACCCGTCGTGTCTTTGACGCCGCGGGTCACGAATACAACATAGCGCGTGTGCTGCTCGAGCGTCTCCGCCGCCTCGACGTACAGTGTTTTCGTCGTAGGGTCTGTGTTCGTCGTAGGGTCCCAGACGCCCTGATCGATGCCGACCACCGCGCCTGCGTCCGGCCGTGGCACGGTTTCTTCGTCGTCCGTTTCGACGCGCGCGCTCGGACAGCCGGGCACGCCGTCGATGATCGAGTCACCGAGGCTCACGAGGAAGATCGTGTCGCTGTTCACGGTGCTGAGATCGATCTCGCCGTCGAACGGGATGGCGATGCGCGGCCGGGTGTTGAAGCCGTCCAGCTCGTTGAGCAGCTTGACTTCCATGTGCGCCGAAGGCTCGGTCGTGGAGTCCGGCATCGGCAGGTTCACTTGCTCGCAGGTGTTCTGCGTCGGATCGGCTTTGGTGAACCGGTCCGATGGAAACGGCCCGTCCGAAGGCGCGGCCAACCCGAAGTTCGGATGGACGCCGTCTTTGTGAGGCGTACCACCTTTGTCCGCGACTGCGGGCGACAGAGGCCATGCGGTTGCCATCGCAACGGAGAGCACCAGCGCTGAGTGATTGATTGACGTGCGATTCATCGGGTCCTCCTGCGGGGCCGCGGGGGCCGGCTAAATCACGAGTTGCTTGCACGGATCGGTAGTTCGAGGATCGACGTCTCGAAGGCCCTCCTGTTTTCGTCCGGACCGATCGTCACCTTTGCGATGTCGGTCGCGAAGAGAGCAGTAAGGCCGCGCCTTTCGTGTTCGCCCTCGTGGCCGATCGTCCCCCGACTCTCGCCCTAGGACTTGCACCCTAGGACGATATGCCGCGTAAGGAAAGGCAGACGAACGTCAGAACCAAGCGGTCCTGCTCACTCGCCAGGCTTCGAGCGGCAGCTGCGCAGATAACCTGATTGCGCCAGCACGAGGCCCGCGCGGAGACGCCGTGCAACGGATGCGGTCGTGGTGCGCCGTGGCGGGACCAGGGTGGCGAGGCGGCGCAGCAGTTGGGTGCGACTGGAGCAGTACCATCTAACGGCCATCGCCGAGGGTCGCTTCAACGGATTAGACGACCCGGCCAGCACAACTCGGATGGCGCCGGCGCGCGAGGTCATCGCCGATCGAATCCCGGTACAAGACCCGGCGCGATCTCTGAACCCTGCCCGATCCTGGGCGCGCTACCTCAGGGCTCGGCCAGCAAGCGACGCAGTTGCTCGACGAGCGCTGGGAGGTCCTCGCGCGCTGTCTTCCAGAGAGTCTCCTGCGTGACCCCAAAGTATTCGTGGACCACGACGTTCCGCATGGCGCGCATCTCCGGCCATGGCAGGTCGGGATTGGCGGCGACCACGTCCTCTGGAATGTGGGCGCAGCCTCGCCGATGACGCCGAAGCAGAAGCTGACGGCATCCACGGTCTTCTCGTCCGCGAGGAACGACGCGAGGTCCATGCCGGCCGCGTACCGCTGCACGCGCTCCACCGCCGCCAGGATGTCCTCGATGCGGAGGCGCCAGTCCCTAGCTGGCACTGACCGACTCGGCAAGGATCCGCGCCCGCAGCTGGCGCTTGATGGCATCCTTCATGACCAGATCGACTGGTCGGCCGAGGATGGCTTCCAGCCTGCGCTGGACCCGGAAGAAATGGAAGAGCCCCACCGGCTTGTCGAACTCGACCAGGAGGTCCACATCGCTGCTCGGACCCGAGTCGCCGCGCGCGACGGAGCCGAAGAGATCAAGCGATCGCACCCCGAAGCGTTCGAGCTCTGCTCGATGCTCGGAGAGCCGTCGCAGGGCTTCCTCGCGCGTCATGACTCGATCATAGGGCAGCCGCCGCAGTGAGGCCAGCCGAGGTACGCTACGCACAAGAGCCCCTTTAATCTACTGAAGAAGCCCGCCTGAGACGCTCGACGAAGGCAGCCAAGTCGTCCGGCGCGATCCGGATCGCGCCCAGGACCCGCACGTGCGGCAGCGCGCCCGCCGCGCAAAGCTTGTAGAACGTCGCTGTTGATGCGCTCAGCTGCGCAGCAACGTCAGGGACGGTCAGAAAACCTTGCAGCACCGGTGCAGCAAACGGACTGCAGAACCTTGCTCGAAAGATACTGAATGCAATTCACCGGGTCGAGAATCGCCAGTATGTGCCAAGGCTTGTGAATACTTACATTACTCTACAATCGCCGCCGCCTCCGCAAGCGTGGCAATCACCTGCGAGAGCATCAAACCGCAGCATTTAAGTGCGCCTTTTGTTACTCCTCGACGTTCTCTCGGACGAACTTTACGTGCCAATTCGCAAGTGCCCGGTCCCCTGGTGCCGGCCGCTGAAGCGGATCTCCACGTCGTAGCCGATCATCTGGGCGTACTGCAGGAGCCGCTCCGTCGAGAACTGGTCGAGGCGGCCGCGGACGATGGCGGACACCTTCGCCTGGTCCGTTCCGAGGCGCTCGGCTGCTTCGGTCTGAGTGAGTTCCTCTTCCTCGATCGCAGCGGCAATCTTGGCGGCGAGCTTGGCCTTGGCGAGGGCGTGCTCCGGCTCGGGCACGCCCATGTCGGCGAAGACGTTCCCGCTGCCCTCGGTGATGGTGCTGTGCTTCTTTCCGGTCTTGGTCTTCACGACTTCCCCTTTGCCTTGGTTCGCCGTTCGTGGTCCTGCTTCGCCAACTTGAGCCGCGACTTGATGAGATCGATGTCGGCCTTCGGTGTCGCCTTGCCCGACTTCGACTTCTGAAAGACGTGAAGCACGCACGTACACTACGTCGCCGAGCTGGACCTTGTAGACCGCACGGTAGGTGTTCTTGTCGAAGTCCTCGACTGCCTCGAGTCCTCCTCGTGCCTCGAACGCACCTAATACAGCGGAGATTTGGCGGACCGCATCGAGGTCGTCTACAGGCTCGCGCATAGTCGCCTCTCCGCCTGAACCGATCAGTGGTGAGGGCCTACTCGATCCAGGTTCAATATTCGTCGACGTGCTCGCGAACGATGACTTTCAGCATGGTTTGATAGCCTAGACCCCTCTTGGCGGCCTTCTTGCGCAGCTTGTCGATCAGGTCCTGCTCGAGCACGATCGAGGTCGGTAGGGTCTTGCGGATCGGTCGCAGCCCACCAGCCGCTCGGATGTCCTCTCCGAGATCCCGCTTCTCGAACTCCTCGACCTGGAGGTCGCCCCTATCGGCCTTGTTCCGAACCACCTTCGAGCGTTGCCTTCGCCTCGTCATAGACTCTCCTTTCGTTGCGCCGCATGGGCCGGCAGCTGATCGGCCGGAGCTGGTTGCCGCGGCGGGTGAAAATGAGCGCCAGCCGCCGGCCAGCATCGCTTTCTCCGAGCAGCAACCAGCGCGGCTCGTCATGCCTGGGCTCGACGATACGACCCGCGAGAAAGACGGTGCGGCGGAAGAGCGACTCGACATCCGATGCCTCGACTCCGTGCTTTTGGCCCTTGCTCCGGTTCCCGGCGTCCCAGTCGAATTGCCCCGCAGCTCCTGTGAGTCCGCCCAGCCACTCGTCCAGGCTGCTGTCGGGCGAGAGCTTCACTAGCTACAGTGTAGCTATTAAACGGGTTGTCGTCAAATGGACTGGCGTTCGATGAACGCGGCCAGATTGACCGGCGCGACGCGGATTGCTCCTAGGACGCGAACATCGCGAGTTTGCCGGCCGCGCAGAGCTTGTAGACGGTGGCCGTGGAGACGGAAAGCCGCGCAGCCACTTCGCGAACGGTCAGAAAACCTTGCAGCACCGGTGCAGCAAACGGGCTGCAAAACCGTGCTCCAAAAGATACTGAACGCAAATCGGCTGATCCAGAATCTCCAGGACTTGCCATGGCTTGTGAATGCTTACCCTACAAACGCATCGATTCCTTTTCCCAAGCTGAGGGTCGCGGGTTTCGACTCCCGTTTCCCGCTCCAATTCAAGCTCCTGAGAGACTTGGTCGTTCAGGTCCAGCGTTTGGGTCGGACCTTCGTCGTTCGCGCCTGCCAGTAGCAATTTGTAGCCAGCACGGCGCGACGCGGCCCGGCTCAGGGCGTCCTGCGGCGGACCACGCCAGGCAGGAAAGTGAACTGCCAATCGCTGTAGGCGCTCGCATTCGCGAAGTCCTGGTCGCCTTCATCGAAGTGGCCGGTCTTGAGCGGCGCACGTTTGGAGCTGCTCGTGACGCCCATGATTCCGCCGTTCGGCGCTGGCACGAGCACCCAGTCGACTGCGTTCGTCATCGGGTCCGGATACAGTCGCCTGAGATAGCGGACCTGAACCGGGGCGTCCGGTGCAGCACCGAGCAGCTCCTCCAGCGTCTGCGGATAGACTCGCTTCTGCCTCCAGTAGCGCCCGATCGCCACACGGTACTCGTGCCCGACCCAGAGGAGCTGCGTCTCGCGCTCGCGCTGCGCGGCCGTAGCCGCGACCTCGCCCGCGGCCGCGAGCATGAGGCCGATCAGCACGACGAGAGCGAGCAGCCCGACGTAGGTGAAGCCGCCGGCCCTGCGCCGTGCCCGCTCACCACGCGACATAGGCGACTCCGTTCTCGCCCATCCCCTCGGCGCCGCTCTTGACGTCCTTGACGCCGTTGTCCTCGGGGTCGTCCGCGTTCACGACGATCCACTTCTCGGCGGTCTTGGCGATGGGATCGACCGGGATGCTGCGCAGGTAGTGCTTCTCGACCAGCACCGTGAGCGTCTGAGGATACTTGCCGGTGTCGCCGTAGAACTTGTCGATCGATTCGCGCAGCGTCGTCAGGTCCTGCTTCAGGACCGCTTCCCTGGAGCGCTCGAGCGAGCGGAAGTAGCGCGGCACCGCGATGGTGAGCAGCGTCGCGATGATCGCCATCACGACGAGCAACTCGACCAGCGTGAAGCCGCGGCGTCTACCAGTCACGGTACGGCACTCCATTGAGCCCGGTGCGCGACGAGCGCGAGTGCACATCGTAGACGTCATCGCCCGGCTGTGGATCGTCCGGCGGGCTCGAATAGGACCGCAGCCCCCAGGTGTCCGCGGCCGGCGTCGTCGCGTCCGGCCAGAAAGGATCGCGCGGCAGGCGTCGCAGGAAGTAGATCTTGACGCCCTCCTTGGCGCTGGCCGCATCGTCGACCCCGTCGACCAGCGACTGCAGATCGGGCGGATACCCACTCTTGTCGAGCTCCTTCTTGATGCGGCCGCTGTCCGAGGCGCGCTTGTAGGCGTCGATCGCGGCCCGGATCGTGCGCAGCGAGACGCGCAGCTCGCTCTCGCGTTCGCGCTGGTACACCAGCTGCGCCGACGGAACGGCGGCGGTCGCCAGGAGCGAGATGATCCCCACCGTGATCACTAGCTCGATGATCGTGAAGCCGCGGTTGCGCATCGCTCGCTCACTGTGCCACGGCGATCTTGAGCGGCGTCGCCTGGGTCGCGGCCACCGCGACGCCATCCTCACCGACCAGCACGACCTGCGTCGCGATCGCGATCGCCGGCCGGGCCGCGACCACCCGGAAGCGCAGGTTGAGCAGGGTGCCGCCCCCGGCGACCGGGGCACCCTCGCTGCCGGCGAGCTCGAGCTGCACCCCGCCTGGCTTCGTGTCGACCTTCGGTGTGTCGCCGGACGGCGCGAGGTCGCCGGGCTCGGCGCTGACGAGCTGCAACGCCGAGGCGTCGAACCCTACCTGCGTGCGGATGCGTCCGAGCGCCGAGGTCGAGGCGAGCTTGACCGACACGCTGACCTCGTCACCCACCTTGGCCGTCTCGGGACCTTCGATCGTGACCTTCGGCCTGCTGTCGGCGGCGGCGCCCTGCGCGACTGCAGTCGCGTCCGGCGCGGCGGTGTCCGCTGGCTTGCTCGCTGCTGCCTTCGCATCCGGCGGCGCGGCGGCGGCCGCGTCCGCGGCCGGGGGCTTGCGCGCCGCCGCGTCGATGCGCGACGGCACGGCACGCGGACCGCTCGACACCGGCGGGGCGTTGCCCACGGCACTGCCCGCGCCGAACGACACGCCGCCCGGCACGACCGGCACGGCGCCGGACCCCGCCGGCGCCGACGCGCCGGCAGCCCCGCTCGCGAACGGCCCCGAGCGCGTCTGAGACTCGGTACCGTACCAGAACTCGGTGGTCTCGCTCGACGGCCGCGGCTGCGTGCGGATGAGCCGCGGCGTGATCGACAGCACGATCTCGTTCTTGTCGCGGGTCGTGCCGTTCGAGCCGAACAGCCGGCCGAGGATCGGCAGGTCGCCGAGCCCCGGGATGTGCGACGAGTTGCGCTGGTCGGTATCCTGGATCAGCCCCGCGAGCACCTGCGTCTCGCCGTCCTTGAGCTCGAGCAGCGTGCTCGCATTGCGGGTGCCGATCTCGTAGGCGAGCGTCGTGCCACCGTTGCCGATCGGCACGCTGATCTGCTTGATGATCGAGCTGACCTCGAGCGAGACCTTGATCGCGACGTTGCCGTCGTTGTGGATGGTCGGCTGGACTTCCAGCGTCAGGCCCGCGTCGATGTACTGCACGTTGCTGGTCGAGAACGCGCCACCGACCGTGGCGCTCGTGCCGGAGGTCACGACCGGCAGGCGGTTGCCGACCAGGATCTTGGCCTTCTCCCTGTTGCGCGCCCGGATCCGCGGACTCGACAGCACGTTGGTGACGCCGACTTGCTTCAAGAGGTCGACGCTGACCCCGAGCGAGGAGACGGTGATCGTGTTCTTGTTCTGCTTGGCGGGGACCGCAAGGTCCCCCAGCACCAGCCCCGACTGGCCGGGGTTGCCGCTGTTGGGCGGCTTAGTCAGCGAGAGACTGACGTTGGTCGGGTAGTTGATGCCGAGCTGCTCGAGGAGGCTGTGCGTGATCTCGAGGACCTCGACCTCCATGATCACTTCGGACTCCGGCACGTCCAGCGAAGCCACGAGCTTCTCGGCCATGCGCACGTGCTCCGGCGTGTCGCGCATCACGAGCGTGCTCGATTTCTCGTCGACGAACAGCGTCTTCGTTCCGAGCACGGTCTTGAGCAGCGACTCGGCGTCCTTCGGCGCCGCGTTCGTCAGGTAGAACGTGTGCACGATCTCGTCCCGGTACTCTTTCTGCTTCGCGGGCGTGTTCGGGTAGATCAGCGCGATATTCTCCGACAGCACCTGCCGGCCGAGCTGGCTCTGCGCCAGGATCAGGTCGATCGCCTGCTCGACCGGCACCTGGTTGACGAAGATCGTCGTCTTGCCCTCGCTCTTCACGTCTTTGTCGAAGATGAAATTGAGGCCGGTCTGGCGAGCCAGGGCCTCGAACACCATCTTCATCGGCGCGTCGCGGAACTGGAGCGACACCGGCCGGTCGTCGCGCGTCTTCAGGCGCAGCACGGCCGACGTCGGGCCGCGCGCGAGCTCCATCCTCGACAGCAGCGCAGTCGCCGCCGCGAAGCCTGGATCCTCGGCCAGCACGGCGTGCACCTCGAGCTCGGCGGCGTCGATCTGCTTCGACGCGAACAACTGCTCCGCCTTGACGATGCGTTCGGCATGCCGCCGATCGGCCTGCACGCCCTTGAGGCCGCGCAGCGCCCGGTCGTTGCCCGGCTCGAGCGTCAGCACGCGCCGATAGTTCGTCGCGGCGCTCTCGCGGTCCCCGTTCGCGCGCGCCCTGTCGGCGGCGGTGATCAGCTGCTGCACGGCCGCTTCAAGGCGCAGGCGCAGCTCGAGGCGGAGCTCCAGGTTCGAGGGGTCGTTCCTGACGGCCTCTTCGAGATTCGCGATGGCTTCCTCAAAGGCGCCCTGCTCGAATGCCTTGACACTCTCGCGGCGCAGGCGTTCGGTGGCGCAGCCCGCGATCAGGGCGGACAGCAGCAGGACACACAGTCGTCGGGCAAACGGTCTCAATGGGAGACTCCGGCCGCGAGGGTCTGGCGGATGTTGAGCGGCAAGTAGACAAACACGAGTTGGCCGCCGACGGCGCTCTCGAACTGGTAGACACCGTCGAGCTGGTCGCCGACGCGGGCGTCGATCATGCGGTCGCCGTGCGCCAGGAAGAACACCGGGGGGTGGCCCTCGGGGGCAAAGCTGCCGATGAAGGTGTATGGGAACGGCGGCGCCGTGGGCTCGGGCGGCGGTGGCGGCGGGGCCGGCGGCGGGGCCGGCGGCAGCACGTACCAGGAGTGCTGCGCAAAGAGCGCCGCCGCACGCGTGGGCGCGACGACCCGATCCGATGCCGGGCGCGCCTCCGAGGCGCGCGGTGACGCCTGCCCCCCCGGCACGGCCGTCGCGGGCCCGGCTCCCGGCAGGCCGATCGTGCCGGTCGCGACCGTGTAGACGGTCATCCGGATCTGCGCTTCGACGTTGCCGTCGGCGATCGCCTTTCGGTCGAGCACGAGGTCGCTGAGGGCGACCGCCGGCATCGTCGCCAGCGTCGCATCGACGAACGCGCGGATCTGCGGGTAGGGTCCGGTGACCGGGAACGCGATCTGGTAGCGGACCACGCCGCTGCTCCTCGTCGAGTTGATCTCGTACTTGCCGGTATCGACCGCGAGCCGCGCCTGCGTGGCCTTGTTGAACAGCTGGCGCAGGATCGCCGGCATGTCGGTTCGAGCCGGCAGCGCGCGCATCGCGGTGGCGGGATCGGCGACCTTGTCCGCGGCCGCCGTTCGCGCCCCCGACTGCGCGGCCGCGAGGTCGGCGCGCAGCGCCTCTATGTCGGCCGCGACCTTGAGGTATGTCGAGAACAGGAACAGCGCCGCCGCGAGCAGCAGCCCGATGCCGACGAGCCCCGGCCGCCCGGTGCGGCTGATCGTCCAGGCGGCGCGCGGCAGCCACTCGTTGCTGAGCCGGACCGAGAGCCGGCGGGCGAGCGCGGGAGCAACCGCACGGCCCGGGATCGCCGGCAGGCGCGCGGGTGCGCCCGGCGTAGTCACTGTCAGTGTCCTCGCGAGCTCGGGCGCGGCACTCATGTTCGCCACTCCGCCGAGAGCTTGATGCGCAGCGGGTGCTCGGGATCGTCCTTGCGCAGCTCGTGGCTCTCGAGCATCGGGTAGCGCAGCACCGCGCTCTTCTGCAGACGCTTGAGGTAGGCGAGCGCGTCGGGCAGGGCGCGCACCTCGGCCGTGATCCGCACCAGTTGCTTGCCGGGGTCGGGCTCGACGCGCAGCAGCGAGACGGTGGCCGCGCCGTCTTGGCTGGCGGCCTCGAGCTCGGCGAGCAGCCGGGTCCAGGGAATGCTGAGCTCGCGCTCGACCGTCGCGGCCTCCGCGGCGCTCTTGAGCGACTCGGGAGTCGGCGCGCTGTGGCGCGGCTGCGGCCTCGCACCGAGCGCGGCGTCGAGTCGGCTGCGCTCGGCGAGCTTGCGGTCGAAGGCCAGCCCGAGCGCGAGCGCGGCTGCGAGGCCGACGGCGCACAGCGCCGCGCCCGCGAGCGGCGCCTGGTGCACCGGGGCGACGAAGTCGAGCTTGACCGGACGCGGCAGCTTCTTCATGAGGACATCCTCTGCAGCAGCGCGAGCTCGTGCGCCTTGGCGCCGTCGCCGGCGCCTTCCTCCAACCACTCGAGCCCGGCGATCGCGCCCGCGCCACGGCGCATCCAAGCCGGCGCATCCACGAACATGCGGCCGGGCGCGCCGGCAGCCGCGGTCAGCCTGGCGAAGGCCTGCAGCCGTTCGAGCTCTGCGCTCCAGTCCGGCGACAGGCGCGCCATGTGGACCCGGTCCCACGCGCCGTTGCTCAGGTGCACGGCGGACAGCGACCCGTCGTCCACCCTGACGAACCAGGTGTCGTCCGCCGGCAGCCGGTGGCGCCAGGCGTTGAAGGCGACGATCAGCTGCGGCTGCAGCGAGACGAGCGCGAGCCGCGCCGGGGCGAGCGTGTCCTCGAGCGCGCTTCGAAGCGTCGCCGGCATCGCGCAGGCGACGTAGGAATGACCGGGCGGGGTATCGGCCAGCGACACGGCCCAGTCCGCCACGGCCTCGCCGTAGGTATCGCCGAGCACGAAGCGGGCATGCGTGAGGCGACCTTTGGCGTCGAGCCGGGTTGCCGGCCACGGGACGATGCCATAGCGCGCCCAGGAGTGGTCGGCCACCACGGCCCGGGCAGCGGCGCCGTGCCAGGTCGGTTCGATCAGCACGTCGGCCAGGCGCGCGAGAACGGGGCCGATGTCGCCGAACGTGCCGGCCGAGACGGCGAGCTCGGTCGCGGCGACGACGCGCGGCTTGAGCCCGCGGGCGCGGCGCACGAGCGCGAGCTTGCGCGGCCCGAGGTAGATCGCGATCTCATCACGCCAGAGCGGTGACACGGTTGGCCTCCAGAAGGGTGGTAACGCCGTGCTGCACCAGCTCGAGTGCGGCGCTGCGGAGGAGTTTCGAGCCGCCCGCCAGGGCGAGCTCCTTGAGGCGGCGTGCCGGCGCGCGCGCCACGATCGCCTCGCGCAACTCGTCGTTCAGGACGAGCAGCTCACCGATCGCGCGGCGGCCCTTGTAGCCGGTGCCGCGGCACTGGGCGCAGCCGCGGCCGGTGCGGAACCTCCAGTCCGAGACCGCCGGCAGCAGCAGGCCCGACTGGCTGATGACTTCGTGCGACGGCTGTACCGGCTCTGCGCATTGCTCGCAGACGATGCGCACGAGGCGTTGGGCGAGGATGCCGTTCAGGGCCGAGACCAAGGCGTAGGCGTCGACCTGCATGTGCGAGAAGCGGCCGAGCACGTCGAAGACGTTGTTGGCGTGAACGGTCGTGAACACGAGGTGGCCGGTCAGCGCCGACTGGATCGCGATCTGCGCGGTCTCCGGATCGCGGATCTCGCCGACCATGATCTTGTCCGGGTCGTGGCGCAAGATCGACCGGAGGCCGCGCGCGAAGGTCAGGCCCTTCTTCTCGTTGACCGGGATCTGCAGCACGCCGGGCAGCTGGTACTCGACCGGATCCTCGATGGTGACGATCTTGTCGCGGCCGGTGTTGGTCTCGGAGATCGCGGCATAGAGCGTCGTCGTCTTGCCGCTGCCGGTCGGGCCGGTCACGAGCAGCATGCCGTAGGGCAGCTCCGACAGGCGCCGCAGGCGCTTGACCACGTCCGCCTCGAAGCCGAGCGCATCGAGCCGCAGGCCCTGCAGTTCGTCGGTCAGCGCCTGCTTGTCGAGGATGCGCAGCACCGCGTCCTCACCGTGCACGCTCGGCATCACCGAGACGCGGAAGTCGATCGGCCGGCCCTTGAGCCCCAGCCTGAAGCGGCCGTCCTGCGGCACGCGCCGCTCGGCGATGTCGAGCTCGCTCATGACCTTGACGCGCGAGATCACCTGCTCGCAGAGATCCGTGCCGCCGAGCGTGACGATGTGCACGAGCACGCCGTCGAGGCGGTAGCGGACCGCGAGGCCGCCCGGGCGCGTCTCGAGGTGGATGTCGCTGGCGCCCGCCTTGAGGGCGTCGTAGACGGTCGAGTGCACGAGCTTGACGACCGGGCTCGAGTCGGCGCTGATCGAGGCGAGCGACAGATTCTCGATGTCGGTATCGACGAGCTTCTCGCCGTCGCTGGCCACCGCCGCGACGTCCATCGCGCGCAGGTCCTGCTCGAACTTCGCGACGTAGGCCTTGATCTCGTCCGGCGCGGCGAGGTGCCAGGACAGGTTCTGCGGGATCTTGAGCTCGAGCCAGCCGCGCAGCGCCAGATCGAACGGGTTGCCGATGACAGCGAGGTACTCGGCGCCGCGCTTGACGACCACGCAGCCGCGCTGGGCCGCGTCGGTGGGCCCGAGCAGGTCGAAGGCGGGCGCGAGCGCCATCAGCGCCGCGCTCTCGAGCACGGGATAGCGGAGAGCAGCGCCGAGCGCGCGGGCCAGCGCGTCGCCGTCCAGGCCGCTGGTCTCGGCGAGTACCGCGACCGGCGAGCGGCCGGTCGCAGCGGCGCTCGCGACCGCCGCGCGCAGCGCATCCTCCGCCAACGACGGCGGCACCGGCGGCGGGGCCGGCTGCGGCTGCACGGCGTCCAGGGCGTCCACAATCTCCACGGCGTCCAGCGCGTCCACAATCTCCACGGCGTCCAGGGCGTCCACAACCTCCACAGCGTCCAGGGCGTCCACAATCTCCACGGCGTCCAGGG
>Ga0209237_1001384_pt1 | contig 14361 bp, 10 predicted proteins | sample GraSoi013_1_40cm_2_FD_185820 | JGI IMG/M metagenome (GOLD analysis project Ga0209237, IMG submission 185820) | Grasslands soil microbial communities from the Angelo Coastal Reserve, California, USA - Sample 10_02_2013_1_40cm (SPAdes) (version 2) | ecosystem: Environmental > Terrestrial > Soil >... | reverse complement strand
GGCCACGAGACCCCGTTCACCCAGGCCATCCAGGCCGTCCGCGCAGGCGGCGCGGTCTCGTCGGTCGGCGTGTACGTCGAGACCACGATGGGATTCCAGGCCCGCGAGGCGATCACCCACACGATGCCCCTCAAAGACACGCCCCACGGCTACGCGATCTTCGATCGGAAGGAGGACCGCGCGATCAAAGTCATGCTCAAGCCGTGACGTCGCGCGGACGCCGCCCGAGCTCCGTGGTGCGATGGCTGCACGTGCTGGGGCCGGGGCTGATCACCGGCGCCTCCGACGACGATCCCAGCGGCATCACGACCTATTCGGTGGCGGGGGCATCGCTCGGTTATGCGACGCTGTGGACGGCGCTCGCCACGTTCCCGCTCATGGCCGCCGTTCAGCTCACCTGCGCGCGTATCGGCCTGGTCACGGGGCAAGGCCTGGTCGGGTGCGTCCGTCGCCACTACCCGCGGAGCTTCCTCTACGTCGCCTGCCTCCTCTTGCTCGTCGCCAACGTGTTCAACATCGCGGCCGACCTCGGCGGGATGGCCGACGTGGTGACCATGCTCACGGGACTGCCGGCCATGATCTTCGTGCCCGTCGTCGGCGCGGCCATCGTGACCATGACGATCTGGGCGTCGTACGCGACCGTGGCGGCGTATCTCAAGTGGTTGACCGTCGTGCTGTTCGCGTACATCGTCGCCGGGTTTCTCGCGAAACCGGACTGGGGCGCCGCGCTGCGGGGAACGATCGTGCCCCAGATCAGCCTCGATCGCGCGTTTGTCACCACCCTCGTCGGCATCCTGGGAACGACGATCTCGCCGTATCTGTTCTTCTGGCAGACGTCGCTCGAGGTCGAGGAGGAGCGCGCGCGCGGCCGAGGCTCGATCGCGGCCCGACGGGGCGCGACACCGGATGAGCTTCGCGATGCCCGCCTCGACGTGACCGCGGGGATGCTGCTGTCGAACGCGGTCATGTACTTCATCATGCTGACGACGGCGTCCACGCTGCACCGCGCGGGTCAGCGCCAGATCGAGTCGAGTCGGCAGGCCGCCGAGGCGCTGCGGCCGTTGGCGGGCGACGCCGCGTACCTCCTGTTCGCGCTCGGCATCATCGGGACCGGCCTGCTCGCGATTCCGGTGCTGGCCGGCTCGGCGTCCTACGCGATCGCGGAGCTGTTCGGCTGGCGAGCCGGCCTGGACTTCAAGCTCCGTCAGGCCCGTCGGTTCTACGCGGTCCTGGCCGCGGCCGTGGCGGCCGGCATGGCGCTCGACGCCCTCGGGATCAACGCCATTCGTCTGCTCTTCCTGTCGGCGGTGCTCAACGGCGTGCTGGCCCCGCCGCTGCTCGTCCTCGTCATGCTCGTGGCCAACAATCGCGCGATCATGGGCCCGCGCGTGAACGGCCCCTGGCTCAACGTCCTCGGGTGGCTGACCACGGCGATGATGACGGCGGCGGTGGCTCGTGGCGACCAGCCTCGGCGGCTGAGCCGGGCGGAGCCGATCAGGCCTGCGGCCGGAGGTCGAACTTCTCCAGCCGATAGCGAAGCGTCTCGCGCGAGATGCCCAGGAGCTCGGCGGCGCGCGCGCGATTCCAGCTCGACGCGCGCAGGGCCTCCTGGATCAGCGCCCGCTCGACGTTCTCCAGCACGATCGGCCCGGCCGCGAAGTCGACCTGCACGCTGCCGTCGGAGGCAACGAGGATCGGCTCCGGGCGACGCTCGCGGTTCAGGCCCAGGTGTTCCACGCTGACGACGAGGCCGGCGTGGAGCAGCGCGGCCCGCTCGATCACGTGGGCCAGTTCGCGCACGTTGCCGGGCCACGAGTAGGCGAGCAGCGCCTCCTCCGCCTCGGGCGAGAGCACTTTCGGCGGGAAGCCGTACTGCTGGCGGTAATGGTCGAGGAAGTGGCGGGCCAGCAGCATGATGTCGTCGCTGCGCGACCGGAGCGGCGGGACGACGAGCGTGATGGCGTTGATGCGGTAGTACAGGTCGTCCCGGAACTCGCCGTCGCCGATCGCCCGTTCGAGATCGCGATTGGTCGCCGTCACGATCCGCACGTTGACCGTCTTGGTGCGCAGGCCACCCAGGCGGCGGATGGCCTTCTGCTCGATGACCTTGAGGAGCTTGATCTGCAGCGCCAGCTCGACGTGGCCGATCTCGTCGAGGAACAGCGTGCCGCCGTCGGCCGCCTCGAACAGGCCGGCCTTCGCCGTCTTCGCGTCCGTATAGGCGCCGCGCTCGTAGCCGAAGAGCTCGGCCTCGAGGAGCGTCGTGGGAATCGCGGCGCAGTTGATCTCGATGAACGGCCCGGCGCTCCGCTGGCTCTGGTAGTGGATGGCGCGGGCGACCATTTCCTTGCCCACGCCCGTCTCCCCGCGGATCAACACCGTGGGTGCCGCCCCGCGGTCGGTGCCCTCCAGCGCGGCCACTCGCTCGATCTGCTCCTTGAGGATCTTGATCGGCGTGGACTCGCCGACGATGTCGGAGATGCCGCCGCTGCGGCGATCGCGGGCCTTGAGGTAGGTCAGCTCCTGCCGCATACGCTGGTGCGTGCGCGCCTTGTCGACGATGAACCGCAGCTCGTCGAGATCCACCGGCTTCATCACGTAGTCGAAGGCGCCGAGCTTCATCGCGTCGACGGCCGAGGCCACCGAGGCGTGGGCGGTCACCATGAGCACCTCGATCGTCGGCAGCATCTCGCGGAGCCGGCGAAGGACCTCGATGCCGTTCATCCCGGGCAAGCGCACGTCGACGATGGCGACGTCGGGGCTCGTGGCCTCCGCGCGCTGGAGCCCGTCCTCGCCGGAGAAGGCCACCACGGTGCTGAACCCGTGGTGCTCCAGGTAGGCGGCGATCGAGTCGGCGAGGATCCGCTCGTCGTCGATGACCAGCACGTGCCCGAGGAGGATCATGCCGGCCGGCTCGTCTCGAACGTCACGTGGAAGACGGCGCCGCCGCCCGGCGCGTTCCCGGCCTTCACCGATCCGTCGTTGGCCTCGATGAACTTCTTCGCGAGCGCCAGTCCGAGCCCGGTGCCCTTGGGCTTCGTGGTGAAGAACGGCTCGAAGATCTTTCGCAGGGTGTCGGGCGGGATCCCGGGCCCGGTATCGCTGACCTCGAGGAACACCTTGTCGCTCCCGTGCGAGCCGTTCGACTCGTAGTCGGTGACGATGGTGATGGCGCCACCGGCCGGCAACACAGCATCGCGCGCATTTTCGAGAATATTGAGGATGGCTTGCTGAAGCAACATCGCGTCACCAGTGATGGGCGGCAGGCCCGGCGTCAGGTGCTCGATGAGCTTGACGTCGCCACTGCTGAGCCGGCCCGCCATCATCTGGAGCACTCCGCTCACGATGGAGTTCAGGTCGAGCCGCTGCTGCCGCTGCTTGGTCGGTTCCACGAACTGGAAGAGCTCCTTGACCCGTGCCTCCAGGCGGTCCACTTCCTGGATGACATTGGCGAGGTTGTGGGCGGCCGACGACCGGTTCTCGATCGGCACGTGCAGGAGCGCCACCTGGATGGCGGCACGGATGTTCGCCAGCGGGTTACGGATCCCGTGGGCGACCGCGGTCACGACTTCTCCGATCGCGGCCAGGCGCTCCGTCGCGATGAGCTGGGTCTGCATGCCGCGCAACTCTTCGTTGGCGACGGCGAGCTGGTGGCTACGGTACTCGAGCGCTTCCTGCTGCTGCTCGATGCGGACGGCCGAGCGCCTGACGATGTAGACGAGCGCGATGTAGAGCAGGGAGGCGCCCAGGAGTGCGGTGGCGGCCACGATGATCTTGATGCTGCGCACGCGCGCGAACACCTGGTCGGGCGACTTGTAGGCCTCGACCACGCCGACCACGCGCGAGTCCTGGAACACGATCGGCACGTAGACTTCCACCAGCGCAAGGTTGTGCTCGTAGACGTTCTCGCCCTTGCGCTCGCCGATCTCGCCTTTCACCATGATCCGCCCGGCCAGGGCTCCCCGGAGCTGCGGATTGTCGGGGAAGCTCTGGCCGACGAGGCGCGGCTCGTCCGACCAGATCACGGTCCCCGCGACGTCGTAGATCTTCAGGCGAATCAGCTCGGGCATGAGGATGACGTCCTCGTAGAACGTCGCGAAGCGGGCCTGGGCCTCCGGCGTGTTCGGGGCCCGGAAATACGCGGGCGAGAGATTCGAGTGCGCTTCCTTCGTGATGAACGCGGCGGTCAACGTCCATTCGCGCTCGAGCAAGTCTTGACGGAAGTGATACGAGATCACGACCACGAGCGCGGCCGTGGTGGCGGCGGTGACGAAGAAGCTGAGCAGGGCGAACTGCGTCACCGGCCCGCGCGAGATTCGAAGGAGCTTTTTCATCGACGACCAGTTCACGATTCGATGATTTCAGATGGAGCGCATACTCGCAAGTGTCGGAGAATGTTACACGATTCGTCGGGTGGGGGTTTTCACCAAGGGGCAGATGCCCCCGCGGGGATTTGCCGCCGACCACGTGCATATACCGCCCGTCCGGGTGCCGGACGGGCGGTGAGCAAATTGATCAGCGTTGACGCGACGCCGCGCCAAGAGCGATATACGCCGCCGCGTCTGGCGCTGGCCTTGCAGAACGAGTGTGGCGCTCGAGAGAGGTCATAGCGCGCGCTCACGAGCGACTACAACGACACGACGAGAGGAGAGAACACGATGATCGCTGGGTTCCCGAAGGTGGTGCCGAGCAAGAGCAACGATGCCGGTCGCCGGAGCGGAAAGTCGAAGCACGGTACGCGGCGCGGTCGGTAGTCAGACCAAACGGGCGCGACACGCGAGCCACGCGCGTGTCGCGCCCATCGATTCCCATGCGACCCCTCACGGCAACCCGCACCCTCCTCGCTCTCGAACGGCGTTTCCGCCGGCACCGCCGGGCGGTCATTCCGGCGGTGGTGCTCGTCGGCGTCCTCGCCGTCCTCGCCCCCCTGTCGAGCGCGGGGCTCCTCTGGCTCCTGAAGGTCATGATCGATTCGGTCTTCGTGGCGCGGCGCCTGGATGCCATGCCGATCCTGATCGCCGGCTACTTCGGGCTGGCCAGCCTCAAGTTCGGTGCCGACTATCTCCGTCGGTGTATGGATGTCGCCGTGGCGGAGCGGATCAACCAGGACGTGCGGGCCGAGGTCTATCGTCATGTGATGACGCTGTCCGAGCCGTCGGTGATCGGGCGCGGCATCGGCGATCTACTGGCGCACCTGTCGGGCGATGTCGAGCGCGTGGAATACCTCATCTTCGCCGGCCCGATCATGCTGATCAGTGACGTCGCGGCGGCGACGTTCTTCACCGTCGTCCTCTTCATGATGAACTGGCAGCTCGCGCTCGTGGCCTTCACGGCGGCGCCCTTCCTGGCCTGGGTGGTGGTGCGGCGCGCGCCGCGCGTGAAGCGAACGGCGCGAGTCGCCCGGCGTCAGGCGGCGTCGTGGCTGGCGCTGGCCGAAGAGACGCTCGGCGCGTTGCCCATGCTGCACGCGTTCCGGGCCCACGACCATGAGACGGCGCGGTTCAACGCGCGGATGGACGTCTCGCGGCGGGCCGAGATCCGGAACGTCGCCGTGCAGGCGCAACTGACGCTGCTCGTCGAGATGATCGCCGTCGTGGGTGGCCTGGTCGTCCTCGTCGTGGCCGCGCATCACGTCAGCTCCGGCGTCATGACCCTGGGGGCCGTCGTCGCCTTCCTCGGGTCGCTGGGCTCGCTCTACGATCCAGCTCGTGAGCTCGGCCAGATCGCCAGCCGGTTCCAACGCGCGGCGGCCGGAGTCCATCGCGTGGCCGACTTGCTCGACACGCGCGGCACCGTGACCGAGCGGATCGACGCCGTGACGCTGCCCCGGTCCACTGGACGCATCGAGTTCCGCGACGTCCACTTCGCGTACCCGCGTGGCGCCGACGTCCTGAACGGTGTCTCGTTCACGGTCGAGCCCGGCGAGATCGTCGCCATCGTCGGCGCGAGCGGGAGCGGCAAGTCCACGCTGGTCCGGCTGCTCCTGCGCTTTCACGACGTCGGCGCCGGCGCCGTGCTGGTCGATGGCCACGACGTGCGCGACCTGACGCTTGCCTCGCTGCGGGCGAACATGGCGGTGGCGTTCCAGGACCCGTACGTCGTGCGGGGCTCGATCATGGACAACGTGCGCTATGGCCGGCCCGGCGCCTCCGACGCCGACGTCGCTCGCGCGATCCAGACGGCCCGAGCAGAGACGTTTGTCCACGCCCGCCGCCGGCAATCGGCGGCGTGGGTCGGCCCACGCGGTGAACGCCTGTCGGGCGGTCAGCGCCAGCGCCTGGCTCTGGCTCGCATGTTCCTGCGCGACGCGCCGATTCTGGTGATGGACGAGGCGACCGCGGCGGTGGACAGCGAGACGGAGGAGCTGATTCACGCGTCCATCCAGCGTTTCGCGAGGCGTCGCACGATCCTCGTCATCGGTCATCGCCTGGCCACGGTTCGCCAGGCCGATCGCATCGTCGTGCTGGAAGGCGGCCGCATCACCGAGATCGGTGCACCTGCGTCCCTGCTCCAACACGGCAACCGGTGCTACGACCTGTTTGCCGGCCAGCTCGGCAGGGCGGTGTAGGGTGAGTCGTCGGCGATCTGATCGTCACTTGAGCGTCATCAGTCGGGTCGGACGGGGTGGTGGCGGTGTCGTGTTCATCGTGTGGAACCACCACACCTGGTGCCCCATGGCCTGCAAGATCATCGGTTCCCAACGCCGGGCGCGTCGCGAGGCCAGCGTGCTGAGCGCGCTCGATCATCCGAACATCGTCCGGTTCTTCGGCGAGGCGCGGCCCGCGCACCTGTTGATGGAATACCTCGACGGGCCCACGCTGCGTCGGTTGATCCGGACCAGCCGCCAGCGGCGGCTGAGCGTCGCGAACGCGTTGCGCGTGGCGATCCACGTGGGTGCGGCGCTCACGCACGTCCACGAGCGTGGCTTCGTCCATCTCGACGTCAAGCCGTCGAACGTCATCGTGGTCGGCGGGCGCCCCGTGCTGGTCGACTTCAGCACGGCCCGACCGCGCACGAACCGTCCAGTCGGCTATGCCGCGGGCACCGATCTCTACATGGCCCCGGAGCAGTGTCGGGGCGGCCGGGTGACGCCGGCCAGCGATGTGTACGGTCTCGGCGCGACGCTCTACGAGTCGCTCACCGGACGCTCGCCGTTTCCCGAGGGCACGCGACGGAAGCCCTTTCCCCAGCTGGCCCTCTCACCACTGCCGCTTCGTTCTTTCGCTCCGGCCGTGCCGGTGGCCCTCGAGAAGCTGGTGCTGGCCTGTCTGGCCCCGAACCCGGCGGCACGCCCCTCGATGGCGGAGCTCCTCCCGAAGCTCCACGAGTTCATTCGCACCGGGCCCCGCATGTGGCCGGAGACCGTCGAGCGGGCCCGCGGGCGTTCGCGGCCGGTCGGTCGAACCGCAACTCGCGGAATGCGACGGGCCGCCTGAGGACGTCCTCGCCGCTCTGACGGCTCTACGACGGCCGTGGTTCGCGCACCAGCTCGTCGAGAATTTTCGGAAGGCGGTTCAGCGCGGAAACCCCGTGGATCTGTGCCACCATCTCGCCCTTGCGGTCCACCACGACGGTGTACGGCGTGCCCCTGAAGCCGAAGCGATTGCCGATGATGAGCTTGGGATCGAGGGCGACGGGATAGGTCACCCGATGGCTGCGAATGAAGCGTCGCGTGTCGGCCACCGTGTCCTGCACGTGGAAGGCGATGAACTCGACGCCGCGGCTGTGATAGCGATCGACGAGTCGGCTGAAGGCCGTGGCTTCCCGCCCGCACGGTTTGCAGTAGGACGCCTGGAAGCGCACGACCAGGACGGACTTGCCGATGAGATCGCGGGAGTCCAGCGTGGCGTTCGAGTCGAAGATCTTCACGCTGAAGCCGGGCGCGGCCGGTGCGGCGCCGAGGTGATTCGGGACCAGCGCGAGCGCGAAGCACGCGAGGAGGAGGACGGCCACCCGCACGGCCGCTATGATACCCCCGGGCGTCGGGCGAACCGTGCCATTCGAGCCCGCCCACGTGTCGTCCTGACAGCTCGCGGATCGCGCTCGACCCGCAAGTACCCGGGAAATGGTCCTCACCATCTTGGCCCCCGTGTCGCAATCATCGTCCGTGGCTCGTATCTGAATAGAGGAGGATCTCTGACGATGATGGGACGATGGGGCGCTCGGTGGACGGCGATCGGGTTGCTCGGCGCGGTCGGAATCCTCGCGTTCGAATCCGACGCCTTCGGCGGGACATTTAAATGGGTCGACCGTGACGGCAACGTCCGCTATACGGATCGGCCTCCCCAGCCGGACGAGGTGGCTCCGCCGTCGGCGAGCGTGCCGACATCCGCCGGGCCCGCCGCGCCGTCGCCCGCGATGTTGGAATTCATGCAGCTCTCCGGCTTGCACCAGCAACTCGAGTGGATGGCCGTCAACACGCGCTCTCAGCTCCAGGCGCAACTGGGTGCGCTCGAGGCCGAGGAGCGCGCCAGCGTGGATCGGGTGGCGGCCGTCGCCTTCAGCGCCGATCGTCTCCAGAGCCTCGTGCGCGAGAGTCTGAGCGCGCGGGTGGACGACGCGACGATCACGCAGGCCGCCGGCTGGTTCCGGACGACGACCGGGCGCAAGATCACCGCCGCCGAGATCGCCGCGGCCATGCCCCAGGCCCAGGAAGACATCGCCAAGTTCGCGCGAGCGCGCCGGACCAATCCCATCGAGCCCAAGCGCCTCGAACGGCTGCAACGCCTCGAGGAAGCCGCGGGCACCAGTGAGTTTTCGTTCGACCTGCTCGTGGCGGTCGCCGAAGGCATGCGGCGAGGCGCCGAGCCCTACCTGCCGGTGGAGCGTCGTCGGGCGTTGGGCAGCGGCGACAAGCACATCGCGAGCGCCAGGCCGAAGGCCGTCGAGGAGCTCCGGGCGACCACGCTGGTCGGGTTGGAGTTCGCGTATCGCGACATCAGCGACGCCGACCTCGACGCCTACCTGGCCTTCCTGAGCTCCCCGGGTGGCCGCGCGCTCACGGCCGACGTGCACCGGGCCCTGCTGCACGCGGTCCGCACCAGCACCGAGGATGCGATCGTGGCGATCGCGCAGGTCATCCCGCCCCATCGCTGGGGCGAGAACCGGCAGCGTGAGGCTCCCGCGCCCAAGCCCTCGCGCTTGTAATCGCCGCATCGCCCCGAGGTTCCGGCGCCGGCTATAATCGCGGGCGTGACCGACCTCGAGCGCGAGCTTCGCAAGGTCATCAGGGGCGACGTGCGCTTCGACGTCGCCTCGCGCCTGCTCTACTCCACCGACGCGTCGATGTATCAGATGGAGCCGGTGGGCATCGTCATGCCGCGCGATGCCGCGGACGTGCAGGCCGCGCTCGAGCTGGCGCGGACGAACCGGGTCGCCTTCCTCTCGCGCGGCGGCGGCACGTCGCTGACCGGCCAGACCGTCAACCACGCGCTCGTCCTCGACTTCTCCCGGCACATGAACCAGGTCCTCGAGGTCAACCGGGAAGAGAAGTGGGCGCGCGTGCAGCCCGGTGCCGTGCAAGACGAGCTGAACCATCACGTCCGCCCCCTCGGCCTGCTCTTCGGCCCTGACACGTCGACCTCCAACCGCGCCACGATCGGCGGCATGCTCGGCAACAACTCGGGCGGATCGCACTCGATCGCCTACGGCCTCACCGTCGATCACGTGCTCGAGGTGACGGCGCTGCTCGCCGACGGCACCCGGGTGGTGTTCGGCGAGCTCACCCCGGGCGAGTTCGAGGCGGCCACGCGGCGTCCCGGGCTCGAGGGCCAGATCTATCGTGAGGTCGCCCGCATCCGCGAGACCTACCGCGACGAGATCCGCCGGCGCTACCCGTCGCAGTGGCGACGCGTGGCCGGCTACAACCTCAACGAGCTGCTCGGCGTGTCGGTCCGTCCGCACTCGCTGGCCGGCGGCGGTGGGGAGGTATCGGAGGGCGGCGGAGCCCCCTCTGATTCAAGAGTCCGCGCGCGGCCGTTCAGCATGGCCCGGCTCATTACCGGCTCGGAGGGCACGTTCGTCACGATCCTCGAGGCGAAGGTGCGCCTGGTCGATCGTCCGAAGCGGACGGCCCTCGACGTCATCCACTATCGCGACATCCAGGAGGCGCTCGAGTCCTCCCAGTCGATCCTCGAGACCGGGCCCTACGCCGTCGAGCTGACCGACAAGCTCATCCTCGACCTCGCCCGGGGCAACATCGAGCAGTCGAAGCGGATGGGCTTCGTGCAGGGTGATCCCGCGGCCATCCTCATCGTGGAGTACGCCGGTGATGACGAGGCCGAGGTGAGGGCCAAGGTGGAGGCCCTGGAAGCGCGCCGCCAGCGCGAACGCTTCGGCTACGCGGCCCATCTCGCCTTCGACACCGCCGAGCAGCAGTCGATCTGGAAGCTCCGCAAGGCCGGGCTCGGACTGCTCTTCGGGATCCACGGCGATGCCAAGCCGCTGGCCTTCGTGGAGGACACGGCGGTCGATCCGCGGCACCTGCCCAAGTTCGTGGCCCGGTTCCGTGAGATCTTCGCCCGCCACGACGTGGACGGCGCGTATTACGGGCACTGCTCGGTGGGCTGCCTGCACATCCGTCCGGCCATCAACATCAAGACGGCGCGCGGCATCGAGCAGGTCAAGGCGATCGCCGACGAGATCACCGACCTGGTCGTGGAGTTCAACGGGACGATCTCGAGCGAGCACGGCGACGGCCGCGCGCGCAGCCCGTTCCTCGAGCGTATGTACGGCCCGACGCTGATGCAGGCCTTCCGCGAGCTCAAGCGCGCGTTCGATCCCGACAACCGGATGAACCCGGGCAACATCGTGCAGAGCCCTCCGGTCACCGAGCACCTGCGCTACGGCGCCACCTACAAGACGTGGGAGCCCCAGACGCTCCTCGACTTTTCGAAGCAGGGAGGGTTCGCCGCCGCCGTCGAGATGTGTAACGGGGTCGGCGAATGCCGCAAGAAGCTCGAGGGCACGATGTGCCCGTCGTACATGGCGACGAAGGACGAGGAACACTCCACGCGCGGCCGCGCCAACGCGCTGCGCGCGGTGCTCTCGGGGAAGCTGGCCCCGAGCGAGTTCACCGGTCAGCGACTGCACGAGGTCATGGATCTCTGCCTGGAGTGCAAGGGCTGCAAGGCGGAGTGCCCGGCCAACGTCGACATGGCCAAGCTGAAATACGAGTTCCTCCATCACTACTACAAGGCCAACGGCCTTCCCCTCCGGAACCGTCTCTTCGGCCGCATCGCTCAGGTCAACGCGATCGGGGCGCGCATGCCGGCGCTCGTCAACTGGCTGTCGAGCCTGCCGGTCAATCGCTGGGCTCTCGAGAAGCTGGCCGGCATCGACCGGCGGCGCCCGTTGCCCGCGCTGGCGTCAGAGACGTTCACGGATTGGTTCGCGCACCACTCCGCCCCGGCGACGGCGCCGCGCGGTGAGGTGGTGCTCTTCCACGACACGTTCCTGACCTACAACGTCCCCGAGATCGGGCGCGCCGCCGTTCAGTTGCTCGAGTCCGCGGGTTACCGTGTGGTGCTGGTCGACCGCAAGTGCTGCGGCCGGCCGGCGATCTCGAAGGGCATGCTCGAGGAGGCGCGTGAGCTGGCCAGATGGAACGTCGCGCAGCTTCATCCCTACGCCGCGCGGGGCGTCGGCATCGTCGGGCTGGAGCCCTCGTGCCTGCTCACCGCGCGCGACGAGTGGGTGGATTTGCTCCGCACCGACGAAGCGCGCGTCGTCGCCCGGCAGAGCCTGCTGCTCGAGGAGTTCCTGATGCGCGAGCGAGCCCACGGCCTCACGCTCTCCTTCAAGAGTCACGGCGGCCAGGCGCTGCTCCACGGCCACTGCCACCAGAAGGCGATGGTCGGAACGGCGCCGACGGTGGCCGCGCTGAAGTGGGCGGGGTTCGCGGTGACCGAGGTGGACTCGGGCTGCTGCGGAATGGCGGGATCGTTCGGTTTCGAGCGCGAGCACTACGAGATCTCCACCTGGCTCGGCAACCGTCGACTCGCGCCCGCGGTGAAGGCGGCGCCCGCCGACACCGAGATCGTCGCGCCGGGCATGTCGTGCCGCCAGCAGATCGACCACCTGGCCGGCCGCCGCGCCCGGCATCCGGCCGAGGTCCTGTGGTCGGCGCTCGCTCGCTGATCAGAGCGAGAGCGACATCAGCTCGTCGGTGAAGATGACCTCGCCCCGGTAGATCCGCCTGATGTCACCGATGCCCTTCTCCATCGGGCCGTGGCGCGCGAGGTGCGGGCCCACGTGGACCAGGGCGAGCCTCCGGACGCGGGCCTCCTCGGCCATGCGCGCCGCGCCCGTCGTTCCGCACTGGCCGCCGGCCTCGCCCATCGCATCCATCCGCTCCTGATCGTCCCAGCACATGCAGACCATCATGTCGGCGCCACGGGCGAGATTCACGACGCTCGCGCACGGCTGCGTGTCTCCCGTGAAGACGATGCTGCCGTCCGGGCCTTCCAGACGGTAGGCGAGCGAATCGAGGAACGGCTGAACGTGCTCGGCCGGGGCCGCCGTCACGCGCCACTCGCGGCCCTGGTGGACGAGCCCGGGGCCGATGTCCTGGGCCAGCACCACCGGCGGCCTGCGGGGCAGCGTGCCGCCACGGTTCACGTGAACGCGCTGGCTCAGCGGTGCGTTGACGCGCGCTTTCCAGTCGTGAACGAAGGCGCCGTTCTCGCCGAGCAGGCGCTCGGTGATCGTCTCGGTCAGCGTCGGACCATAGACGCGGAGCTGATTCTCCTTGCCGATGCTCTGGTCCCAGCGACAGAGCAGGAAGCAGGGGTAGTCGACGTCGTGGTCGAAGTGATGGTGCGTGAAGAACAGGTAGTCGACGCGCGTGGGCAAGATACCGACCTTCACGAGCTTGGCCGTCGCCGCCGGGCCGCAGTCGAACATCAGATACTCGCCGCCCACGTCGACGGCGAAGGCCGACCCCCAGCGATCCGGCGTGGGCGTCGGAGTGCCGGCGCCGAGGACGAACACCTGCGTCATGATCGAATCCTTCGGGATGATGGGCGACGTCGAAGAACGGTGTCAAGGTAGGATGGCGCATGCCCGCCGCTCTCTTCAGCGCGGCCGCCGTGCTCCTCGCCGCTCTCGTCAAGGGCGCCATCAGCTTCGGCTTCCCTCCTCTGGCCACGCCGCTGCTCGCGCTCGTGATGGACGTCAAGAGCGCGGTCGCGGTCCTGATCATCCCGAACATCGTCATGGACGCCCTGCAACTGTTCCGGCTCGGCGACTTCGCCGCCGTGGCCCGGCGGATGGCGGTGCTGACGCTCTTCGGCGCGGTGGGCACCGTGCTCGGCACCTGGCTCCTCGTGCTCATGTCACCCCGCGCGGCGACGTTCGTGCTCGGCGCGTTCGCCCTGCTGTTCGTCATCCTGGGCCTCATCCGCCGACAGCCCGTGGTTCCCGAGGGGTGGGCGCAGTGGCTGGCCGTGCCGGTGGGATTGATCGCCGGCGTCGTCGGCGGCGTGACCAACACCCCCGGCCTGCCGCTGGTGATGTACTTCTACGCGCTGCGGTTGTCGAAGCACGATTTCATTCGGTCGGTGGCCTTCACGTTCGTGATCTACAAGGTGATCCAGGTCGGCACGGTGGTGTGGTTCGGGTTGCTCACGTGGTATCTGCTGGGCGTTTCGCTGGCGCTCACCGTGGTGGCCGTCGGCGGCTTCCGGCTCGGGCTGATCCTCCAGGACCGCCTCGAGCCCGCGACGTTCAATCGCGCCGTGTTGGTGTTCCTGGGCGGGCTCGGAATCTGGCTCGTCGTTCGCGCCGTGCGCTGACCGGCGCCGACCGTCGCGACACCGTCAGGCTCCGGCCAGCAGCCCGAAGATCCTCCGCACCAGCTCCTCGTGGTCCTCGATGTTGTTCTTGAAGATGCGGAGCTCGCGGAGCGCGTCCAGATTGACGGTGCGGAAGGGCTCACCCGGCGTCAGGCGTGAGAAGGGCAGCGCCTGGAAGCACGAGCGACCGGCCTCGGGGCGATCGGTGACGAGGATGAAGTAGAGCGAGGGCCACTGCCGGCGGGCAAGGAGGAAGACCGACTTCTCGCCGCGCTGATTCTCCACCGAGATGAACTGCTCGACCGACGGCCGGTACTTCACCTCGACGAGCATCTCCTGGCTGCTCTCTCCGTACTGGCCGGGGACGGTCGCGCTGAAGTCGGGGGAGAAGTCCTCGCGGCCGAAGCGCAGCGGCGTCCGTCCGGCGGGGTAGGGTTCGACCTGATAGCGGGCCCGACGAAAGATCGACTCGACCAGAGCCTCGGCAATCCTGCTCTTGGCCTCCAGGAGATCCATCACACCTCCGGGCTGCCGGTCAGGTCCGTTCGAGAATGATAACGGCGCGGCC
>Ga0209237_1001383_pt1 | contig 14366 bp, 15 predicted proteins | sample GraSoi013_1_40cm_2_FD_185820 | JGI IMG/M metagenome (GOLD analysis project Ga0209237, IMG submission 185820) | Grasslands soil microbial communities from the Angelo Coastal Reserve, California, USA - Sample 10_02_2013_1_40cm (SPAdes) (version 2) | ecosystem: Environmental > Terrestrial > Soil >... | reverse complement strand
CCCCCCCCCCGCCGCGAGCTATCGCTGACACCACGCCGCGGATTCACATGTCCGCGGCTCGGCGCGCCACCCCAGTGCGGCTGCCGCGCTGGGGGCCCCGGTGCGCCACCCCAGCGCGGCTGCCGCGCTGGGCCCCGGTGTGGCCGCAGGCGCTGCTGTTTCGTACCGGCGTCACTACACCACCGACGCGCGCCCTACCTGCCTCCCCTGCCGGTCAGGTCGTTGAGCTTCCAGTCGAAGGGCATATAGATGACCTGGAACGCGTTCTTCTCGAGGAATTCCTTTTCGGTGGTCAGGAGCTTCGGCTGGATGAAGCCGAGGACGGCTCGCTCGACCGGGCTCCGGCTCGCGAACGGCGCTGGGGCCTTGTCGGCGAATGCGGGCACGAATTCCTTCTCGCGCCACGAGAAGATGGCGCTGATGTTCATCTTGTTGTTGTCGCGATCGATGTGGACGCATTCCGGGCGGCTGACGCACTCTTGCGCGACCTCGGTGAGCTGATGCTCGAGCTGCGCCCCGGAAAAAGCCTCGCTGCGCAGGCGGCCGCTGCCAACGGCGCCTCGTCCCAACGCGAGATAGACGCGTGGATCCTTGAATTCGGGGAGCACGGTCTGCTCGATCTGATCCAGCGTCAGCGTTCGGCCGGCCACCTTGTGCTGAAGCCGCTCGAACGCCCCGGGAATCTGCCGGATGCTGTGATCCGGGTATTCCGCCGAGCGCTTCTGAATCGGGTAATGGTCGACGACCGTCTTGAGGACCAGCGCGTTATAGGCGTTCAGCCAGAATGCGAGGCGCTCGTCCTTCGAAAGCCTGTCGACGGCGGTCGTGGCTAGCAGATTGACGTAGCCGTCGAGCTTCCCGCGGTCCGCCCTGAGCGCGCGGTAGTAGACCCAGCCGTCGCGCACGTTCAGATCGAGAATCGTGTCGTACGTCTTCCGGCGCGCTGCGTCGCCGAGCGATTCCTGTGCGCGCGGAGTCGCGGCGACCACCAGCGCCGCCGCGACCCAGACAAAAGAACGCAAAGACCGCAAAGAGCGCAAAGGCAGATTTTCTTTGCGGTCTTCGCGGCCTTTGCGTTCAACGTGATGTGTGTCGCGCATATCACTTCGACTATACGCGATGATCCAGAAACTGCGCGAGGCTCGCGTTGAAGGCGGACGGATCTTCGAGGTTCGAAAGATGACCCGCGCCGGGGATGACGGCGAGTTGTGAGCCGGCTATGCCCCGATGCATCTCCTCGGCGGCCGCCCTCGGCGTCACCGCGTCCTCGTCGCCGACGAGAATGAGTGCGGGACAGTGAATCGCCGGCAGCAGCGGCGTGGAATCGGGCCGCGTCATCAGCGCGCGAATGGCGCCGGCGATGGCCTCGGTCGAATTAGCCAGAACGAGCGCGCGCACCTGCTCGACGACATCCGGACGCGTGCGTCGCGTCGTCTCGCCGAGCAGCTTGGGGATCATTTCTTCGGCGACGGCGGCTGGCCCTTTCTCCTCCACCAGCCGCAGCATCTTCTTCCGCCCTTCGACCGCTTCCGGCGTGTCGCCCTGCGATTTCGTATCGGCGAGGATCATCCCCTGGAAATAGCGCGGCGCGTGGCGAAACATCGCGAACGCCACGTAGCCGCCCATCGACACGCCGCCGATCACCGCCTCGTCGATGTGCAGGGCGTCGAGAAGATCGATCACGTCACCAGCGTAGTCGTCAACGGATGACGCGGGCGGGTCGCCGGCGGCGCCATCGAAGCCGCGCAAGTGCGGCGCGATCACGCGCCAGCCGCGATCGGCCAGCGCAAGCTGCGCCTGAAACATGCGGGCGTGGAGCGGAAAGGCGTGCAGGAGCACAAGCGCACCCCGCCGCAACCGGCAGCCTGCGTTTCGAGGTAGCGGAGGCGGCCGAGGCTGCGCTGGTCAAGTCTCAAGTTTGAAGTCTGAAGTCTGAAGTCTGAAGTCTGCCACATTTCAGACTTCAACTCTCAGACTTCGTACTTCAGACTTCAGACTTTCACTGTTGACATGAACCGACAGTGAACGTCCCACCGCCACGCGTCGAGTCGGAGAGGCCGACGCCAACCAGCCCCGCCACGGTGACACGAGCGACGGTCGCCGATCCGGCCAGACCCATTAACACCGTGCCGGTTTTGATCGGCCCACGCTGCGCAAGCGCGTTCAGCTTCGCGACGTCGACCTTCACTGTCACAGTCCGTGCCGTCAGATCGAAGCTGCCGGCGTCCGCATTCCCTTTCACGGTGTACGTGATCGATCCGTCGGAGTTGCGAGCGGCGGCACCGTACGAGTACGTCCGCGCCCCAGTATCATCGGTCGCCGCCTGTACGAACCAGCGATCGGCGCGGTCCACGACGCCGGGTTTGGTCGGGTTGCTCGCGAAGGTCATCCGCCACGTCCCGAGCGGCGGCACCGTGTCCAGTCCCGACGCGGCCATCGTCGCGGTGACCCACGTCGCGCCGTTCACGTTCTGACAGCCGTACCCGATGTTCACGATGTCGGCCGGCGTGTCGACGTCGGGCATGACGGGCGGCGGACTGAACGCGCGCGCGTCGTGGCGGAAGTCGAACACCTGCGGCGCCCTCGCCGGCATCGGCGTCATCGCGTTGGTCCCACTGATGCGAATCGCCTTGCCGGTGTTCAGGTTGTAGCCGCCGATCTGGTGGGCGACGTACGTGTGGCCGGCGAAGTCGGCCGAATCGTCGGCCCACGCGACGAACGCGAGGCCCTGAGGGTCGACGGCCACCTGGAAGAAGTCCGCGAGGTTGCGATTGGGGCTCGTGCCGGTCGTGAATCCGGCGAGGCTGATGTTCGATCCGTGGATGATGTGATCGCTCGCAACCGCCTGCAGAATCGTCGGCGCCGAAGCGGTCGCGTTCAGCGTTTGCGCGAAGTACACTTTCCAGTTCGCGCTGTCGGTGTTGCCGCCTTTCGTGTCCTCACTGTCGGCTGCTGTCGCGCCGTACCAGACGATGGCCAGGCTGCCCGGCCGCTCGCCGGTTTCGATCCAGGGGAACAGCGCGACGCCGTTCGGCCCCACGTCGCTCACCCGCGCCGGCAGCGCCCAGGTCTGGCCCTGATCGAACGAGTGCGCGATGAAGATGCCCTGCCCGCCGTCCGAGTACGCAACGTAGACGGTGCCGTCGCTCGCCACCTTACAGACCGGAAAGAGATTTGCGATCTGATTCTGGCCTTTCGCCGCGACGTACGTGTTGAACACGACCGGCGTCGTCGTCAGGGTCAGCGGATGACCCACCGCGACGCGCACTTCCTTGTTGCCTTCGGCGCCGGGGCCCTGATGGCAGAAGTACACGGTGCCGTCGCGCTGATCGACGTCGATGTTGCCGGTCGTGTTGCCGCCGATGGCGGCGACCACTGCCGGTCCGTACGTCAACCCGCCATCGTCCGATCGATTCAGGTAGTACTTCGACGTCGCCTGCAGACCAGTGAATTCCCGATAACCGAGATACACCGTGTGATCGCCGAGGAATTCCATCCACTGCCGATCGTCGACCTGCACCGTCGTGTTGCCAGCCGGGTTGTTCGTGAATGTATCGCCGCGGTCCGTGGACCTTTGCGCGGAGACATTCGCCGCGACGAGGCTCGATGTCGCCAGGATCGGCGGCATCCCCGACGCAACGGCAGGTTTGAAGCCGACCGCCACGTCCATGTCGCCCCCGCCGTCGCCGCCAAGGTCACTGTCGTGGTTCGGCGCGAGCGCGTCGGGCTGCCCTTTCCACGCCAGGTTGCTCACGCTGCCGTCCGCGCGCCACACAGGATTCGCCCCGAGCAGGAACGGATCGTAGGTCGCGCTCTTCGGATTCAGATCGAACCGCCACAGATCGTTGCCGCCGGTCAGCCCGCGGATGCCGCCGACGTAGGCGTTGCCCTGATAATCGACGCGGGCGTTCGGCTCGACGTCCTGCCCGGCGCCAAACGCGTACAAGGCTCGGCTGTGGCTGAAGATGATGCCCGTCTTGGGTCCTGTCACGATGGTCGTGGTCCGGCTGGCCGCAGTGGGAACGGGGATGGCTTCGAGGCTGACGACCCCGTGGTACGGATCGAGCGCGGCGACCGAGAAGTACACGACGTGAATCGTGTAGGTGTCATTCGCGCCGGCGGTGACAATCGCGTTGATGTCGAACGTGCCTTCTTCCGCGACAGCTGGCGCTCCGCCGTTGGACGGCGACAGCACGGGACCGTCGAGCGCACCCTCGTGCACGTACACGTCGTAGTCGTTCAGCTGATTGGTCCACGTCGCCTTGTAGCGGACGCGTTGGCCGCGGTAATCGGCCGGCGCGAGCTTGACGGTGAACGTATCGCAGGTGGTGCCCTCGATGCAGGTCGATTCGTCGGCCGACGCCGCCGCGGCGGCGCCGAATCCGTCCCACGCCACCGGGCCGCTCGTTGAGCTCAGCGTGCCGCTCGATGGGGCGGCCGCATGGATGAGTCCCGAAACTCCGAGCGCGACGCCAAATCCGATCGCGTGCGTGTGTCGCCGCTGCATACAATTCCTTTCGCCGGTTACGCGGATGCCGACAACTCAGTTCAGCGATCTTTCGCAGGTTGCGGCGGGTCCGACAATTTGACGCGGCTCATGCAAGGCAATCGCCGTGCTCGAGGATTCGGCAACGCGACAAGAAGATGCTTCTGACGATTGCTGCGCTTGGGATGTTTTCTTACGGGATGTACGAAGTGGTCTGGGCGGCCGTCGATCTCATCCGCGGCGCCCGGCTCGAGCTATGGGCCGAGCTGGGTCTCATCGTGTTCGGGTTGCTGCTCGGGCTCGCCGCCGCGTTCGTACGAGTGCGGCTGCCGGGCGGTCTCGCGTTTGCGATCGGGGCGATGCTCGGTCTTCAGGCCCTCGCCGTTCACGACGCCGCGCATCTCGACGCCGGCCTGACGCCGCAGATCGGCCGCGGGATTCTCGCAGCCGTCCTCGTGTCGCTCGCATATGTCGGAAAGGCAACCGCAGAGCACGCAGAGACCGCAGACCGACGTACCTGAAATGCTCTGCGAGCTCTGCGACCTCCGCGGTTGCTTCCGCTAACGACGTTCGGACCGCACGAGCGCCGCCAGGACGCGATTCTGATCGTGCGTCGACCTAATGCGTTCGGCCGCGTTCACGAACGCTGGCCGAGCGGACGGGTCCACGGCGTTCGCGTTGAGGAACGCGAGCAGGATTTCCGCGCGATCGTAATCCGACCGCATGGTCTGCACCGTGTCGAACGCCGATTCCTGCACGTCGCGGGTGACGCCGCCTTTGGCCGCCAGCTCGGTGAGCACGCGACGGCGCTCGTAGTCCGACGTCAGCCGTTTCACTGCGGCGAAGAACTCCTGACGGACTGACGGCTCGACGCCGAACGCGTGCACGTATGCCGACAGCACCTGCGCCCGGTCGTAGTCGGATTGAATGCCGGCGGCCGTGATCAGCAGGCCCTTTTTCATCTCGCCGTTCAGCGAGCCGCGCGCGATGAGCTCCGACAACACGCGGCGCTTCTCGTAGCTCGACGACATCCTGCCGACGGCGGCGAGCAGCACGTCGGCTTGCTCGATGGTGCCGCTCGAGAGCGCCGTGCGCAGCACCTCGCTGCGATCGTAGTCCGAGCGCATGTCCGCGACCGATCGCAGCGCGATGTCGGGGACGCCCGGCACCACAGGACGGATCGCCAACAGCGCGGTCAACGCGCGACGGCGTTCGTAGTCCGATCTGGTCCGTGACAGCGCCTGCACGTACGCCTGTGCCGCGCGCTGATCGAGCTTCACGTTCGCCGCGATGTGCTGGAGGATCTGCCCGCGGTCGTAGTCGGAGTTCATCGTCGTGCTGATGCGAAGCAGCACCGGCAGCACGGAAGTCGCGTCGAGCCGGGCCGTATCGACGAGCGCGACGAAATACCGGCGACGCGCGTAGTCACCGGTGAGCAGCTCGATCTCGTCGAGTACGCCGCTGACACCCTTCTTCTCGAAGATCGAGCGCACGCGCGATTCGGCGCCGAGGCCCGAATGCCGGACGAGCGCGACGATCTGCTCGGCGAGCAGCTGACGCGCTTCGTCGGTCCAGGGCCGCTCGATGCCCGCGACGTAGTAGGTCCGGGTCAGCCTGCCGCCTGACGATCGAATCTCGAACGTGTGCGGGACGAGGCCGCTCCAGTCGCGGATCGTCAGCCGCCCGCCATCCGAGAGCGTCTGCACATCGGACAAATCGTCGGTGAACGTCACGCTGCCGTTCAGCGTGACGTCGAGGCGCATCGATCCGTCGCGCCACGACATCCGCATCTGGCTGTCGCCGTTGTCCACGCGGTAATGAAATCCGTCGGCGGCCGGCGGCGCGGGTGGTGCGGGCGGCGCGGGTGGCGCCGGCGGAGCAGGTGGTGCCGGCGGCGCCGGTGGCTGCGGAATGTGCGCCATCGGTGGCAGCGGTGGCAGTGGCGGTGCCGGCGGCATCGGCGCCATCGGTGGCAGCGGTGCTAATGGCGGTACTGGTGGCAGCGGCACGACGTCGGCGTCAACGTCCGGCGGCTCTGGTGGCGATGGTGGTTCAGGTGGCTCCGGCGGCTGCGGCGGTTCTGGCGGCTGCGGAGCACGCGGGAATCGCTGGCCCTCGGCGCTCGTCTGAAGGCTCGCGCTCGAGCCGTCACGCGACGCGGATGGAGCGCGAGGCTTCAGCCGCGCGTCGAATCGAACGCTCTCGATCATCGATGACGCGTCTGCACGCGACGACGGCCAGGGCAGATGCTGCACGATGCCGGCGCCCGCGGTGAACATGACCGTCAGCGCGAGCGTCGCCGCCCAACTCGGCGATCGCGGCTCGTCGGTGATTGGGACGCGCAGGATGCGGCGCACGCGATCGAGCAACGATCCACCTGTCGCCGCGACCGCCAGCACAGTGGAGTCGGTCCGCCACGCTTCGAGCTCCGCGAGCGCTTTCGCGTACGCTACGGCGTCGCCACAAAGACTCACCGCGACTTCATCGCAGCAGTGCTCGCGCTCGGCGCGAATCCGCTTCGAGAGCCACCACACCGCGGGGTGATAGAAGAGCAGCGTTTCGGCGACGGTCTGCAGCAGGTTGACCAGGTAGTCGTGACGGCGGATGTGCGCGAGCTCGTGCGCGAGGATCGCTTCGACCTGCGCCGGCGTCAGCGTCGCCATCGCGGCCACGGGAAGCAGGATCGCCGGACGCAGCCAGCCGACGACGGTCGGCACGTCGACGCGCGCCGACTCCACGACGTGTGCAGCCGCGGGCAGGCCCAGGCGATACGCAATGCGGCGGCACGTCGTCTGCCACCGCGACGACGAGGTAGCGAGCGCGTGGCGATGCAGGCGGCGGACGTGCCACCAGCCGCCGGCCATGCGCGCGAGCAACAGCACGACGCCGGCGAGCCACGTGAGGGTCACGCCACGAACGAGTCGATCGACTTGTTGCGCGTCGAACGCGTTCAATCGCGCGCTCGCGCGGTCGGCGCCGCTCGGTTGAAGCCTCGCGCTCCGGCTATCTGGGATCGCGGGTGGAACGCGAGCCTTTAGCCGAGCGAACGGATCTTCGGAAATTTGACCGACGATCGCGGCTTCTCCAGGCTCTGACCACAGCAATCGCGCAGTCGCGGCCGGCGCCGCGAGCATGGCGGCGAGACCCGCCGCTCCGTGAGGCGCAGCGCGGCGGCGACCACCAGCCCAATCGCAGTCCCCTGCCACACGAAATGAATCAAGGTCCAGCCGACGACCTGCATCGAAATATTCATTGGCGGCCTCTGCGGTCTTCGTTCCCTCCGGGGGCCCCTGCCCCCCGGACGTCCTCTCCCGCGGACTCTGTCCCACGGACCTTTTCACGGAGCAGCTTGCGAATCTCGGCGAGCTCTTCAGGTGACGTCTTGCCAGCGGCGAGAGCCTGAATGACCAGCTTGGCCGCCGATCCATCGAAGACGCGATCCAGTAGATCGGTCACGAGGTGGCGTTGCGTCTGATCCTCGGTATACGCAGCCTCGTAGATGTGTGTTCGCGCCGCTTCATCACGGCGGACGAGGCGCTTCTCGGTCATGATCTGCATGAGTTTCAGGATCGTCGTGTAGCCCGCCTCGCGGCCCATGACCTCGGCCACTTCGCGCACGGTGCTCGGCCCGCGCGTCCATAGGACGCGAAGGATGGCGAGCTCGGCGTCGGTCGGTCGTCGGCGCAAGCCTTTCATTTTTTACTTTCTCGCGGGGCTCTTTTCTCACGCGCGTGGGGCCCACCCACGCGTAGGCTCAAGGTTGTCCCCGCTCGCTGACACTCTTCGGGCCGTGACCCTCGCGTGGATCCAGAACAGAACGTCACCGCGGGGCCGGCCCCCGCTCGGTCGCGCCGCGCCCTCGCGTGCTGGCATCGCCGCAGGCGCAGGGCGGATTATCTACGACGCTCTTCGTAGTGTCAATACGAATGTTTTCGTAGCACCGCCGCCAACGTCAGCATGCCCGTCGTGTTCGCCGTCGTCCGGAACATGTCGGGGATCGTGTCGACCGCGAGCAGAATGCCGATGCCTTCGATCGGCAGGCCCGCGGCGTTGAGGACCGGGATCATCGCGAGGATGCTGCCGCCGGGAATCCCCGGAACCGCGAACGTCGTGAAGATGACCGTCACGATCACCGTCGCAAGCTGCGGAACCGAGAGCGTGACGTCGTACAGCCGCGCGAGGAACAGCACGCCGACCGTCTGCGCGACCGCGGCGCCGAACCGGAACATCGACGCCGAGATCGGCACGATGAAGCTCGAGACGACCCGCGGCGAGCCGGCGCGCTCCACGCTTTCCACCATCGCCGGCAGCGCGGCCAGCGACGACCGCGACGAAAACGCGACCGCTTGCGCCGGCGCGCAGAACTCGCGCGGCGACATGCCGCCGGCGATGATGCCGAGCGGGTACAGCATCAGGGCCACCGCCGCGACGGTCAGGGCGACGACCAGCGTCAGGTACGCGGCGACGGCGCCAACGATCGCGTAGCCGAGCCGGACGGCGAGCGGCACCGCGAGCGCGAAGACGCCGATCGGCGCGAGCACGAGAATCGCGCCGACGAGGCGCTGCATCGCTTCAGCAATCCCTTCGACGACGCGCAGCACGGCGGTGCGGCGTTCCTCGCCGACGCGCGCCAGCGACAGGCCGAACAACACCGCGAACACGATTCGCACCGCGGCGCTCGAATCTTCAGTCCTGAGTCAACGTCAGCGGCGGCTCTCGTGGCGCAGGCCTTCAGGCCTGCCCAGTGGCCGCCGCGGCAGCCCTAAAGCGCTTGTGAAGAAATACGACGTTGAACGCAGAACTCGCAGAACACGCAGAAAGACCGTAAGCATTTTTTCTCTGCGGGTTCCGCGGTTTCTGCGTTGTACGTGATTTGTTCACTTCTCAGTTTTGCCCCCGTCCGCGCTGACCGCGACCCGCATTCTCGGTCGAGGGCGGCACGAGATTCTTCGAACGAAGGTACACGGCCGCCGTCCCGTACATCTCGTTGCCGTGCACGATGACGCCGTACAGCGCGGCGGCGCGCGTCACCTCGTTCATCCCCGCCTTGATCATCTCGGTCGCGTTCGCGTCGGTGACCTGCGCGAAGAGATCGTCGCATAGCGCGAACGAATCGGCGAGCGCCTTGGTGACGTCCGCTTTCGTCTTCAACTCCTGCTCGAGATTCTTGCCCTGCATCGGATTGGGGACGCCTTTGAGGCCCGAGCACTGTGCGAACTGGGTCTGCGCGATGTGCGCAATCACCGCCGTGTAGGTGCGCGCCTCCGGCGTCGAGCCTGGCTTGAACCCGTAGTCCGCGTCAGGCATCTTCTCCGCGGCCTGGGTGAAGTTCGTCTTGAACGCGTTGTAGCCGCGCTGGAGACTGGTGGCGAGACCGATCTTCTGTCCACCCTGTCCGCCGCCTGGCGGCTGTGCGAACGCGGCTGCGGCGAGAATGAGGACGGCGGCCGACACGAGACACGTGACGCGCTTCATCGAGATGCTCCTTGAATGAAAAGAACGACGGCCGGGCATCGTACGTCAGGCGATGTCTGGGTTCAAGGTTCGCTCATGCCGCCTGCGTTCCTCCGGACGTGCCACTCCGAATCTCGCCGGGCGTCGAACAATCCAGGCCCGCCGCCGGCAACGAGAAGCGACGCGACCACCAGTGCGACCGCCCGAACACTTCGGTCAGGCTGCGATCCGTTGGGTTCAGGTTCACGCCGACGAAGCGTCCGATTTCGCGACCGGCGCGACGCAGGCGCACCGCGCGGCTCAAGAGCACGACGTCAGGAACCGCTGGCAGCGGCGCCACCGCCACTTCAGGCCGCAGCTCGATCTCGCCGTCGTCGTGCGTCAGGTCGATGTTGGCGAGCGGCCGCGTCATGGCCTGCGGTCCGAGCTCGCCGTCGGGGCTGAAGATGATCCGTCGAATCTTGAGGCCGGCGGGCTCGAGCTCGAATCCCGCCAGGCGTCCCACGCGATGGCCGTGCTCGCGAACGTGAGCGCCAAACAGCAATTCCATGGGAACCTCCGTGCGAGTAAATGACAATCGGGTGGTGATTCTACGAAAGCCGCTACTGGTACCGCAATGCCTCGGTCGGATCGACGCGGCTGCCGCGGCGCGCGGAGAGATAAGCCGCCGCCGGCGCCGCGAGCAGCAGTCCGGAACTGACGGCCGCCAGCGTGGCTGTCGGCGACGCTGAAGACGACGACGGTGGTCGCGGCGCGCGGGGAGATAGGCCGCCGCCAGCGCCGCGAGCAGCAGTCCGGAACTGACGGCCGCCAGCGTGGCTGTCGGCGACGCTGAAGACGACGGTGGTCGCGGCGATGCCGATGGCGAGCGTGAAGGTGATGAGTGCGGCGATGCCCGGCCGCTGTGCGATCAATCGCAGCGCGAACCGGGCGTCTTGCAGCATCACGAAGCCCTCAGAACTCTGTCACGGAAGGCGGCCCTGACTTCGTTTCCTGCGCCGCCATCGCGGGTGTACAAGGCCAGCGCTACACCTTTGGCTACCAGGCCCATGCGTAGGCTTCGACGCGCGGATCGGCGCCGGCGCTGAGGACGCCGTTCGCGCCGACGACGATGGCGCCGTTCGACCCTTGCGTCCAGGGACCGGTGACGCGGATCTTGTGGCCGCGCGCGATGAGTACCTGGCGCGTCGCTTCGGGAACGCGCGATTCGACGGAGCTCTCGCCCGGATACATCGTGTGCGGGAACGGCGACGCCGGGAAGCTGCGCGTGGACCACCGCGGCGCCTCGATCGCCTGCTGGACGTTCATGCCGAAGTCGACGACGTTCATCAGCGTCTGAATCGTCCGCATCACCTGATCGTCGCCGCCCGGGCTGCCGGTGATCATGAACGGCTGGCCGTCTTTCATCACGAGCGTGCTCTGCAGCGTGCTGCGCGGACGCTTGCCAGGCTCGAGCGCGTTGGGCTCGCCAGCAATCAACGAGTAGTAGTCGCCCCGGCAGTTGAAGATGATGCCCGTCGTCCCCATCACGACGCCGGTGCCGAAGCCGCTGTGCAGGCTCGGCTCGAAGCTCACCATGTTGCGATCCTTGTCGACCAGCGCGAGATAGCTCGTGTCGCCCTCGTGATCGCTCTCGCCTTCGAGGTTGACGTGGACCTGCCGCTCCGCTTGATCGCTCGTCTTCGGCAGCGGCGATCCCGGCCGCAGCTCGAGCGAGGCCTGCTGCGGCGCGATCAGCTTCCGGCGCTCGCGCGCGTAATCCTTCGACAGCAGCGCGTCGTAGGGGATCTTGATGAAGTCCATGTCGCCCATGAACTTCTCGCGGTCCGCCATCGCGAGCTTGATCGCTTCGATGCTGGTGTGGATGTAGTCGGGACTGTTCAGCCCCATCTTCTTCACGTCGTAGCCTTCGAGCAGGTTCAGCGCGATGAGCTCCGCGGGTCCCTGGCTCGCCGACGGATTCTTGTAGACCTGATAGCCGCGGTAATCAACCGACACCGGCGTCTCGATCTTCGCCGTGTATTCCGCGAAATCCTCGTAGCGGAACAGCCCGCCGTTGTCCTCGGAGAACTTCGCCATCTCGCGCGCGATGTCGCCTTTGTAGAAGCGGTCGCGCGCGGCCTTCAGCGCGGCCTTGCGTCCCTTCGACGCCGCGCCCTTCTCCGCTTCGACGAGCTTTCTCAGCGTGCGCGCGAGATCGACATTCTTGAAGATATCGCCGGCCTTCGGCGCCGCGCCCGGCATGTAGACCCGCATCGTCGACGGGTACTGGCGAATCTTTTTCGTGTTCGCGATGCCGCGCGCCAGCTTCTCGCTCAATGGGAATCCTTCTTCCGCGAGCTGAATGGCCGGCTGCAGCACCTGCTCGAGCGTCATCGTGCCCCAGTTGTCGAGCAGCAGATACCACGCGTCGACGACGCCGGGGATGCCGCCAGCGAGGAGACCGTCGCTGTTCGGGAGCTTCGCGCCGTTGTTCTTCTGATACCACTCGATGGTCGCGAGCTTCGGCGCGCGCGGCTCGGCGTTGATCGACACGACGCGCTTGGCCTTCGCGTCGTAGAGGAGAATCAGCGCGTCGCTGCCGACGCCGTTCGACGGGAAGTCGGTGACGGCCAGCGCGGCCTGTCCGGCGACCGCGGCATCGAACGCGTTGCCGCCCGCCTGAAGAATCCGGCGCGCCGCTTCGGTGGCTTCGGGTTTCATCGACGTCACGGCTGCCTGCCGGCCGCGGATGACCGGCCGCATCGTCGGCGACGAGGAATCGTCGTCTTGCGCGAAGGCGCCGGCGGTGAAGACAAGAACGAGAGCGGCTGCGACGAGCGAATGACGCATACAGCCTCCAGACGAGAGGTTCACGCCGCGGATGTGGTGCCCGGATAATAGCGGATCTTGACCTTCACGTAACGTCAGGGTCGATCATCTTAAGCGCGGGTATTGAACCCGCGCTGAGGCAGCGTTGAAGCAGACCGCAAAGGGCGTCTACCGGATTCAGGAGTTTGCGAAGCTCGCGGGCGTTACCGTCCGCGCGCTGCACCACTACGACCGGCTCGGGCTGCTGAAGCCCAGCGGCCGCTCCGACTCCGGCTATCGCCTGTATCGCGACCGTGACCTCGCGCGCCTCGAGCAGATCGTCGTCCTGAAGGTTCTCGGGCTGCCGCTGAAGCAGATCGGCCGGCTGCTGAAGCGGGAGTCGCCGCTCGTCGAGACGCTGCGGCGGCAGCAGACCGTGCTGTTCGAGAAACGCAGGCAGCTGGACGTCGCGATCGACGCGATCAAGCAGGCCGAGCAATCGCTACTGACGAGTCGCGAACCCGATTGGACGCTGTTCACGCACATCGTGAGGGAGATCGAAATGCAGAACAACACCGAGTGGTCGAAGAAGTACTACAGTCCCGAAGCGCAGGCGAAGGTCGAGGAGCGCAAGCACCGGTGGTCGCCGGAGCTGCAGGAGCGCGTCACGAAGGCGTGGAACACGCTGCTCGCGGACATCGAAGCCGCGCTCGGCGAAGATCCCACAAGTCCAACCGCGCAGGCGCTCGCCGCGCGCTGGCGAACGCTCGTCGAGGGCTTCACCGGCGGCGACCAGGAGATTCAGAAGGGCCTGAACAAAATGTGGGCTGACAAAGAAAACTGGCCCACGCAGGAGCGCGAACGCTTTACCATCAAGCCTGAGATCCAGGAATTCATCGTCAAGGCGATGAAGAGCGCGCCGCGATCCTGAGAATCAGGAATGACGTTCGACCAGTTCAAGGCGACGTTGAGCGAAGCGGTTCCGACGACCCTGTCGGCGCCGCTTCGGGCGCTGTGGCACGACGCGCGAGGCGAGTGGGACGCGGCGCACACGGTCGCGCAGGACATCGATGACGCGACCGGCGCATGGATTCATGCGTACCTGCACCGGAAAGAAGGCGACCTGGGAAACGCAGCCTACTGGTACGAGCGTGCCCGTCAACCGATTGCCACCGATTCGCTCGACGCCGAGTGGCAGCGGATTGTGACGGCCCTGCTCTGATCTCATCTGGCCCGCTCCGTGCATCTCAGCACATCTGTGGCGTCCGGCTTCAGCCGGACCTTGGAGGTACTCGTGAAGCTCATCGGTGCGCTGCTGATCGTGTTCGGCGTCGTCGCCCTCGCCGCCGGCGGCATTCGATACACGACGCGTGAGAAGGTCCTGGACATCGGGCCGATTGAGGCGACGGAGGAGAAACACCACAGCATTCCTCTGTCGCCCATCGTCGGCATCGCGGCGGTCGCGGGCGGCATCGCGCTCGTCGTCGCCGGTTCGCGCACGCGCGTCTAACGTTTCGTTTCGTAGCGCTGGGCTGTACAACGACTGAACACCGCGATAGAGCCATGCGCTGCCTCGCGCTGGTGGTCGTGATCGGCTTGTCGAACGCGGCGTTTGCACGTGCACAGTCGCGCATGC
>Ga0209237_1001382_pt1 | contig 14366 bp, 17 predicted proteins | sample GraSoi013_1_40cm_2_FD_185820 | JGI IMG/M metagenome (GOLD analysis project Ga0209237, IMG submission 185820) | Grasslands soil microbial communities from the Angelo Coastal Reserve, California, USA - Sample 10_02_2013_1_40cm (SPAdes) (version 2) | ecosystem: Environmental > Terrestrial > Soil >... | reverse complement strand
GACCCACTCCATTCGTCCGTCTAGCCTCTGTCGCCCAATGGCGACCTGTTCGCACCGATCGGGAGCGAAATAGAGGAGACCGAGCCGAGAGACGGGGCTGAGCCGGAAAGCATCCGCTGCAGGCTTCTCGAGGGCGATGGCGTACGCATGAAGTTGCCGCCCGTAGAGTTTAGACTTCTCTTCGCTGGGGCTGGCTGTCTTGAAGTCAAGAACAGCGTAGGAGCTGTCGTCATGCTCCACGACGATATCGAATCGCCCTTGGATGTAACAGGTGCTAGTGGTGCCCGGGATTGTGATGCGATCTGATCGGACTTTCTTCTCGCCGTATCGCACGATCCCTGGTGGGAGCGACGGACAGAAGTCCTCCGTTCGCTTGCCGGAGTAATAATCTTTCTGGAGCCCAGCGATCGTGGAGAAGACTGCGGGAAGCCCAATAGATGGCTGCTGTATGCCATGCTTCACCTTCAGGACGAAGCAGTGCTTGCATCCATCGTAGAGATAGGTGAGATCGGAGGGGCTTAGTTTGTAGTCTGGCATGGGTCTTGATGGTCACCTAACGAATCGAAGCTGGTGTATTAAGGGGTCTAACCCCTTTTCTACGCCTCGCGGCTAATTCGAGTCTGACACCAACTTATCCAATTTACTGGCTCAGGCTGCCGCATGAGCCTGGACCTGCTTCCGGAATTCGAGCGGCTGCGCAATGTCCTTGAAGGGTTCCCTTGTGCCACCGGTCCCGACGACGACAATAGTGCCGTAACCAAGTATTCGACCCAGAACCCCTTGCTCTACTCCGATGCTCTCCACCTTCGCGAGAAGGAGTTCAAGTGTGTGACGGCGAATCAACCCAACTTTGACGATAACCCGCTTGTTAGTAACGGCGAACTCGGACGTCCTGGATGTTATCCAGCGTGAGAGCCCCAGCAGACCAGCCACAATGAGGAAAAGGACCCCCAGACCTCCGAGGGCAGCCTGGTCACGGTTGCCGAGTGAAGACGCGATGAGGAAGATCCCTACCAGGCCAAAGAAGAGAGGGGCCGCGTAGATGATCCAATGGAGGTTGGCACGGTACGTAATCTGCTCCCCAGGCATCAAGTTCTCTTCAACGAATCCCATTGGTTTCTCCTCAAAGCCCGATCTGGGATCAGACTGACGCCATTTTCGTTTGTTAAGGCTTAGTGCGTTTCCGTTTTACAGCAGCCGGAAACTCAAAGATGACCTTAAGAAGCATTTCCACGAAAGACAGTAACTCTTCCGCATCGTCCTTGGTCATGATCACAATTTCATGGTTCGCCTCGTTACCTTTTGTCCGGATATGATCAACCCAGTCTTTTGCATCGGGTGGGATGAAATTCTTGTCTGCCAGGTACTGAACATAGTTGGCGAATGTGTCGCCGGCCGGAGCACCTTTTGATACAGCAATATGCATCAACAGCTTCCGACAACAAAGCACAGCCGCCGTGTGAGCACCTGCTCCCGTAGTTCTTCGTGCCTCCTCGTAAAGAACTTCCACGGTCTTATCAGGGATGTCAGTGACACGGTTTCCGAAGGTTACGCCTGGCGTTTGCGCGTCGTTGACATCAAAAAACGATGGTCTAGAGCAGTGATGGCAAACATAAATCCACGCAATTATTGTTTGCCCCGGAGTCGGCCGAGCGAACCACCCCTTTTCGGACGCAAGAGGATGCCCGCAATGACCACACGTGTAAGTGCGAGACCCAAGATTATGGATCCCTTCCCAGTGCCACATATCTGTTAGTCCGAGCCAGTCATGACATCTAACTAGTAAGCCTCCTGCAGCAGCCTCATGCAGGGTATTTCGTAAGCCAGAGTGTGTCAAGCTCTGGTAGTGGGTCGGTTTGAATTAACGATATACGTCTTTTCTGTCCGCTATGCTCACCACTTCAATAGTTTTCTCAGTGAAATAATAGACAATGCGGTAGCTTCCGACGCGGTATCGGCGTAATCCTTTGAACTGGCCCTTCAAGGGGATACCAATGAGCGGATTATCGGCAAGCTCACGGAGAGCTTCCTTAAGAATGCCTTTGAGAGACGGATTAGATGCTACAAACTTGCTGGCAGAATTTGAGAGATTAACGGTCTTTGGGCTTTTGGCCACGGAGTGGCTCGCCAAAGACTTCTTCAAACGAGGAAGAGCGCCCGGCTTTAAGGTCTTCCAGTCCTTCGCGGATGCTCTCAACTTCTTCCTTGCTTGCGATGACATCGAGTGTCTCAAGCCAGCTTTCAAACTCTTCATGGCCAATGATGACCGCATCTGGCTTGCCATTGCGGGTAATAATGAATCTTGCCCGCAATCTTCGAGCTTTCTCTATTAGTTCGCGAAAGTTATTTCGCGCTTCTGTAATGGGCAAGGTTTTTGTCATACAAGCACCGGTTCAATAGGGATTCAAATATGTACAGTATTCTGTACGACTCAGTTTCTTATGTCAAGAGCAATTATTCTCTACTGGTTTTGTCTTTTTATTCCAATACTTAGAAATCTCTTCGTCGAATTAGCCTAGTCCTCTAATTCAACTCTGATCGCAGTTTTTCGAAGAAGGCGGGTGACGCCGATGCCGCCGGAGGCGGAGGGGTGGCGGCGGGCGGGACCCAGGCGCGGACTCGGTAGGGGCGGATCGCGATCCGCCCTCTGAAGGGCGCACAAGCAGTACGCCCCTACAAAGGAATGGACAGGACCCCGGAGCCGCAGGCGACAGAACCCCATGAGATCCTTCGCTGCGCTCAGGATGACCGAACGAAGTAGCCTGTCCCCTTTGGGCCGTGCTATAGTCCGGCGCGTGCCGGCGGAAACCTCCACAAAGGCCTTGCTGATCGCCCTCGTCGGCGACCCCGCGCCCTGCGTCGCGACGATCAACCGCCTGAACCCCGAGCACCTGTGCTTCTTCATCCCGGAAGACCTGCGTCCCAAGATCGAAACGGACATCCAGCCGAACCTCACGAAGCTGCCGAAGAAGTGGGACTGGATACTCACATCCGATCCCCACGGCTTCGGCGCCTGTTACAAGGCCCTCAACCAGCCGCTGGCGGATCTCCTCAGGGTCTGGGGCCTCGCGCCGGGCGAGCTCACCGTGGACCTGAGCCGGGCCACCACCGCCATGGCGGCGGCGACGGGCCTGGCGACCCTGATGCACTCCTCGCAGTTCATTACGCTGAAGCCGGCGCTGGTCGCGGGCGACGCGCCGGTGGGCGAGCTCGTCATCGTCAACGGGCTGGCGCACACCTGGCAGCAGGACAACCCCTGGGCGGAGGCCGCGATCACGGCGCGCCGCCAGGCGGCTGAACAATTCAACAAGGGCTCGTACGCCGCCGCGGCCGCGACGTTTCGCCTCATCGAAGCGCGCGTCTCCGGCGGACAGAAGCCGCTCTACCACGCGCTCGCCGACCTTGCAGACGCCTATGGCTGCTGGGACCGCTTCCTCTACAAGCCGGCGTGGGAGTCCCTGAAGACCGCCGTCAAGGCTCTCGACATGGCCTCCATCTTCGGCGGTCCGGCTGGGATCAAGTCGTTGATTCCGCGCCTGAAGGAGAACTCCGGCTTTCTGGAGAAGCTCGTCCTGGACCCGGCGGAGGTCAAGGCCGCCGTCGCGCCGGACCTTTTGGCCAACGCGAGGCGGCGAGCCGAGCAGGACCGCGCCTTCGATGCGGCGCTCCTCACGGAGGTCCGCGCCCTGGAGGCTTTCGCGCAAGTCCAGTTGTTCAAGCAACACAAGATCAAGGCCCACGACGTCCAGCCGGACCAGCTACCGGGGGCGCTCAAGGAAGTCTGTCGCACCTGCTACCTCGACGACGTGGATGGGAAGTACAAGCTGCCGCTGGTGGCGCAGTTCCGCGCACTGGCCGGGCTCGGCGAGCAGATGGGCCAGGCCTACCTCGCCCAGTGGCCGCAGATGAAGCCGCTGCTGGACGCCGCCAACCGCTCGCCGCTGGGCCACGGCTTCGAGCCGGCCGTCGCCGAGCGCTACCACCAGCTCTACGCGCTGATCGTGAAGGTGACCGGCGTGACCGACGCGGCGCTCCCGAAGTTTCCCACGCTCGAGCTCTGACGATGACCCGCGCCGGCGACACCATCGAGGTCCGCATCTACTACCAGGACACCGATTGCGGCGGCGTGGTGTACTACGGGAACTATCTGCGCTATTTCGAGCAGGGGCGCACGCACTGGCTGGAGACGCGGGGCTCCTCGGTGAAGGCCTTCATGGACGCCGGCATCCTCTTTGCCGTGGTGCACGCCGAGCTGCACTACCGCTCGCCCGCCCGCTACGGCGAGACGCTGACGATCGCGACGAGACTGACCGAATTCCGCCCGGCGAGCTTCACCTTCGCCCACGAGATCCGGGAGAAGACGAGCGGGCGGCTGGTGGTGGAAGGCTCCGCCCGGCTGGTCGGCGTGGACACGCAGGGCAAGCTCGTCAAGTTGCCGAAGGACCTTCGAGGGCGGCTGACGAAGGCGATCGGAGCCACCTGACCCATGCAGAACATCGGCACGTGGCTGGCTATCGCCGGCGTTGCGGTGGGTTTTGTGATTCTGCTCTATCTCCTGTTCAAGGAGCCGGAGGACAGGAAAAAGAAGGAGTAAAGGAGCAAGCGCTATGGACCCATTCGGCGGAAAAGAAGAGCTGGTCGAGGTCAAGTTCCAGATCAGCCAGGATCAAAAGAAGTGGCTGGAGAAGATGGTCAAGGAGGGCAAGATCGCGGTGCCTCCCGGAGGGAGCCTGTCCGTGGGGAATGTGGCCTCCATGTTCATTCGCGCCTTGCTGCACAATGCGATGGAGCAGCAGGCCGCGATGGAGAAGGCGGACGCCGATGAGGATGAAGAATAACGTAGGGGCAACCCTATGTGGTTGCCCTCTTCTGGGCGGACACGCAGGTCCGCCCCTACGAGATTTTTAATTTGGTGAAGGCGGCGCGGGCCGCCTTCAGTGTTTTATTGAGGTCCGCGGGCGTGTGGGCGGTGGAGAGGAAGGCGGCCTCGAACTGGGACGGGGGCAGGTAGACCCCCTGGCTCAGCATCGCCCGGAAGAACTTCGCGAAGGCCTGGGTATCGGACTTCTTGGCCGAGGCGTAATCGGTCACCGGGCCGGGCGTGAAGAACAGCGTCATCATCGAGCCTACCCGATTGAGCGTCGCCGCGATCCCCGCCTCGCGGGCGGTGCGGTTCAGCCCGTCGCCCAACTGACGGCCGCGTTCTTCCAGCTGGCGGTAGACCCCAGACTTCTTGAGCAGCTTCAGGGTCTCAATGCCGGCCGTCATCGCCAGCGGGTTCCCCGAGAGCGTCCCGGCCTGGTACACCGGGCCCTCCGGCGCAATGAGCTTCATGAGGTCGGCCCTCCCGCCGTACGCCCCGACCGGCAGCCCGCCGCCGATGATCTTCCCCAGACAGGTCAAATCCGGCGTGACCCCGTACCGGGCCTGCGCGCCGCCGTAGGCCACGCGGAAGCCGGTGAGGACCTCGTCGAAGACCAGCACGATCCGGTAGTGGTGGGTCAGGTCGCGCAGACGGTTCAGGAAATCGGGATGGGGCGGCACGACGCCCATGTTGCCCGCCACGGGCTCCACGATGACGCACGCGAAGTTGCCCCGGTGCGCCTCCAGCAGCCGCTCGACCGCGGTGATGTCGTTGTACGGCGCCGTGAACGTGTGCCGTGCCAGGTCGGCCGGCACGCCGGGACTGTCCGGAATGCCCAGGGTCATGGCGCCCGAGCCGGCCTTCACCAGGAGTGAATCGGCGTGGCCGTGGTAGCAGCCCTCGAACTTGAGGATCGCATCGCGCCCGGTGTAGGCCCGGGCCAGCCGGATCGCGCTCATCACGGCCTCGGTCCCCGAGTTGACCAGTCGCACGCGCTCCATTGAGGGCACGGCCTCGACAATCATCTCGGCCAGCGTCACTTCGTGCGTCGTCGGCGCGCCGTAGCTGGTGCCCCGCGCGGCCGCGCGCACGAGCGCCTTGACGACGGGAACCGGCGCGTGGCCCAGGATCAGCGGTCCCCAGGACATCACGTAATCCACGAAGGCGTTGCCGTCCGCGTCGTAGAGCTTGGCCCCCCTGGCGCGGGCGATGAAATGGGGGAGAGTCCCGACCGCTTTGAAGGAGCGGACCGGGCTGTTCACCCCGCCGGGGAACACCCGCAGCGCGGCTTCGAAGAGCTTCTTGGAGGCAGTGGTTTTCATACTGAAAAGTACCGAACTCTAACACGGGCGCCCCAATGCGTCAAGGAAGGGTTTTCTGCTACAATACTTCCCTCATGAAGAAGGTCACCGTCGCGCTCTGCGCGCCTCGCTAGATGCATGAAATCTTCTTCCTGCTGGCCGCGCTCGTCGGGATCGGCCTCCTCGGTTACCTCATCACGATCATCACGCCCCAGCTCTTCTCCAGCATCGGCCTGCTCATGCTGGCGGCCGGGCTGGCGGAAGGGATCCCCACCGGCTTCTGGTACCATGTGGTGCTACGCCGCATCCTGATCGAGCGGGGGAATCTTCCTCCGAAGTGGTGGATTCACCCGACGCGCCACCACGCGCAGCTCTCGCCGGACGAGCACCGGCGCATCCGCCTCTGGTTTGTCCTCGGCGGCATCGGGTACGCCATCGCGCTCGCCGGCGGGCTAGCGGCCATCGTCGGGCTGCTCATTCAACGACTGTGAGTCCCTCCTGTCATTGCGAGCGACCAGCGGGAGCGTGGCAATCTCGTCTGCCGCACTCTGACATTGCTTCATCGCTGCGCTCCTCGCAATGACAAATAAATTTGATATACTCCACCGGATGCATAAGCTCGACCTGCTCATCTTCGATCTCGACGGCACGCTGATCGAGTCCAAGTGGGACATCGCCACGGCCGTCAACCTCACGCTGGGGGACCTGGGCCTGCCGCAGCGCTCGCAGGAGGAGATCTTCAGCTTCGTCGGCGACGGGATCAAGCGTCTGCTTCGCCTCGCCGTCGGGCAGGAGAACCAGCCGCGCTACGAAGAGGCGCTGCGGATCTTCCGCGGGCACTATCTCGCTCACTGCCTCGACCGCACGCGCTTCTATCCCGGCGTCGAAACCGTGCTGAATCATTTCGCCCACAAGCTCAAGGCCGTCGCGACCAATAAGTCGCTGGAATACACCACGCGCATCCTGCAGGGTCTGGGCACGCACCACTTCGCTTACGTCGTCGGCGGGGATGACGGGTACGGCCTCAAGCCGGAACCCGGCATGTTCCTCAAGATCCTGGACGAGCTGAAGGTCGCGAAAGAGCGGGCGGTCCTGATCGGCGACAGCACGAACGACATCAACGGCGGGCACAACGCCGGCATCAAGGTCTGCGCCGTCGGCTACGGCATGGGCAACCGCGAGAAGATGGCCGCCTGCGGGCCAGACTGGTTCATCGAGAAGCCGGAAGCGCTCATCGAGTTGTTCGCCTGATGCCCCAGCGGATCCTCGTCCTTCTCCTCAGCCTCATTCTCCTCGCCAGCCTCGCCTCGGCGGCGAACCTCGAAGAGCGTGTCGTCGAGCACCGGCTCGCCAACGGCTTGACCCTCCTGCTGATGGAGCGCCATCAGGCGCCGATCGTCGCGGTCAATCTGACCTACAAGGTCGGCGGCGTCTATGAGCACAACGGCATCACGGGCGTCGCGCACCTCTACGAGCACATGGCCTTCAAGGGGACCCGTACGATCGGCGTCACGGACGCCGAGAAGGAGAAGCCGGTCCTGGAGGAGCTGGACCGCCTGGCGGAGGCCATCCTGGCCGAGAAGGCCAAAGGCCCGGCGGCGGACGAGGCTCGCTTGGCAACGCTCCGCAAGCGGTTCACGGAAGTTGAGGCGCAGGCGCAGCAGTTCGTGGTTCCCGCCGAGCTCGCCTCGCTCTATCAGAGGAACGGCGGCGTGGGCCTTAACGCGAGCACCGGCAAGGACCTGACGCGCTATTTTCTGAGCTTCCCCTCCAATCGCCTGCCGTTGTGGGCGGCCGTGGAGTCCGACCGCATGGCCAACGGCGTGCTCCGCGAGTTCTACAAGGAAAAGAAGGTCGTGCTGGAAGAGCGGCGCCAGCGGACCGACAACTCGCCCAGCGGGCGTCTGGACGAGGCTTTTGCCGCGGCCGCGTTCATGGCGCATCCCTACGGACTACCCGTGATCGGCTGGCCCTCCGACCTGGAGGCCCTCAGCCGGGCCCAGACCGAGGCCTTCTTCCAGACCTACTACGGTCCCGGCAACGCGGTCCTGGCCGTCGTGGGCGACATCAAGCCCAAGGAGGTCATCGCCCTCGTGGAGCATACGTTTGGCAAGATCCCAGCCCGCCCGCCTTCTCCGCCCGTGCTGACCACGGAGCCCCCATACGCCGGCGAGCGCCGCGTGGACGTCGAATTTTCCGCCGAGCCCCAGCTTCTCATCGGCTATCACAAGCCGGCCGCGGGCCACCCGGACGATGACGTCTTCGACGTCGTGGAATCGCTGCTGGCGGAAGGACGCACCTCCCGGTTGTACAAGCGTCTGGTGCAGGAGAAACAGCTCGCGGCCAGCATCCAAGCGTCTTCCGATTACCCCGGCACCAGATACCCGAACCTGTTCGTGATCAGCGCCACGCCCCGCGCGCCGCACACCACCGTGGAAGTTGAGCAGGCGGTGTACGAAGAACTCGACCGCCTGAAGCGTGAGCCGGTCTCCCCGCACGAGCTGCAGAAAATCCTCAACCAGGTCGACGCGAGCCTGGTCCGCGCGCTCCGCTCCAACAGCGGGATGGCCTCCTACCTCGCCTATTTCCAGGCGATCAGCGGGGACTGGCGGGAGACGTTCAAGCGGCGCGACCGCATCGCCAAGGTGACCCCGGACGACATCCGGCGCGTGGCCACCACGTACTTCACCAAGAGCAACCGCGTCGTGGCCACGCTGGTCAAGCCGGAGGGCGGAGTGAAAGAAACCAAGCCGTGAAGCGGGAACGGCTAAAGCTCCAAACGGTCGTCATCCTCTTGGCCGCCGTGCTCTTCGCACCGCTGGCATTCAGCGCCGAGCTCACGTCCACGCTCGGCAATCCCCGCACCATGAAGTTCGATCCGGTGACGTTCACGATACCGGAGGTCGAGCGCATTGTCCTGGAGAACGGGATCATCGTCTATCTCCTCCCGGACCCCGAGTTACCGCTGGTGACCGTGTCGGCCATGATCAGGACTGGCGCTATCTACGAGCCGCCCGACAAGGTCGGGCTCGCCGCCCTGACCGGCACCGTCATGCGCACGGGCGGCACGGCCCGCATGACCGGCGATCAGATCGACGAAGAGCTGGAGTTCCTGGCCGCGAACGTGGCGATCGGGATCGGCAGCGAGAGCGGCACAGCCTCGCTGGATATCTTGAAGAAGGACCTGGAGCAGGGGCTGGCCATCTTCGCCGACATGCTTCGCGCTCCCGCCTTCGAGCCCGCCAAAGTGGAGCTCGCTAGGCGCCAAGCCCTGGAGGCCATCCGCCGCCGACCAGACAGCCCGGCCGGGGTCGCCGGGCGCGAGTTCCGGAAGCTGCTCTACGGAGCCGACCACCCGTTGGGCCGGGAGAGCACCATCGAGACCGTGTCCCGCATCACGCGCGAGGACCTGGTCGCCTTTCACCGGCAATACTTCACGCCGACCGGCCTCATCCTGGGGGTCACCGGGGATTTCGAGAAACCCGCGATGCTGGACGCCTTGCGCAAAACCTTCGGCGACTGGAAGTCGCAGCCCGTGACGTTGCCGGCGATCTCGCCGGTGACCGCCTCGCCCGCGGCGGGGAGCAGCCGTTCGGTGAACATCCTGAGCCGGGACCTCACGCAGACCCACCTCCGCGTCGGGAATCTCTCGGTGAAGGAAGACGACCCGGACTTCTTCGCACTGGCTCTGCTCGGGGACATCCTAGGAGGGAATTCCTTCACCTCGCGGCTCTTCCAGGACGTGAGGAGCCGTCAGGGTCTGGCCTACTCCGTCGGGAGCCGGCTGGTGCCCGGGAACCTGGGGCCCGGCGCCTTCATCCTCTATGCGCTGACCAAAGGCTCGTCCACGCACCAGGCCCTGGCCAGTATGCTGGACCACATGGAGCGGCTGCGGCAGGAGCCGGTTACGGACGACGAGCTCAAGTTCGCGAAGGACGCGTTCCTCAATTCCTTCGTCTTCTCGTTCGCCGACGCCGGGCTGATCGTGAGCCGGCTCATGTCGCTCGAGTACTACGGGCTGCCCAAGGACTTCCTGCAACGCTTCCGGGACAGCGTCGTGAAGCTCACCAAGGAGGACCTGCTGCGCGTCGCGCGCAAGCATCTCCATCCTGATCGCGTAGTCATCCTGGCGGTCGGCAAAGACGACGACTTCGAAAAGCCCCTCTCAACCTTCGGCCAGGTTCGCCACCTCCCGCTCAAGCCCGGCGGCTGACGTCCAGACAGGACGGCATCCGGTATACTAGGAGAATGCCGCTGCAACTGTTCCGTGCCCAGGTCGAGCGCATCCGCGACCTCACGCATGACGTGCGGGAGATCGAGCTGCGCCTGAAAGAGCCCCCGGCGATCGCGTTCAAGGCCGGCCAGTTCGTCTCCTTCGAAGTGGGGCGCGACGCGCTCAATCGGACCATCGTGCGTCCCTACTCCATCGCGTCCCCGCCCAGCCAGCCGGAGCGTCCCTTGCTGTTGCTCAACCTGATCCAGGGCGGACCCGGCTCCACCTATCTGTTCAGCCTCCGCGTCGGGGATGAAACCCAGTTCAAGGGCCCGACCGGAGCCTTCTACCTGCGGGAGGACCCCGCGCGCGACCTCCTGTTCGTGGCGACGGGCACGGGGATCGCCCCCCTCCGCTCGATGCTCTTCGCCCTGAGCGAGCGCGGGTTCCCGCGCCCGGTCACCCTCTACTGGGGCCTTCGCAGCCAGCGGGACCTCTACTACCAGGACGAACTGGAGGCCCTGGCCCGCGCCCATCCGAACTTCTCCTTCGTCACCACGCTGTCCCGTCCCGAGGACGGCTGGACCGGTGAACGAGGACGCGTGACCCCGCTGGTGGAGGCGCGCATTGCGTCCGTGCAGAACCTCGCCGTCTATCTCTGCGGGAACGAAGGGATGATCAAGGACGTGACGGCGGTCTTGCAGAAGAAAGGCCTGTGTCCCATCTATAGGGAGAAGTATTACTGATGACGTCGGTGAGACGGAGTAGTCGTTGATTCTCAATCAAGGAGGCCCCGATATGCATGCTCGACATCACGTGACGATGGCGCTGCTGATCATGACGCTTTTGATCGCCCCCGGATGCGGCTATAACGACATCCAAGGGCTCGACGAAGAGACGAACGCTGCGTGGAGCGAGGTCCTCAACCAGTATCAGCGGCGGGCCGATCTGATCCCGAACCTGGTCAATGTCGTCAAGGGCTATGCGGCCCACGAGAGACAGACGCTGGAGGCCGTGACCCAGGCCCGCTCGCAGGTCGCCGGCATCAAGGCGACGCCGGAGCTGATCAAGGACCCCGAGGCGTTCAAGAAATTCCAGGCGGCGCAGGGAGACCTGTCCACGGCGCTCGCGCGGCTGATGGTGGTCGTCGAAAAATACCCAGACCTCAAAGCGAATGAAAATTTCCGCGACCTCCAGAGCCAGTTAGAGGGCACCGAGAACCGGATCACCGTAGCGCGCAAGCGGTACATCGACAAGGTGGCCGAATACAATAAGCTTGTGCGCTTTTTCCCCACCAATATGACCGCGAAATACATTCTCAAAATGGATGTGAAGCCGAACTTCACGGTGGCCGACGAGAAGGCTGCGGCCCAGCCGCCCGAAGTCAAGTTCTAAGTGCGGGTAGTTTCCCTGCTGGTGGCAGTCATGGTCGGGGCACTTGCTTCGCCCGCCGCCGCGCTTGACGTCCCTCCGCTCACCGGGCGCATCGTTGATAACGCCCATCTCCTGCCTGCGGATCGTACCGCATCGCTTTCCGCGGAGCTGGCCGCCCACGAGGCGCGCACCGGCAACCAGGTAGCGGTCCTGACCCTGCCATCCCTGGAAGGGGAACCGCTGGAGGAATTCTCCCATCGAGTGGCGACTGCCTGGAAGCTCGGGCGAAAGGGAACCGACAACGGCGTGCTCATTCTTGTGGTGCCGAACGATCGCAAAGTCCGCATCGAAGTGGGCTACGGTTTGGAAGGTGCGTTGACCGACGTAAAGTCTTCGCGCATCATCCGCGAAGAGATGGTGCCCAGGTTCAGGAACGGCGATTTCCCCGGCGGGATCGCGGCCGGCGTAAAGGCCGTGCTCGGCACAATCGAAGGCACCTACACTCCGCCCGAGCGAAAACCAGTTTCGACAGGCAACAAGACCGAAAGCGCCTTGGGCATGTTGTTCCTGGCCGTCGTCGTGGGTATCCTGACAGCCGCCATCGTCGGCCACCATTGGAAAGGCGGCTCCATCGGAAGCGTGATGGCCTTCGTGCTCGCCCTCTCGTCCGGCTTGATCCTGGCCATCGTCGCCGCGGTCATCGTGCTGATCATCGCGATGGGGCTGGCAGGGATGGCGGGCGGCGGCCGAAGTTCTCCACGGGGATTCAGCGGCTGGGGAGGAGGAAGTTTTGGCGAGTTTTCGGGCGGAGGCGGATTCGGCGGCGGCTTCAGCGGCGGAGGTGGGTCTTTTGGCGGCGGAGGCGCCTCCGGGAGTTGGTAACATGAACCTGTTTACAGAAGACGATCTTCGGAAAATCCATGAGGCAGTGCAGGCGGCTGAACGACGCACGCGTGGCGAGATCGTTCCCATGGTCGCACGCTCCTCCGCGCGCTACAGCGACGCCCGCTACCTCTCGGGGCTCTCGTTCGCCCTGTTGACCCTAACCGTCTTGCTGACCTGGGAACTCGGGTGGGGACAACATGTCTGGCATCTACATCATCCCGGCTGGACTGTGCTCGGAGTGGTGCTCGCTTTCGCTGTGGGCTATGGGGCCGGTTCTCTGCCGCCCGTCATCAGGTTTTTCACGTCTAACGAGCGGATGGCTTTCAAGGTGCGCCGGCGTGCCGAACTGGCGTTCTACGAACACGGCCTACACAAGACGCGCGAAGGCACTGGTATTTTGATCATGGCCTCACTGCTGGAGCGCCGCGTGCAGGTGCTCGCCGACAAGGCCATCAACGAGAGGGTCCCGCCCGGTACCTGGGACACACTTGTTAACGGCTTGATCCAGGGGATCAAAGACGGGCGCCCAACGGAGGCCTTTTGCCGGGCGATTGCGATGTGCGGCGATCTCCTGGCCCAGCACTTTCCCACACGGCCTAGCGACAACCCCGACGAACTGGCCGACGATCTGATCCAGGAGAAATAAGCGGGACCTCAGCATCAGTGCGTGATGGTCTCGAGCTCCGGCGTCTCGCCGCCCGGCTCCTCCACCCGAAAGCTGACGCGCCCGATGACGCGGCCTTCCGCCGTCTCCACGTCCACGCGCCAGTCCCCCGGCACCACCCGCTGCTTGACGGTGTAGCCCCGGTAGCCCTTCTCGCGCCCGCCTGCGATCGTGATCGGGATCCGGTCCGTCATCGAGAAGCCCCTGCCATCATGAGCCCGGTGCTGCCAGCGATGGAAGATCGTCGTGTGCAAAGCGACCGGGGCGAACACGGCAGTGAAGCAATAGGACGGGCCCTCCCCGTGAAAGGGGTCGTCCGAGCGCTTAAAGAACTGATACCAGGCTGCCTTCTCGAACGCGAGCTGATATTCCTCGTCCACCTTGGCCACCTTATGGTACGCCCCGGCGAACTTCAGGGAGAGCGGCACCGGCGGGATCCATTTGAGGAAATAGAACCCCACCAATAGGACGATCAGTCCGATGGCCGGCAAGCTGGTCTGGGCCTCCTCCCATCGCGATGGTGGCGGTTGCTTATCCTGATAGATCAGCCGCACCACTTTGATCGTCACGGCCGCGCTCAACCCCGCGCCGATCAGGAATACAACCGTGTTCATGGCCCCGATCAGCACCGGCAGAAAGAACGTGAAGAAACTGAAGACAACGAGCGCGTAGAGGCTCACGAGCAGGCGCACGTTCGCGTTGGTGAGACGGTCACGCAGGAATTCATTCCCCACCAGCAAGGCGATGAGCAGCGCAAAGAAGACCGCTGTCGTGGTCAGCGAGGCGCTCTGCGAATAGAAGATCGTGTAGGCGCTGAACAGCCCCCCCAGCAGGAACTGGATGGCATGCGGATAGTGTGGCTGCGCGCGGGCGATCAGCGACTTGACGTTCACCAACGACTTGACGTTCCCTGGGACGTCCGTCGCGTCAGGCGGGGTCCTGCCCAGATCGGCGCGCGTGGTCAGGACGATCAACCCGCCCAGCAGGCTCAAATACAGGAGCATGATCAGGTTGTCCCGCAGGCGATCGATACGGGTCAACGTGACGCTGTCGAAGGTCACGCCG
>Ga0209237_1001381_pt1 | contig 14369 bp, 15 predicted proteins | sample GraSoi013_1_40cm_2_FD_185820 | JGI IMG/M metagenome (GOLD analysis project Ga0209237, IMG submission 185820) | Grasslands soil microbial communities from the Angelo Coastal Reserve, California, USA - Sample 10_02_2013_1_40cm (SPAdes) (version 2) | ecosystem: Environmental > Terrestrial > Soil >... | reverse complement strand
TCGAAGCGCAGATTTCTAAGACTGCTTGGCGTCCGTTAAGCATTGCTCTTCAAAGGGAAATCTTTCTACATCAAAAGATGTCCGATGAGATCAGCCCGTATGACAACTCTGGAGAAACAATCCTCGATTGATACTCGACTGATACCTAGGGTTCTCTCTCGGCGACCATCAGATGCAACAGGAAGGACTGATCAAACCGGAAGTTCAAAAGAAAGCCATCATCTACCATTTGACACAGAGAGGATAGGACATCGTCCTCATTCTACTAGCGTTCCTCCGCTATAGGCTCAAAGATCGCGCAACGAAGAAGGCGGAACGAGCAAGTGCGGCCGCCTATAGCCTAAAGGCTCTGAGCAGTTCCGGCATCCAACATTCAGTGTTCTATCAGCGCGGGAATCCTGCTTTCTTCCTAAGACTCCTAGCAAGGTTTTAGTCCATGGCTTCACTAGCCCCGACTATGCCGAAATCCAAATCGAAAAAGGCGAAATCAAAGAAACCTGCAAAGTCCAAGAAAGCTCCGATCCCACCAGGATTCCGAACCGTAACACCATACCTTGCGATAAACGGCGCAGCCGCCGCGATTGACTGGTACAAGAAAGCCTTCGGTGCAAGAGAACTTGCGCGACAAGCCGTCCCAGACGGAAAACTCATGCACGCCCGCATCAGAATCGGCGACTCGATAGTAATGCTATCGGACACCTTCCCGGGTGGCACGCAATCCCCCGATGTTCTAGGCAACAGCCCGGTCACACTCCACATCTACATCAACAACGTGGACAAACTATGGCAGCAAGCCGTCGATGCAGGCGCGAAAGTCACCATGCCATTAGACAACATGTTCTGGGGCGAACGTTACGGCCAACTAACCGACCCTTATGGCCACCACTGGTCAGTATCCCAGCTAGTCAGTATGACCAAGAAAGAGAAAGATGAGAAACAGAAACAGGCCATGGCAATATTCGCTCGAAACGAGCACCCCGGCCGAACAGAAGAACCGCAAGTCGCACAAAACTAGTCCCGACACTAACCTCAATGGGCGAAGCCAACGCTTCGCTCAACCCTCTTTTTCAATATACCCAGTCGTGCTAGATAAGAGGCAAGAACTATGAAATTGGACCGGCTTGACCATCTTGTCCTAACCGTCAGAAACATCGAGACAACTTGTACTTTCTATGCAAACGTGCTCGGCATGGAAGTCGTCACCTTCGAGAATGGCCGCAAGGCGCTCTCCTTCGGCTCCCAAAAGATTAACCTCCACGAGGCGGGCAAAGAATTCGAACCGAAAGCCTACAGACCTACCCCAGGTTCAGCTGACCTATGCTTCACAACGACCGCCCATATCGATGAAGTCGTCAACCATCTCGAATTATCAAAGGTCAGAATACTCGGGGGCCCAGTCAAGAGAACCGGTGCGCTCGGCCCAATGACATCCGTGTATTTCCGGGACCCTGACCTGAACCTCATAGAGGTCTCGAACTATGAAGATCTGAAGAAGAATCCTGCTGTGAGCAAAGTAGTTAGGTCATCCAATCTTCATCTTGGCTAAATTGTCTTTTTCATGAAGAAGCCTCTCGTCTCAAAACCCAACTTATCATACAACTCTTTAGCCCCACTCTCGTCAGCTGGCACTGAAAGCGTCACTGTATCAATCCCTCTCTCCCTGAAAACTACGAACAGACGATTCAGGAGCAAGGTGGCGATTCCCCTTCGACGATACTGTTTCTCGACCGCAAGTACCTCAACGGAACCCACCCTTGTTGCCCTCCATCTCCGCAGAACCTCATCCGGAACGTTCTTGGATTCTCTGCCATAGACGAGGCCGACTACTCTTCGGTTAAGCTCTGCAACTAGGAAGAAGTCAGGCTCGGAAGAATAGAAGCCCTGAATGTCCGCTTCCGTCGGGGTGGAGTCCCATGAGGCATACTTTTGAGAGAGCTGGAGAACGGCGATCCCATCTTTCTCCTCATATCGTCTAATGGCCGGGCGCACGAACAGTTCCTAGTATCACATTTTGGTTAGTATTGAGACTCACTTGGTCGAGGTAGAACTCGTCGAAGCCTTGCTCGCCTTTACTGCTTCCGCGATCCCCCAGATGATCAAGCCTATCGCAACTAGGTAGTTCAATAACCAAGGAATCATTAGAAGCAAGGCACCAAGGAGGATAGCCAGCAAGGCGGTCCCTAGTCGTGGAATCTGCAACGTCTTCTCGATGTCAGAGACTATTCCCATCGCTCTTCCTTGTTGAACTATGAACGATACTCCATAAGAGTTGTGGAATATAGTGTTGGAACAGGATTCGCTAGCCTAGGGGAGAACGGAGGCTACTTGAATGCTTAAGGACGGGTGGTGCCAACAAAAAGACTTGTCTAAAGGCTGATGCTTGCCACTTGTGCGTTTCGGAGAGAACACCTCCCTGAGGAGAGCTTGGTTCGAATCGAGGCCGCTGGATACTCTGCAACGATCTGTGAAAGCTGCCTCACCATATTGATCGTTCACCGCCGATATCACAATTTGAATCTGGAAAAACTGATATTGCAAATATCAGCCAAATAGAGATCCGCGCAGCTGGAACCGAAATCAGGTCTCCATTGAGATCGCGATTGAGATCTGGAAAAAAAACCTTGAAGAGTCGAAAGATGTTGGAGGAGTGATTGAGTGTGTTACCGTATCCGGCTCATGGCAGGCTGGAACATTTGTTCTTGGTCACGCGGTGGGGCCGAAGATCTGTATGCTCTAAGCCCGTTATTCCCGTTGTCAAAGGCAGGCTTGGCGACTGTGTTTAGTTTGACCCAGTCAGGAATGATCACGGCTCTGATCAATTCCTGTATCGATATGCCTCGGTCTTCTGCTTCTGTTTGTAGGAGTTCGAAACTTTCGTCACGGAGGGACAGCATGAATTTTGCCAAATGGACACCTAAAGAGTGGGGAGGGTTGGCTCGGGGTTCCCCGAATATAAACATTCTACGGAGAGAAAGTAGAGACTCTTTTCACTCAAATCAGTAAAGATGCAATCATGGAAATGTCTATCAGTTCCTATCGGAGCAACTCCGTCAAGGTTAAGCTAGCTTCGAGGACATGATCAGATCTTGCGAGAACGAATCGACCTCCATCTCAACGAGGCTCCAACGCTAAAGACCCCAGTCCTGATAGCTGGCCTCCCTGACAGCGGGAGAGTGGCCAAGATCGTTCTCGACCAACTGGTCAAGACGCTAAAGGCAACTCCCCTAGGCTATCTCTACTCAGACTATCTCCCACCTCGCCTCCTCCTAAAGCCCGACGGGACAGCTGATTTAATGAAACATGAGATATTTTACTGGATCAACAAAGACTCCGGCCCTGACCTCGTTCTTTACACCGGGGACGCGCAACCAATCCTGCCTGAAGGAGCCTTCCGTCTCTCAGAAGCTGTTGTGAAACTAGCTGAGAAACTCGGAGTCGAAACAGTTGTGACAGTCGGCGCGTTCATCACCGGCAAGATCGCCGAACATCCACAAGTCTACGGGGCCGCAAGTGAACTAGTCCTCGTCAAAGAACTCGAAGAGTTAGGCGTGAAAATCATAGACAGTGGTGCGGTCACATGGATGAACGGGCTAATCCCGGGTCTCGCAAAAGTCCGGAATCTTAAAGGTCTATTTCTCTCGGGGGAGACATCCGGCTTCATGATTGACCCGCGCGCAGCGATGATAATCCTCCGCGTCCTCGTTAAGAAACTTGGATTACAAATTGACATGACAGAACTGGAAGGACAAGCGAAAGAGATCGAAACCGCACTCAAACAGGGCGGCGACAAAGACGTGGAGTCTGGTAGTTCTGAGTATATCGGGTGACATAGAACGCCAGCGGACTAAGCCTGATTGCTGAGAATTCGAGATCAGGTCATTGTCGAAGGGAAGCAGTGAAAGTATTCACGTAAGACTTAAGACTAGAAAGTGTCCAAACACCTGTGTGCATAATTGGCCCCTCAAGAGTCCTTACTACTCTCAAAGGGAGCACGAACAACCCACCGCCTCTTTCTGGGGCACGATTCGCGGACTATGAAGCAGATTCCCGATCGAACCGTGCATCTTGTCGTAACTTCTCCACCCTACTGGAACATCAAGGATTATGGCAATCCGCGGCAAATAGGTTACAGGGATTCCCTTTCTACCTATGTTCAGAAATTAAACAGAGTGTGGGGAGAATGCCTTCGTGTCTTGATACCTGGGTGTAGAATGTGCATTAACATCGGAGATGAATACCTTCGCGCCAACGAGAGAAATCCCTACCAAATCATCCCTCTCCACTCATACATAGTGAATAATATCCTAACTAATTTTGGAAGGAACAGGGTGATCTATCTTGGAAGCATTATCTGGCAGAAAATTCCGACGACAAGAACTTCGGGTGGTGCAAGCGTTATGGGCTCCTATGGGTATCCAAGAAATGGGTATGTTAGTTACAATTTCGAATTCATCGCGATTTTCAAGAAACGAGGCCATCCTCCAAGTCCCCCTGAAAACAAACACGCCGAGAAAATTGACATAACCGAATGGAGAGATTTGTTCAATGGCGTGTGGCGATTCAAGGGAGTGAGACAATCTGGTGGAATTGCGAACTTCCCTGAAGAACTTCCATCTCGACTAATCAGGATGTTCACTTACGAGGGAGATACGGTACTCGATCCATTCTTAGGAAGCGGGACTACTACAAAAGTGGCTTTCGAGAGAGGGCGCGATAGCATTGGCTATGAGATTGGTTTTGAGTCGCCGAAGATAGAAGAGAGTTGGATTGAACTAATCAAGAGGAAAATTGGCTACTATTCTCTGCCTGAGAGTCATAGAGAAGAGACTTTCCAGCTCTCTATCAAAAATGCCTCTCCGCAAGTGGGGCACTCGCAACGTGATATGCTGGATCGAGCGATGGCCTCTAAACTATCGCTCCTGCAGAGCAGGTAGACTCTTCATTCTTCTTCCTCAACGATTGGGCCGTACACTTCTTGGTAATTCTGATAGACAATGTTTTTCCTGGTTTCAATTTCCATCTTGCGTTGTTCTAACAAGAACATGTACTGATCTAGCTCCTCCCTGTTAGAGATATAGAAGTAACCTGGAGGTTTTGAGTTTGTGGCAGCAACCGGCAACGCATATTTTCTCATTGCCTTCATCAGAAGTGATCGTGTGGTGCTGAAGGTCTCGCCTTCCTTGAGGCCCAATAACCTCATCAAGTCTCTCGAAGAAATTGCTGTAGACTTCCCCTTGTGAGTGAGCATAATGTCTCTGATGTTTCTAAGACGTTCTTCCTCTTTGGACAACTTGCGTCCCCCTTGAACATCTTGAGTAGAAAAACTTCGTAATAAGCCTAAAGATTCTTACCATAACCCACTCGATGACTATGAGAGCAATCTGTCCACCCGGAAGCGCAAGTCTGACTCTATGAAAAAAATAGATAGAGTGTGCAGGACGAGACTATGGCGAGGCTGAGGACCGGATCGGACAGGATCCGCTCGGTTGTCCCCACTCTCCCGGTCTCAGTGGACAGCTTGAACATGACGGTTACTGTGATCCAGCCAGGAATAAAGAGCCTGTCCGGGAAGCCTTCCCAAATTGGCTCAGCTACGGGATTCTTCTTCGAACACAAGAATACTTTCTATCTTATCACAAACAGACATGTTGTCATTGACGAAGACGATCATTTCTACCCTGACCATCTTACGCTGAGAGTTCACACATCCAACAAAGTCCTCACGCAGAATCGTAATGTACAAGTCCCTCTCTATGACCGAAAAGGTGGCCGTCGATGGCTTGAACACCCGACCCTCGGGAGTGAAGTGGACGTCGTCGCGATCAAGATTCGTGACTTCGTGAGTTCTAAGGATGTGTTGTCCCCTTGGGACGAGACATCATTTTTCCCTTCAGCGTACGTTATCGGGGTTGGTGAAACAGTAGTAGTATTGGGCTATCCGCTAGGTTTCTACGATATCATTAACAATCTTCCAATCGCTCGAAGCGGAACAGTTGCCACACCTTTTGGGGTGCCTTTCGAAGACAGACCATTTTTTCTGGTAGACTCAAGATTGGACAAGGGAACAAGTGGCAGTCCAGTGATCACAGCGGCAAGTCCATACAGGGTCACGGTCCAGTCGACCTTTGTGGCGGGCAATTTTCCCGCTCGTCTACTCGGCATCAATTCCGGTGAATACTCTAAGAAACAGATTCCCCTTGGTCTGAACGCTGTGTGGTATGCCTACTTGGTGACTGATATTGTATCTGGAAGCGAAAGGGACAGGCCGGCTATGGGATGATGATGTTCCGTCCCTAAAAAAATACTAGCCCTCGCGAATACTTCTCTACCGTGAGCTTCATTGTTAACGTCTGATATGAACCAGCCTGATGGAGCCCCCCAGCGGTGCGTCCAAGTACGACATGAAACCCCGCAAGGTTCAGGCTCCGAACCTTAACTCCCTAGCGACGTCACTTAACGACCTAGCGAGGTAGTCTGGATGCCCGCCTTTCGGTCCTCGACGTTTGACGAGTACCATCATCATTCCAACTCCCTTCGCTCCTTCAATGTCAGTGTTGGGATTGTCGCCGATGTAGACGCAACTTTTGGGCTGTAAGCCTAGTCGTTCTGCGATTAGAGCAAAGGGTTTTCTGCTCGGTTTCACGCTTGGGGTATCCTCCCCTGCGACAACAATCGCTTCTAGGGATTTCAGAAATGGTTGTTGACGAATTCTCTTCATCTTCATTCCCGGAGTACCATCGGAATCGGAGACCATTCCTATCCTAAACCCGGCTTTCTTAAGTCGGTTAATCGTTGAGATGCTGTCGTAGAACAATGGACTTGCCTTAGCGTACGTCTTCCAGTATCGGAGAGTTGTCTCGTGGATCCACGGACCTTTCAGTTTCGACAAGCGGAGCTGTTTGAGAAGAGTTTCCCACCAGACATCCCTGTTGTAGAGGAATTTTCGGCCATGCATTTCGAGATCGATGAGCCTGAGTTTCCTGAACAGATTCGCCTCGGAGTAGCGGATTCCGTCTTTCCTCAACCGCGTCGCAATGACTTTTGCGACCACACGAAGTGCCTGGCGAGCACCCCTCTTCGATTGGATGAGCGTGTTGTCTAGATCGAATACGACTCCGAGGATTCTCCTATCGGCCAGTATCTCTCAATTCCAAACGTAAGTTTCTGGCCGGCGATCTGCGAACCGTTCTTTACGCAGTCGAGCGTGGAGAGCGAGATCGATATCCTCAACGATTATTCCTTCTCGCCGTTCTTTGAACACGTTCATCCTTGGGTGGGATATCTTCATCTTCGGGTCCTCCTTGAGACTGACGATCATGCTTTGCCCTGTGAACAAGGGCGGCGAGTAGACGTTGGGAGCGACAACTGCTATCCGGTTTTCCAACGATCGAATTGTGACATATTGGTGCCAAGGTTCAATTCCCAGTCTCACGATCCTTGACGGACACATTAGCAAGTCCGCACCCCTAAGCGTTAGGATTCTTGCGGCTTCGGGAAAATCAACGTCATAACAGACTAGGACCCCAATTTTGAATCCGTTAACCGGGAAGATCTTATAGTCATTTCCCGGACGAGCGATCTTCTTCTCGAAATAAAACAAGTGGACTTTCGGTTGCCGCCCAATAACCTCTCCGTCTATTCCGATTACGGGGCTGTTGAGGAAAATTCGTCCCTTGACTTTTTCATAGAAGGCCCCTCCAACAACCACGACACCATATTCCTCGGCGATCGATTGAAGTCCGGGAAGCGGGCTCATCGGTGATGGAATTGTCTTCTCTGGCAACCAATGTTCTGGAAGGCAGATAATGTCCGATTCTCTCTCAGCAGCCTGCTTGGCTTGTTTGACAGTTCGGAAAATCGTCTCTTTGACCGATGATGCCACGGGTCTGGTCTGTACTGCTACCGCTCGAACAATCTTCTTTGACGTTGGACGGTCCTCTGGCCCTAGACTTTCAGTCTCTTGACTGCAATATCCAACAGCTGGCGCGCGACCTCTCGCTTGGGCGCCAATGGAATATGGATTACCTTCTTTCGCTCGTCGACAACAAACAGCTCGTTGGTATCAGCCTGAAAGCCTACTCCTTCCAGCGAAACATCGTTGGCCGCGACAAGATCGGCGCTTTTCTCGCTGAGAATCTCAAATGCTTCTGTCACAAGCTGCTCGTTCGAGACGCCGTGCTCCGTCTTGAAGGCCACGAGAAATGCGTTCGGATTCGCATGGCGAATTTCCCGTATTATCTTCGGGGTGGCTTCTAGCTCTAGCTCGAAAGTCTTCTCCTTCCTTGTACTTATCTTCCGGCCAACCGGCTTCGATGGCCTATAGTCGCTCGGGGCAGCGGCTGCGAAAACCAGATCGTGTTTGCGCTTCTTCAATTCGCGAAGAGTAGCCTCCAGCATCTCCTCTGTTGTCTCAACCTTGACCGTCCTCACGCTAGGAGGAGGGGTGACTGAGCCCGGTCCCAGAATCAATGTTGTCTCAGCACCTCTTGACCACGCTTCCTCTGCAATTGCTACGCCCATCTTACCTGAGGATCGATTAGTGATTACCCTGACTGGGTCAATGTGCTCGACAGTGGGACCCGCGGTGACCAGTACTCTATGTCCCTCAAGGTCTCTCCTCTGAGAAGAGAGCTGCGATGAGAGGCGTGTGATAACCGCCTGGACAATCTTAGCCGTCGACGCGATCTTCGCCTTTCCCTCTACAATCTCTGGTTCGACAAATTCGACGCCTATCCTCTTGAGGCGCGCAATGTTCTCCTGGGCTATTGGATGATCATACAGTGGTTCATGCATTGCTGGCGCAATGAGAACCGGTAACTTGGAACCTATAGCAGTCGCAGCCACTGTCGTGACTGGGGTATCATCAATTCCCGATGCAAGTTTCCCGATCGTGTTGGCAGTCGCGGGAGCGATGAGAACCAGATCAACATGACCAGAACTCTTTCCAGCAAGGGCGATGTGCTCCAGCTTGCCGGTAAGCTCTCGAACGACGGGATTTCCTGTAGCCCACTCTAGAAGATCTGATCCAATCATCTTCTCAGTCGATGGAGAAATTACCACATACACGTCCGCACCATGCCTCATCAGCTCACGCGCAATCTCGGGAACTTTGAACGAGGCAACACTACTCGACACTAGGAGTGCGATCTTCTTTCCTGAGAGTTGTGTGCCAGAGGATCCGGTGATGTCCTTGGAGGGGTGGGTCATTTCAGGCCTGACTCCTATTTCTTCAATTGTCCACTGTCATAGGCCCAGTCTAGAAGTTGTATGATCTCGTTGAGACTATACTTTCCGGCGCTCTGAGGGATCCGTTTGAGAATGTCCGGCAGGCTCGGTAGCATGGGCCGAATAAATCCGGGAACCTTGTCATACATTGCCTGGACCCCCGAAATAATCTCCTTGGCGTCTTTCTCTTCGATACTGGTTCCCTTGAGAGCTGTCTTCATACTCTTGACGCTCATTTTCCTTCCAACTTCCTGGTTCGATCTTACCTCGGACATATACAGGTTCTTCGCGTCCCTCGGGGTCAATTTCTTAGATTGTACCTTGAGGAACAGTAGGCAAGGGAGCCCAGTTCAATCGTTCCTCGCTTCTGTTAAGAGTTCTTCAAAGAATACGGAGTCACCGTGTATTGAAGCAATCCGGTGGGTTCTTTGGTCCTGGTCTGTCAGGCTAGGGCATAGACCTTCCATCGCCGGTAACTTTTGGAAGGCTTTGCATCAAAGAATAATGTTGGGAGAAGGTCCACGCCTTCCATTTTCTCCACATCTTATTGGAGAAAAGAACGACCAACAGGTCGTTCATTATGACAAGGGGGAGAGATGCGCTGGCTGCGATGCCGAAGATAATTATCGGAGAAATCAGTCCGAACGCGAACGCGACTTTGTGGGCTTGGTTGAGTTGTGTTCCCATTGACCTGAAGACGAGCCGAAGTACCCACAGTGAGATGAGAATATCGAAAACCATGATGACCGGCGGGAAGAGGTTGGCACTTGCTGCGAAGCCTCCTGCAAGCAGCCAGATCGGAAAGAAAATCGCTCCAATTAAAAAGAATGCTCGGGGCCTCCATCTCGGCTCTGCTCTAACAGTCTTCAGAAAATCAGCAGGCAATTTCTTCGCAGCGATAACGAGCAGTACTACCACAATGCTCGAAAGAACCAGTAGACCCCATATCTCAGCGGGCCAATAGTTTACCAGTAACGAAAGGAGGACAGAATCGGTAGCTAACGTGACTGTGCTGATTCGTATTCCTTTTGTCGAAACAAGGCTTTTTGATTTCAGATCTGGAAATGCTAATCCGAAGATAAAGATCGGCAGGCCAATGCTGAAAACTGAGTGGAAGATCACCAGTCCGACCGTCCAGACCCAGTTGACTCCGAGCCAGTGTCCGTAGACGCCTAGATTTCCTACTACCGAGGATGTTGGGTTGAACAGTGTTCGCAGGGCGAGTCCCTCTTCCACGATTCCGTAGGCTGCCCCCAAGAGGAAGACCGATGCCCAGCCTTTGTCCCAGCGAATCTTGGCCTCGCGGATCAATATGACGCCTGGACCGTAGAGGGCGAGATTCGCAGCGAGAAGGAGAAAGAATACTGGAGGGTTTAGAACCATGAAAGCCATGTTGCTTGAGCCTGAAAGGTACTCTGGAATCCCAGGGGTTAGAATGAGAAGACAGAGTAAGGGATGCGCCTTAAGGTAGCTGATTATTCGGGCTAGGCGCCCCTTTCTTTCCGTGACCTGTGGGAACCACGTGCTCAAGTGAGACGTCTCAAGGGCTACGAGAAGTCGGGTCTACAGTATTAGCCGTCTAATACCAAGGCAGGCATCTCTCCGTTACTAGAGGGATCCCGTCTTACCTGTTAATCCTGCTTGTTTAGAAGCCAGCCGACGATCCTCCCGCGGATGATTAGTTCTCGCCATTTGTCCCGTTGGAGGTCGTGTTGCTCGTCGCTTATCGGAACGATTAGGAGATCTGCCCCAACTATGCTAGCCAAGCTCTCTAGAGCTGGTAGCATTTCGCCGGGCGGATGAAGAGAATAGACAAGAGACGCGCCTTGGTAGAGGATGAGGCTTGGAAACATCACGTCATCCGCGATAGCTCTGATTCGCCCCGATTTTCTTGAGCGTACCCATGACTCATCTTTGTCGGTTACGAGGATTTCTGCTCGAGGTAGAGCTTTGGATATTCGTTCCGCCACGTCTATCCTGTGGCCTACTCCGATTTCTATGATTTTTCTGGCGTCGCTGTAGTTCTGTTTGACCCAGTCTACGAGCTGTTCGAACAAAATTCTGGATAGATCCCGGGGGGTCACTTGGGCCAGCGGGGCTGCATTGTTCCCTGGTCTCCGTTGGACTGACGTGTCTTTCTCATCCCTTCAAGAATCAGCTTCTGCTCGATAGCTGCCACCAGTAGTTTCGTCTCGATGACCTTGTCGGGGTTGACGCTCATGCTAACTGCTCCTTCCCGGACTAGGAACTCGACGACCTCGGGATAGTTTGAGGGTGCTTGACCGCAGATTGATGTTGTCACTCCTTTTTCGTTGCAGACTCTGATGACATGGCTCATCGCTCGCAGTACTGCGAGATTGCGTTCGTCGTAGATTTCCTGGATCGATGCGTCGTCTCGGTCAATGCCAAGGATCAGCATGGTGAGGTCGTTGGTTCCGAAGGATATGCCGTCAATTCCCTCGTCGACGAACTTGTCGATCAACAAGACCGTAGCGGGAACTTCTACCATGATCCAGAGTTTGAAATCGGGGCCTCGCTTCAATCCCTCTTCTTCGAGAATCTTCTTCGCGTTCCTGAAATCCTCGAGCGTCCGGACGAAGGGTAGCATGACGTGGACATTGGTAAGCTTGTACTCCTCTCGGACTTTCTTGATGGCTTGGCACTCTAATCGGAAAATGTCAGGCTCTTTCACGTATCGGAAGCAGCCCCGGTATCCCAATAACGGGTTAGGCCCGACGTGACCTGCTTCATGTTCGTATTTTTCGCCGCCTGGGAGGCCTAGAAACTCGTCTGGCTTGAAGTCCAGACATCTGTAGACGACGGGCCTTGGAGCAAATGGTGTTGCCACCTTTCTGACTCCCTCGGCGAAAGCATCGACCATCCTCTCGCCGCCTCCCTCTTCTATCAGCAATCGGGGATGTTTCCCGACGGAAAGCATCATGTGCTCTGCTCGCAAGAGACCTACTCCGTCCGCGTGCGTCTCCCGTTCGACTTTCTCTGCGAGCTCTGGGAGTGAGATGTTCACGTAGATCTTTGTCGCAGTTATTGGGATGACAGTAGGAATCTCATGTTGAGGCTGTGTTGCCTTGAGAACTTCTTCGACGAGCCCATTGTAAACGACTCCTGATTTCGCGTCAACAGTGTACTCTTGTCCCATCTGCATGAGCTTAGTCGCGTTCCTTGCGCCAACGATACATGGGATACCCATCTCTCGCGAGACGATGGCGGCGTGGCATGTTGTTCCACCGTCTTCTGTGACGATTGCGCCTGCGATTTTCATGTAGGGAACCCAGTCAGGGTTTGTCATTCGAGTGACGAGGATATCCTTGTTTTTCATCAGGCGTCCCGCTTCAGCTGTGGTTGGGACGATCTTGGCTCTTCCTGCATGTAATCCCGGGCTCGCGGCTAGACCGTGGACGACTGCGACTCTGTGAACGATGTGGGAATCTGTTTCTCCAGCTGGACCCTTCATTTTGCTCCAGAAAGTCTCGGGCCTAGTCTGGACAACGTAGAGTGAACTCCCGCTGGCTCCGTGCTCGACGGCGAACTCGATGTCTTGTGCGGTGTGGTAGTGATCCTCAATGTCCACCGCGGTCTTGGCTATTTCAATAACCTCTTCGTCGGTTAGGCTCGAAACGTTACGTCGTTCTGCAGGAACCTCGCTCTGTATCGTCAGCCCGGTCTTATCGTTCGGGAGGTGTTCGACCATCTTTGGGACTATCTCTTTGTGGATCAGCTGCATGGTGCCCTTGTCGACGATGAACCGGTCAGGACGGACGATTCCGGCGACTAGGGCTTCTCCGAGACCCCATGTTGATTCAATGACAATCTTGGATGGGTCGCCGTTGATCGGGTCGAGCGTGAAAGCTACGCCTGAACACTTTGACTGTACCATCTTCTGGACTCCGACGCTGATGAGTACTTTCTCATGTGGGAAGCCTTTCTCTTCCCGGTAGAATATTGCCCGAGGTGTGTAGAGGCTGCCCCAGCATTTCTGGACATAGTGCACGAGCTGGTCCTCACCGCGCACGTTGAGGTAGGTGTCCTGTTGCCCGGCGAACGATGCGTCAGGCAAATCCTCGCTGGTGGCCGAGGACCTGACTGCGACAGTCACGTTCTTGTCTCCTGTTTTCTCGCATAGTTCGCGGTAGGCGCTCCGGACCTTGCTGGCGATATCCTGAGGCATTGGGGCGGATTCTAGAATCTTGCGGATTTCCTCGGACGCTTCCTCGTACTGTTTCGGGTCCCGGGAACCGTTAGAATTTCCAAGGGTCTTGTGGATGACCTCTCGAATCTTCGTCTCTTCCAGAAATCGGCGGAACGCTTCTGCAGTGACTGCAAACCCGGGAGGAACGTGGATTCCTTTGGCTGTTAGCTCGCCTAGGTTGGCGCATTTTCCACCGACTAGCGGAATATCGTCTTTTCTTACGTCTTCAAGCCGGACAACTATGGCGTCAGGCTTGGGCACCTGGTTAGGCTCCTGCTGGAATCTGTGGGGCGACTGGTTCTTCGACTATGATCCGGGTTTTCATGGGGAGTTTTGTTCCGGCGACTTCGCATGCTTTCTTCGCGGTTTCGACGCCGTCTTCTGGAACGTAGATGATTATGATGGACTGGCCGTTTTCGACTCTGGCTGCTCGGCCGGTGGGTTTTCCGAAGGCTCGCCGCATTCCTTCCTGCAGTCTATCGGCTCCGGCGGTGGCGATCATCTTGTTTTCTCGGAGGATAATATGCGGGTACACGCAGAGCTGTAATCGATATCCTGTTTCTCCCCACCTGTCGGTTAGAATCTTGTTCGCGGATACGCGGGCTGATTCTAGGGCGTTATGTCGGATCTGCACGTGTTCTTTGGCGACGAGATGGATTTTTCGGGCGAACTGGGTGGACAGGTCTCCCATGTTGAACTTGGAAACCTTAGGTGCCGGGGACCCGTGGATGTACTTCATCCGTGTGAAAGCTTGGCCTGATGGAGAACGATAGTTGCGACCCTTCATGAGTAAATTCCGTAGAGGCATTAGTTGAGGGTGCTAATGAGGGTTGTTGCGAGAAGAGGGCTGAAAGGATTCCGGAGATTTCCTATTATGCCATTTTGTTCATGATTGTCATCTATGAAACCGCTTCTCCAACTCTCTCCCAGGTTCTAA
>Ga0209237_1001379_pt1 | contig 14379 bp, 9 predicted proteins | sample GraSoi013_1_40cm_2_FD_185820 | JGI IMG/M metagenome (GOLD analysis project Ga0209237, IMG submission 185820) | Grasslands soil microbial communities from the Angelo Coastal Reserve, California, USA - Sample 10_02_2013_1_40cm (SPAdes) (version 2) | ecosystem: Environmental > Terrestrial > Soil >... | reverse complement strand
GAGGCTCACGGCGAGGAGGTCCGTCCCGCCGCGGGGGCCGAGCCCGAGCGCGCGCACCCCCTCGAGCGCGAATGCGAGGGTGAGCGAGTCCATGCTCGGCACGCCGACGTAGGCCGCCGCGGCCGCCGCGCTGTCCACAGGCAGCTCGTGTGGGAAGGTGAAGTCGTGTCCCAGGTTCTCGTAGGGCATGCTGTCGGGCTCGGGATACGCCGATGCCGGCAAGAGCAGGGTCCAGGCGCGCCCCGCGGCCTGGAAGGGGATGCGGCGCGCGTTGAACGCCCGGACCCAGGCGGGCAGCGAGTCCGCGTAGTACCGGCTCGTCGTGAAGATGCCCCGCTGATACCAGTAGACCTGCTGTTTCGCCCGGCCCACCGGCAGGATCGCGCCGCGGTCCTTGCGCGACACCGACAGCGCGCGGGCGCCCGGCTCCGCCGTCTTGAGCCAATCGAAGAACGCGGTCCCACGGAAGCGCGCGGGCGACGCGCCGGGGCCCGGGACGTCGAGCAGCGGGGCGGCCGGGTCGCTCACGCCGATGACGTTGCTGATGATGCCCGTATGCGCCGGCCAGCGGCCCGAGAGAATCGTGGAATGACCGGGCGCCGTCTCCGTCACGGCGTGGTCCTGATAGGCGTCGGTGAAGTAAGCGCCCTGGCGCAGCAGCCGGCCCAACCCGCCCGTGAGCTGCGAGCGGTAGCGGTCCAAGTAGTCCGGCCGGAGCTGGTCCACGGTGATGACGACGACCAGCCTAGGCTTGGGAGCGGGCGCCACGCCCGACAGGACCAGGAGGACCGTTCCAATCATGGGCGAAAGGTAGTCAGGCGGTGGCCGCCACTGGAGCCTCCCGCCGCTCGCGGAACGCGAGCAGTCCCGCCACTGCTACGATGGCCGCGGCCAGCAGAAACGGAACGCCGTGCCCCAGCCCCTCGAAGACGAGCGTCGCTCCAACCGGACCCACGATGCTCACGATCCCGCGAAACGTCTGCTGTGCGCCCATGACCAGGCCGAGCTCGTGCTTGGCGGAGCGCTGGCTCACCAGCGAGGTGGACGCCGGGAAGAGCAGCGCGGTCCCGACCGGCACCAGAATCAGGAACACGATGAAGAGCGCCATTGCCGGCGCTCCCGGAACCCACGCAGCGGGAAGCGGCATCAGCACGAGGCCGAGCCCGAGAAGCACCGTACCGATCTGCATCGTGCGCACCTCTCCGAACCGTTCGTTGAACCATCCCACCAGCCAGAGGCGCATCACCACGCCCACGATCCCGAAGATCGGGAAGAAGTAGCCGATCGTGTCCTCGGTGACGGCGTACGTGTCCTTCAGGTATAGCGCCAGCACGCCAATCACAACGTTGAGCGCCAACATCCCGACGACGTAGATCCAGATCACCCGATGCGCTGGCGTCGCGGGGTGTCTCACGATCTCCCACAGCGCCTGCCCCACCGAGCGAGCTTCCGCCGGCGGCCCTTGCCGCCCGCTGGGACTCGTGGCATGGCCATGCGACACACGCGACTCCGGGAGCCACTTCCAAGCGAAGTAGACGTTGATCATCACCAGCACGGCCGCGACCACGCCAGGAACCTCGGTACCGAAGCGGTGCGCGACCGAGCCCATGATCGGCCCGATGACCACGCCTGCACTCGTGGCCGCTGACAGCCACCCCAGTGCCTTCGCCCGTTCTGCGGGCGCCATCGTGTCCGCCACGTACGCCTGAGCGACTCCGGTGGTCCCGCCACCGAGTCCCTGGACTATGCGGGACGCGAAGAGGAGCCACAGCGTGTTCGCAAACCCGAAGATCAGGTACGCGAAGGCGGACGCTCCCAACCCGATAATCATGGCCGGCCGCCGACCGTAGCGATCTGAGAACTTCCCCCAGACGGGCGACGACACGAGCTGGGCGACCGCGAAGGAGGCGATCAGCGGTCCCACCATCCATTCCGGCGCGTGTAAGCGCAGCGCGTAGAACGCCATCAGCGGGGCGACGAGCATGAGGCCCAGCAAGTCCACGAAGCAGACGGCCATGAGCACCGCCAATCGCTTCATCGTCTCGCTCCCAAGGCGAGCACCAGCGCGCTCAGCCCCATGAGGATCACCCCGAACGCCGCCGCCACGCCTAGCTCGGAAAGGCGCAGGCTCGACATGATCTCGATCGAGATCGGCCGGTTGTCGTAGGTGTAGAGGACGATCGCCGTCACGAAGTCTCCCAGTGCGGCGACGAAGGCGAGGCTCGCGCCGGCCGCGAGCGCGGGCCTGAGGAGGGGCAGCGTCACGCGGCGGAAGGCGGCCCAGCGTCCCGCGCCGAGACTCGCCGCCGCCTCCTCCAGCGCCGGGTCCAGCTGGCGGAACCCCGCCAGGACCGCGCGCCCCGTGAGCGGCAGGTTTCGCACCAGCAGCCCGAGCGGCAAGAGCACCACGGTTCCCACGAGCACCCAACGGAGCGCCCAGGGGTGCTGCACGCTGAACGTCGTGGCCAGGGCCACCGCGAAGACGGTCCCGGGCAACGCCCACGGCAGCGCGAGCAGGCCCTCGATGGGCCCACGCCAGGGGATCCTCCCGGGACGCCGGCGGCCCACCAGCGCGCCCGCGACGAGCGCCAGGGCCACCGCGGCGGCCGTGCTCGCGGCCGCCATCCACAACGAGTTCACGAGCGGCCGCAGCCGCTCCGGCTCGCCGAACAGGCGCTGGTAGTTGACGACGCTCAGGACCGGCGGCACGGCCTCCGTGGTCCACGTGCCGTAGGGGACGAGCGAGACCAGGCCCAGCGTGAGGTGCGGCAGGAGCAGCAGCAGCGCCAGCAGCCACCCGGCCGCCGTGGCGAGGGCGCGCCCGCCGACGCTCTGGATGGGCCGGCGGCGCGGCGCCGTCCCCTTCCCCAGCGCGACGAGGATGTCGTCGCCCTCCGTGTGGCGCAGGATCAGCAGGCCGCCGAGCGCCACGCCGGCGAGCGCCACCGTCTCGACCATGGCGAGGGGCAGCTCGCCGTTCAGCTTGGTGGCGACGATCTGGGTGGTCATCACGCGGAAGCCGCCGCCGAACACGTAGGGCGCGCTGAAGGAGCCGAGGGCGGTCATGAACACGAGCAGCGCCGCGCCCGCGAGCGCCGGCCGGATGAGCGGCAGCGTCACGCGCCGGAGCGTCTCCCAGCGGCCGGCACCGAGGGCCTGGGCCGCCTCGAGCATCGAGGCGTCGAGCTTGGCCAGGCCGGCCCGCGTGAAGAGATAGAAGTAGACGTACATCGAGTACGCGTGCACCAGCAGAATCGCGCCGGCCCCCTGCAAGCGCCACGGCGCGCGCTCGAGACCGAGCACATGCTGCACCGCCCGCGCGACGAACCCGGACTCCCCGTACAAGAAGAGGAAAGCGATCACGCCCACGAACGGCGGCAGCACGGCGGGCAGGGCGATGACCGAGCCCAGGGTCTTGCGGCCGGGGAAGTCGAGCCACTCGAAGAGGAACGCGAGCGGCACGCCGACAGCCGCGGCGAGCGCTACGCTCGCGAGCGAGATCCACAGGCTCGCCCACAGGGCATGCCACTCGCCGCCGCGCGACAGGAAAACCGCGATGGCGTCCCCGCGCGCCGCCTCCGCCACGACGACCAGAATCGGGTAGAGCACGAGCCAGGCCAGCAGCAGGGTGAGCAGGGCGCCGGGAAGGCCGCGGCGGTTGCCGGAGTTCACTCGCGCTCCTCGGCGAACGTCAGCACCCGTGTCGCCTCGACGAAGACGCGATCGCCCACGCGCGCCGCGCCGGGCGCGGCGAGCACCTCGAAGCGCTCCCCGCGGCCCCCGTCCACGAGGTAAAACGCGGCGGCACCGGTGTAGCGCCGCTCCTTCACCACGCCCGGGATCCCGATCTCGGAGAAGCGAAAGGCCTCGGGGCGCACCACGACGATCTGCCCGTCCGCCCCTCCGAGCGCGTGCGCCGCCGCGCCGCGGAACACGTTGGCGCGGCCGACGAAGGTGGCGACGAAGAGGCTCGCCGGGCGCTCGTACAGATCGTCCGGGGTCCCGACCTGGTCGAGCCGCCCCGCGGCGAGCACCGCGACGCGGTCGCCCAGGTCGAAGGCCTCCTCCTGCTCGTGGGTCACGAAGAGGCTCGTGATCCCGACGCGCTTGATGAGCTGGCGCAGCTCGCGGCGCGTGCGCTCGCGCAGCGCCGGGTCGAGGTTCGACAAGGGCTCGTCGAGCAGCAGCACGCGTGGCTCGGGGGCGAGCGCGCGCGCCAGCGCCACGCGCTGCTGCTGCCCGCCCGACAGCTCCTGCACCCGGCGCCGCTCGAAGCCCGCGAGATCGACGAGCGCCAACACCGCGGCGACCTGCCGCTCGACCGTCACCCGTCCCCCCGGCTTCTTGCCGCGCAAGCCGAACGCGACGTTCTCGCCCACGTCGAGGTGCGGAAATAAGGCGTAGTGCTGAAACACCATGCCGCAGCGCCGCCGCGCGGGCGAGAGCCCGCCGACATCCGCTCCGTCGATGATCATGCGGCCCGCGTCCGCCTGCTCGAAGCCCGCCAGCAGCCGCAGCAGCGTCGTCTTGCCGCTGCCGCTCGGCCCCAGCAGCGCGAGCACCTCGCCGCGCTCGACCTCGAGCGTGACCCCGTCCGCCGCCACCGCGGTATCGAATCGCTTCGACACGCCGTCGAGCCGCACGAACGGCGTCATCGCCCCTTCCCTCGCACATGCTCGTCCCAATAGCGCATCCACTCGGCCCCGCGCTCGGCGAGCAGATCCCAATCGACGTCCGCGACCTTCATCGAGCGCCGTACGTCCCGCGCCCAGGCGGGCAGCGAGTCGGCGGGCAGGTCAAGCCGCGCGGGCAAGCGGTAGGCCTCGCGCGTCGCGAGCAGCTGGGCTTCGACCGACCCCACGTATTCGACGAACGCCCGGGCCGCGTCGCGGTGTCGCGCACCGCGCACCACCGCGACCGCATCCTCGATCACGGGCGTGCCGCTCGCCGGAAACACGTAGCCGAGCGGCAAGCCGTCCCGGCGGTTGAGCAGGATGTCGGGCAGGTCCCACATCGTGACGAGCCCTTCCTGGCGCGCGATCTTCTGGTCGAGCAAGGGCCCGTTGAGCACGTACTCCTTCGTCTGCGCGTCGAGCCGCCGCAGCCACTGGAACCCGGCGGCCGTGTCGCCTGTCGCCTTGAGGCCGCGCTCGATCACCATCCCCCACACCGCGCGCATCGTCCCGCTGGCGAGGGGGTCGCGGATCAGCACCTTGCCCCTCCAGCGCGGATCGAGCAGGTCGTCCCAGTCCTGCGGCGCGTCCTGCGGCTTGAGCGCCCGCTCGGCGTACACGATCGCCACGGGGGTCTCATAGGCGGCGAAGTAGAGATCGCCCCGTCCGCGGCCGTGGGGATCGATCGCCCCCGCCCAGGAGGGGCGGTACGGCTCGAGCAGCGAGTCGGCCGCCGCGCGCGCGAAGATCGTCGCCGGACCCCCGAACCAAACGTCCGCCTGCGGATTCGCCCGCTCCGAGCGCACGCGGTCGTACACCTCCTGCGACCCCATGTCGAGCCACCGCACGTCCACGCCCGGGTGCAGCTGCTCGAAGCGGCGCTCGAGGAGGGTGAGCAGATCTCGGCCATGAGGGGAATTGATGACGAGCGGCGTGCGGCCGTCGGACGAGCAGCCGGTGACAACGAGGGCGCAGAGCGCCAGGTACCAAAAGGCGTGGGGAGTGGGGAGTGGTTCGAACCGGCGCGAGCCGTAGTTGCGCTTCGCACCGTCAGGGACCACTCCCCACTCCCCACGGTGTTGTCGCTTACCGAGCATTCCGTTTGTTCAGCGCCAGCAGGTTAGCAAAGAGCCGATAAGCGCCCGGGACCCCCGCGGGCAGCTGTCTGAAGAAGCTCAGTCCCGTGTACACGTACGTCCCCTTCCCGAGCCGGGCCACGAGCAGCCCTCCCTGGAGCGGGGGTTCGCCGGGATCGTGGGTCTCGAGCAGCGGCGTGTAGGCGGCGTCCCAATCGTGTGCGAAATACAGCCCGCGCTCCTGAACCCAGCCGTGCCAGTCGTCCGCGGCGATCTCGTTCGGTACATGGAAAACCGGGTGTTTGGGATCGAGCGGCGTGACTGGCGCGGCCTCGTCCGTCACCCGGTCGTGCGGCCGGGCGATGGACATCGGATACGGGGCGAAGCCCCCGTCGACGAACGGGTATTGCTGGTACTGCACGATGACGAGGCCGCCCCCCCTGGCGTAGTCGAGCAGCCGGCCGTTCGCCGCGACCAGCGCAGGCTCGGTCTCGTAGGCGCGGCTCCCGATGACGATCGCGTCGTAGCGGGACAGGTCGCCCCGGGCGACGGAGTCCGGGGGGAGGAGATCGATCGGCACACCGACCGCCTCCAGCGCCTCGGGGACCCGGTCGGACGCGCCGCGCACGTAGCCGACGCGCGTGACCCCGGGGAGCGCGAGCCGCGCCGCGCGCAGTTGCGCCACCGACGCACGCTCCACGGGCCGCGGCCGGATGTGGGGGTAGTCGATCACGACGAGCGCGCCCTCCGACAGCCGACCGTCGGATCCTCGGGCGGCCGCGCCGAGCTGGAATGCGCCCGGCCGCACGCCGCGGGGCAGCGTGAGAGAGACGGCGAAGCTGCGTGTCTCGTCTTCCCGCTGGAAGGAGAGGCTCTCCGCCGCGAGGCGGGGCCAACCCGCGGGCGGCGTCGCCACGACCTGGGCGCGGGCGGGGCCGCGGCCGCGGTTCGTCACGGTGAGCGTGAAGCGGCGCGCCCCGCTCCCGGCGCCGCTCGTCGGCCACACCACGAGGCCCGGGCTCACCGCGACATCGAAGGCACGCGTGACGAAGAGTGGGCGCCGCACCTCGCCGATCGCCTGATCGCGAAAGCGATACACGACTTCGCGGGACAGCGTCACGGGCGCTCCCGCGATCACGACACGCGCCGTCGCCGCGAGCAGGGGCGGCTCGAACGGGAGCCCACGCCAGGCGGCGGGCACGCCCGTCCAGTCGTACAAGGCTCCCGCGAGCGGACGGCGCAGGAAGTAGGGTTGCGAGCGCGGGGCGTCCGGGGCCACGGTGACGGCGAAGCGGCGCGTCGCGACCGCCCCGGGGGCGACGGGTGAGGCCGCGGCGTCGAGCCGCTCCACCACCCACCCCGGCGGGCCCGCCACTTCGAGGCCGTCGAGCCGGATCGTCGAGTCCCCCGCGTTCCACACGGTCGCCTCGATCTGGATCCGCTCCCCCCCCACGACGATGCCGTCATCCGCGACGCCGTCGAGCGACACGCCGGCCGCGGCCGCGAGCGCGACCTCGAGCGGGGCGCGCTGCCCCGAGTCCGCGGGAGCGCTCCCCAGCGCGTACAGCGCCCGAGCGAGTAGCGGCACGATCGCCGCGGGGCGGGACGGGTTGAGGAGCGCCCGCGCCGTGTCGACGAGCGCCACGAAGCGGGCTTGGCCGTGCAGTACCGTATCCACGCCCGCGAACAGGCCGTCCCCTTCCCCCCTTCCTCCTTCCCTGGTCTCTATCAGCCCCAGTCGGATCACGCTCGGGCCGGGGCGCTGCAGTTGGCCCATGTCCTGCGAGCGGTGCCGGCTGCGGCCCGCCATGGCGAGCTGGTGATAGGATTGGCCCGTGACCGGGTCGAGCGCGCCGCCCTGCAGCAGCAGGGTCGTCCCCGCCGTGTCGAAGCGGGTGGTGCGATACAGCTTCACGGGCCCCCAGCTCGAGTCCTTGAGGATCTCGAACGCCTGGCGCGCGAGGATCCCCGCGACCTGATGCTGGCCGTGGCCGTCGCGCGGCGTGCCCGAGAAGATCGACACCACGATCTGCGGCCGGAACCGCCGGATCACGTCCAGCACGTCGGCCAGCAGCGAGTCGCGCGGCCAGAACCGAAACGTTTCCTCGGCCGTCTTGGAGTACCCGAAATCGAACGCGCGGGTGAAGAACTGGCGGGCGCCGTCGAGCTGGCGAGCGGCGAGGAGCTCCTCGGTGCGGATGATTCCAAGCTCGGGGCCGAGCTCCGGGCCGATCAGGTTCTGGCCGCCCTCCCCGCGCGAGAGCGACAGGTAGGCGGCCTGCACGCCCATGCCACGGGACAGGAACGCGAGGAGCTCCGTGTCCTCATCGTCGGGGTGGGCGCCGATCACGAGCACGCGCTTGTTCGCGCCCAGCTGGCCCAAGGCGCCCGTCAACGCCGCGACGCCGCCGGTGCCGGGCGGGGCGAGCTGCCCCAGGCCGGTGCCGACGGCGCCGATACAGAGCGAGAGGCTACACCAGAGCGCGCGCCGCACTATTTCGAAAGATACACGACCCCGCCTTTCATAACGAACCGCACGCGCTCGAGTTCCGTGATGTCCTTGAGCGGGTCTCCCTGCACCGCGACGAGGTCCGCGTAGCGCCCGGGCGCGACGGCGCCGATCTGGTCCTCCTGCCCGAGCAGCTCCGCGGCGACCGCGGTGGCCGTCTTGATCGCCTGCAGCGGCGTCATGCCGTACTGGACGTAGTAGGCGAACTCCTTCGCCTGGTTGAGCTCGGTCCAGGGAAAACCGCCCACGTCCGTGCCGAAGACGATCTTGACGCCTTTCTGCACTCCGCGCTGGAAGGCGCGCTTCTGAGCGGCGATCATCGGGCCCCACACCCCGCCCCGCGGGCCCGCGACGTAGTAGGCGACCGTGACGGTGGGCGCCCAGTAGACGCCCTTCGCCCGCGCCTCGTCGAGCAGCGCGTCCGTGAACCCGTCTCCGTGCTCGATCGAGTTCACGCCGGCCCGCAGCGCGGCGGCGATCCCGTCCGCCCCGATCGCGTGCGCCGCGACCTTCCGGCCGAGCCGGTGCGCCTCGTCCACGATCGCCTTCGCTTCCTCGTCGGTGAAGTTGACCCAGCTGTGCAGCACGCTGTCGGCCCCGAAATAGTAGCGGCGATCGGAGTAGTACTTGATCCAGTCGGCGCCGTGCGCCACCTGTTGGCGCACCGCGAGGCGCGCTCCCTCCACGCCGTCCACCGGCTGCACGCCGTGCGGCAACTCGAGCTCCCAGTTCGTGCCGACGATGGGATACATCCCCGTGGGCGCCATGGCGCGCGTGGCGGCGAAGATGCGCGGGCCGGGAATCTCGCCCCGGCTCACGGCGAGCTTCACGTCCACGTCGGCGTACATCGCGCCCTCGGTCTCGAGGTCGCGGATCGCGGTGAAGCCGTGCTCCAGCGCGATGCGCGCGTTGCGCGCCGCGAGGATCGCCCGGTAGGGTGTCGACTGATAGAGGAGTTGCTGGTCGTACGACTCGGAGGTCGGGTCCCCCTGCAGCAGCAGGTGCGTATGGGTATCGATGAACCCCGGCAGCACGGTCAGGCCGGCGAGGTCGACGACCGTGGCGTTCTTCGCCTGCCCCTGCACCCGGGCCAGCGGCCCGACGGCGATGATGCGTTCGCCTTCCACGAGGATACCGACGTTCGCCTGCGGCGCGTCCGACCGCCCGTCGATCAGACGGCCGGCTTTCACGAGGGTCTGCCGGGACGGCGGGGTGCCCTGCGACGGGGCCCGGGCGGCGATGCAGATCCACAGGGCGGCCAGCCCGAACGGTCTCATGGACGGTCCTCCTTCACGACCACCCCGCCCTTCATCACGAACGCCACCTTCTCGAGCGTCGTGACGTCGCCGAGCGGATCGCCGTGCACGGCGATCACGTCGGCGTAGCGGCCCGGCTCGAGCGACCCGACCCGGTCCGACCACCCCATCAGGTCGGCCGCGTTCACGGTGGCGGCCTGGATCGCCTGCATCGGGGTCAGCCCCCAACGAACCATATGGGCGAACTGTTTCGCGTTCCAGCCGTGCGGATACACGCCGGCGTCCGTGCCGAACGCGATCTTCACGCCGGCCCGCACCGCGCGCTGGAAGTTCTCGCGCTGCGCGCGGCCGACCAGACGCTCCTTGTCGATGGTCTTCTGGGGATACCCGAGGCGCGCATATTCGGCGAGGATGTAGTCGTCGTTGTAGACATCCGCGACGAGGTACGTGCCCTTCTCCTTCATGAGGCGGATCCCTTCGTCGTCGAGCAGCGAGCCGTGCTCGATCGAGGCGACGCCCGCCCGCACGGCCCGCTTGATGGCCTCCGCGCCGTGCGCATGGGCAGCCACCTTCTTGCCCCACATCGCGGCCTCCGCGACGAGCGCGTTCAGCTCTTCCTGGGTGTACTGGGGCGCGCCCACCGATTCCTCTTCCGACAGCACGCCGGCGCTCGCGAGCACCTTGATGAGGTCGGCGCCGTACTTGATCTCCCAGCGCACCTTGCTGCGGATCTCGTCCACGCCGTTGGCGATGCCGCTGAACTGCTCGAACCGGAGGTAGGGCGAAAACCCGTTTACGTCGCCGTGCCCGCCGGTGGCGCTGAGGGGCATGGTCGAGACCTGCATGCGCGGCCCCGCCACGTCGCCCCTGTCGATCGCGTTGCGCAGTGCGACGTCCACGAACTCGTCCGCACCGACGTTGCGGACCGTGGTGAACCCCGCCTCGAGGGTGCGCCGGGCATAGACGTGCGCGACGACCGCCTCGTCGATCGGGCTGCGGCGGAACAGCTGCTCGTAGTAGTCGCCCGGATCGCTGGTGATGTGGGTGTGGCAATCGATCAGGCCGGGGAGCACGGTGGCCGCTCCGAGGTCGATCACGCGGGCGCCGGGGGCGGCGTGGGCGGCGACGGTCGCCGCGGGGCCCGTCTCCTTGACGCGGTCCCCCTCGACCAGGATCGCCTGGTTCGCTAACACGGTGCCGGCCTTGGGATCGATGAGGCGTCCCGCCTTGACGAGGACCTGCGGGCGCGTCGCCTGCTGGGCGGTTCCCGAGAGGAACAGCGTGGCGCCGAGGAGCGCGGCGAGGCCGGGGACGCGGCAGCACGACGGTCGCATTGCGTGGCTCCGGGTGAGGGCGAGGCGAATCTCCCTGCGGCCGGGCGGCTGTCAAGCCGGGCACGCCGGGCTCCCGCGGTGTAGATTTACCGCAGCATGACCACCACGGCCGCCGAGCCGAAACGCAAGGTCAGCGCCGATGAGGCGCGCGAGGTCGCCGAAGCGGCGCGCGAGCAGGAGTGGGCCGCGCCGAGCTTCGTCCGCGACCTGTTCCTCGGCAAGCTGCGGATGGACCTCATCCACCCCTACCCCGAGCAGGATCCCGAAGAGATCAGGCGGGCGCAGCCGTTCCTCGAGCAGCTCGAGCGCTTGCTGCGTGAGACGGTCGACTCCGACCGCATCGACCGCGAAGGCGAGATTCCCGACGCCGTAGTCCAGGGGCTGCGCGCCCTCGGCGCCTTCGGGATCAAGATCCCACGGGAGTACGGCGGCCTGGGCCTGTCACAGCTCTCCTACATGAAGGCGATCGAGCTCGTGTCCTCCGTGGACGGCTCGCTCACCGCGCTGCTCTCGGCCCACCAGTCCATCGGTGTTCCTCAGCCGCTCAAGATGTTCGGGACCGAGGCGCAGAAGCAGCGCTACTTGCCGCGCCTGGCGAAGGGGGCGATCTCGGCGTTCGCGCTCACCGAGCCGGGCGTGGGGTCGGACCCCGCCGCGATGGAGACCACCGCGGTGCCGAGCGAGGACGGGAAATCCTGGATCCTGAACGGCGAGAAGCTGTGGTGCACCAACGGCACCAAGGCCGAGCTGATGGTGGTGATGGCGCGGACGCCGTCCAAGTTCGCGGGCGGGAAGGAGCGGCGGCAGATCACGGCCTTCATCGTGGAGACGGGCTGGCCCGGCGTCGAGGTGGCCCATCGCTGCCACTTCATGGGCCTGAAGGCGATCTACAACGGCGTGATCCGCTTCTCCGACGTGCGCGTCCCCAAGGACAACGTGCTGTGGGAGCCGGGCAAGGGCCTGAAGCTCGCGCTGATCACCCTCAACACCGGGCGGCTCACGCTGCCCATCACGTCGGTCGCCGCGGGGAAGCGCTGCCTCGAGATCGCGCGCGAGTGGGCGGGCGAGCGGGTGCAGTGGGGTCGGCCCATCGGCAAGCACGACGCGATCGCCCAGAAGATCGGCACGATGGCCGCGAACACGTTCGCCATGGAGGCGGTGGCCGAGCTGTGCGGCGCGATGGCGGACCGCGGCGGCTACGACATCCGCCTCGAGGCGGCCATCGCGAAGCTGTACAACTCCGAGGTGGGCTGGCGCATCATCGACGACACCGTGCAGATCCGCGGCGGCCGGGGATACGAGACGGCGGACTCGTTGCGCGCCCGCGGCGAGAAGCCGATCCCGGTGGAGCGCATCATGCGGGACTTCCGCATCAACCTGATTTTCGAGGGCTCATCGGAGATCATGCATCTCTTCATCGCGCGCGAGGCGGTGGACAAGCATCTCCAGGTGGCGGGCGACGTCGTGCTGCCCGACAAGTCGCTGGGCACGCGGTTGCGGGGCGTCGTGCGCTCGGCGCTGTTCTACGGCTGGTGGTATCCGGGCCGCTGGCTGGGCTGGAGCGCGTGGCCGCGCTACGCCGAGTTCGGGGCCCTCGCCCGGCACGTGCGGTTCGTGGAGCGGAACGCCCGGCGTCTCGCGCGCGGGGTGTTCCACTCGATGCTGCGATTCGGCCCCAAGCTCGAGTTCCGCCAGGCCGTGCTGTTCCGACTGGTGGACGTGGCGGGCGAGCTGTTCGCGATGGCGGCGACCTGCGCCCGCGCGCGCCTGCTCGCGGCGCGTGATCCCGTCGGCGGCGGGCACGCGGTGCAGATGGCCGATCTCTTCTGCCGCCAGGCGCGCGGCCGCGTGCGCGCGAAGTTCAAGGGCCTGTGGCGCAACGAGGACGTGCCCACCTACCGTGTGGCGCAGGAGGTGCTCGACGGGAAACACCTGTGGCTCGAACAAGGGATGGTGAGACTCGACAGCTAGACGGTTAGGCAGTTAGACGGCTAGAAGCCACTTCGGTCGCCCGTTGCCCCCAACTCACCGCCACTATTCGCCTCTCACGCCGCCTGGTGCGCGATCATGATCGAGCGGAGTCGCTCCGGCGTGTCCCCCATGGCGTCGCCGTAGGGCGAGGGATGCCCTTCGGCGCCCACCACCACGCTCGGGCACACGAAGTCGTAGCGGCGCGCGCGGATCCGGTCCGCGGCCGCCTCGGAGGCGACCGGCGTGGCGATCACGACGTGCGTCGCGCCGAGCTGCTCGGCCGCCTTCGCCGCCGCGAGCACCCTCCAGGGCCACACCACCTGGCCGTCCACGATGATCCCGACGCGGCCGGCCAGCCGCTTCACCGGCCGCTCGGTACGGTACAGGATCAGGTCCTGTCGCACGCGGGCCCGGGACTCCTCGATCGCCGCCTCCAGCTTTCCCATCAGGGCACCGCTCGGCAGGAAGTCGGGGTCCAGCTCGGACGGCGCCGACTCGGCGACGGCTCCGATCGGCGCGAGGTTCGACCCGAGCTTGATGAACGCGGCGACGAGGACGTCGAACTGCGCGCCCATCGCCGTGGCGGCGTTGGCCGCGATCTCCACGCCCTCCGGCGTGATGCCGAGGAGAATGGAGTTCGTGTACCCACGCGCGGCGAGCTGCTGACCGAGCAGCGCGCCGGCGCTCGAGCGCGTGGGATAGAGGCTGTCGCGGTGCGGCGAGGACGAGCGCGTCATGTCACACGAAGATAAAGGGATTGAGAGAAGCGGAAAGTAGTTATCTTTCGCGAGCCATTTCCCAGGAAATCGCAGTGCCCAAGGACACGCTCACGGTCACCGACAACCGCACCGGGAAGCAGTACGACGTCCCGATCCAGGACGGGGCCATCCGGGCCGTCGATCTCCGCCAGATCAAGACGGCGGCCGACGACCCGGGGCTCCTCACCTACGACCCGGGGTTCCTCAACACGGCGGCATGCCGGAGCGCGGTGAGCTACATCGACGGCGACAAGGGCATCCTGCGCTATCGCGGCTATCCCATCGAGCAGCTCGCCGAGAAGAGCACCTTCCTCGAGACGGCGTACCTGTTGCTCCACGGCGAACTGCCGTCGGCGCCGGAGCTCGACTCGTGGGTCTACAACGTCACGCACCACACGATCGTCCACGAGAGCATCAAGAAATTCATCGACGGGTTCCACCACGACGCCCACCCGATGGGGATGTTCGTGAGCACCGTAGCGGCGCTGTCGACCTTCTACCCGGAAGCGAAGCACATCCAGGACGAGAGCTCGCGGCAGAATCAGATCTTCCGTCTCATCGCGAAGACCCCGACCCTGGCCGCGTTCGCCTACCGGCACTCGGTGGGAATGCCGTACGCCTACCCAGACAACGATCTGTCCTACACCGGCAACTTTCTGAACATGATGTTCAAGGCGACCGAGGTGAAGTACACGCCGCCCAAGACCCTCGAGCACGCGCTGGACGTGTTGCTGATCCTCCACGCCGACCACGAGCAGAACTGCTCCACCAGCGCGATGCGCGGGGTGGGCTCGTCGCACGC
>Ga0209237_1001377_pt1 | contig 14391 bp, 14 predicted proteins | sample GraSoi013_1_40cm_2_FD_185820 | JGI IMG/M metagenome (GOLD analysis project Ga0209237, IMG submission 185820) | Grasslands soil microbial communities from the Angelo Coastal Reserve, California, USA - Sample 10_02_2013_1_40cm (SPAdes) (version 2) | ecosystem: Environmental > Terrestrial > Soil >... | reverse complement strand
AGGCAACACCCTCATGAACTTCTCGAAGATGACCGCCGAGGCGATCCCCGCCGACGTCGACGACAACCCGAAGAAGTGGGGTCTGTATACGCCGGGAGCTCACATGCGCATCGTCGCGCCGAGCGAGCTCGCGGAGGCGGATGTCGATGACCTCCTCCTCCTCGCCTGGAATTTCGAACGGGAGATCGTCCGGCGAAGCCGCGCTATCGGCTACGGCGGCAGCTACATCCGTCCAGTCCCCGCCGTCGCGGTGTTCGATTAGGTGAACCGGTGATGATCCCGGGGGTCGAACGGCGGTCGCTCGTTCCACACACCGATGCGCGCGGGACGCTGCGCGAGCTGTGGCGCCGATCCTCGCAGCCGCTCGAGGTGCGGCAGGTCCTCGTCACGACCTCGAACGCCGGCGCCCTGCGCGGCATGCACTTCCACCTCCGGCAGCGTGACCTCTGCTACGTGCCCGTGGGACTCATCTTCATGGCGCTCATCGACTTACGCGGCGAGCAGCCGACGAAGGACGAGCTTTGGCTCGGCGATGGAGACAGCATTCTCATTCCGCCGGGCGTCGGTCACGGTTACGTCACGGAAAAGGGTGCGACCGTGTGCTACCTCCTCACCGAGGAAGTCAACGGCTCGGACGAGTTCGGGTTCCGATTCGATGACCCGGACGCCGCGATCCGCTGGCCGATCGCCCGACCGACGCTCTCCCAACGCGACAGCGACGCGGGCTCGCTGGCGGCGGCCGCGGCCACGGTGCGGGCGCATCTCGGGGCGATGGACCGAAGTCGAGCATGAAGGTCCTCGTCACCGGCAATCTCGGATACATCGGTCCGGTTCTTGCCGCCGAGCTCACCCGAGCCGGCCATGAGGTCCACGGCTACGACAACGCACTCTTCGCTCGTTACGCGATGCAGCCGCTCCCTCGCGTCGCGCGACAGACGATCGGCGACATCCGCGACGAAGGAACGCTGCGCGAGGCGATCCAGCGCTGCGACGCGGTCATCCACCTCGCGGCGATGTCGAACGATCCGCTCGGCGAGCTGGACGGCAAGCTCACCACGAGCGTCAACCTCGACGCGACGCTGCGTCTGATCGAGGGCTCCGGCGATCGTCCGCTCATCCTGTACTCGTCCGCGTCGGTATACGGCGTGAGCTCGGTGGTCTGCGGCGAAGACGCGCCGGTGCGGCCGCTCACGCTGTACTCGCTGCTGAAGGTGGCCGCGGAGGAGGTCGCGCTGAAGTGCGAGCACGCCCTCGTGCTCCGCAACGGCACGGTGCACGGCCCCGCGCCGGTCATCCGAGGGGATCTGCTGCTGAACGCGATGGTCGCGTCCGCCGTCGCGACCGGCGAGATCGTCCTGATGACGACGGGCGCGACGATGCGGCCAGTCGTCGACATCCGCGATCTCACGGCGCTCACGGTCGGCCTGCTTGAGCGCGGCGTGACCGGCCTTTACAACGCGGCTGCCACGAACATCGGCGTCGGCGAAGCTGCCCAGCTCGTGGCAGACGTGACCGGCGCCACGATCGTCGAGCGGCACCACGGCGCCGACCCGCGGAACTACGCGATGGACACGTCCCGGCTCCGAGGTGTCGCGGCATGGTGGCACCCACGCCCACTGGCGTCCTCGATCCGCGATCTCATCGATCATTACCGGGAGATCGGGCTCACGGCGAGCGATGTCACCACGCGGCGGTACCACCGCATCACGCAGTACCGCGCGCGCATTGCGACGGTCGAGGCGGGCGCCGCCAAGTGAGCCGCTCCCTCGCCGTGGTCGTTCCGGTGCACAACGAGCTCGGGAACCTCAAACCGTTCTACGAGCGAACACGCGCTGTCCTCGAGAAAATGACGGCGGTCTCGTGGCAGATGGTGTTCGTCAACGACGGGAGTACCGACGGCAGCCTCGAGCGGATCCGCGAGCTGCGCGCCGGCGACGATCGCGTGAAGGTCATCTCGCTGTCCCGGAACTTCGGCTACCACGCCGTCCTCCTCGCCGGCCTATCACTCGTCCCGGCCGACCTCTACGCGATGATCGACGTCGATTGCGAAGACCCGCCGGAGCTGCTGCTTGAGTTCTTCAACGCGATCGAAGGCGGCGCCGACATCGCCTACGGCATCCGCTCAAATCGCGTCGAGCCGGGACCGGTCACCTTCTTCCGGCGCATTTTCTATTACCTGAACAAGTGGATCGCCGACAGCGACATCGTCGTCTGGATGGCCGAGTTCGCGATGCTTACGCGACAGGTGCGCGACGTGATCCTCGCGCCGCACACGACCTACATATTTCTTCGCGCGGAGATCGGGTACGCCGGCTTCGTGCGCGTGGGGGTCCCCTACGTCCGCGCCGCGCGGACCTCGGGCAAGACCCATTACAACCTGTGGAACATGACGCGGTTCGCGGTCTCCGGCTTCCTCGCGGGCTCGACCTTCCCGCTGCGCTTGATCCTCTACGTCGCGACGATCATCGGCTTCTTGTTCCCGCTCGTGGTCGTCATCGCCGGCCTGGGTCCCGGGTCGGTCGCGAGCCTCGCGTCGGTCGCGACGTTCTACTTCGCGCTCCTCGCGCTTTCGACGATCGCGCTCTATCTGGCGCGGACGTACAAGAACGGGGTCGCGCGACCGGTGTTCATCGTCGACAAGAACAAGACGTACCTCTAGTCGACCGCCTGTCCCTCGCGCACGGCCCACACCTCCATCACCGCACCCGCGCCTGCGCGCCAGCTTGCGAGCGCGAGGGGAACGCTGATCGCGCCGAGCGGCAGAGCGACGACAAAGGCGCCGAGCGTGGCGAGCGGACCCGAACGCCGCTCGCGCATGCCCACGAGCCGTTTCAGGACGAAGCCCTGCTCGAATCCCAGGCGGTCCAGGCCACTCTGGATCCAGCCCAGAGGATCGTGCTCGAACGATCGGAACGTGATGCGGACCAGGCGGAACCCGGCAAGCGAGAGGGCGCGCCCGATGGCATCCGGCGAGAAGTGGCACAGGTGTCGCGGGACATCGAGGTGCATCCAATAGCGACCGGCAACGCGCGCCTGCCAGCTGGCGTTGTTCGGAAGGCCGAGCACAAGCGTCCCGCCTGGTCGGAGTCTGGCCGCTGCGGCCCGCAGCGCCGCGAGCGGGTCAGCGAGGTGCTCGAGGACATGGAACATGATCACGAGATCGAGCACGGGCGCCGGTCGCACCGCCTCGAGATCGCCGACGAACATCGGCACGCCAGCCGCGGCGCGCGATGCCGCGGCGGCCTCCGCGCTGCGCTCGCTGCCGACCGCGCGCCAGCCGCGCTCGCGCAGCGCGCGGAGCATCCAGCCGGTGCCGCTACCGATCTCCAGCGCGAGCCCGCTGGGCCCAAGGCGCGCAAGCCAGCGATCCACACGTCGCAGGTACAGGTGATGGAGGACGAACGCGGCGAACGGGTTGAACCGGCGGTAGCGCGGCGGGTAGTACCGGTCAAATGACGCGGGCACCGGATGCGTCGTCGCGAAGCCACAGCGCCGGCACTGGACCACGTCAAAACGGTCCCCAGTCACGTAATCGCTGACGCCGCGGCGGATGCGCGGTCGATCTACCGCGCCACAGATCGCGCACGACGGACTCACGAGGACGGCTCGCTCCACCGCATCGCGGCCAGCGCCTCGGCCGAAGGCGACAAGCCATGCCCAAGGAAGCCACCAAGCTTGTCGGTCCGTAGTCCAGCGCTCCGGGGCCGCGGCGCCAAGAGACCGAGCTCCGATGTTGGCACGGCGTCGATCAGGGATGCGTCCAGACTGAATGCCACTGCGACCCGTCGGGCGAACTCCGACCGCGGGAGGATCTCCGGGCCCGCGACGTGGAACGTGCCGCGCGCAGAGCGATCGACGAGTGCGACGATCGCACGAGCGAGATCCGGGGCGGGCGTCGGCGTGATGATCTGGTCCGCGGGAACCCTGAAACGGCGTCGTGCGCGGAGGCTGTCCACCAGCTTGCAGACGAAGTTCTCGCGTGCGGTCGACCAGCCGTAGATGCCTGAGGTCCGGCAGATGAGGTGGTCCGCCCGTTGGCGCGCCACGGACTCGACCGCGACCTTCTGACGCCCGTACTCGTTGATCGGCGCGACCGCGTCTTCTTCGGAATATGGTCCTCTGTGCCCGTCGAAAACGTATTCGCTCGAGAAAACGACCAGCAGCGCATTCGGGGTCCCCTCGGCGACGCGCCGCAGGCCGTCGACGTTCACGAGCCTTGTCCCTTTGGGGTCACGTTCGCAACGCTCGGTGTGCTCCGTCACCGTTACCACTACGACGTCAGGCCGCGTTTCGCGAAGCACCCGCGCGACCGCGGCAGGATCCGCCACATCGAGCGCGACACTTTCGGGCACCGGCGTGCGGTGCGACGTTACGACCGCATCACGTCCGGCGAGCGCCACTCGAAGATGCGTCCCCACGAGCCCGCCCGCCCCGAGGACAAGCCATCGCGCATCGGTCGTTGCGGGCATCTCGCCACGTATACTCGCGCGTCGTAGGTCGCACGGCCGTCGCCGCTCGTTCCCCTTTGCTTATCCCTTTGGCACTGTTCTGCGCGAGCGCCGCGTTCGTCCTCTGGCGGAATTCGCAAGTCGGCGTCCTCGCAGATCTGGCCTATCCCCTGAACACAGCCACGAGAATCGCCGCAGGCGACGTGCCGTACCGCGACTTCCCGCTCGCGCAAGCGCCCGGCGAGTTCTTGATCCAGGCGCTGCTGATCAAGGCGTTCGGCCCACATTTCGGCATCCAGATCGCGTACGCCACGCTGCTCGGTGGCCTCGCCACCGCGCTCACCTACGTCATCGTCCTGCAGATCATTCGTGGCGCCCTCGCATCGCCGCGCGCGGTAGCCGCGATCCTCGCGTTCCCCCTCGTGCCGCTAGGCATCTACGCGGTCTACCCACACCCCTTCTACGACGCGGATGCATGCCTCGCGGTCCTCATCGCGATTGTGGCGATCCTTGTCGCGCGTGACCGGCCGACCCCTGCGACGTGGCTCGTCGCGGGCGGCCTCATCGCGGTCCCGATATTTATCAAACAGAACATCGGCGGCGCCTTCCTCGTGCTCTCGGTCGCCGCATTGGCAGCGGAGGCGTTGGCTCGGGTCTCAGCGCGTCAGGGTTTTCATTGGTGCGTCGCCGGTATCGTGGTGACGCTCGGCGTCGAGATCCTCGCCCTGCAACTCTTCGTCGGGGTTGACCACTATCTCCGGTGGGCGTGGACCTTCGCGCTCGCAGGCCGCGGCGTGAGCCTTGCGCGGTTCCGCGAGTTCGCCGACCCGCTTATCGTGTGGCCGGCCGCCCTTATCGTCCTGCTCGCTGTTGTTTCGCCGTTCCTTCAGCCACGGTTCCGAACGCCGCTGTTCCTCGCGGGACTGGGTGCGTGGCTGGTATCGATGGTTCTTGCCCCGACGGCCTTCTTCGCGGTCCCGCGACTGTTCCCGCCGCTTCTGATCGCGGCGTCGGTTCTGGCACTCGCGCGCGCGTGGCGCGACGGCCCGAACTTCGCCGCGCTGCTTCCGCTGGTCGTCGCGGGGACCACCCTCGGCACGCTTCAGTCGCTCGGTTTGAACGGCTCGGCATTCGGGATCTTCCCCATGCTGATGATCGCGATCGGCTCGCTCGTTCACGACCTGGCCTGGCTGATTGATCGGCCGCAGCGGATCGCGCCGCTGACCGGCATCGTTCTGGCACTCGTGTTGACCGTGGCGGGGAGCGCCTACACGCTCGAGAACTTTCGCATTCGGTTCGTCGACGTGAACGCCTCAGGGCCGGTGATGCGGTCGGCATTCCCATCGCTCACCGGGCTATCCGCACGCGGACCATATCTGGCAGACCTCGATGCGATCCTCTTCTGGATCCGCGACAACATCCCGGCGGACGAACCCTTTGTCTTCTTACCTGGCGAGGACCCGGCGTACTACGCCCTGGGCCGGCGACCGCCGCTGCCCTCCGTCTACTTCTACGACGTGGCCACGCCCTACTCGCCCGCGGAGATCGCGCGGTTCGCGGACGACGCGAGGCTGCGCTGGGTCTTCGTGAAAGATCGCCTTCAGCTCATCGAGGAGCCGCCGCTCGAGCAGGAGCTGGTCGCCGCGCTCACCGAGCACGCCACCCTCGTGGCGCGCGTGGGCGCGTACCGCATCTATCGCCGATGAGGCTTCAGAGCTCGCGTTGCCTCCAGCGGAGCGAATGCGCGCGCGAGTCAGCGACCGCGATGGAACAACCATCCGATCGCGAACGCCACGACATCCCGCAAAGCGATCAGTGCGTCGGCTGGAGTCACTCCCTTCGCCGCCCCGGCGATCCGCGGACGGTGCGGGATGTCGATCTCGCGCACGGTGCGTCCACGCGAGCAAAGGTTGATGAGGATTTCGGCCTCGAAGAAGTTCGACTTGCTTCGCGGCGGCACCGAACGCAGCTCGTCGGCTCGGTAGAGCTTCACGCTGTCGATGTCGCGGACCGGGAGCTGAAAGATCCAGCGAAGCATCGCCGAATAGACCTGCGCGATCAGCACCCGGCTCGCCGGATCGCGCCGCGGGATCCTTCGCCCGACCACGAGCGCGGCCCCATCCCGGATCGACCACATGCGTTCGAGCGCGACCGCGGGCACCTGGCCGTCGGCGGGCGCGAAATAGATCCACTCGCCGCGCGCATCGGCGTAGAGCCGCTTCATGCTGAACGGAATCCCGGAACGCGATGGGTTCCTCATGAGCCGCAGCTCGGACGTCGCCGCGCGCGAGGCCTCGAGCGCTGCCCACGTGGCGTCCGTGCTGCCGTCGTCGCAGACGATGATCTCGAAGCTCGATGCCAGTGCCCGCGCGGTATCGCGGTGACCGGCGACGACTCCGGCCACCGTGGACTCCTCGTTATGCGCCGGGATCACGATCGAGAGTTCGATGCGCTCGGAGTCTACGGACGAGCGACAATTGCGTGGTGAGCCTCGCCACTCGCGTCGTCCGCGCACCTCGCGGCAGCACGCTGCAGTGCCGCGGCTGGCCCCAGGAAGCGGCGTTCCGGATGATCCAGAACAACCTCGATCCCGAGGTCGCGGAGCGCCCCGAAGAGCTCATCGTTTACGGCGGCACCGGCCGCGCCGCGCGCTCGTGGGTCGCGTTCGATCGCATCCTCGAGACGCTGAACCGACTCAAGAACGACGAGACGCTCCTAGTCCAGTCGGGGAAGCCGGTCGGGGTCTTTCGCACGCACGAGTGGGCACCCCGCGTGCTCATCGCCAACGCGCTCATCGTCCCGCGCTGGGCGACGTGGGACGAGTTCCGGCGCCTCGAGGACGCCGGACTGACGATGTACGGTCAGATGACCGCGGGATCCTGGATCTACATCGGGACCCAGGGCATCCTCCAGGGCACGTTCGAGACGTTCGCCGCGGTCGCTGAACGTCACTTCGCGGGATCGCTCGCGGGCCGCCTGGTTGTGACCGCCGGCCTCGGCGGCATGGGCGGAGCCCAGCCTCTCGCGATCACGATGAACGAAGGCATCGCGCTGATCGTCGAAGCTGATCCCGCGCGCGCCGAGCGTCGCAGGGCGCAGGGCTTTCTCGACGAGATCGCGCCATCGCTCGACGACGCGCTCGCCCGCGTGGCGCAACACCGGCGGCACCGGAGCGCACGATCGATCGGCCTTGTCGCTAACGCCGCGGACGTGCTGCCCGAGCTGGTGCGCCGGCAGGTTGCGGTCGACGTCGTCACCGATCAGACGAGCGCCCACGATCCGCTCGACGGCTACATCCCAGCCGGAGTCGGAGACCCCGACACACTGCGGCGCGACGATCCCGAGGAATACAAGCGCCGCTCGCGCGCCTCGATCTCTCGGCACTGCGAGGCCATCGTCGCGCTCGCCAAGCGAGGTGCGATCGCGTTCGACTATGGGAACAACCTGCGCGGTGAGGCGCAGTCCGCCGGCTTCGCCAACGCATTCAGCTATCCGGGGTTCGTCTCCGAATACATCCGCCCGCTCTTTGCGCAGGGGCGGGGTCCTTTCCGTTGGGTCGCCCTGTCCGGGGATGAAGCGGATATCCGCCGGACCGACAAGCTCGTGCTCGAGCTCTTCTCCGAAAACCGCACGCTCTCGCGCTGGATCAGGCTGGCCGGCGAGCGCGTGCCCTTCCAGGGTCTACCCGCACGGGTCTGCTGGCTGGGCTATGGCGAACGCGCCAAGTTCGGCCTTCGTATCGACGACCTGGTCGCTAGCGGCGAGCTGAAGGCGCCCGTGGTCATCGGCCGCGATCACCTCGACGCGGGCTCGGTCGCGTCGCCGTTCCGCGAGACCGAGGGCATGCGCGACGGAAGCGACGCGATCGCCGACTGGCCCATCCTCAATGCCCTCGTGAACGCCTCGGCTGGCGCGACCTGGGTGTCGGTTCATCACGGTGGCGGCGTGGGCATCGGGAACTCGATCCACGCCGGAATGGTGGCGGTCGCGGACGGGACGGCCCTTGGCCGGGAGAAGCTTCAGCGCGTGCTCACGACCGATCCGGGAACCGGGGTGATGCGCCACGCGGACGCGGGGTATCCGGACGCGATCGAATTCGCACGGCGCAACGGGATCGATCTGCCCAGCATCTAGGCTCGACCGGCATGAGCCGGATGGGTCGCTGGGCGCTCACGCTGCCGTTACCGACTGCCTTGGTGGCGGTGGCCGCGATCTTTCTTTGGCCTGGGCTCGTCGGCCCAGGTTACGACGCGGCGATCTTCACTCTGATCGCGTTTCGCATTCGTTCCGGCGACATGCCGTATCGGGATGTTTGGGAGCACAAGCCGCCCGGAATCTTCCTCGCGGACGCGTCGGTTCAGAGCTTATTCCCATGGCTCGATCCGTGGACACCGGTATGGCTGCTCTCGGTGGTCTGCGCCGCAGCGCTCGGACTCGTGGTCGCCGTCGCCTTGCGTACGAACGGCCACCCGAAGCTCGCGCCGTGGTGCGGACTCGCTACGACCGCCACGGTCGCGGCCTTCCCGATCAGTTACGGCGGTGGTCAGTCGGAGCTGGTCGCGGCCGTCCCTGCGGCGATCGCGGTCGTGGCCCTATCGCACCGACCTGGTCAGGCGCTCACCTTCGCCTCCGGCGTCCTGCTCGGCCTCGCCTGCAGCACGTCGTGGCATCTGACCCCGGCACTCGTGGTCGCCTTTGCCCTTGTTCTCCACGGCACCGATCGATGGCGTCGGTCGTTCCTTCTGGTGTCGGGAGTCTCGGCCGTCGGTGCGGCGATCGCCGCCTGGCTCATCCTTGGTGGCGCGTGGTCCGACGCGATCGACGCCCTCGTCAGCTTCAACTTGGTGTACAGAGCGGTGAATCTTGTCGATCCGATCGTGAAGTTCAGTCCGAGCGCAGCCGCGGCATTCCTCGCGCTCGCGGCCCTCCTAGGCCTGATCGCGATGACTCGACGGCCGCCGCGCGCCATCTTCGTCGTGGCCGCGGCGTGGATCGGTCTGTCGATCGTGATGTTCGTGGCCGAAGGCAGACTTGGCGCGCACTACCTCGCAAGCATCGCGATACCCCTCGGGATCCTCGCAGGACCCGGGTTGGCCATGGTCGCTCCGCGAAGCTCTCGCGGGATCTCGGCGGGCCCTCTCATCGCGCAGCTACTGCTGGTTTCAGCAATTGCGGTCTCGGGAATCTCGACTGTTTATTGGACGCGAGCGCTTGGAGAGATCTATGTGGCGAGGGCGAGCAGCCTTCGCGAGGCTGCCAACTGGCTACGGAGTCTGGACTGCGCGGAAACGCTCCTCGTGTGGGGACATGCACCGGAGATCTACTACGTCAGCGGGCTGCGCCCGGCGTCGCGGTACGTCTCCCTCCCGGCGCTGATGACCGAGGGCTGGGCGACGGCGGATCGCGTCGAGGGCGTCGCGAACGAGATCAACAGCCTTCGACCGGCGGCCGTCATCGACGCGAGCTCTTGGGGCGGTTCGTTGGTCACTTTCCCGCTGCTCCAGCCGGGATCGTTCACGGCACACGATGGCCGCTACGTCGACAAGCTCGACCCCATTCGCGACATCGTGCGGGCACGTTACGTCTTCACTCGCGACGTGGCCGAGTGGCCCACCTACGTGCTCGCTCACGAGCGGACGAGCCTTCCCGCGACATCTCACTCGAGAATCTGTTGTTGGATCGAGTCAGTCACCTGCAGCGATGGTCGAGCCCTTCGAGCAAGCGGATCAGAGCGCTGATTCCGCGGTGATGTCGGATCGCCACACCTAGCATGGCCGCCTTGGCCGCGACCCGTCAGCTACTGATTCCGTACATAGCGACACGCTTGCTCACCGCAGCGATGGCCCTCCTTGCGCTGGCCATCTTCCCGCAGGCGACGCCGTGCGGCACATCGTGCCCCTCTCCGGCAACGTGGTTCTCGATGCGGCGTCGCGGTGGGACGCCTGCTCGTACCTGGCGATCGCTCGCGACGGATGCGCGCGGCACAGGCAGCGAACATAGCCTTCCTGCCGCTCTACCCGTTACTCATGCGGGTACTCGGCGCGCCGTTCGGGGGGACCGACGATGGGTACCTTGCCGCCGGCATTCTCATCTCGAACGGAGTACATCCGACCGCTCTTCTCGGAAGGACGCGGTCCTTTTCGCTGTCGCGCTGTCCGGGAACGCAGCGGACATCCGGCGCACGCGGGCTCCGTCGCGTCACCGTTCCGCGAGACCGAGGCGATGCGTGATGGAAGCGACGCGATCGCGGACTGGCCGATCCTCAACGCGCTCGTCAATACGTCGGCCGGCGCCACGTGGGTCTCGGTGCATCATGGCGGCGGCGTCGGCATCGGCAACTCCATACACGCGGGCATGGTCGCCGTCGCCGATGGGACGCCGCTCAGCCGCGAGAAGCTGCGCCGCGTGCTCACAACAGACCCCGGCACCGGCGTGATGCGCCATGCCGACGCGGGGTATCCGGACGCGATCGACTTCGCGCATCGGAGCGGGATCGACCTACCAAGCACCTAGGATTGCCGCGGTGTCGGCGGCCCGCCGCGTACTCGTCCCGTTCCTCCTTACGCGCGTCCTCACCGCCGCTGTCGCACTAGCCGCGATCGCGCTCTTTCCGACTCCGACGAGCTGCCCGGACGTGTGCCACCCGTCCGCCAATCCGCTGCTCGACGCGGCCACGCGCTGGGATGCCGGTGCATATCTTTCCATCGCGCGCGATGGATATGGCGCGGTGGTGACGGGTAACCACGCCTACCTTCCGCTCTATCCCGCGCTCATGCACGCGCTCGGCGTCGTGCTCGGCGGAAGTGACGATGCCTATTTGGCCGCTGGTGTGGTCATCTCAAACGTCGCTCTGCTCGTCGCGCTCGTGTATCTGGTGCGTCTGGTCGAGATCGATCACGACAGCGCGACCGGATCTCGCGCCGCCCTCTACCTGCTGGTCTTTCCCACGAGCATGTTCTTCAGCGTCGTGTACCCGGAGTCGCTGCTCCTCGCGCTCTCGATCGGCGCGGTGTACCACGCGCGACGTGGTGAGTGGCTTCTCGCGGGAGCCCTTGGGGTGCTGGCCGCGCTCACGCGGGCGTTCGTCGGCGCGGCGGTCGCGCTTCCAATAGCGATCGAGGCGTTCCGTCGCATCGGTGCCCGTGGCGCGCTCGCGACGGCGACCTGGGCGCCCGCGGCCTTCATCGCATGGCTCGCGGTCCTCTGGCGCATGACGGGCGACCAGAAGGCGCTCTTCACCGCGGAGGCCAACTGGGGGACTCGTCCGGCGGTGCCCTTACAGGCCTTCGCCGACCTGTTCGACCCGAGCGTGTACGGGTTCCCGTACTTCGTCCTCGCTCTCACCGTGCTCATCGGGGCGCTCGTCATTGTCGCGTGGCGGATCCTTCGGCCCAGCCTCGCCGCGTATGCCACGGTCGTGTTCCTCATCTCGATCGCCACCGGCTCGCTCACGTCAGCGCCGCGCTACTACCTGACGATCTTCCCGGCTTTCGTGGTCCTCGCGCTGGTCGCTCATCCCTGGGTCGGTCGAACGTACGTCGCGCTCGGTACGACGATCGGAGTCATCTTCACTGCGATGTACGCGCTCTGGTACTGGGTAGCGTGAGCCGTGTGGCCGCCGCTTGTCGCGCGAGCGTGGCGAGCGCCAGAGCGCAGAGGAGCAGGACACCCAGCATGTGCGCGGCGATGGGAACGAGTGTCCCGACCTCCTGCGGTTCCATCAGCAGCCACGACAGGACGACGGCGCCGACGATCGCAGCACGCTCGCGCGACACCCGTGCGGCGGCGCGGCGCAGCGTGTCGGCGGCGAGCGGTAGCGAGAGGATGAGGAACGTGGTCCAGAAATAGCCGAAGGGCGCGAGGTAGCCGGCGGTCGCGAGCGTCAGTCCGTGCCATGTGTCTTCATTCGCGCGATCGCGGCGCGCGGCGATCCCCGCGAGAACGGCGACGAGGACCGAAGCGATCGCGAGCACGAGGGGAAACCATTCCGACCAGAAAACCGCCGCCAGCGCCGGAGGACCCGGCCGAGCGATGTGGGTGTAGACCCAGTCCTGCTCGAGGATCCGCGGCGCGAAGCGAACGTATTCGGCGGTGCGGTCGGGCAGCGCGAGCGCGCTCGTGACCAGGGCGGCCGTGCCGATCGCCGCCCCCGCCAGGACGGGTCGCCACCGTCCCGCGGCCACATAGAAAAGGAGAAGGTTGAAGGGCAGGAATTTGAGGCCGACCGCGGCCGCCAGGAGGAATCCCGCGGGAATGGCTCGCTCCCGCAGACGCCAGGCTGCCAGCGCGAGCGCGAGCGAGATGAGGTTCACGTTCCCGAGGGTCACTTCGAGGACGAGGCCCAGGAAGAAGACGTAGCCGGCCGCAGCCCAGGGCCGCCATGAGGGAGGGAGTGGGCGAATCAGGGCGATGCCGACCGCCGCGGCGATCGCAACTTGCAGCGCGGTCCAGAGCGCGAGGGCGGCCTCGTAGGGCAGGAGCGCGAGCGGCACGAAGAGGATCGCGACGGCCGGCAGGTACCGAAATTCGTCGGGCAATCCGAGGATCGTCTCCGGACCGGGGTAAAGCCGCGCGCCGGTCAACAGATGGCGGCCCGCGAGCCAGTACGCGCGGAAGTCGTATCCGGCGGGCAGCGCGCTTGCCACCACCAGCGCCGCGAGCAGCGCGAGGATGGCGACGACGACGCCGGCAGACCAGACCAGGCTGCGCCCGCTCACGTGTCGGTGGGCTCTGGCTCGAACGATGGACGCGAGACGAAGTCGACGCGGCGATGCGTCGAGTCGCAGAACGGCTTCTTCGCCGAGTGGCCGCAGCGGCAAAGCTTGACGGTGTGACCCTCCGGGACGAAATGCTCGAGCCCGTCGACGTCGAGGATGGTGATCGGACCGGTGACGACGTAGGGCCCGTTCGCCTCGGTGCGAATCGTCGGTCCTGCCACCGCTACAGGCTAGATAACCCGGGAAAGCGCAGGCCTATTCGCTTAGGTTTCGTACGAAGAAGTCGAGGGTCATCTGGATGATCTCGCGCGATCGCTCGTCGTTGTCGCGGATATCGAATCCATGCTGGCCGGTCGGATGGTCGAGAACGGTGAGATCGATGCCGCGCTGCCGGGCTCGACGGATGAACGTGTCCGTGCCTTCGAGGATGCCGGCGCCATCGCGCCCGGCACGGGCGAGAAGCAGGGGCGGCAGGTCGGGCGTATCCGAATCGAGCGCTGTGACGGCCGACCAGCGCCGGATGCGTTCACCGACCGGCGGACGAATCTGTTCGCGGTAGGGCGCGAGGTCCCAGATCGTGTAGAAACCCGCGGCACAGCGAAGCCAGTCCGGACGGAGCTGCAGCAGCGGCGCTAGCCCGAATGGGCCCCCGGCGGAGAACACCCATAGCCCCACGCGCATCGGGTCGACGCCGAAGGCCGCTGCTCCGCCGCGCACGAAACCTATCGCCGCGTGAACCTCCGCCGCGATCTCCGCGGTGTACTGCCCGTCGACACCCGAGCGATGGTTGAACGGGACGCCGATGAGCCCGAGCGCCGCCAGATGCTCGCCATACGAGCGAAAGACGGCCCAGTCCTTCGCCGTCGCGATGATGTCCTCGGGCGCGTCGCCGTTGACGAGGAACACCACCGGGCGCGGCCGGTCATCGCCCGGCGGCCGGTACACGTCGAGCCGCAGCACGCGGGCGCCCTCGGTCCGGTACACCACATCGCGCTCGACGCGCGCGCCCGATGGCGGCGCGAGGACGGTGGGCGTGACGTGCACGTCAGCGCGCATCAAGCGTTCTCGCCGTGATACCTGCCCTTGTACCCCTCGCCGGCCGGTGCGGAAAGCCTGAAGAAGACGAGCTGCGCGACGCGCGCACCGCGCTGCAGGCGATAACCGCGCGAATTGAGCACGGAGAGCAGACCTTCGCCGCGGCCCGAATATCCGGCATCCCATACCGC
>Ga0209237_1001374_pt1 | contig 14414 bp, 26 predicted proteins | sample GraSoi013_1_40cm_2_FD_185820 | JGI IMG/M metagenome (GOLD analysis project Ga0209237, IMG submission 185820) | Grasslands soil microbial communities from the Angelo Coastal Reserve, California, USA - Sample 10_02_2013_1_40cm (SPAdes) (version 2) | ecosystem: Environmental > Terrestrial > Soil >... | reverse complement strand
CGCCGAATCCGCGGCGCGCGGGTCGTGCGTCCCGAGATAGCGCGCGGCATCGGCCTCGACGACCGCGGAGTCCGCGCTCGCGAGCGTGCCGTCGGCCGGCGTCGCGTCCGCGGCGGTCGCGGATAGCCGCACCGTCTCCGCGGACAGCGGAGCGGCGCGGGGGGGTGCCGATCGCGGAGCGGCGCGGATGGGTGCCGGCGGCGGTGCCGCCGCGGCCCACGGGTCGTTCGCGGGCGCGGGAGCGGCCGCGGACTCGTGCGCGCCCCACGCATCCTCGGACGCCGCCGCAGGCTTCGCGCGCGGCGGGGTCGGCTGCGGCCAGGGCTCGTTCCTCGGTGGGGGCGCGGGAGCCGACCACGCGGTGCGCACCATCTCCTCGGGAGACTGCGGCATCCGCCGCGGTGCGGGTTGTGGCGGTGGCGGCGCGCCGCCGTCGACCCAGCGCCCGAGGTCACGCGCCGCGGGGACGTCGCGCAGCTGCTCCATCGCGTAGGCCGCCTCGAGCCGCGCGCGCTCCCGGTCGCCCGAATCGAGCGTGGCGCGCACGTAGCGCTGGTACTCCATGACGGCGGCGTCGCCGTCGCCCGCGAGGGCGAGGGCGGCGGCGAGACGGCGATGCGTCGCGAGATCGATCGGGTCGAGCGCGACCGCCTCGCGCAGAAGACCGATCGCGGATGAGCGTTCGCCCGACTTCGTGAGTGCGCTCGCCCCCTCGCGCAGGATCCGCAGCGCGCCGGGGCGGTCCTCCTGCTCGAAGTACACCTTCGCGAGGCCGCGATACCCGCCTTCGGCGCCCGGGAACTTGGCCACCAGGAACTTGAAGTCCTGCTCGGCCTGGCGGAGCCGCCCGTCCTGGAGGCTCTTGAGACCGGATTTGAGCGCGACCTGGTAGTTGAAGTTGGGCTGGCCCACGGCCCTAGTGTGCGCCCGCGCCGCCGCGTTCGGCTAGCGTTTCGTGAACTGGGGCGCCTTCCGAGCGCGTTTGAGACCAGGCTTCTTCCGCTCCTTCGCGCGCGGGTCGCGCGTGAGGAGCCCGGCCTTCCGCAGCGTCGGGCCGTGCTCCTTGTCGACCTGGAGCAGCGCGCGGGCGATGCCGTGCGCGATGGCGCCGACCTGTCCGGAAACCCCGCCGCCTTCGACCTTCACCATCGCGTTGAAGCGGTGCGCGGTGTTCGTCGCGGTGAACGGCAGGAGCGCCCGCTCGGCCGCGCCGTCGCGCCCGAAGTAGTCGTCGAGCGGCTTTCCGTTGACGACTACCGCGCCTTCGCCGGGGACCAGTCGCACGCGCGCGATCGAGGTCTTCCGACGACCGGTCCCCTCGAAGTAGGGCGCTGACTTCATTTACGACTCCTTGGGGGTCGGGGGGGCTCAGCCCCCGCGACCGGTTGGGGCACAGACCCCTTATCTGTGTCCGTCGGGGGCTGGGGGGCGGAGCCCCCCAACTGTTGGGGCTTCTGCGCCGCGTGCGGATGCTCCGCGCCCGCGTACACGTGGAGCTTGCGGATCATCTTCTCGCCGAGCCGGTTCTGCGGGAGCATGCCCCGGACCGCGCGCCGCACGACCTCCTCGGGACGCCGCGACAAGAGGCGCTCGAGCGTCTCCTTCCGCAGTCCGCCCGGGTAGCCGGAGTGCCGGATGTAGAGCTTCGCCTGGAGCTTGTTCCCCGTCACCTTCACCTTGGCGGCGTTCACCACGACGACCGGATCGCCCGTGTCCAGATGCGGCGAGAAGCTCGGCTTGTGCTTGCCGCGCAGGAGGGTGGCGACACGGGTCGCGAGCCGGCCGAGCGTCGCGCCGTCGGCATCGACGAGCTTCCAGTGCCGTTCGATCTCTGCGCTCTTCGTGGTGTACGTCTTCATCGCCCTCTCTCTTGTCGTGTCCCTCGTCCGGCGTTGCTCGGCGCCACGATCCCCTCACCTTCAGCTACTCATTCGCCTCGTCTTCGTCGATCCTTCGTGTGCCTTCCCCGTATTCCACCGCGACGAGGCACAGGCCGTTCGCCGGTGCGCTCGGACCGGCCCGCGAGCGGTCGCCCGACGCGATGATCTCGCCGAACCGCCCGGCGTCGATCTTCCCGCGGCCCACCCAGAGGAGGGTCCCGACGATCGCGCGGACCATCCCGCGGAGGAACGCGTCCGCCGCGATCTCGAACCGCAGCAGCGTACCGTCCGCGCACCAGTCCGCGCGCCGGACCGTCCGGACGCCGCCCCTGCCCGTCGCGAACGCCGAGAAGTCGCGCCGGCCGATCAGCCGCGCGCTCGCTTCGCGCATGGCCGCGACGTCCAGCGGCGACGCGAGCTGGACCTCCCGCAGCCGCTCGAGCGGCAGACGCTCCGGCGCGTTGCGGATCCGGTATTCGTATGTGCGGCCCGTCGCGGAGAACCGTGCGTGGAAGTCCTCCTCCGCCGGCTCGAGCTCCGAGACCGCGATGTCCTGCGGGAGAAGGGCGTTGACCCCCCGCCCGATCGTCTTTCCGTCCAGCGCGCTCGCCGTCCGGAAGTCGATGACCTGCCCTGTCGCGTGCACCCCCGAGTCGGTCCGCCCCGCGCCGGTGACCCTGATGGCTTCGTCGCAGACCGAGGCGAGCGCGCGCTCGAGCTCCGCCTGCACCGTCGGCGCGTTCGGCTGCACCTGGAATCCGGCGTAGCGCGTCCCGTCGTAGGCCACGCGCGCCTTCCAGTGCGCCGTGTTAGGTCGCTGCTCCCTTCGCAGTCTTCTTGGCGGCCCGCTTCTTCGTCGCGGGCTTCTCAGCCTTCGCCGCGGGCTTGCGCTCCTCGCTCTTGGTCCCTCCGCGGCGCAGGGAGAGGCGGCGGCGCGGCTTCTCGGCGGCCGCGGACTCGTCGGCCTTTTCTTTGTCCTTCGCCTCGGCGGGGACGAGCTCGAGGAGCATGAGCGGCGCCGAATCGCCGACGCGGTGGCCCAGGCGGACGCTCCGCAAATAGCCCGAGCGGCGATCGGGGTAGCGGGTCGCGAGGTCGGTGAATACCTTGTCGACGATGACCGGCTCCGGCAGCCACGCGAGCGCGCGACGGCGCGCGGCAAGGGAGCCGTCCTTTCCGAGGTTGATCATCTGGTCCACGAAGACGCGGACCTCCTTGGCCTTTGCCTCGGTGGTCTTCACGCGCTCGTAGCGCAGGACGGAGAGCGACAGGTTCCGCAGCATCGATCGGCGGTGGCCGGTCTTGCGTCCGAACTTGCGCTGGTGTACCTGGTGCGGCACCGGCTATTCCTCGTTCTCGGGCTCGCCCGCGATGACGCCTTCGTCCCCGGCGGCCGCCTCGGGCTCGGGCTCGGTCTCCGTCTCGGCCTCGTCCGTCGCCTCGCGTACCGGCGCCTCGATGAGGCCCCGGGCGGCGAGCCGGTCCTTGATCTCGTCGAGCGATTTCTTGCCGAAGTTCCGCATCCGGAGGAGCTCGTCGTCCGGGGTCTGCAGGAGCTGGCCCACCTTCGTGATTCCGTGGCGCTTCAGCGAGTTGAACGCGCGCTGCGGGAGGTCCAGGTCCTCGATCGGCATGTCCGCGATCGCGGCCGGCAGCTGCGAGCCGTTCGTCCGCTCGGGCTGCGCGAGCGCCGCCTGCGAGCGCGTGAGGCCGGCGAACAGCGAGAACTGCTGCACGAGCACCTGCGACCCCTGGGCCACGGCGTCGTCCGGCGTCGTCGTGCCGTCGGTCCAGACTTCCAGGATGAGGCGGTCGTAGTTCGTCACCTGGCCCACGCGGGTGCTCTCGACGGAGAAGTTCACCTTGCGCACCGGGCTGAAGAGCGCGTCGATCGGGATGACCCCGATTGGCAGCCCTTCGCGACGGTCGGCCGAGTGGAACCCGCGACCGGTCTCGACCGTGAGCTCGAGCCACAGCGAGGCCTCGGGCTCGAGCGTCGCGATGCGCGCCTCGGGATTGACGATCTCGACCTCGCTTGTCGTCATGATGTCGGCTGCCGTCGCGTCACCGGGGCCGGTCTTTTCGAGCGTGAGCGTGACCGGCTCGTTCGAGAACGACCGAAGACGGATCTGCTTCAGGTTGAGCACGAGCTGGACGACGTCCTCCTTGACGCCGGGGATCGTCGAGAACTCGTGCGCGACGCCGCGCACCCGCGCGGCGGTGATCGCCGCGCCGGGCAGCGAGCTGAGCAGCACGCGCCGGAGCGAGTTGCCGAGCGTCGTCCCGTAGCCAGGCGGGAGCGGCTCGCACGCGAACTTCGCGTAGCGCTCGTCGCCTTCGAGACGTTCGATCTTGGGGTACTCAAGCTCCACGATGGACATCGGTTCTTCCTCTCCTGGTCGCTAGGCCGGGACTAGCGCGAGTAGTGCTCGACGATCAGCTGTGTATTGATCTGCGCTTCGATCTGATCGCGGCTCGGCGCCGCGAGCACCTTGGCGGTGTACGCGTCGGGGTCGACCTCGAGCCAACCCGGGCGCGTCTGGGTCTTGGCCCAGGCGGCCACCTCCTTGAAATAGTTGGACGAGCGGCTCGACTCGACGATCGCGATCTCGTCGCCGGGTCGCACGGTGTAGCTCGGCGTCTTCGTGACCTTGCCGTTCACCGTGATGTGCGCGTGCGAGACGAGCTGGCGCGCCTGCGCGCGCGACTTGGCGAAGCCGGAGCGGTACACGGTGTTGTCGAGACGCGTCTCGAGGTTGATGAGCAGCGTCTCGCCGGTCGCACCCGTCACCTCGGCGGCGCGCTCGAACGTGTTCTTCATCTGCCGCTCGAGGACGCCGTACATGCGGCGCGCCTTCTGCTTCTCACGAAGCTGGAGCGCGAAGTCCGAGACCTTGCGCCGACGCTGCTGGTGCATGCCCGGCGGGGAGCTGCGCTTCTCGAACGTGCACTTCGTGAAGCACTTCTCGCCCTTGAGGAACAGCTTCATGCCCTCGCGGCGGCAGATGCGGCAGACGGGCCCTGTATATCTAGCCATCGCGAACGATCTCCTCAAACCGCGACAAAGCGGTCCAGCCCACCTTCACGTACTTAGACTCTCCTTCTCTTCGGCGGCCGGCACCCGTTGTGCGGGATCGGCGTGACGTCGGTGATCGCGGTGACCTCGAGGCCCGTGGCCTCGAGCGCGCGGATCGCCGCCTCGCGGCCGGCGCCGGGACCGCGGACGAAGACCTCGACGCTCTTGAGCCCGAGGTCGAGCGCCTTGCGTGCCGCATTCTCGGCCGCGACCTGGGCCGCGTACGGCGTGCTCTTGCGCGAGCCCTTCCAGCCGGCGGCCCCGGACGACGACCAGGCGATCACGTTCCCGGCCGGATCGGTGAGCGACACGATCGTGTTGTTGAAGGACGCCTTCACGTGCGCGGCACCGCGCGGCACGACGCGCTTCTCGCGCCGCCGACGAGGGGCCGCCTTGGGCTCGGCGCCGGCCGCCTCGCGGCCGCCTTGTTCGCCACCCGCCTGCGCCTCGGCTGGCTTCTTCGCGCCCGGCTGAGCCTCGGGCGCCTTCTTTGCCGTCTCGGGTGTCTTCTTCTCCTGAGCCACTAGGTCTTCGACACCGACTTCTTCCTGCCGGCCACGGTCTTGCGCACGCCACGGCGCGTCCGCGCGTTCGTGCGCGTGCGCTGGCCTCTGGTCGGCAGGCCCTTGCGGTGACGCAGACCGCGATAGCTGCCGATCTCCTGGAGCCGTTTGATGTTCAACGCGATCTCGCGGCGGAGGTCGCCCTCCACCGTATAGCCGCGATCGATGATCTCGCGGATCTTGGCGACCTGGGGCTCGGTGAGATCGCGGACGCGCGTGGCGAGATCGACCCGGGCCTGCTCGAGGATCTCGCGCGACGTCGACGGCCCGATGCCGTAGATGTAGCGCAGGGAGACGTCCACTCGCTTCTCGCGCGGGATGTCAACACCCGCGATACGGGCCACGCTAACCCTGCCGCTGCTTGTGCTTCGGCTCGGAGCAGATCACGAGGATCTGCCGCTCGCGCCGGATGATCTTGCACTTGTCGCAGCGCTTCTTGACGCTCGCCCTGACCTTCACTAGTACCTGACCCTTCTCGTTATCCGTCCACGCTTCAAGTCGTATGGCGACAGCTCCACGAGGACCCGGTCGCCCGGCACGACCCGGATGAAGTTCATCCGCATCTTGCCGCTGATGTGCGCGAGGACCGCGTGCCCGTTCTGGAGCTCAACTTTGAACATCGCGTTCGGAAGGGCCTCTGCGACGGTCCCCTCCACCTCGATGACCTCTTTGTTGCTCGGCTTACTGGCCATTGGCTCCAGACACACGTGTCTCCGCGGCATCCGCCAACGGGAACCAAAAGTGTACCAAGACCGGCCATCCCACGGCAACGCCGTTCACGAAGACCTCATGCGGCGACGGCCGCGCCCTCCTTGGGCGCCGTCAAGACGACCGGCCCGGCCGCCGTGCAGGCGAGCGTGTGCTCGAAGTGCGCCGAGAGGGTCTTGTCGGCCGTCACCACGGTCCACTGGTCCCCCAGAGTCCTCGTCTCGGGCCGGCCGACGTTCACCATCGGCTCGATCGCGAGGCAGAGGCCCTCGCTGATGGGCGGGTTGGCCTGGCCTCGGGCCGGACGGTAGTTGGGGACCTGCGGCTCCTCATGCATCGCGCGGCCGATCCCGTGGCCGACGTAGTTGCGGACCACGCTGTAGCCCTGGCCCTCGACGAGCTCCTGAATGGCCGCCCCGATGTCGCCGATCCGGTCGCCGACGCGCGCCTTCGCGATCCCGATGCGCAGCGCTTCCTGAGTGACGCGGATCAGCCGCTCCGCCTCCGGCGACACGGTGCCGACCGGGAGGGTGATGGCGGCGTCGGCGTGCCACCCGTCGACGATCGCCCCGGCATCGATCCCGACGATGTCTCCGTCCTTGAGACGCCGCTTGCCCGGGATCCCATGAACGATCTCGTCGTTCACGGAGGTGCAGATCGTCGCCGGGTAGCCGTGATAGCCGAGGAACGACGACGTCGCGCCTGCCTTCCGAAGGATCTCGGCGGCGATGCGGTCGAGCTCCGCGGTGGTGATCCCCGGGCGGACCGCCGCGCGCGTTGCGGCGAGCATGGCCGCCACGATGAGGCCGGCCTCGCGCATCTTCGCGGTCTGCTGCGGCGTCTTGAGGGTGATCACAGGCCGACCACTACGCGTCGACCGGCGCGGGATCGTCCGCGGCACGCCGGAGCCGGGCCGTGACCTCCCCGACGGAGCCGAGGCCGTCCACGCGGCGAACGACGCCCTGACGCTCGTAGTGCTCCACCACCGGACGCGTCTGCTGCTCGTAGACGTCGAGGCGGTTCGCGATGACCTCGGGCGTGTCGTCGGTACGGCGCTGCGCCTTCGCGCGGCCGCTCAGGCGCGCGAAGAGCTCGTCGCGCGGTGCGTCGAGCAGGACCACGCCGCCGACGCGGCGGCCGAACTCGGCGAGCAGCCGATCGAGGGCCTCGGCCTGCGCCACCGTGCGCGGGAAGCCATCGAAGACGACACGCGTCGAGCGCGGGATCTTCCGCAGCCACTCGCGCACCATCGCGACCGTCACGTCGTCGGGGACGTACGCGCCGGCGTCGAGGTAGCCCTTCACCCGTCTGCCGAGGTCGCTCTGCTCCTGGACGAGCCCGCGGAACAGCTCGCCCGTCGAGAGGTGCGCCCAGCCGTTGCCGCCGACAAGGGCCTTCGCCTGCGTGCCCTTCCCAACCCCGGGAGGACCCATGATGACAAGATCGCTGCCACCCCTGCTCAATCTCGCGGCTCCGCCGCGCAGACGCGCTCAGGGCTGGTCGACTCGCTCGTCGCGGCCACGCTCGGCTTCGCCTCGCTGCACGCTTCGCTGAGAGGGGCCCCTGCCCCTGCGCTCCTCGCTCGGATCACTTAGCGAATGAACCCCTCGTAGCTGCGCTGGAGGAGCTGCGCCTCGAGCTGCTTCATCGTCTCCACGACGACGCCGACGACGATGAGAATGCTCGTGCCGCCGAGCCGGAGCGTCTGCACCTGCGTGATGTCGCCGATGAGCGTCGGCATGACCGCCACGATGCCGAGGAAGAGCGCGCCCGCGATCGTGATCCGGGTGACGACGCGCGAGAGGAACTCGGCGGTCGGGCGACCGGGACGAATGCCGGGGATGAAGCCGCCGTAGCGCTTGATGTTGTCGGCGACGTCGTTCGGGATGAACGTGAACGCCGTGTAGAAGAACGTAAACGCCACCACGAGCACGAAGTACACCGAGTTGTAGAAGATCGGGTTCTGGAAGAACGAGACCACGGCCGTCGAGAGGTCCTTGATCCACGTGGTCTCGCTCGAGGTGAAGTACTGCGCGATCTGGCTCGGCAGGAGCAGGATCGAGATCGCGAAGATGATCGGGATGACGCCGGCGCTGTTCACGCGCAGCGGGATATGCGTCGAGCCTCCCGAGTACATCCGCGTCCCGCGCACGCGCTTCGCGTACTGGACGGGGATCCGCCGCTGGCCCTCCTGGATGAAGATGATCGCGGCGATCACGAGGATCGAGATGACCGCGATCGACGCGAGCGCGATGTAGTTCTGCTGCACCTCGAGGGTCTGCTGGACCGTGTTCGGGAGCCGCCCGACGATCCCGGCGAAGATGATGAAGCTGATGCCGTTGCCGATGCCGCGCTCGCTGATGAGCTCGCCGAGCCACATGAGGATGAGCGTCCCCGCGGTGAGCGAGCCGAGGATCGACAGCGTCAGCCCGAGGTCCCCCGGTCCGAAGGCGTTCAGCACGCCGGAGCGCTGCATGAATACCGCGACGCCGATGCCCTGGAGGAGCGCGAGCGGCACGGTGAGGATGCGGGTGTACTGGTTGATCTTGTTGCGCCCGTACTCGCCTTCTTTCGCGAGGTGCTCGAGCGCGGGGATCGTCTGCTGGAGGAGCGTCATGATGATCGACGCGTTGATGTAGGGGTTCACTCCGAGCGCGACGACCGAGAAGCGCGCGAGTCCACCGCCGGAGAAGAGGTCCAGCAGGTTCAGCAGCTGGTTGTTCTGCATGAGGGCCTGCAGCTGGTCCTGGTTCACGCCCGGGAGCGGAACGTGCGCCAGGAAGCGGAACACGACGAGCATCCCGAGCGTGAACAGGATCTTGTTGCGTAGGTCCGGCGTCCGGAACGCGTCGATGAGCGCCGTGAACATGCCCATAGGCCGGCTTCCCTAGGCGCCGATGATCACGACGGCGCCACCCGCTGACTCGATCTTCTCGCGCGCCGTCGCGGACACGGCGTGCGCGTGGACCTCGAGCTTCGTCTTGAGATCTCCGTCCCCGAGGACCTTGATCCGCGCGTCCTTGCCGACGAGTCCCTTGGCGGCGAGCGTCTCCGGGGAAACCTTCCCGTCGGCCGCGAAGCCGGCAAGCCGGCCCACGTTGACCGCGACGAAGCTCTTGCGAAAGCGGTTCTTGAAGCCGCGCAGCTTCGGGACGCGCATGTGGAGCGGCGTCTGACCACCCTCGAACCACCCCGGCAGCCCCGGCCCGGTCCGCGCGAGCTGGCCCTTCGTCCCCCGGCCCGCGGTCTTGCCCTGTCCCTGCGCCGTCCCGCGGCCGAGCCGGCGGGTGGGCTTTCGCGATCCGCGCTGCGGCCGGACCTCGTGATGTCTCATTTGGCTTCCTTCACAGCGACGAGGTGCGCGACCCGGCGCAGCATTCCGCGGACCGTGGGCGAGTCGTCGTGCGAGACGGTCTGCCCGGTCCGCCGAAGGCCGAGCGCACCGAGCGTGCGGCGCGCGCCTTCCTTCTCACCGATGGCGCTCCGCGCCTGCGTGATCTCGAGGCGCGGCGTCACGCCCTCGCCTCCGCAACGTGCGTGCCGCGCATCTGGCGCACCTCGTTCGCGGACCGGAGCGTCGAGAGCGCCTTCACGGTCGCCCTGACGACGTTCACCGGGTTCGAGCTCCCGAGCGACTTCGAGAGGATGTCGCTGATCCCGGCGGATTCGACGACGGCGCGCACCGAGCCGCCGGCGATGACGCCGGTGCCCTTCGACGCCGGCCGCAGCAGCACCTTGGCGGCGCCGAAGTCGGCGGTCACCGGATGCGGGATCGTCCGGTCGACGAGCGGCACGAGGAGGACGTGCTTCTTCGCGTCCTCGACGCCCTTCTTGATCGCCTCGGGCACCTCGTCGGCCTTCCCGAGCCCGGCGCCCACATGGCCGCGGCCGTCGCCGACCACGACGATCGCCGAGAAGCTGAACCGCCGGCCGCCCTTGACGACCTTGGACACGCGGTTGATCTGCACCACGCGCTCGGTCAATTCGAGGCGGTTCGCGTCGATCCTGGCCATTAGAACCTCAATCCGGCGCTGCGGGCCCCATCGCCCAGCGCCTTCACTCGTCCGTGATAGCGGTAGCCGCCGCGGTCGAAGACGGCCTCCGCGATCCCCTTGGCCTTCGCGCGCTCTCCGAGCGTCGTCCCGACCGCCTTCGCCCGCTCGGTCTTGCTGCCCTTCGCGTCCTTGACGTCGCCGCTCGACGCCGCGACGAGCGTCTTCCCGGCCGCGTCGTCGATGAGCTGCGCGTAGATGTGCGAGAGCGAGCGGAACACGGCGAGCCGCGGGCGCGCCGCGCTGCCGCGGATGTGCTCGCGTACGCGCTCATGACGCCGGGTACGGCTCTCGCGTCTGGTCTCTTTGGGCATTCCCTAGGCCTTCGCCGCGCCGACCTTGCCGGCCTTGCCCGCTTTGCGGCGGATGTACTCGCCCGCGTACTTCACGCCCTTCGCCTTGTACGGGTCGGGGACGCGAAGCGCGCGGATCTTCGCGGCGACCTCGCCGACGACCTCCTTGTCCACGCCCGAGACCTTGAGCTTCTGCGGGGTCTCGACCGTGAACGTGATGCCGGCGGGCGGGTCGATCTCGATCGGATGAGAGAAGCCGAGCGCGAGCTGAAGCTTCTTCCCGGCGAGGACCGCGCGGTAGCCGGTGCCGCTGATCTCGAGGTCCTTGGTGAACCCCGTGGTCACCCCCGCGACCATGTTCGCGATCAGCGTCCGCGTGAGCCCATGCAGGGCCCGCGTCTTCGTGCTCTCGTCGCCGGGCGTGACCTTCACGCTCTCAGGGGTATCGGCCCCTGACGGGACAGGGGTCCCCGGCTCGCGCGCGATGCGGATTGCGGGATGGAACGTGCGCGCGAGCTGGCCCTTCGGCCCCTTCACGGTGACGGTCTGGCCGTCGATCTTGAGGTCGACTCCCGAAGGGATCGTGACCGGCAGGCGTCCGATGCGGCTCATCTCAGCTGATCACCAGACATATGCCAGGACCTCGCCGCCGAGGCCCTTGCGCTCGGCGTCGCGGCCGCTCATGAGGCCCGCGGATGTCGATACGATCGCGATCCCGAGCCCGCCGAGCACGCGCGGCATCTCGCTCTTGCGCGCGTAGACGCGGAGCCCCGGCTTGCTGATCCGGCGCAGCCCGGCGACGGCGGGGAGCTTGCCCACGTACTTCATCCGCAGCACGAGCTCGCGCGGCGACGGCTGCTCGTACGAGGTGATGAAGCCCTCGTCGCGGAGGATCCGCGCGATCTCGACGCGCATCCGCGAGACCGGCACCGTGACGTTCTCGTGGCGCGCGCCCGCGGCGTTGCGGACGCGCGTGAGCATGTCCGCGACGGGGTCGTTCGCCGCGCCGGCGCCCTTGGGCCGCGCCTTCTTCGGGGCGACCGGCTTTCGCGGCGGCGCCGGCCGCTCGCCGCGCTGCTCCGGCGGGGCCTCACTCAACGCGCTCAGCTGCTCTTCGTTCGTCATCACCAGCTCGATTTCGTCACGCCTGGGAGCTCGCCGGTAAGGGCGCGCTCGCGGAAGCAGATGCGGCAGAGCCCGAATTTCCGCATGAAGGCGCGCGGCCGCCCGCACACCTGGCACCGGTTGTGGGCCTGGATCTTGTGCTTTGGCGTCCGCTGTGACTTCAGGATCAGGCTCTTCTTGGCCATCTTCTTCTTTCTTATTACCTCTCCGCTGTAACGGTCCGGAACGGCATCCCGAGTCCGCGCAGGAGCGCGCGGCCCTCCTCGTCCGTCCGCGCCGTCGTCACGATCGTGATCTCGAGACCGCGCAAGCGGTCGATCTTGTCGTATTCGATCTCGGGGAACACGAGCTGCTCCTTGAGGCCGAGCGAGAAGTTTCCTCGGCCGTCGAACGAGCGATCGGGCACCCCCTGGAAGTCGCGGATGCGCGGGAGCGCGACCGTCACGAGCTTCTCGAGGAAGTGCCACATGCGCTCTCCGCGAAGCGTCACTTTGAGACCGATCGGCATGCCAACGCGCAGGCGGAAGTTCGAGATGGCGCGGCGCGACTTCGTGACGATCGGCCGCTGGCCGGTGATCGTCGCGAGGTCCTGCGCGGCCGCGTCCATCGCCTTCGCGTTCCCGATCGCCTCGCCCATCCCGATATTCAGGATGACCTTCTCGACACGCGGGACCTGCATGATGTTCGGGTAGCTGAACTGCTTGCGCAGCTCGTCCTTCAGCGTCTTGTCGTAGCGCTCCTTCAGCCCGGCTTTCATGTCGACTCCTCGACGACGATCGCCTCACCGCAGTTCTTGCACACGCGCTCCTTCACCGCGTCCTCGATACGGTGGGCGACGCGCGTGGGCTGGCCGCAATGCGGGCAGACGACCATGACCTTGCCGATCGAGAGCGGTCGCGGCTGCTCCACGATGCCGCCCTTCTGGTTCTTCGTCGGGTTCGGCTTCGTGTGACGCTTGCTGATGTTCACGCCCGCGACGATCACGGTGCGCTCACGCGGGTGCACTTCCTGGACGCGGCCGCGCTTCCCGCGGTCCTTGCCCGCGATCACCACGACCTCGTCGCCCTTGCGGAGCCGCAGACCGGAGGCCATCTAAAGCACCTCCGGCGCGAGCGAGACGATCTTCATGAAGTTCCGCTCGCGCAGCTCTCTCGCGACCGGGCCGAAGATACGCGTGCCGCGGGGCTGGCCCTGCGGGTTGAGGAGCACCGCCGCGTTGTCGTCGAAGCGGATGTAGCTCCCGTCGTTGCGGCGATATTCCTTGGTCTGCCGCACGACGACCGCCCGCACGACCTCGCCCTTCTTCACGCCGGAGTTCGGGATCGCGTTCTTGACCGCCGCGATGAACACGTCGCCGATCTCGGCGGTCGTGCCCGTCGACGAGCGCAGCACGCGGATGACCGAGAGCTCTCGCGCTCCGGTGTTGTCGGCACAGCGGACGCGGGTGTAGGGGCGGATCACTGCCCTTCCTTGGCCTCCGCTCGCTCTTCCTTCTCTTCGCGGTCGGGCGCGAGGATCTCCGTAACGCCCTCGGCCTCCTCGAGCATCTTCTCGATCTCGGCGGCGCGCGGCGCGGCCGCGCCGGCCTCGCCCGCGCGGGAGAGGACCTCCGCGATCTTCCAGCGCTTGGTCGCGCTGTAGGGGCGGCTTTCCTGGATGCGCACGAGGTCGCCCGCCTTGGCCTCGCCGATCTCGTCGTGCGCCGCGAAGCGCTTGCGGATGCGGATGACCTTTTTGTAGAGCGGGTGCTCGCGAAGGCGACCCACCTCCACGATCACGGTCTTCGCCTGCTTCGCCGAGACGACCACGCCGACCTTGGTCTTCCGCCGGAGACGGCGCCACGCCGCGACCTGGGCCTCGGTCGCGCCTTCCGTGGTCGGTGCGGCGCGCTTGCGCGCCACCGCCCGGCGCGACACGGGCCGCACCGCGACGGCCGCCTTCGCCGGCACGACCGGTCGTGCGGTCACGCCACGCGTCGCGGCGCGCGCGGACGCGACCGGCTTCGCCGCCGCCTTCGCGCGCGGCGCCGTCGTCTTCGCCGTCTTCTTCTCGGTCTTCCCGGTCGTCGCTTGGGACTTCGTCGTTTTGTCAGTCACCTGCTTCTCTTTCCCGTTCGCGCGACACCGTGAGGAGCCGTGCGATCTTCTGGCGCGTCGCGCGCATGCCGCGATAGTTCTTGAGCTGCCGCGTCGCGAACTTGAACTTCGCGTCGAAGAGCTCTTCACGCGCGCCGCGGAGCTGGTCGGCCAGCTCGGCGTCAGACAGCCGCCGCAGTTCCTTCACCCGTCGTGACGGCCTCCTCTCTCGAGACGAACCGCGTCTTGATGGGCAGCTTGTAGGCGGCCAGGCGGAGCGCTTCTTTCGCGAGGCCTTGCCCGACGCCGCCCACCTCGAAGAGGATCCGGCCAGGCCGCACGACCGACACCCAGTGGTCCGGCGAGCCTTTGCCCGAGCCCATCCGGACCTCGGCCGGCTTCTTCGTCACCGGCTTGTCCGGGAAGACGTTGATCCACACCTTGCCGCCGCGCTTGAAGTGGTGGACGATCGCCCGCCGCGCGGCCTCGATCTGGCGCGCCGTCATCCAGCACGGCTCGAGCGCCATGAGCGCGTAATCGCCTTTGGTGATCGTGTTCCCGGACTGCGCGACCCCGCTCATGCGGCCGCGGTGGAACTTCCGGTGCTTGAGACGCTTTGGTTGCAGCACCTAGGCTCCTGCA
>Ga0209237_1001370_pt1 | contig 14431 bp, 11 predicted proteins | sample GraSoi013_1_40cm_2_FD_185820 | JGI IMG/M metagenome (GOLD analysis project Ga0209237, IMG submission 185820) | Grasslands soil microbial communities from the Angelo Coastal Reserve, California, USA - Sample 10_02_2013_1_40cm (SPAdes) (version 2) | ecosystem: Environmental > Terrestrial > Soil >... | reverse complement strand
CCATCCGCTGGCGATCGGCCTCGCGTACAGCGGGCTCGGCTACCACGAGGAGCATGCGCTCGGCGACGGTGCGGCGGCGGACGGCCACTACCGTGTGTCTATCGAGGCGTACCGCTCGGCCGGCGACATCCGCTGGACACAACCCGCGGCCCAAATGAGCGGCCTGTTGTCCTTTCATGGCGACTTCGACGAGGCGCTCGCGCTCGGTCATGAGATCGCGAAGGCCGGCCTCGAGAGCGGCGGCGTCGAGGTGAAGGTCCGCGGCTGGTTCTCGCTCGGGACCGCCCACGCCCGCGCCGGCGACCTCGCTGCCGCCGAGGAGCACCTGCGACGCGCGATCGAGCTCGCGCGGCTCGTTCCGAATTACCTCACGGTCACGAACGGCTTGGGGCTCCTCGGCGAGTGTCTCGTCCGGGCCGGCCGGGTCGACGAAGCGATCGTTCTGCTTGAGGAGGCGGACGCGATCATCCGCGCGCGGCAGATCCGGTCGACCGCCGCGACCGAGCCGCGGAACGCGCTGGTTCACGCCTACCTCGCCGCAGCCGAGCGCGGCGATCGCGAGCATTGGCTTGCGAAAGCAGGCCGGGCGATGCGCGCGGCGCTCGCTCACGCGAAGGTCGATCGCGAGGCGCTCAGCAGTGCCTATCGGTGGCAAGGGAGCTACGAGTGGCTGCGGGGAGACCGCGCCGCCGCGCGCAAGCTCTGGGACCGGAGCGCCGCGGTCGCCGAGTCGCTCGGCGGTCGCCCCGATCGCGAGCTGACGCGTTCGGAGCGCGCACGCCTGGAGGGTTAGCCGGGCGACGGCGGGAAGTTGTCGGCGGCGACGCGGAGTTGACCCTAGGAGCGGCTCAACCGCGCGTGGTCCTCGCGAGTGTCGACATCGTCGAGCGACCCGAGCGCGCTGGTGACCTCGACCTCCCTGACGTCGCTGCGGCCGGCGAGCAATTCTCGCATGCCAGTGTCGCCGCTGAGCGCGAGCACGTCCGCCCACAGCTCGCGGTGGAGAAGCGCTGGCGGCATGCGCCGCTCGCTCCAGCGTGACATCACCGCGGCGGCGCCGGTCTCCCGCTGCCTCGCGCGGAGAGCCTCGACCAAAGCGGGCGTGATCCCCGGCACGTCGCCGAGCATGACGAGCGCCGCGTCGACGTCGCCTGCGAAGGCGCGGAGTCCTGCGTGCAGCGAGCTCGCTTGACCAGAGGCGTGGTCCGGGTTCCGCACGACGCGTGCCCGTCCAGCGGTCACGCCGGCGATGATCGCGTCCGCGTCCGCGACGACGAGGACGATCGTCTCAAGGCTTGAAGCGTTCGCCGCGTCGATGACGTGCTGCAGGAGAGGCCTGCCGCCCAGAGGCGCGAGGAGCTTCTGCGCACCGAATCGCCGCGCAGCGCCGGCGGCGAGGATGATCCCGCCGACCTTTTCCGCGGGCCGGCTCACCGCGCGGCGGCGAGCGTTCCCGTGGAGAGGCTGCGGCCGCCGCGGCCGTGGCGGACCGCGACGACCTCGGCGAGGATCGCGAGCGCGATCTCCTCCGCGGTCCCGGCTCCGATATCGAGGCCGATCGGCGCATGGACGCGCGCGATGTCTCGATCGCCGACTCCTTGTCCGCGGAGCCAGGCGAAGCGCTGCTCGTTGGTGGTACGGCTGCCGATCGCGCCGATGTATCCGGCCTCGGTCCGGAGGGCCGCGACGAGCGCGGGGTGGTCGAACTTCGGATCGTGGGTGAGGACCACGATCGCCGAGCTCGCGCCGAATGGCAGCTTCGCGAGCGCGGCTTCGGGCCAGGCGAGCAGCAGCTCGTCCGCGAGCGGAAAGCGCTCGCGATTCGCCAGCGCCTCGCGAGGATCGGCGACGATCACGCGATAGCCGACGGCCTTCGCGAGCGGCGCGAGCGCCTGGGCGGTGTGCGTCGCGCCGACGATCGCGAGGAGTGGCGGCGTCGCGAGCACCTCGAGGAAGATGGTCGCCTCGCGTCCGTCGAGCATCGCGGGAACCGCACGGGGCTGGCCCTCGCCGAGGGCCGCGAGCGCGTGGACCTTGACGGGCGCGAGCTCGGGAGGCCATCCGGCGACGCGGTCCTCGCGCAGGACCGCGACCGTGCCCGCGCGGTCGGAAGGAGCGACGACGTGCGCGAGCACCGCGCCGCGCTCAGTGCGTACGGCTTCGAGCGCGATCCGGTGGAGATCGCCGACAGGCTCCACCAGCACGTCGATCTCGCCGCCGCAGGAGAGGCCGACGGTGAACGCGAACTCGTCGCTGATGCCGTAATTGACCACGCGCGCGCGGCCGTCCTTGAGGGCGGCCATCGCTTCCTCGTACACCGCGGATTCGACGCAGCCGTTGCTCACCGAGCCCGCGATCCGGTCCCCGGCGCGCGCGATGAGCGTGGCGCCGAGCGGCCGCGGCGCCGATCCCGCGACGCGTACGACGGTCGCGATCGCGACAGTGTCGCCCGTCGCGAGCCACTGCTCGAGCTCGACGGCGACCTCTCTCATCGGATCGCGGTGAGCGCCGCGGCGGGGTCCGCGAGGAACCGGCGGCGACAGCCTTCGCCGCAAAAGTAATAGGTCGTGCCCTCGTACTCGGCGCGGAGCGCGGTCGGCGTGATCGCGACGGTCATGTCGCAGATGGGGTCGACCGCCTCGCGCGGGCTGGACTGGGGCTCGAACATCTGGTGCCCGGCGGCTTCGGCCGCGGCCTCCCGGGCGCTGCGGTGAGAGATGATCTGCGCGAGGATCGACAGTGCGATCTCCTCGTCGGCGAGCGGGCCCCAGTCGAGCCCGGCCGGGTAGACGAGGCGCGCGAGACGATCGGCGCTCACGCCGCGCCGCGCCAGGACGTCACGGATCACGTCGCCGCGAGTGCGACTCGCGACGAGGCCGACGTAGCCTGCCGGCGTCGCGAGCGCCGTCTCGACCGGGTCCTCGTCCGCGTCGCCGCGCCCCGCCACGACGATGGCGGTGCGCGCGTCGATCCGCGCGCGCGACAGGTCGGCCACGATCTGATCGGCGGTCGGGAAGTCTTCCTTCGTGACCCGCGGCTCGGCCACGACGACGTGCCGGCCGAGCGCCGAGCCGAGGGCGGCGAGCGCGCGCGCGAGCGGCGTGCTGCCGACGATGACGAGCTGCTCGGTCGGAAGGAGCGGTTCGATGTGGATCTCCAGCGTGCCCCCCGAGTGGCACGTCATGGGAAAGTGTCGCACCCCGGGTCGCGGCATCCCGGAGGTCTTCGAGATCTCGATGAGGCGCGCCTCGCCGTCGGCGATGGCGGCGAGCGCCTCGCGCGTGACGACCGGCGCGGCGCAGCTCCCGCCAATCCAGCCGACGAGCCGCCCGTCCGGCGTGATGATCGCCTTCGCGCCCGGTTTCGCCGACGTCGGACGATCCGCGCGTACGACCGTTGCCGTCGCGAACGGCTCGCGCCGCGCGAGGAGCTCGGCGGCGAGCTCGAAGTAGCGCTCGCGCGCGGCGCTCAGGCGATGGCCTCGGCGTGACGGACCGGGCGCCCCCGACCGACCGTCGCGAGGAGTCCGGCGATGGAGCTGAGGCCGTCGAGCGTGTTCGCGGGCAGGTGGTCGTCGACGTGTCGCAGGAGAGAGAGGGCGCCGGCCGATTCCGGCGTGTAACCGCGCGTACCCGACAGGGGATCGAGCCAGATGAGCCGATACGCCGCGCGCTGCAGCCGCGCCGCCTCCGCCGCGAGCCGCGCGGGGTCGCCGCGCTCCCAGCCGTCGGTCACGAGCAGGATCACCGCGCCCCGGCCGAGCACGCGACGCGACCAGCGGACGTTGAAATCGCCGAGAGCGTCGCCGATGCGCGTGCCGCCGGACCAGTCCGCGACGGCGCGCGACACGCGCGCGATGGCCGTGTCGGGCCGGCGCTCCCGGAGCTGCCGCGTGACCCGAGTCAGGCGCGTGCCGAACGTGAACGTCTCCACCAGACCCCAGCGACGCGCGAGCGCGTGCGACATGTGGAGCAGCAGGCGCGTGTAGCTCTCCATCGACCCGGAGACGTCGCACAGGATCACCAGTGGACGGCGCTTCGTTCGTGGCGCGCGACGCACCAAAAGCACGGGCTCGCCCTGCGTACGCAGGCTGCGACGCATCGTCGCCCGTGCGTCGAGACGCGGCCCGTTCCGCGCCGCGCGAAAGCGGCGGCTCCGGCGCGGACCCGGCGACCACTCGAGGCGTTCGAGAAAGCGTGCCGCGGCCGCGCGCTCCTCCGCGGTCATCGCGGCGAAGTCCGTGTGTCGTAACAGCTCGACCGGGCTGGCGGCAAGGCGGATCGCCCGTCGCGTGTCCGACCGCAGCGCGCCGGGCAACGGGGCGAGCGGCACGTCGGCGCGGTCGTCGTCGCTACGCGGGGAACGCCGCGCCGGGCCATCCGCGGGCAGCGACGCTCCGCGGAGGAGGGCCCAGAAGAGATCGAAGGCCTCCTCGAACGGCGCGAGATCGCCCTGACGCATGACGAGCGACGCGCGGGCCGCGGCGCGGACGTCCTCCTCGTATCCGAGGTCGACCTCGGCGAGGGCACGCAGGAAGAGACGCGAGCGCTCCGCATCGACGTGGACACCTGCCCGCCGCAGCAGACGCGGCAGGACGAGAAGGTTCTTCGTGACGAGCTCAGCCGGCAATGGCCGCCTCCTCGAGAAGACGCGGTAGCGAGGTCTCGCGGACGTGGCGCAGATCCTCTTCGTACTTCAGCAGCACGCCGAGGGTGCCGTCGAGGACGTCACGGTCGAGCTCGCGCGTCTGGAGCGCCATCAGCGCGAGCGCCCAATCGAGCGTCTCGGCCACGCCGGGCCGCTTGAACAGGTCGTCGCGGCGCAGCGCCTGGACGACGGCGACGACGGAGCGCGCGAGCCGCTCGGGCACCTCGGGCAGGCGCCGCGCGATGATCGCGAGCTCGCGCTCCGGAGACGGGTAATCGATCCAGTGGTAGAGGCAGCGGCGCTTGAGCGCGTCATGCACCTCTCGTGTGCGGTTCGAGGTCATGACCACCGGCGGCGGCGTCTTCGCCTTGAATGTGCCGAGCTCGGGGATCGTGATCTGGAAGTCGGACAGGAGCTCCAGGAGATACGCCTCGAATTCCTCGTCCGCGCGGTCGACCTCGTCGATGAGCAGCACCGGCGGCTCCCCGTCCGCGGTGATGGCCTCGAGGAGCGGCCGCTTGATGAGCAGCTCCTCGCGGTAGATGCGGCCACGAGCGATCGCGGCCTGGCCGGCCGCTTCCTGAAGTCGGATCTCGAGGATCTGGCGCGGGTAATCCCACTCGTATACGGCCGATGCGAGGTCGAGGCCCTCGTAGCACTGGAGCCGGACGAGTCGCCGCCCCAGGGCCGCGGCGAGCACCTTGGCCACCTCGGTCTTGCCGACCCCGGCTTCACCCTCGAGGAACAGCGGCTTGCCGAGACGGAGCGCGAGGAACAGCGTCGTCGCGAGAGCACGATCGGCGACGTAGCGCTCGCGTGCGAGGGCGCCGGCGACCTCGTCGATCGAGTCGAAGGCGCTCAACCGGAGGCCTCGAGCTTCGTCTTGATGCAGCTGAAGACCTGCTGCGTGATCTTGTCAGCGGCGCCCTGCATGAGCCGCGCGCCGACGCTGGCGATCATGCCCGAAATGACGACATCGCTCGCCCAGTGCATGGTCGTGCGCCCGTCATGCGCGGCGAGGTCCATGGTGTTGCGCATCTCGACCGCGCTGCCGGGGGCCTGTCCACGGGCGAGCACGCCTGCGTGCTCGGGCTCGCGGAGGTCGGTGAACTCCACGTTCATGGCGAAGACGCCCTTGATCGGCCCGACGCCCGCCCGCACGACGACCTTGAAGTGCGTCGGGTCGGCGAGGTCCAGGCTCTGCAGGTCCGGCGCGCACGCCGTGACCTGCCGCGGGTCGGTCAAGAAGGCCCACACCCGATCGCGCGGTGCGGCTATGTCGAGCGTGCCTCCGAAGCGCATCCCTCCCTACGTCACTCCGCCACGCCCTTGACTCACTCCGCGACGCCCTTTGCTTTGAGGATCTGCTGGACCTTCCAGGGCGTGATCGGGATGTCGATGTGCCGCACCCCGAGGTGCGCGAGCGCGTCGACGACGGCGTTCGCGATCGCCGCGGGCGCGCCGACAGTGGCCGACTCGCCCACCCCTTTCGCGCCGATCGGATGGTGCGGCGAGGGTGTCGTGGTCTTCGCCGTCTCCCAGCTCGGCGTCTCCATGGCGGTCGGCAGGAGGTAGTCCATGAAGCTCCCGCCCTGGATGTTGCCGTTCTCGTCGTAGTTGATCTGCTCGTAGAGCGCGGGCGCGAGGCCCATGGTGAGCCCGCCGTGGATCTGTCCCTCGACGATCATCGGGTTGATGATCGTGCCGCAGTCGTCTACGGCGACGAAGCGGCGGATCTTCACCTCGCCCGTGCCCCTGTCGATGTCCACGACGCAGATGTACGAACCGAAGGGAAATGTGAGGTTCGGCGGGTCGTAGTAGTCGACGGCCTCGAGTCCCGCCTCCATGCCCTGCGGATGGTTGGTGTACGCGGCGAACGCGATCTCCTGCATGGTCTTCGACTTCGCCGGCACGCCCTTGACCTGGAACTTGTAGTTCTTCCACTCGATGTCGTCGGGGCTCGCCTCGAGGAGGTGCGCGGCGATGAGCTTCGCCTTCTCGCGGATCTTGCGCGCCGCGATCGCGGTGGCGCCGCCCGCGACGGGCGTGCTCCGGCTCGCGTAGGTGCCGAGCCCGTAGGGTGCGGTATCGGTGTCGCCCTCCTCGACGGCGATGTCGCCGACCGGCAGGCCGAGCTCCTCGGCGACGATCTGGGCGAAGGTCGTCTCGTGACCCTGCCCCTGTGACTTCACGCCGAGGCGGACCATGGCCTTCCCCGTCGGATGCACGCGGATCTCGCAGGAGTCGAACATCTTGATGCCGAGGATGTCGAAATGCTTGGAAGGTCCGGCGCCGACGATCTCGGTGAAGCTCGAGATCCCGATGCCCATGAGCTCGCCCTTCTTGCGCTTCTCGATCTGCTCCTTACGCAGCTCGGGGTAGCCGATCTTGTCCATCGCGAGCTTGAGCGCGCCGGCGTAGTTGCCGCTGTCGTATTCCCAGCCCAGCGACGACTTGTACGGGAACGCCTGCGGCGGGATGAAGTTCTGAAGTCGCAGCTCTGCCGGATCCTTCTTGATCTCGTGCGCCAGCACGTCGACGAGCCGCTCGATGGTGAAGGCGGCCTCGGTGACGCGGAAGGAACAGCGGTACGCGATGCCCCCCGGAGGCTTGTTGGTGTATGCGCCATCCACTTCGACGAAAGACTTCGCGAACGGATACGAGCCGGTGATGATGTGGAAGAGCCCCGCTGGATACTTGGACGGGTTCGCCGCCGCGTCGAACGCGCCGTGGTCGGCGATCGTCTTGACGCGCAGCGCCTGCATCGTGCCGTCCTTCTTCGCGGCGAGCTCGGCGGTGATGTGGTAGTCCCGCGCGAAGGAGTCCGCCTGGATGTTCTCGGAACGGTCCTCGATCCATTTGACGGGATGGCCGGTCAGGACCGAGGCGCCGATCGCGAGGACGTAGCCCGGATATACCGGCACCTTGCCGCCGAAGCCGCCGCCGATGTCCGGTGAGATGACGCGGATCCGCTCCTCGGAGAGGCCCAGGTGTCCCGCGACGAGCGCGATGACGGTGCGGATCGCGTGTGGCGCCTGGGTCGTCATCCACACGGTGAGCTTGCCCTCGACCTTGTCGAAGCTGGCCACCATGCCGCAGGTCTCGATCGAGGAGACGTGGATCCGCGGGATGTAGATGTCCTGCTTCACGACGACGTCGGCGTCTTTGAAGGCCTTGTCCGTGCCCGCCTTGTCGCCGACCTCCCAGTGCCAGATGTGGTTGTCCTTCTGCTCGCGGTCCTCGCGCACGATCGTCGCTCCGGGTTGGAGCGCCTTGATCGGATCGACGACCACCGGCAAAGGCTCGTAGTCGACCTCGATCGCCGCGACGCCGTCGGCCGCGATGTAGCGCTCGGTCGCCACGACCGCCGCCACTTCCTGCGCCTGGTAGAGGACGGTGTCGGTCGGCAGGACCATCTGCTTGTCCGACATGAGCGTGGGCATCCAGGCGAGCTTCAGGGGCACGAGGTCCTTGCCCGTGATCACCGCGAGCACTCCGGGGATGGCGAGCGCCTTCGATGTGTCGATGCTTTTGATGCGCGCGTGCGCGTAGGGGCTGCGCGCGATGTCCATGTAGAGCATGCCGGGCAGCTTCAGGTCGTCGACGTAGTTGCCTCGGCCGCGGATGAAGCGCGCGTCCTCCTTGCGCTTGACGCTCTGCCCGATGCCGCCGATCTCAACGGCCATCTTGGGCCTTCCCTCCCGCGGTCTCCCGCTGCGTGCGCGCCGCGTACTGGATCGACTTGACGATGTTCACGTAGCCAGTGCAGCGGCAGAGGTTGCCGGAGATCGCCTGCCGTATCTCGAGCTCGCTCGGGTCCGCGTTCGCCGTGATGAGCGCGGCCGCCGTCATCATCATTCCCGGCGTGCAGAAGCCGCACTGGAGACCGTGCTCCTGGTGGAAGCCTTCCTGCACCGGGTGCAGCTTGCCATCCTTCTCGAGACCCTCGACCGTCGCCACGGAGGCCTGGTCGGCCTGCACCGCGAAGAGGGTGCACGACTTCACCGGCCGCCCGTTGAGCAGCACGGTGCACGCACCGCAGTTCGTGGTGTCGCAGCCGATGTGCGTGCCGGTCATCCCGAGGTTCTCGCGGAGGAAGTGCACGAGTAGCGTGCGCGGCTCGACCTCGACCTCATGGGCGGCGCCGTTGACCAGCACCTTGATCTTGCGGAGCTTCTGTCCGGCGGACGTCGCCGGTGCCGTCTGGACGGCCATCTAGGCACCTCCCGTGGCGCGCGCGATCGCCTTGCGGAGCGCGCGCTGCGTGAGTACGCGCACCATGTCGCGCTTGTAGTCGGCCGGGCCACGCAGGTCGGAGACCGGCTGCGACTCGGCGGCCGCCGCGGCGCCCGCCGCCGCGAGCGTCTTGTCGTCAGCGCTCTGCCCGAACAGGAGCTTCTCCGCCCGCTGGGCCCGGATCGCGGTCGGCCCGACGTTCGTCAGACCGATGCTCGCCGCCGAGATCCATCCCCTCTCGTCCAGCGTGACCGCGGCCGCGACGCCCGCGATCGCGAAATCACCGACCTTCCGCTCGAGCTTGAGGTAGGCGCCGCCGCTTCGGGCCGCCGGCTTTGGGATGCGGATTTGGATGAGGATCTCGTCAGAGGCGAGTGCCGTCGTGAACGTGTCGACGAAGAACTCGTCGATCGGTATCACGCGCTCGCCGTTCGGGCCCTGGACGACGACCGTCGCGCGGAGCGCGAGCATCGTCGCGGGATGGTCGTTCGCCGGATCGGCATGCGCGAGGTTCCCACCGAGCGTCGCGAGGTTCCGCACGAGTGGGTCGGCGACGACGGCGGCGGTGTCCGCGATGATCGGATAACGCTGTCGCACGATCGGGTTCGCCTCGAGGTCCGCCTCGCGGATGAGGGCGCCGATGCGGAGCTCGCCGTTCTCCCGGATCGCCGAGAGGCCGCTCACGCGATTGATGTCGACGAGGAAACCAGGCTGTGCGAGTCGGAACTTCATCAGCGGGATGAGGCTCTGGCCTCCCGCGAGCACCTTGCCCTCCCCGCCGGAGCTCGCCAGCAGCTGGATGGCGTGCGCGACGTCGTTCGCGACCTGATAGTCGAAGGACGCCGGGATCATGGCTCCCCCCTCGCGCCGACCCCCCGCGATCGACGGGCCTCCCCCGTGGGCCGGCGAACCGCCCGACACTACACCCGCCTTACGGCGGGGGGATGCCCGCGGATGTCTTTTTGCGCTGCGAGACCGCTGGTCTAACCGCTGGGGAACGCGTCCGCACGCGACGCCGTCGGATTCAGGTCCTGCCCAGCGCGGATTCGACGGGCGCCTTCTCCTCCGCCGCCAGCCAGCGACGGATCTGTCGGTGAAGCGCGGGCGCGCCGACGATCGGTCCGTCGACCCGCCACGTCGTGGGGTGAAGGACGAACGCGTGCGTCTGTGCACCACCGAGCCCGCCGTGCGAGCCGATCTGCTCCTCGAAGGCCGCGACCTCGCCGGAGGCGGGGTCGAGCATGCTGATGACGACGAGGTCGCCGCACTCGGCCATGGCATCGATCCGGCCGAGCCCCGTCGCCGCGTACGGGCCGTAGCGCACGATCGGGTCATCGCCGTCGACGCGGCCCTCGGCGAGATGGCTGACACCGGCCTTGCCGAGGACGACCGGCCCGCCCGAGGCGGAGCGGACCAGTACGAGACCGACTCCCTCATGTCGCACCAGTCCGTCGATGAGGCCCGGATAGGTCGCGTCGATCTTCTCCCTGCTGGCGCGGCCGGGCAGGTGCGGGAACGAGATGTGCGCGAGGTTGCCTGAAGCGGCGACGACGACGTCCGGTAGCTCCTCTTCGCCATCCCCGGCCTTCCGGCGGAACGGTCCGCTCGTCAGCCCGGCCCCGAGCCCGCGGATGCGTGAGCCTTCGGATAGGAGGGCGCCCATGCGTCCCAGATGCTCGATGTGGCCGGTCGCTCCCCGTACCGAGGCCTTTCCTCCGGCGAGCTCCGCGACCAGCGCCTCGAGCCTCTTCCCATAGCGCTGGCGGAACGTCGCGCCGGAGCTCTGGCCGTGATCCGAGAGGACGACGAAGCGATAGGGCCGCGGCGCATCAAGGGCCGCCTTCTCGATGAGGCCGATGATGCGGTCGAGGCCCCCGAGGGCGTCGCGAGCTTCGACGCGGTCGGGCCCGGAGTGGTGCGCGATCTCGTCGTAGTCGACGTAGTCCGCGTAGATCGTCGGGGCGCCGCGGTACATCTCCTCTATCACGAGGGCGGTGGTGAGATGGCGCAGGAGCACGTTCGTCGCGGCGCGCGCGAGCGGATAGGGAAACCGCCGGTCGCCTCGCGGCTCGACCTTCCCGCTCCGCTCGCGGCGGGCCTGCACGAGCTCTTTGATGACCTCGCCGATCGACAACACGGTCCAGCGGACGAAGCTGTACGGACTGATGAAGAACCAATCGAGGACATGGCTGCGACGGAGCTCGCGCGCGGGATCGTCGATCGTCGCCGCGGTCAGGTAACTGCGTGTCGCGTCGCCCGAAAGCAGGTTCCCGATGGATGCGCCGCCGTTCGCGAGCAGGCCGTCGCCGTTCGAGACCCGGCGCATGATCTCGCGCGCGTCCGCCGGGTGGTTCGAGACCAGGAGGCGCTGCCCGCGCTTCTCCCACCAGCGGAACGCCGGGATCCCGTCGTTGTTGCCGTGAAGGACGCCCGCCTGACTCGCCGAGGTCTGCGAAGGGAGCAGCGGCTGCCATGTATCGACCGTCATGTCTTTGGCCCGCACCCACCGTGCGAGGTTCGGCGCCCGGCCCGCTCGCAGCTGATCCTCGAGGATGGGCCGCGCCAGGCCGTCGATCTGGATGAAGACGACGCCTGGCCGGTCGGTCCGAGCGGTGTCGCGGTGTCGCGCCGCGAGCTGCCGGACAAGGGTGCCGAAGAACGAGTTGTCGTCCCCGATCGACAGGCCCGCGGTGAGGATCGCGGTCGCGACGGCGAACGCGAGCGATCCGAGCACGGCGGACTCCGGACCGTCGACCGTCAGCCCGATGGGAAGGCGCGCGAGGACCAGGAACGCGAGGCCCTGGACGAGGATCGTCGCCGCCGCGACGAGGATGACCGAGAAAGGCGAGAGGAGACCGATCAAGACCGGTCGGAGGAGCGCCGTCAGCGTCGCCAGGACGAGCGCGGCGAGCACGACGGCCGGGTCCTGGCGGACCGTGATCCCGGGGATGAGCACGATCGTCGCGACGAACGCGAGGATCGAAACGGCGGCCGTCATGAGGCCGCGACGGATCAACGCCGCCCGCCCGCCGCTCCAGCGCAACAGCAGATGGAGCTGGACGGCGTAGAAAGCGAAGACGTCCCGTTGCACGGCTATCGGCGAATGGTCGCCGGCGATCGCGGCGGTAGGCTGCGATCGTGGCTGACGCGGTACCACGGCTGCGCTTTCTCGGACACTCGACCGTGCTGCTCGAGCTCGATGAGCTGCGCATCGTCACCGATCCAGTGCTCGTCGACCGCCTCGGGCCACTGCATCGGCATGCCGGGGACGCGGCCGGCCCGCTCAAAGGCGTCGCGATCGATCTGGTCCTGATCTCGCACGGGCACCACGATCACCTGCATCTCCCCTCGTTGCGTCGACTCGAGGGACGGCCGCGCATCGTAGTTCCGGCGGGCCTCGGCCACCTGCTGGCCCCGATCTGCGACGACGTCGTGGAGATCGCGCCGGGGCAGCGGTTGGTGGTGGGCAGGCTCGTGGTCGAAGCGATCCGTGCGCGCCACCACGGCGGCCGAGGGCCCCTCGGGCCGACGAGTGAGGCACTCGGCTATCGCGTCGCCGGCCGCTCGCGCGTGTACTTCGCCGGCGACACGGACCTCTTTCCCGAGATGAGCGATCTGGCCGGACAGGTGGACGCGGCGTTGCTGCCCGTGTGGGGCTGGGGTCCTCGCCTCGGCAGGGGCCACCTCGATCCCGACCGGGCGGCCGAGGCGGTCGCGCGCATCCGCCCACGGGTCGCCGTCCCGATCCACTGGGGCACGTTCTATCCGTTCGCGCTCGCGCGGCTCTGGCCCCACCCGCTCGGCGACCCGCCGCGGGCGTTCGCGCGCGAGGTCGCGCGGCTTGCGCCCGAGACCGAGGTCCGCATCCTCGAGCCGGGCGAGGTGACCGAGCTCCCTCGCGCCTGAGCGACGCGCTCTCGCGGGCCGCACGCGCCGCCGTGTGGCCGCGGTCGCACACGTCCACGGAGCTCAAGCGTGTCGGGAGAAGGACGGACCGCGTCTAGTCGATCGTGAACGCGTCCCAGGCCACGCTATCCCACGCGACGCTGTCCCAGGCCACGCTGTCCCACGCGACGCTGTCCCAGGCCACGCTGTCCCACGCGACGCTGTCCCAGGCCACGCTGTCCCAGTCGTAGTTGTCCCAGGCGACGCTGTCCCAGGCCACGCTGTCCCAGGTGAGCGTCGACCACGAGATGCCCCCGAGCGTCGGGTTCTTCCATTGCAGCGGGCCCCCATAGAGGACGCGGAACAGCGAACGGGCGAAGGCGTTCGCGGGCCGGAGCCCACGATTCGCGACGGGAAGACTTTGCGTCGGCGCGACGGCGCCCGGCACGGTGGCCCCTGGCGTGACCGTTCCTCCCGGGAGAATCTCGCCGGGCCCGATCGGACCGGCGGACGCGGTCCCACTCGCCTGGTTCACGGCGGCGAGCGCGTCGAGTAGCCCGCTGCCGCCCGCCGCCGGAGCGGGAAGCCCCGTCCCGCTGTCCTGCCCGTAGGGCTGGGTGCTCCCGACGAGCACAGCCTTCACCTGATCCGGCGTGAGGTTTGGTCGGCTCTGGAGGAGGAGCGCGGCGGCGCCCGCGACCACGGGAGTGGCCATCGACGTTCCGGTCAGCCGGAGATATGTCGCTCCGTTCCGCGCCGTCACGACGCGATCGGGGAACAGCGTGTCGAGGGCACTCCCCGCCACACGGATCGACACGATCCGACGACCGGGTGCGACGAGATCGGGCTTGGCGTTCGAGTCCGCCGTGCCCCAGGCCGAGAAGGGAGCGAAGGTGTCGTCGCGCGGGCTGATGGTCCCGTGATCGTCGGTCGCGCCGACGGTGATCACATACGGGTCGATGCCGGGCGACGCGGTCGTGCCTTGTGCCGGTCCGCTGTTCCCGGCCGCAGCCACGACGACCAGGCCGCGTCGCCACGCGATCTCCACGGCCGCCGCCATCGGGTCCGTGCGGTAGGAAACGGCCACGCGCGCGCCGAAGGACAGATTGATGACGCGGATGTTGTAGGCGTACTGATGCGCGAGGACCCACTCGAGCCCACGTACGACCGAGGAGATGCGGCCGCTCCCGGTGCGGCCGAGCACGCGGACGTCGACGATGTTGGCTTGCGGAGCGATGCCGACGTACTCGCCGGCGGACCGTGTGCCGTTCCCCGCGATGATCCCCGCAACGTGCGTCCCATGTCCGCCGGGATCGCTCGTGAGGCGCTGGTCGGCGAAGTTCACGGACGCGAGGAGCCGGTTGGTGGGCTGGACGAGGTCCGGATCGGCGGCGACTCCCGAGTCGAGCACCGCGACCGTCACGCCTTGGCCGGTCGTCCCCTGCTGCCAGACCGGGTAGGCGTTCACGGTGCTCGGGTAGGCCGCTGACAGCTGGGCCTGGCCGGTCGGCGTTGGCGTCGGGGTCGGCGTTGGCGTCGGGGTCGGCGTGGGCGTGGGCGTCGGCGTGGGCGTCGGAGTGGGAGTCGGAGTGGGAGTCGGATCGGGTGTAGGCGACGGCGCCGCGGGGGTCGCGGCCGGGGCGGCGGTTGCGCTGTTGGTCGG
>Ga0209237_1001367_pt1 | contig 14471 bp, 15 predicted proteins | sample GraSoi013_1_40cm_2_FD_185820 | JGI IMG/M metagenome (GOLD analysis project Ga0209237, IMG submission 185820) | Grasslands soil microbial communities from the Angelo Coastal Reserve, California, USA - Sample 10_02_2013_1_40cm (SPAdes) (version 2) | ecosystem: Environmental > Terrestrial > Soil >... | reverse complement strand
TCAGATAGCAACAATGTATACGCTGTATCGACAGGAAGGAACAGTTTTGACGGAAATGTAGCTAATGGCAATATAGGCGTGCTATTCAAGGCAAGCTATGATAGTGGCAAGGGTTTCGCCAACACGATTGACTTGAATGAAGGGACAAACGCTGCTATTTTTGCTCCTAAAATAGCTGCATCAGGCAAGAATAATGTCTATGTGGTGTGGTCCGAGATGGATCCAAGCGACAAAAGCAACACTTATGCCTATTTCAGAGCTAGCAACGACGCTGGCAAGACGTTTGACGAGAAAATAAAACTTAACATCATCGAAGTAAATCCATCAGAAATAATAAATTCAAACTTTGTCCAAGTGGCAGCGAACAAAGATAGTGAAAATGACAACAATGTATACGTTAGATGGCGGAACGTACACTTCTCTCGTGACTTGACCACGGAGAAGGACCATCTCCTAATTAGAGCAAGTAATGATGGCGGTAAAAAATTTGGTGGTCCGATTGATCTTACAGGGAATCAGACACATACTGATGACGGGGGCCAGCCCCTGATTGCAGTGGTTTCATCAGGGGAAGGGAGTAGCACAAGTACCATCACTGGTATGGACATTGTTTACGCAGCGTGGACCGCAGATACAGATTTTCCTCTGGCGTCATCTAAAGCGTTTATTTCAAGAAGTATTGATGGAGGTCAATCTTTTGACACGATACAAAGTCTGCCAAACCAAGTTAATGATAAGAATGAAGCCCTCAACATGAGAATTTCAGCATCGGCCAAAAACGTCTACCTGGCGTGGGATAGTGGTTCTCCAAATGTTCATGGCCTCTTCTTCGCAGCAAGCAATGATGCTGGCAATAGTTTTGGCGATGTGATGAACCTTGTTGACTTGCCGGAACAGCAAGTGAAAAAAGAGGATATCAACTCAATGTTTATGATTGGTATTGGCGCAGCAATAGCTGGAATTGTTGCCTTCATAACACTGCGAAAAAGAAACAAGTAATCAAAGGCTCAAAAGCAACTGTCAATAGTAATCGAACCCCATTTTTCTCACGTAGTCCCTCTGGCTCCGAGCCCATAAATTGAGTCAAATATAGTTCACAGACCCTTGGGCCCACCACTTTTCTGTATTGTAACCAGCAATCTTTTTAGATCCGCCAGTCGTATTATTGGTGTTGACAAGGCCGAAAAAGGTTGACAGGTCGATTCTGGAATGCGAGTCGGCAGAGCTTTTCAGGGCTGCGATAAAGAGCAGATTCACGAGGGACGGATACGAAAGGAGGCTCGTGCACTTTCTTAACTGGTACGGGATGGACACGCTTCATTCGTCAAGTCGGCGAAGGAGAATCCCATCGCGGCGGAATTGAAAATCATCAAGTTCATCCAGGAGAAAAAGGTGCTTGTCGAAAAGAAGGAATATGCGGGAAGCACGGTCGCGGGATATCTGAAAGTAATACGTCTCCTGCTGGAAATGAATGACGCCGTACTTAACTGGAAGAAAATAAGGAGGACCCTGCCGCCGCAAAGGAGATTTGCAGAGGACAGGATATGCACGATCGAGGAGCTGCGGACGATTCTGAAGAACGCTGACCACCGCATACAGCGCCCTGATTTCCTCCGCTGTCTTGGTCCTCAGCATCGGCCTCCCCTCCTTCAGTTGATTCATCCTTTTCAGAAGACCTTCCACACTGGACAGAAGGCAGACTGAAATGACCCTTTCTTTTGCAAGTCTTCTAACATCGGGATTTTCAAATGTTCCGCCGCCAGTCGATATCACTGCTGAATTTCTGTCCATCAATCTTCTGAATACTTCAGCCTCCCTTTTTCTGAAATAATCTTCACCGTCCTGTTCAAAAATGTCAGCTACGGTCTTGCCTTCCTCTTTCTCTATGATTTCGTCAGTATCAAAAAATTCCGCTTCGAGCCGTTTTGCAAGTTCCTTGCCGACAGTCGTCTTGCCCACACCCATGAAGCCTGTTAACACAATGTTCTTCGTATTATCGTCAGCTCTTTGCATATTGCCGGAGCATTTTCTCAAATATCATCGCCTGCTCCCTTGCGTCGTCAAGTGCGTTATGCGTATGTTCTATCTCGAGACCGAGACTTCTTTTTATTTTGGTCTTGGTAGTCTCCAGCCACGTCGATCCTGCCATGCCAAGCCAGACAGATTTGATGTCGAGCGCGGACACGCCGTACGGGTTCTCTCCGGTGAACTTGATGAAATAATAATTTACGAACGACCAATCAAATGGTGCATTGTAGCCTACGAACACAGGCTTCCTTTCCCTCGCGGTTGACTTTGTCCAGTCGGCGAACTTGCGCATCGCTTCATGAGGAGACACGCCCATTTTCATGAGCTTTTCCATAGACAGGCCGCAGACATCCAGGGCTTCTTTGACATACTTCTCAGATATAGGCTGAAGCTCCGCGTAGAAGCCGTTGTCGATGTCGTCTGTCGTGCAGGCGCCGATGCTGAGCATGCTGTACTCGCCGGGGATTGGGCCGGAGGCTTCGATGTCTACTGAAATGTAGATCTCTTCCTTGGACTTGGACATGTGGTTTCAACATTGCTAGGGCATGGTCAGCTATTAAATTTGCTAGATCCGCGCATCGGCCAGCTCATTCCTGTTTTCCTGAATACTTCCTAAACGCCTTTTCCCTCTTGCCCCAATCCAGCGAACTGCCGTAGGAGTGCTTCGTTGCGATATTTTGAATGATTCCTGCCAGCACCGCGACTATTTCGTCGTTTGGCATCAATGTGTTATAAAGCATTGTCTCCGCTGTCAGCCCTTGAATCAGGTCCTTCTGGGGAGGCGTTATTTTCAGCGCCTCGAATCCTTCAGTCAGTTCCTTTATCCACTTGTCGACTCTTGGACGTACGAAGTCCAGCGCCTTCCCAAAATTTTCATCCGAAAACATTCCAGTTGGTGCGGTGCATCAGGAAATAAGATTTGCCGCATATCGCATCCGGCTTCTTTCTCGATAGAGTGCACCCGGCTCGCTCATTCTTGCCTTCGATTCTTCGTTGCCTCGCGACAAGTGAATAAGGACTATTGATTTTTCGCGCCTATCAATGTTAGTGCCTGCCTTACCATGGCTGAACGTGTGGAGGAGAATGAGGAGATATAGCAATGGAAACAGTATCAATTTCTTACTTGGTCTGCGAGGCGTGCACACATTGGCTACCAAGTATTTTCTAAACTAATAGGTCAGGTAAATATTACTGACTTAGTAAGATATTACTACCATGCTTTAATACCTCGTCGCTGTATAACTCGCAATGAAGGATCAGATAGAACGACAATTCGTAGATATTTCAGACGTGAGGGATGTCCCCGTTGGAAAAATGAAACATGCGGATATAAAGGAAAATGAAATATTGATTGCAAATTCTGAAGGCAAAATATATGCGCTTTGCGATAGGTGCAGTCACATGAACGCTCCACTTTCGATGGGTACTCTGAATGGAAAGGTTGTAACATGCCCCATACATGGGGCTAGGTTTGATGTTACAACGGGGAAGAAAGTAGGAGAACCAATGTCTCTAGATCCATCAATGTTTCCGGAACCGATACCGGAGAGTTTGCAAAAGATTTTTGCACATTCTGCCCAGATTCAATCCAAGATAAGGACGTATGACCAGCCAACCTATGAAACAATGGTCGAAGGAAACAGAGTCAAAGTAAGAATGTGATTCCATGCAAGTCGGAATTGATACAGCAGCAGCGGCATTCGACGAAACCAGCCGCGCGATTAACCCAGCTGAGCGTTTGCAGGACTTGGTCAAACAAATCGAGCACGCCGATCAAGTCGGCTTGGACGCATTTGGGGTCGGCGAACATCACCGCCGAGATTTCCTCGATTCGGCCCCTGCCGTCATCCTAGCAGCGGCGGCCGGACGAACGAAGCGTATACATCTGAATAGTGCCGTGACGGTACTGAGTGCGGCCGACCCAGTACGGGTGTTTCAAGAATTCGCAACCCTCGATCTTCTGTCGCAAGGTCGTGCGGAGATGATTGTGGGCCGCGGCTCATCAATCGAGGCGTTTCCCCTGTTCGGCCTGCGATTGGAAGACTACGACTCGCTTTTCGCAGAGAAGCTCGACCTGCTGCTGAAGATTCGTCACAATGAGCACGTCCATTGGTCCGGCAAATATCGGCCTACCCTCAGTGGGCAGGGAGTCTACCCGAGACCTTTGCAGAACCCTTTGCCGATTTGGTTGGGCGTTGGTGGAACCCCTGAATCATTCGTCCGTGCCGGAGAGCTTGGACTCCCACTGATGGTCGCAATCATAGGCGGCGAAACTCGCCGCTTCCGGCCACTCATCGATCTCTACAGAGAGGCTGGCAGGCGCGCAGGCCATTCACCCGACCAATTGAAGGTAGGCATACATTCGCAGGGCTATGTAGCGGAAACGAGGCAAAAGGCAGTCGATGACTTCTTTCCAGGCTACGCTCATACCATGACCGAGGTTGGGAAGGAGCGCGGATGGCGTCCAATGACGCGTGCGGACTTTGATGCTCAGATGGGTCCACAAGGCGCACTTATCATCGGCGATCCGGATGATGCGGTGGCGAAGATCGTTCGGCACAGCAAGGCGCTCGGTGGCATCTCCCGCATCACTTTTCAAATGAACGCAGCGTCATTACCTCACGCGAAGCTCATGCGAGCTATCGAATTGTTGGGGACACGCGTCGGTCCCGCACTTCGCGAAGAAATTGTTGGAAACAATGGGAGAGATGGTTGAGATGTCGAACAACTAGGGTTCGAGCCAACTGCGAACCGATACGAGTCCATGAAAGCGGACGTTTTCTTTACGAATCCCTCTCGGCCCATAATTCATGGGTTCAAGCCAGCTGCGGCTCAGTACGTTTTCCGGTTTCGGTAAAAAAAGGTGCCATATCCCCTTGGGCCCATCAATCATGTCATTTTCGGTTCAAACCTCCGGGCTGCAAAGAAGGTTTTGGTCCACTTTTAGACAGCTATCCACGGAGCAATCGTCCGTGTCCCTAAAGTAATAGCCAAAAGCTCAAAAGCGATTGTATTACATAACATCGAAGAAATTCCTAGGTAATGCTTCTAGCAAAAATGAATCACATTCATTTCTCGAACTTGCTATTGGATATCTTCAGATTATTAATTTGTTTTTGCTGAGCTTAAATGGGTCTTACGACTTAGAGCAAGAGGAGGTATGGCTATTATTGGTACTCCTCTTTTCGTTCCCTCTGGTGCCTGCCGAATATCCGCGATTCTATTTTGCTTCATGCCGATAAAGTGGATGACAAACGACTCTAGGCTTTGTGTGCGGAGGGCTACAGACCCAGCGCTATCGCTATGGTCCTTCCATGTTCTGTTTCGGCAAGCTGGGACCTGAGGTCGTTTGTTCGGACCGAATATTCTTTCCTCTGTCCACCACCGAGCTCTTCGCGCAGTATCAGCTCGCCGCTCATTGAAGTTTTTTCATGCATTTTTTTCACAAACGGCGCGTACGAACCCGCGATCGATTCGAGAAATTCAAACAGCGAAGAATACTGACCGGATTCTAGGTCGGATGGAAAGATCACGCGGCTGCTTCCTGTGCGGAGCTCGACCAGCTTTCCCCTTGATCTCAAGACCTGTGGATCTTGCAACATTCTGACCCTTGCAAGTATAGCGGCGCCTAGAAGCCGAATTTTTGACAGATCCGCTCGCGACCTAATGTCAGACATCTGGAGCAGGTCCGACTCGGTAGCCATCCCCTCCCTTGACATATAATCAATCTTTGGGCTGCCAGCAGCGCCGGCGCTCTCCCGCGTGTTCGAAAGGCTGCCAACATCGTATGTTAACCTGAACAGATCGCCCTCTTGCTGGACCTTTGAAGGGTCCCGGGCGAGCTCAACCACCAGAACCTTTTCTGCCCGGAGGCTTGCTGAAACGAGAACGTACTCGTCGGTCTTTACAAACTCTGGCTCCTTCATCACTTCCACATCCCTGCGCGATCCGAACCTAAAGGTCTGCTTAAGCTTCTCTGAAACCGGCGCCTTCATTCCGACTGGCAGCATCAGCTCCTTGATGCCGAGGTCAGTCACATTCCTCCTGAAATTCCAGAACTCAAGCTCAGATGAGTCTATTCGGAAATTGTATTCGAACTGCAGCGACTCTGATTTCCCCGGCGCGGCTTTCTCATCAGTCGCAGACGTGCAGCGACGTAATAACTCGTAACCCTTGCCGGCTTTCCGATCAAGAGACGCGCTGACTGAAATGGAAAGATGCAGCAGGATCGGACGCGGGAGGCTCATAAAGTCCGTCGCCAGCCACGACTCAAGAAGATTGAAAGTGGTCATATTGTTTTCGCCGATCCTGGCAGTTATCCTCTCCTTGTACTTGCCATGCTGCTGGTCAAAGCCTGACTCGGTGTTGTTCAGCAGTTCAGACAGAGAGTTCTTGGTTTCTATCAATAGCGACGAACCCCTTGTCAGGAGGTCGTTAGAGAGCACATCTGCGTGCTCGTCGTGGAACTTTTCCATGGTCTGGCTCGTGTCGGTCTTGATGCTCTTGATGGCAGCAATAATGTCTTGGCGAAGCCTGTCGGAATCATTGGCCAAGGAGATGAGCTTTTTGTTGTTAACGTCAATCCTTCCTGCCTTCGACGCGAGAACCACGAACTCCTTGATAATCTCAACAAGGTTCCTATTGTCCTCAAGTGGAGAATAATCTGCATACGTGAACCGCCCTTGAACCCCGAAGCTATTTCCTGATTCCTGCGGCTGTGTTTCCATGACTAAAACGTCCCATCGAACTATTTAGGCATTTACCGCGTCAAGCGATTTCGGCCGAAATGGATTTGCGTATGAGGGGTCCGACCTAGACGGGATAGGGGCGAATGTAATACAGATGCTCTTCCCTTACGATAGACCTGTTATCCACTGCAACCCGTTATCGTCACGCAAACCACTCGCTTAGAGCCCGCAAATCGAGTCAAATTTAGTTCACAGACCCTTGGGCCCATTATTTTGGAATCACTTTACTGGGTTTCATGCTTGGGGCTAATAACCTGTAAACTCTTCAACCTTTATCCTATCTTTAGGAATCCGTAGTTCATCTTGAAGGAGTCCTTGCATAGTCTTCAGCATTCCCGGCGGGCCGCATATGTAAAATATGGACTCCGCAACTTGCTCATTGCTAAGATGTCTGTCTATCATCGTCTTGTCGATCCTACCTCGTTCTCCTTTCCACTCAGATGGTTCCTCATCGGTGATTGTATAGATCACCTTCAGATTTGGGTTTTCATTGGACCATGAATCGAACTCATCCTTGTAAAGTATGTTTTGCATATTTCTATTGGAGTCAAACATAACTATCTTGGCTTTCAATTTCTTGTCTGTAGCATATTTTATCATGCTTCTGAAAGGTGTCACGCCAATGCCACCTGACAAGAATATGGCAGGCTTAGAATAATCATCGTGGAGAATGAATTCGCCGGCGGCCCGGCTCACCTTTATTTTAGCTCCATCTTCCAAGGATGCAAGTTTTTGTTTGTATGGTGTCTCCCTGATTCTTGTGCTAATAATTATCTTATCTTCAGTTGGGGAAGAAGCAATGGAAAAGTGCCTTACCGGGCCCTTGGGGTCATTCTTGACATCATCAAGTGGAAAGAATGCAAATTGCCCTGCTTTGTAGTCCAATATTTTCGAATCTTCGCCTTTTGTGAAGGTGAATGTCATAATGTCAGTTCCTTCGAGTTTTTCTTTTTTCTTTAGTGTTAGGTTGAACTGAGGAAACGTCTCTACCTGTTGCTCTTCTGTTCGTCCCTTATTCTGCAGACCCGTTTCCTGCCGTACAGATTCCTCTCCACGGCTTGTTGACGGTGCATTGGGATTTACCATTATGTCGCCAGTAGCTGGGTCAATCTGCACAGCATAAGACTCTAGGTCTGTCGCCCAATCAGTCTCGGCAGAAACCTTGCCGGAACGTATATCGAAAATCGCATAATGCCAAGGACATTTCAGTTTGTATCCTTCCAACGTTCCCTCTTCAAGAGGCCCACCTTCATGCGAGCAGACGGCGTCCATGGCGAACAACTTCCCGTCAACCCGTATCAATACAATCGGCTTACCATCTGGCTCGACTCTTAGAAGCGCACCTTCTTTCAACTCCTTTCTTGTGGCAACTTTTCGGTAACCCTTGCCCTCCATCATATAAGTGACTCAATAGCAATGAGAACTATTTACGGATTGATTATATATTCTCTCTAACAACTTTTAAGCTCTGATCCCAATCAACAAGATCGGCTTGGTGAGGATAGCAGTATCATCCCCTTCAAATTCGTCGGCACTCCTGATATCCATAACCGGCAAATTATTTTTTCTACTACAAACAACATGGCTCTTAAAACCGCTGCAGTTTGTTTGAGAGCATGTAATCGCATCATTCATGGATGTCGCGCTTTATTTGATGCACATCTCGTCTATACCAGTAGATTCAGTACTAGTTCAGTTCTGCTCAGGTCTCTAGTACATTGTAATGATTCCCCCACGACATATAGGGACATGGTTGGAGTAATGGAAATGTAGGTGGCATCTTCGTGAAGATTATCCCAGGTTATGAGGGTACGACTGTACGGTTACATGGGATCAAGATTCGGTACCGTAATACATTTCAGATCCTCGTTAGATTGTCCGCTAGCAACTGAATAGACATCTCCTCCCCATAGTTTAGTGGTACCAGAAGCAATCAAGTCTCTTGCACTTGAGTCGTATATGTTAATGAGTGCATTGTTTATCGGCATGCGATACATTCCTACATCAAATCTCGCAGTACCATCCCATCCCACCGTTCCATTTGCAATTTGATTGCCGGTGGAAGAATCGATTATTTGCACTATTCCGCTACGAGGTGCATTCATTAATCTAATGTCATTGTTTAATGTCGCATAGTAATCGGCGTAGGCTCCGAATCGCATCTTGCTAGAAGTTGTCGTTTGCACCTCAACAAACGCGTAAAATGGCGCTGGCATAGTCAATTCAAGTGTGCTATTTGAATAGACGGAAACCCCGTCCAAATACACTTTCAGATAGTTCTCTCCATTTGTGATAATGGTGCACTCTCTTGTGAGGGGCTGGTTGCTGCTTTGGTCAGCCCATAGTGTGGTGAAATGTTCTGCACCATCTTGGCTGCCCGTAGCTAGAACGACCGACCAATAGTACCCCGACTGGCTGACAATTGCTACACATGTCACATAATTTACCAACCCATTATACGTAGTTTGAACGTAAAGACCTGTATTAAATACGTTATTTGAAATTGTCGCGTATGGCAAGGTCAGAAGAGCGTGGAAAAGGTAGGCATTCGTAGAAGGCGTTTTAGCGAAAATGCCGGCCCATTGACCACTGTTCGCTGCGCGTATACCGAGATAAAGGCCGGTTGAGTTTTCAAAATACCTGTAGGGAGCTTCCCGAGCAACTGCACTGCCATATACAGTCCAATTGTCTAGATTGCCTTTTGTGAGTGAATCGAAAGCAACAAGCCCTGAACGTACTTTATTAACAGGATATATTTCTGAAAGAGGAAGGTGGCTAGAATTCGAAGGTGCATCAGTGTCCACATTACATGCAGCTCTCGCTGACTCGTAAGCAAACGATATCACCGAACCTGCAAATATTCCGACAATGACGAGGGCTAATAATAGCGTATGATAATCTTTGTCGCCGTTATAGTTTTCGACAAAACCGTTATCGTCGAAACGGGTCTTTTGGTAATGACGCATAGCATTGGTAACTCTTCGGTTTGCAGCCAGCCATATAAGCAGAGAAAAATGGTAAATCCGTCGCAGAATTACCCTTGGCCAAACGCTCATGGACTCTGAATAAACTCAAGAATATTTATTGTGACACATCCCGAGATCTAGAAAATTTATTAGATATGTTATTAGGGCACATTAACTTTGAATAATTAGCCTAAGCTGGGAACTTTCGTCTTGTCTTTTTCTGATGTCTGCGTGTTGACGAAGTACTGTGAAACGACGATCGACACAATACGAGGTTCAGAGCGGCGAAATTCCATTAATAACCCTGGACGATTTTCCTATGATGCCTTTATTATGATATAGTCGATTATTCCTTTTCTGGACACGTCCCTCATCTTCAAAAGGGAATTGTAAAGCACGCTTTCAAGAAAAGCAGGGTACCTTTTCAAAATATTTTCCCTCAGGGCTCTCCTGTGAAAAACGTAATAGTCAGTCAATGGTTCGTAAACCTGATGACCAACGTGCCTGATATGTTTGAGTTTGAATCCGTTTTTCGCTATGGATGATTCCACGTATTTCAACTCGTAATGTTCTGACGACCAGGTCCAGGAAAGTATTCCGAGTTTAAAGAATGGGTGCGCTGCCGTCACGACCGGCATTGCAATAACGAGTAGGCCTCCTGGCTCTAACACTCTTCTAGACTCTTTGATGAATTTGTCAAGCGGCTTGAAGTGCTGTGCAGATTCGAGTGCAACTATCCTGTCCGCAGACTTGTCAAGAAATGGCAATGCGGTAGAAGTCGAGTTTAGGAGTGAGGCATTTGTCTGCTTTGCAGAAAGCAACTGCTGGAAGTTGATGTTGACGCAGCTGATTTCAAGGGGACTATGCGCAGACTTCCACCTCGCCGCGGGCGCAGACAGCCCGCTTCCTACGTCTACCAGCCTCTTAGCAGAGCCGAGCTCGGCTATGTCATCTACCAGCAGGCACAAATTATCTTGGGCTTCCACAAGATCTGAAGCATTGCCATTCCAGTACCCAAAGTTGAGCATGTCGCCGCCGGTAGCTAGCTGCATGACAGGGGAAAGGGAATCATACAGATTGATCACATCATGCTCGTTGCGCCGGAAAGTCCACAGGATGACATGCAGCGGATTTATCAACACCAAGAATTGGCGCCTACTTAATCTGAGCCTGTAGCCGGCACCGCTCTTTTTGTATGCGTAGGTCCACTTGGATTGAGTGATAGTCGCGTATCAGCGAGAGCAATTTGTATTTTCAGTACGCTCCTGCGCCTTATGTATATCTTGCATTTGCGGGATATCACGGCTGATTTTCCTATTAATCCAGATATACGGTGCAGGTCAAGAAGAGGTAAATGGCGATCGAAGATAGGAAAAGGAAGGCCAGGACCTCATCAGCAATTGCACAGACACAGCGGACAAGGACCTGACCTCCATTGTTACATCAGCAAGGAGGGATCTCTTGTCCGCAGCGAGTGCAGGTGCGACAAACTTGAGTAAGAAATAAATTCCGTTTCCCATCTTACACTGCCATGCAAAAGCTAGAACCATATCACGGGTCAGGGAAAAAGGTAGTGGTATACAATACTTACGCTGACAAGGGCAGGTTGCATTTTGACGTATTTATACCGACTGACAAGGGCCAGGCGTCGCAGGTACCGAAGGATATTGACTCCAAGGCAGTCGAGTATGCAAAAGAGTTTCTCATGCTGATAGGCAAGCCTTCAGACGATGTCTCGGTCAACATGTGTGAGCGCTGTCACATTGACAATACGAGTCTCTATGCGGATCAGCTTTGGAAACTACCTGGAAAGGAGATCTTCATTTGGCCTATGGAAGAGTGTCCAAAACCTTCCTGACTTTTCCTTATTACTCAGGGAATCCACTACCAACTCATGACAGGCGCGTCAAGCGACGTGATGAGGTGCGACTCTTGCAGCACACCCATGCTGACCACCTATACGATCGACCGACTGATACTGTACGTCTGTCCAAGTTGCGTCGACTGGTCGGCTTCAGAAATAATGGGAGAGCCCGGACTCTTTTTCGTAAACTAGTTGCCGTTTGTTATGTAAAAAAAGAATGGAATGGCAGCCGGCTCGCTAGCCACAAAGGTGTTTAGTCGCGCTTTACAAGCACATAGTGTGGTACGTTTGCGATTGTCGCAGGGTACGAAGCCTTGTATTCCCAGCCCAGCACGAGCAGCTTTCTTGCCTCGCTGACATCTGTCACCGTGGCAATGTCCACAATGCGCTTGCGCCTAGACCCAAATGCCGACGCGCCCTTGTGCACATGCTCATTGCCATTTTCGTCCACCAGCTTCCAATTGATCTTGCCTGTTGCCAGGTCTTCGCCCATCTTTTCAAAGGCTATTGGCTGGTTCGGAAAACCAGCGGCCTCGCAGCGATTGCATTTTTGCATCTTTCTTTGCGGTTTGGATGCTTCCGCTTGTACTCTTGTTGACATCGAAAAAGATTCGATAAATCTGCTAATAACAGATGGAGCACCCTCAGGGGAGGGGGTGGCCTTAACTGTAAATGCTAGGCCCTGCGCCTATCTGCATTACTTTGACCATTTCATATTATATGTCGCTAAACATGATACAGTTTGGTGCAAATGAGTCACAGTGATGAGCGTTTTTAAATTGTTAAATTCATTTGTTCCCATGATTAAAACCATTGAGTAGCAAGAGTGGCTCATTTCCTGACAGCGTGTGCACCTGTAAAACATGTAACCATGACTTTGCCGTGGATTGTTCAGGTTGCACATGCTGTAAAGGAAACGTTCACTCTATGATTTTGGATCGCATGAGACTGTGTCCCAAACAAGTCCGCATTCCCGTAATGTCAGCAACATTGGAAGGCGACTTATGTCTTGGTACCAAACCGGGAATCGTGCTCTTTGCACATGGGAGTGGGAGCAGCAGGAATAGCCCCAGGAATAGGTACGTCGCGAGCACGCTCCAAAATGCAGGGCTGGGCACGCTCCTGTTTGATCTGCTTACCATGGATGAAGAGAGAATTGACGAACGGACTGGTCAACTACGCTTCGATATAGGCCTTCTTGCGGACAGGCTCACCGCGGCGACTGACTGGCTGGCAAAGCGTGCCGGCAATGCTAAAATTGGATATTTTGGAGCCAGCACTGGTGCTGCGGCTGCACTAGTTGCCGCATCGAAAAAACAAGAGATAGTGAGGGCAGTTGTTTCTCGTGGTGGGCGGCCTGATTTGGCGGGGCAATACTTGGATAAAGTCCGCGCGCCTACGCTCTTTATCGTTGGAGGAAACGATCGCCCTGTCATTGGCATGAACAAAGAAGCATTTGATAAATTGAAAATAAAAGATAAGAAGATTGAGATAGTGCCAGGAGCCACACACCTTTTCGAAGAGCCCGGAAAGCTCCAAGATGTCGCGCGCCTTGCATGTGGTTGGTTTGAACGCTACTTGCATTGACTCGTTATCTGTGTGCCAGCGGAACCCGCTGCAGAAATTATCGCTTGCCCTTTACAATCGTCTTGTAAAACAGGTCTCCTATTACAGGCAGTTCCAAGTAGTCGATCAGTATCGCTATCCATGCCGCATAGTAAGGGATTTCGACCGCGTTGGACGATCCAAAGAATGCTTCGTAGACCACCTCGTCTGTTATCAGAATATGTGGAATACCTGCACGGCAAGCATCGCAAGTAGCAGCACGTTCTTAGTCGAGCTCTTCTGATGTCTGTAAAGGCTCAGCGCATAGTAGGTCAGACCCGCCGCAAGTCCCGGGATCTCGATGTAATCGATGACTATGAAAAAAGCCAAGAGCGCCGTTCAGCTGCAAGCCAAGTGCGCTTTCTCCTGTTATCCGCTTCACCACGACGTCGGCCGTGAGCCAATAGAGGTGTACCAGCTGGAGTGATATCAGTACGAATGCTATCTTCAGGCTGAGATTCTCGTACCTTTGCCAGAATCGTACCAGTTTTTGCAATGCATTTGACACGAGCAGTTACCTGCGAATTATGCACTGGCGGGACTGTAAAAAGATTGGTATCTTTGCAAATTCCGACAATTAGTGTTCCACAACATGATATACGTTTGAAATAAAGTATGGTTAAACTATTAAAGAGAAGACGCACACTAATTATTGATGTGGGGATTTAGCATTTACCTGATGAGGCTTGCTGACTACCTTTACGGCCGGCGCAGCAGGAAAAAATGTGACATATGCGGCAAGAAATTCGATAACATCGACGTCATGGAAGAGCACAGAAGGGACCTACACCCGGATGCGGTCACGAGCTAGTGAAGGCTGAAAAACTAAGTCAGCGCAGAATTACTGCCAAGTTTATTTAAGTGCCCCGCATACCTCAGATCATGGCAAGACTAGTTAGAAAGGAAGACAAGGGCCCGATGCCAGTCAAAGTTGGTGGCGAATCAAAGTGGATATGCATGTGCGGTTTAAGCAGCAATCAGCCATTCTGCGATGGCTCACACAAGAAAACTCTGGACGAGCAGGCTGGCAAAGTCTACGTTTACAACAGGGACGGAACTCGGACGGAAGCTCATTGATGCTTCTCGTGGCCAAAGATAGTCAGTAACGCTGCATTCTTGGCCGCTAGCTCGGCTGTTTTCTCGCTGCTGTCTGCGCTCCCTATTATGATTACGTCGCCTTCTTCCGGCCCGAACTTCTCCACAAGAATCCTGCGCACAATAGGCTCCTTCTTGAACGAGTCGTGGGTGCTTGCATGCATC
>Ga0209237_1001366_pt1 | contig 14473 bp, 12 predicted proteins | sample GraSoi013_1_40cm_2_FD_185820 | JGI IMG/M metagenome (GOLD analysis project Ga0209237, IMG submission 185820) | Grasslands soil microbial communities from the Angelo Coastal Reserve, California, USA - Sample 10_02_2013_1_40cm (SPAdes) (version 2) | ecosystem: Environmental > Terrestrial > Soil >... | reverse complement strand
CGCCAGGCAGTGGCCGGAGCTTGTGCCCCGATATGAGCGGGCATATCTCGATCGCCAGTACTTGCCGTCGGCGCTGAGCGAAGCACCCATGAAAGAGGTGGCGCGGTTGCGAGCCCTTCACGGCGTAGCAGATCGCCGAACCATTCGCTTAGAGCCGCCACCGCCACCCAAGCAGCTGTCGCTCCTCGGATAGCATTCGCAATGCATGCGGAGCCCTGTCGACGTGCTGTTTGGAAGGGTGGGCGGCCTCAAGAAGTCCGAGATCGCCCGCAGGAACGTGCCCTGCTACAAGCACGTCATCGAGAAGGACGGCGAAAAACTCTCGCTGTGCATCTTGATCGACTCCGGCAAGCTCTATCGCTTCCCCTACGAGGGCATCAAAGGCATAGAGAGCCTCGGGATCAAAGCGCGCTACCTGCGCGGCGAGATGGAGCACCTACGCCTGCGTGAATTTCAGCCCGGACTTTGCCGCTATGTCGAGCGAGCCGAAAAAGCCGGCTGAATCGCTCGTCCAGGAGCTCCTTGCGGAGAGGCGCGAGCTGAAGGTCTTGCTGGAACGAGCGCGCATGGAGCTCGCGGAGACGCGCGAGGGCTCCTCAGGGCCGGACCCGCGAATCAAGGAGCTCGATGCCGAAGTGGAGCGCCTCAGGCATCAGCTCGCGACGGCTCGCGCCGAGGCGACTCTGCTGCGCGAGGAGCGCGACGAGATGCGGGCTGGCATCGAGAAAACCCTGCAGGAGCTGACAGAGATCTGAAAAACAAGAGGCCCCGCCGCAGGCGGGGCCTCTTGGACTCACCCCCTCAGGTGATTACTTGGCCCACCCTTCCACCATCGGCACGTAAGACGCCGCCAGCGGTCCGAGGACCGGGAAGTTGACCCGCCCTCCCTGCGCCTGGAGCGCCATGATCAGGCCCACGACCCAGATCGCGAACCACACGACATCCCATAGAAGCAGCAGGAAGACAAGCGGCAGGACGATGATCGTGAGCACCCATAGGATCAGCCAAACGATGAACGCGCCGCCGTGGATCACAAGCGCCTGGGCGGCGTTGTACTTGACGTCGGGGTCGTCCTTCCCGACGAAAAGAAAAATCAGACTTCCGATTGGCGGCAGCAGTGCCCAGGCAAGAATCGTATAGAGGTTCTTATTGCTTCCCACTGCGCCCGACCCACCAGTGGGAGCCGGCTGTCCGGGAGGCGGGGGCGGGATCTGCGACATGGATACCCTCCTGTAAAAGCTGGTCTGTGCGGGCCCGATTATGGGTCGGTGGCCGCCAAAACGCCATACTTTGGCCCGATCGTCCGAAGCGTGACTGCCGCCGAACATACTCTGCTAGTCTCGCGGGCGAGATGACCGATTCGGGTCAGGCCCCCGGCGCTCCTCCCGACCCGAAGCAACCTGAAGTGCCCGATTGGGCTCCTCCGTCGACCGCACCGCCACCATCGCCACCGCCCGACCCGTACGCCGTCGAGGCCACAATGCGTCTGATTCCCATACCCCACATTTCGCCCGCCCAGCCGGCGGCGCCCAGCCCCCAAGCCCAACCCGCGGAGCGCCGGATCGGGAAGTACATCGTCAAAGGCGAACTTGGACGAGGCGGCATGGGCGCGGTGTACCTGGCAGAGCAACCTGGGCTTGGCCGCGAAGTCGCGATCAAGGAGCTCATCCAGTCCGCGATCGCGGACCCGGTCGCATTGAAGCGATTCATGCAGGAAGCGCAGGTGATGGCCCGCGCGAGTCATCCCAACCTGGTGCAGGTCCATGACCTCGAGCAGATCGGCGACGCGAACTACATCGTGCTCGAGTTCGTGCGTGGGAAATCGCTGCGCGACCGTCTCAACCAGAGCACGCTCCCGCTCCCGCAGACGTTTGCGATCATGCACGGCGTGCTTCAGGCGCTCGACTACGCGCACAAGCGCGCGATCGTCCACCGCGACATGAAGCCGGAGAACGTCTTGATCTCCGAGGAGGGCGACGTCAAGGTCGCGGACTTCGGCATCGCGAGACTGATGGACGACTCAGGCGCAGGCTCGACCGCCACCAAGACCGGAACCACGGTGGGGACGCCGCAGTACATGTCGCCTGAGCAGGTTGCGTCCAGCAAGGTCGATGGACGAAGCGACCTCTACTCGGCTGGGATCATGTTCTACGAGCTCGTGGTCGGCCAGCCGCCGTTCACGGCCTCGGAAGGAGACGGCCCCTTCACGCTGATGGCGAAGCACGTGCAGGCCCCGCCAAAGCCGCCATCGGTGCACAGGCCCGGGCTCGACCTCGGCCTAGAGGAAGTAATCCTCAAAGCCCTCGCCAAGCGGCCGGAAGACCGCTACCAGACGGGACAGGAATTCGACGATGCGATGACTCGCATCGCCGACCGGCTGACGCCCGGCTGGCTGCGGAGCCTGCAGCCCGGCGCGGACCTCACGAAGATGGCGCCGGGCGCGACTCCCTACCCGGGGGCGATTCCAGCCATTGCGGGCATGCCGGTCATGCCCGCGGCATCTCCGATGCCGGGCCAGCCCGTTCAATCCGTGTACAACCCGACACCTCCGGTCCGGGCGGCCGCCAAAAAGACCGCCGGCTGCATGGGCTTGGTCGGTGGAGCGCTGGGGCTGCTGCCCCTGACCTGGATACTGGTATTGATGCTCGCCCGGTAACCTACGGGCTCTGGGTCGGCGGCGCCTGCGCTGCCTGGCCCGCCAGCGCTTCCTCAGCCTCGGCGCCGACCAGGATGTCTTTTGACTCCGCGTTGGCGGCGGCAAGGATCGACTTCTGCGTGTACTGCTGGGCGAATCCCTGATGGGCCTGAGCCGCCATCTCGGTGGGGAACTGCACCCATTGCGAGTTGGGCGTTTCGCGAATCGCAACCACTTGATAGATGCGAAAGGTCTCAGCCGATTTGCCTTTCAGCTGGACCCCCGGCACGAGGTCGACGGCGATGTAGTCGTTGCACGCGTCGTATGTCGCCTGCCCGATCAAGACGTGGAAGGCCGGCGCGCTCGCGCAGAAGCGGGCCGCCGTGTTGACAGTATCCCCGAGCGCCGTGTACTGGATGCGGCTGCGGGAGCCCAGGTTGCCGACCACCGCCGGGCCGGTGTTGATGCCAATGCCCCACCGTACGGGCGGGAGACCCTTGGCCAGCAGCTTGGCCTGGAGCTCAGGAGCCCGGTTAACGAGGTCGTACGCGCAGCGCACCGCTAGCAGCGCGTGATTGTCCTGCGTTCGAGGTGCGTTCCAGAAAGCCACGATCTCGTCGCCGACGTACTTGTCCAGAGTCCCGTCCCACTTGAAGATGATCCCGCTCAGATGGTCGAGATACATCTGAACCAGCTCGGTCACATCGTGCGCTGACATCGACTCCGACATCGATGTGAAACCGCGGATGTCGACGAATAGCAGCGTCAGGTCGCGGCGTTCGCCGCCGAGCATGATGTCTGCCACGCCGCCACGCGTCTTGGCCAGCTGCCTCACGATCTCAGGCTTCAGGTACTGCCCGAACAGCGAGGTGACCTTGCGCCGCTCGCGGTCCTCGTAGAGGACGCGATAAGCCGTCACCCCTGTGTACGTGACTGACATCGCCAGCCAGGGGTGGAACAGGTCGGGGACAAAGCCGTTGTTCGCGGCGAGATACGCCATGGCGAGGGTGAAGACCACCAGCGCGACGACGGTGGCCAGGAGGCCTCGCAGCACCGACACGCGAGCCACGATCACGGCCATGAGCAGAGCAAGCGCCAGGGTAACCAGCGCGATGACCCACGCAGGCTCATGCGTGAGCAGCTTCGATGGGTTGCCCGGAGCAGGCGCGGCCCCGTCCAGCATCTGCACCACATTTGCATGCAGCTCGACACCCGCCATCGGGAGGGTGCCGTTGCTGCCGGCGCTGGTCACCACGAGCTGTGAGTCGTTGACGCCGGACAGGTTGTACGCGCCCACCAGCACGATGCTGCCCTTGATCAGGTCTGGCGACACCGCGCCGCTCACCACGTCACTCAAATGGACGTACTGCCCGTTTCTCGCGTAGTTGCCCGGCGGTCCCGAGAAGTTGATCAATGCGGAGCCCGTGCCATCGACATGAGCCGACCAGATCGAGCCATAGCTCGCTCGGTCGCCTGACTCCTGCAGGGTTGGCCCGCTGGAAGGGTCCGTACCAGCGTTGGCGGCGCGGTATGCGGCGAACGCGAAGGTGTTGATCACGGCTGTCGTGCAGGTGCCCAGCCCGAAGCACGCCGGCTGGACGAAGAGGGGCACCCGTCGGACCACGCCGTCGGCATCCAGCTGAAGGTCGGTTGAGGCCAGGATCACGTTCTTGATCGGCTGCTGGCACGGCGTCCTGTAATCGGGATTGCCGTCCGCGCAGCGGAACGGCTTCAACGGGATCTCGTCGATTCCGGAATCAGACTGCTGGATGAGCTTGCCGGCGCCGGGATCGAGCCCGCCGGCCGGATAGGAGAGGACCACCGGTATTGCGCTCTCCCGGAGAGCGCGAGCGAACTGGGCGTCGCCCTGCCCGTCCCGCGCGTCTGGGAAGCTGACGTCGAAACCCACCACCAACGCGCCATCTTTCTCGAGCGTCTGCAGCGCCGCCGCGTACACGCTGCGGGGAAGGGGGTACTGGCCTAATGCCTGCACGCTCTTGTTGTCGATGCCGACGATCACAACCTGCTTGTCCGGGCTGGATGCTCCGACGAAGCGATCCTCTGGGTGCACCGAGATGTTGACTGCGCAGTCGGAGCTCCGGTTGTCGCACGCGACCTGCTGCGTGTAGAGCCAGTACGTGGATCCGCTCACAACCAGCGCGACGAGCACCGCCACGAACGTGCGGTATGTGTACCAGTAGCGGATGTAGCGGCCCACGTCTCGCGGACCCGAGGTCCGCAGCATATTTCGCGGCATCGGCGGTCGGAGCCAAGGATAGGGTGGCGCAACGAGGAACGCATACATTTGGGGTCCCCGCGCGAAGCGCGGGAGGATGTGTTGCGCCGGGCCCCTAGACGCAGACTTCAGCGCCGCCGCGCCCGACCGCCCAGGACGCGAAGATGCAAGGAGCTTCGGAGGCCGCGAGACTAAGGCGGAGGGATCATACCGCTCCGTCTTCGAACTTGTGACACGATCGAACATGACCGTGAAGGTCGGTATCGCAGGGTGGATCGACAAGTCGCTGATCGACTCCGGGCTGTTCTATCCGATGAACGCGAAATCCTCGGAAGAACGCCTCCAGTTCTATGCCAGCCAGTTCCCTTTGGTCGAGGTGGACTCCACCTACTACGGGATGCCGAAGAAGGAGAACTCAGAGCTGTGGGTTGCGCGCACCCCACCTGGATTCACGTTCGACGTCAAGTCCTTCTCGCTGTTCACCAACCACCCGACCAAGCCGATGGCGCTGCCCAAGGACATCCGCGACAAGCTGCCCGAGAAGCTGCGCGAGAAAAACATCTATGTCGAGCAGATGCCGCCGGAGCTCGTCGACGAATCGTGGGAGCGTTTCCGCGAAGCCCTGGAGCCGCTGCGGGCGGCCGGCAAGCTGGGCGCGGTCTTCTTCCAATTCCCGCCGTGGTTCTTTCCGTCATCTCGCTCCCTCGCGTATGTCGAGCAGTGTCAGGAGCGCATGTTCGGGTTCCAGATCGCAGTCGAGTTTCGGAAGCCTGAGTGGATGGATGCCAGACATCGCGAAGGCACGCTTGCGTTCTTGCGCACACGCGACATTCCGTACGTTGCCGTCGATGTGCCGCCTGGCCACAGCACGAGCATGCCCTCTGTTTATGAGGTGACCTCGTCGAAGCTCGCCGTCGTGCGGTTTCACGGCCGCAACCACGAGACCTGGGATCTGAAAGGCGCTCCGCCGAACCTCCGCTTCCGCTACGACTACTCTGACGACGAGCTCAAGGAGTGGGTGCCGCGCATCAAGGAGATGGAGAAGTCCGCCAAAGAGGTGCACGCCCTGATGAACAACAACTACTCGAACTATTCGGTGAAGAACGCAAAGCAGCTCGAAAAGCTGTTGGAGGCATGGCAGAAGTAGGTTTCAGGGGCGCCGGGGCGGAAGCCCGCTGCCGCTGAGGCGTGGATAGCCCAGGCGCCGCAGCTCACCGAGGACGTGATCGACGAGGCCCCCGAAGATCGGTTCGGTAAGGTGCACGAAGCGGTAAGGGATCACGATCGCGTCCCGGCGCGGGAAACGAGCCGTGCGCACGATGAGCCTGGCCACCCACTCCGCGGAGTACACCGGCCCGATGGGCGCCTCGGCATGCTCGAAGAATTCGGTTCTGGTCGAGCTGGGGTAGACGACACAAACCTTCACGCCGGTCCCGGAGAGCTCGCCGCGCAGGGCGTGTGAAAGCCCGACCACCGCGTGCTTGGTCGCCGAATACACGGCCGAATAGGGACCCGCCCTGAAACCAAGCACAGAGGCGACATTGATGATCACTCCCCGCCTCCGCTCCAGCATCGGCGGCAGCGCCGCCTGGGTGGTGGCGATCACGCCCGCGAGGTTGGTCGCGACCAGCTCCTCCGTCTTGTCTTCCGGCATTTCGTGGAACCTGCCCATCCAGCCAAGGCCGGCGTTGTTGATCAGGACGTCGAGCCGTTCGTGGTCGCGAATGGCGGCGGCGACGAATGCACGAGCGTCGGCGGGACGGGCGACATCCAGCCGCCTCGTGCTCACATCCGGAGCGCCCAGCTCACGGCATCTCTGCGCAATGGCGTTCAGGCGATCGAGGCGTCGCGCGCCCAGCGCGAGTCGCGATCCTCGGCGCGCAAACCTCATCGCCGTCGCCTCGCCGATCCCGCTCGACGCGCCGGTGATCGCGACCACCGCCCCCTTCAGCCGCACCACGCAAGGATAGGTGCGCCCGTAGAATCGCGGCCATGAAGGCAGCTGTGTACGGGGGCGAGCGCGAAGTCCACGTCACCGACGTCCCGAAGCCATCGATAACGGGGTCGGGCGAGGCCCTCGTCAAAGTGACTCTGGGCGCCATCTGCGGAAGCGATCTGCATATCTACCATGGCAACATCCCCATCAGTCCGGGAAAGGTCCTGGGTCATGAGTTCGTCGGCGTGGTCGAAGATGTCGGCGCCGAGGTCAAGCGTTTCAAGCCAGGCGATAGGGTGGTGTCCAGCTTCTTCACCTCATGCGGGCTTTGCGCACTTTGCCGAAAGGGTTGGTTCAACCAGTGTGTGAACAAGGCCACCTTCGGTTTCGGCGAGTACTACGGCGATCTTGGCGGCGGGCAATCCGAGTACGTGGTCGTGCCGCTTGCCGACCACTCGATGGAGCCGATTCCCTCGGGCATCAGCGATGAGCAGGCGATTTTCGTCGGCGACATCCTTTCCACCGGCTACTTCGGCGCTGAGCGGGCCGAGATCAAGCCTGGCGATGCGGTGGCGGTGATCGGCGCCGGCCCCGTCGGGTTGATGGCGACGATGTGCGCGCAGCTGTTTGGCCCGGCGCGGATCTTTGTGGTCGACATGGTGGACTCGCGCCTGGAGGTCGCCCAAGAGCTTGGGGGTATCCCCATCAACGCCAAAGAGGTCCATCCGGTGTCGACGATCCAGGAGCAGACCGGCGGACTGGGGGCGGATTCCAGCATCGAATGCGTTGGCGTGGAAGCGGCCGTCGACACCGCCATCCGCAGCGTGCGTGGCGGGGGGACGATCTCCATGGTTGGCGTACCTAGCGTGGTCACGGGCGAGTTCCCGTACCTCGACATCTGGTTGAAGTCGCTTACGTTTCGAGCCGGCTGGTGCAACGTCCAGGCTTACATGAGGCCGCTGCTCGACCTGATCGCCGCTGGTCGCATCAGGCCGGACGTGATCATCAGCCACCGCATGAAGCTCGATCAGGCTGCGGAGGCGTATCGCATGTTCGACGCGCGCGAAGCCACCAAGATCGTCCTTACTCCATAGATCTTTAGTGGAGCTTTAGGCCGGATTCACTCCGGCCGTCCCCCAAGCGTGCACCTGCCAAGCGCCTCCCAGCGTGGCCGAGGAGAGATGGGGGATCGCGGGGGAGGACTTCTGTCCTCCTCCGCGCTTAAAAGATTGTCCTTATCCCATAGCTTCGGTCGCGGTGTGGTCTAGAGCCATCAGGTAGCCCCGCGCTCGTTCGCTGAGCGCGTAGCGGCTCTCGAGCTCGCGGAAGGCAGGCCCGTGGTCGCTCTGCACCAGGTGCGCCATCTCGTGCACGAGCAGGTAGTCGAGGACCCATTCCGGAAGAGAGGCCGCGCGCGAGGCGATGCGGATGGCGCCGGCCGTGAACGTGCAGCTACCCCACAGGTTCGCCATTTCAGCGAACGCAATCGAGCTCCAGCGCAGTCGGCCCCCAAAGTGGCGTTCATTGAGCACCGCGGCTCGTTTCGCAAGCCGCTCGTCGGACGGACGGGATCGCTCCAGGCGGCGCTCCAGCCGACGGCTCATGACTTCCGCCCACCTCAGGCGCTCTGCGTGCGACATCCAGTCCGGCACGAGAAGCTCCAACACGCCGGCCCGTAACCGGGCAGCGACCGTGCGGCGCCGTCTTCGAGTGGCGACGATGCGAATTGGTGGCGGCGATGCGCTGGCAGGATTGTTCAAGGCGTAGTGCTCCGATGTTGGTATGACGGCTTTGCTGATTGCGATTCTAGGCGCGCCTTGGCCAGCCTGGAACCCAGCTTGTTAAGAGCGTTTTCCGGAGCAGCCCCACTACCATTGCCACCAAACCGTGCCTAGAAGCCTCGTCATCGGAAACGGCAACGTGTTAGTTGGCTTCGATGCCAACTACTCGATTCGCGACATTTACTTTCCGCGGGTCGGAGACGCCAATCAGACCATGGGGAACATCTGCCACACAGGGTTTTTCATCGACGGCAGGTTCGCCTGGCTCGATGACAGCGCGTGGCAGCGCCAGCTTGGTTACGTCGAAGACTCGCTGGTGACCGACGTCACGCTGAAGCACCCGCGACTAGGAATCACTGTCAAGTTTTCCGATTACGTCGACCTCGCGCGCAACTGGTTCATCCGCAACTTGGAGGTGACGAGCCAAACCGGCTTTAACGTGGGCCGCGCTTTTTTCCACTACGACTGGTACATCGAGGGCTCGGACATCGGCAACACAGTCGCGTATGACCCGCGACATCGCGGAATCATCGCCTACAAAGGCAATCGCTATTTCCTGATCGGTGGCAACTCAGGCCCCGAGTTCGGGATCGATACATGGGCCACCGGCAAGAAGGGCAACGGCCTTGCCGGCACGTGGGTCGACGCGGAGGACGGCGTGCTCGGACGCAACCCGATCGAACAGGGTTCCGTCGACTGCACCGTCGGCTTCGAGTTCGGCCCGGCGGCCCCGGGCGAGCCGCGCACGCTGACGCATTGGGTTTGCATGGGCGCGCGCCTGAGCGAAGTTTCAACCTATGGACAGGACCTGATCATCGGCAGAGGCCCGCACGTCTACCTCGGACGCACGACGACGTACTGGCAGGTGTGGTCGGAGAAGGATCACCGCCACATCGATGAGGAGCTCGGCGCCGACGTCACCGACCTGTATCGCAGGAGCATTCTCACCGCGCGCACCCATGCCGACAATCACGGCGCCGTCATCGCGTCGACCGACTTCGACATCACGAAGTTCGCTCGCGATACGTATGCATATGCATGGCCACGCGATGGCGCGCTGGTCGCCAACGCACTCGACCGCGCCGGCCATGAGGACATCGTCCGGCAGTTCTTCACCTTTTGCCAGGACGCGCTGGTCGAAGAAGGGTTCTTCCTCCACAAGTACACGCCCTATGGCAACCCGGGAAGCTCGTGGCTGCCTTGGGTCGATGCCCGAGGAGCGCGCACGCTGCCGATCCAGGAGGACGAGACCGGGCTGGTGCTCTGGGCCTTGTGGCAGCACTACCGAATTCATCGCAACCTCGATTTCGTGGTCGGCCTCTACACGTCCCTGATCCTTCCCGCCGCCGACTGGATGGTCTCGTATGTAGACCAGAGGAATGGTCTGATTCAGCCGTCGTGGGACCTGTGGGAGGAGAGGTGGGGCGTTCATGCATTCACGGTGGGCTCTGTATGGGGCGGATTAGACGCCGCACGCAGCTTTGCCGAGCTCTTCGGCGACGCTCCGGCTGCGACGCGTTACCGCGACGCCGCCGAGCGCCTGAAAGAGGCATCTGACACGCATCTCTATTCGCCGGAGCTTGGTCGTTTTGCTCGGCGGATCGCGGTCGAAGAGGACGGCACCATGACCGTGGACATGGTGATCGACAGTGCAATTTCCGGACTGTGGCGATTCGGCATGTATCCGCCGGACGAGGCGCGCATCGCGGAGACGATGGGGGCGATCCGTGACCAGCTCGCGAACAACGCGGCGGCGGGTGGGATCGGGCGCTACAAGGACGACTACTACTTCAAGGTCGAGCAGGACACGCGCAAGGTTCCGGGCAACCCATGGTTCATCTGCACGCTTTGGATGGCCCAGTGGTACATCGCGGTCGCCAAGACCACGCACGACCTCAAGCCGGCTCGCGACATCATCAACTGGGTGGTGGCTCACCAGATCCAGGGCGGGCTGCTCTCAGAGCAGCTAGATCCGAACACGGGGAGTCCGCTATCGGTTTCCCCGCTGACCTGGTCGCACGCGGAGCTGATCACGACGGTGGATGAGTTCTGCCGTAAGTCGGAGCGGGTGCGGCGCTCTTCGCTGTCGACAGTGCCGCCTACCGCGCGGCCCTCCTAGCTCGAGTCTCTCCACCCCTGACCCTCCCCGCGAGCGGGGAGGGCGAACCCATCGACGTGCTCTTCTACAAGGGGATGTTGCCGTGCTTGCGCGAGGGGCGCTCCACGGTCTTGCGTAGGCCCAGCTCGAGACCCCTGATCAGGTCCCTGCGCGTCTCCCTGGGCTCGATCACGTCATCGATGTAGCCTCGCTCCGCGGCAACGTAGGGGTTGGCGAAGCGTGCCGTATACTCGGCGACGAGCTCCTTGCGGCGAGCGTCCCGATCTGGAGCAGCGGCCAGCTCACGCTTGTAGATGATGTTGACCGCTGCCTCAGGTCCCATGACCGCGATCTCCGCGGTCGGCCATGCCAGGTTGAGGTCCGCCCCCATCTGCTTGGGCGACATGACGGTGTAGGCGCCGCCGTAGTCCTTGCGCGTGATCACCGCCAGCTTCGGCACGGTCGCCTCGGCATACGCATACAGGAGCTTGGCGCCGTGCCGGATGATGCCGCCGTGCTCCTGGTCCCGGCCCGGTAGGTAGCCGGGGACGTCGACGAACGAGACGATGGGAATTCCGAACGCGTCGCAGAAGCGGATGAACCGCGCCGCCTTCACGGATGCGTTGATGTCGATCGCTCCTGCCAGCACCTTTGGCTGGTTGCCGACGATACCGACGACGTGGCCGCCGAGCCGGCCCATGCCGACGACGATGTTCGGCGCGAAGAACGGCTGCACCTCGAAGAACTCGCGACCGTCGAGGATTCTCCCGACCACCTCGCGCATGTCGTATGGCTTGTTCGGCGCCTCGGGCACGATAGTCTGCAGCTCGGGGTCAGCCCGCTCTGGGTCGTCAGTGGTCGGTAGGTATGGCGGCCGTTCCCCGTTGCTGGAAGGTAGGTAGGAGAGCAGCCGGCGCACCCCTGCTGCGCACTCTTCCTCGGTCTTGGGCAGAAAGTGCGCGACGCCGGAGGTCACGTTGTGCACGTCGCCGCCGCCTAGCTCCTCGAAGTTGACCTGCTCGCCGGTGACGACGCGGATCACCTCAGGACCCGTGATGAACATGTAGCCCTGGCCGGCCACGATGAAGATGAAGTCGGTGATGGCCGGCGAATAGACGGCCCCACCGGTGCACGGTCCGGCGATGACGCTGATCTGGGGGATGACACCCGACGACCGGACATTCCGGTAGAAGATGTCTGCGTAGCCGGCCAGGGCCACGACACCTTCCTGGATTCGCGCTCCTCCCGAATCGTTGATGCCGATGATCGGGACCCGATTCCGAAGCGCCAGCTCCTGCACCTTGACGATCTTCTCGGCGGTGACCTCGCCCAATGAGCCGCCAAACACGGTGGCGTCATAGGCGTACACCGCAACCGGGCGGCGGTCGACCTCGCCGAAGCCGGCCACCACGCCGTCACCGGCGATCTTGCGCTCCTCCATCCCGAATCCATGCGCTCGGTGTGTGGCAAAGAGATCGAGCTCGACGAAGCTGCCCTCGTCCAGGAGCATCTCGATTCGCTCGCGCGCGCTCGACAGCCCTTTGGCCCGCCGCTTCGCCGCGGCTTCGTTCTCAGTGTGCAGAGCCTGGTAGCGGCGCTTGCGGTACTGGTTGATCCTCTGCTCTGAAACCGACGCCGGCGCTCGTTCAGGCGCCTCGACACCTTCTACGGTCGGAGTCGTGCGGCGAACAGGCGACATGCTCTTTGGCTTGGGGGCGGCCATACCGAATATGGTAGGCGCCGTGCCCGAATACGGCCCTCCGCTCGACCTCGACCGCGCAATGACGCTGCGTCAATTGCGCACATTCAAAGCCGTGGCGGACCTGAGCAGCTTCAGCCTCGCCGCGCAGCAGCTGCGGCTCAGCCAGCCATCGGTTTCATACCAGGTCAAAGAGCTCGAGGAGGCCATCGGCATGCCGCTCCTCGACCGCCTCGGCAAGCGCGTTCAACTCACCCAGGCGGGCTCGATCCTGTACGCGTATGCGCGACGCACCCTGGACGTCCTCGACGAAGCGGCGCTGGCGCTCGAGGAGATGCGTGGGATCAAGCGCGGCAGCCTCCGCGTCGGGGCGAGCACGACGGTCGGCATCTACCTTCTGCCGGCCGCCCTTGGGGCGTTCAAGAAGCTGCATCCGGGGATTGTCATCTCGCTCGAGATCGGGACGCGCGCGCGGGTCCAGGAGCAGGTTCTCCGCAACGAGCTCGACCTCGCGATCGTCGGTCCGGCGCTCAAGGATCCCGACCTTGCGATCCTTCCGTTCCTCGGCGACGAGCTCGTCGTCGTCGCGCCGGCGGGCCACCGGCTGGCGGGGAAGCGGAACCTTACCCTCAAGGATCTCTCGGATCAGCCGTTCGTGATGCGCGAGCCGGCGTCCGGGAGTCGCTGGTCTCTGGAGAAGGCCGCGAGAAAAGCCGGCGCCAAGCTCAACGTCGCGATGGAATTGGGCTCCAACGGGGCCATCAAGCACGCGGTCGAGTCAGGGTTGGGGCTGGCGGTGATCTCTCGCTACGCGTGCGCGCTGGAGCTGTCGAGCGGGCGACTGGTAGAGCTCGACGTCCGTGGCTTTCCCATCCGGCGCGACTGGCACATCGTTCATCTGCGCCGCCGGCGGCTGCCGGCTTCGGTGCAGGCGTTCATCGCCTTCCTGAAGGATCCCGTGTGGCTCGCCAGTGTCGGGAGGCGTGGGCGGGCACGTCCCCCAACGGAATAGTGGAGCGACTGCGTAAAGCTGCGGTCGAAGTGTTCATGTGGCCGGCCTTTTACTGGGCCCTGGCCGCGGTGTTCTGGATCAGGCTTGTCGTGCTCACGGCCGTCACCCCTCGCCGCCCCGACACCGAAGGCATGTGGGAAGGAGCGCATGCATACCTGACCGACCCGGCCCACATGTACGACGCGGCCGCCGCCTATCTGGCGCGCACGCATGTGATCGCCCCGCCCGGAACTCTCGATGCCTTCGTGAGCCCGCCGCCCGTGGCGATACTGGCCATTCCCATCGCGCTCCTGCCGAAACAAATCGGAGTCCAGGTCTGGACCGCCATCGATGGCGCCGCGATCCTCGCCAGCCTCGTGCTCCTTTTCGTGTTGCTGGCTCCGCGGCACCGGCTGGCGACCCCGGTCTTCTGGCTGATCGCGGCGTATTTTCCGCCTCTGTTCGCCGACCTGGCCGCGGGACAGCGCGGCGGCGTGCTTCTGCTCGGAGCGGCGGCGTCGATGTGGCTGGAGCCGGCTCGGCCGGCTCTTGCCGGCGCGGTCGGCGGGCTCGCTGCGGCGCTGAAGTACTACCCGGCGGCGATGGTCATCGGTCCGAGGCCCGCACATCGCATCCCTTACGCGTTGGGACTCGGCACAGTGCTCGTCCTGGTCACAGTCATCGGCTTCATCCCGCTCGGTCCAGGCGGCGCCCTCCACTACTTCCAGCAGGTCCTCATCCCGTCACTCGCCTCACACAACTCAGACTGCGCCTACGACTCGGTGCGCACGCTGTTCACGCGCTCCATCGGCGGCGAGACCTACCAGCAGCCTTGGGGCAATGGTTACATCGCGGTCACCTCGCCGATACGACTGCCGGGTGTGGCGCTATTCCTCTCCTATTTCAGCGCGTTGCTGTTCGTGGCCGGAGCGATATGGGCCGCGTGGCGGAGTGGATGGAATCCGGTCTACGGAATGTCGCTAGGCTTCGCTCTGGGCGCGCTGATCCCCAACGAGGTGTGGCCGTACCAGTGGCTGCCGCTGCTCCCATTGGTCCTGCTGGTTGTCGTGCGCGCAATCGAGGACCGGCGGACGATG
>Ga0209237_1001364_pt1 | contig 14482 bp, 9 predicted proteins | sample GraSoi013_1_40cm_2_FD_185820 | JGI IMG/M metagenome (GOLD analysis project Ga0209237, IMG submission 185820) | Grasslands soil microbial communities from the Angelo Coastal Reserve, California, USA - Sample 10_02_2013_1_40cm (SPAdes) (version 2) | ecosystem: Environmental > Terrestrial > Soil >... | reverse complement strand
CCTCCCGCCGCCCCAGCGAGCCCCCCATCTCAACCGGCTTCCCCGTCACCACCGCCGTCACCGTATGGCGGTGGTGCATGGAGTAGGTGTCCATGATCCACGCCATCACCCGCTCGTTGGTATTGACGTCGGGGGCCGGCACGTCCGAGTCGGGACCGAGCACTTCGATGATGCTCGCGGTGTAGCGGCGCGTCACCCGCTCCAGTTCGCCTATCGACAGCGTGGCCGGATCGCACACGACACCCCCCTTGGAGCCTCCGAACGGGATGTTGACGAGCGCGCATTTCCACGTCATCCAAGCCGCCAGCGCCTTCACTTCCTCGAGCGTGACGCTCAGATCGAACCGGATCCCGCCCTTGGCGGGCCCGCGCGATGTGTTGTACAGCACGCGATACCCCGTGAACACTTCGACCTCCCCGCTATCGCGCAGCACCGGTACGGACACGATGATCTGTTTCTCGGGATTGCGGAGCACCTTGTAGAGACCCGGATCGAGGTTCAGCAGCTGAGCGGCGTGGTCGAAGCGCTCCATCATCGCCTCGAACGGGTTCTCTTCCGCCAGGAACGTGTCCTTGTCGGGTCGGATCCCGGGATGGGGCTGGGGGGGCTTGATCGCAGGTTCGCTCAAGTGGCGCTCAGGTAGAGGTCGGGTCTCAGGCGCGGCCGGCCGGGGCGAGGACGGCGTCCACCGCCTGCTCGAGCGCCCGGCCGTTCCGCTCCCAGTGGACAGCCAGCACAGCGACGAGGGGCTCGGCCGCACTCCCGGGCCACTGCCGGCGCAGCTTCACCGCGTCCTTTTCAGTGACTACAACATAATCCCCTCGAGCGGCGGCCCGCACGAGCGGCTCGAGGTCCGCAGGACGATAGGCGTGATGGTCTTGATATGCCACGAGTTGCACGCTCGCGCCGGCCGTCGCCAGCTGCTGCGCGAAGCTTTCCGGGTCCGCAATGCCCGCGGCGGCCACCACCCGCCGCCCGGCGAGCACCCCAAGCTCCTGGCGCTCTCCCGACCGCATGCCCTCGAGATGACTGACCGCGAGGCGCGCCAGGCAGAGCGGTGTCCGCCCGGCTCGACCCAGCTGCTCGGCAACGGCTGCCGCGGCTTCCGCCGACGCGGCCTTGCGCGTCACGACGATCAAGTCCGCGCGCTTCAAGGCGTGCCGGCCCTCGCGCCACGGACCTGCCGGCAAGGGCCAGGGCGAGGCGGCCGCGCTCTCGGCGCTCACGACGGCGATGTTCAAGTCCCGCCCCACGCCCAGGAGCTGATACGCGTCGTCCAGCACGAGCACCTGAGCGCCCTGGGCGCGCGCGGCGACCGCGCCCGCCACGCGATCGGGGTTCGCCACCACGACCGCCTGGGGCACGAGGCGCCGATGCACGAGCGGCCCGCCGACGGACAGGTTGCCGACCGCGATCGTCGGCAGGGGGAGGCGGACGGCGTCGGCGCGAGCCCGGACCGCGCGCAGCTTCATGACGGTCCAGTACACGCCGGCGGGGAGGATGAGCGGTGCGCGCGTCAACCGCGCGGCGGTGGACGGACCCCACAGCCACGAAATGACCCGGGCCGCGGTCACCGGTGCGCGCCGTACGTCACGGCCTGCAGCGCCCGCTCTGCCGTAGTCATCCCGCGACGCAGCGCCTCCTTTCCGGCTTCCACCCCGAACGGCGCGCTGTACCTGATCTCCACCCGGGCGAACGGCCGGGGCAGGCAGAACCGATCCCACGACTCGATCCACCACGCCGAGGAAGGTCGGGCGCCCGCGGCAATCACCACCGCGTTCGCGTGCTGCGCCGCGGCCAGCGCGCCGGGCTTCATCCGCTCGGCCGGCCCACGCGGACCGTCGGGCGTGAGGGCGACTTCCCCTCCCTGGCGCAGATAGCGCACCAACCCGAGCAGACCGGCCTCTCCCCCGCGTTGCGAGGAGCCGCGCACCACACGATACCCCCAGCGCTCCGAGAGCTCGGCCAGGTAGCCGCCGTCGCGATGGCGGCTGACCAGGAGGGCCACGCCCTCGTCCCGCCGGTGGTACAGCAGCGGAAGAATGCGACTATGCCACAGTACGTAGATCACGGGCCGCCCGCTCGCTCGAGCGGCGGTTACGTGCTCCCATCCCTGAACGCGATAACGCCAGGTCGCCGCGAGCAAGCGCACGAGTGCAGCCAGAAGCGCCGTCACCAGGGGCTCGGCCCGGCCCAGCCTCACCCCGCCAGCTCCAGGGCGAGCGTGGCCACGCGGTCGGCGGCGCCGGGCGCCCCCAGCCGCTGCCGCACGAGCCCCAATCCCTCCCGCTGACGACGAGCGGCGTCGCTGTCGGGGTCGAGCAGCGGTAGCACCGCATTCGCCAGCGCGGCGGGCCTTACCGCACCCTGGAGCAGCTCGGGGCTCACCTCCCGCCCCGCAATGAGGTTCACCAGACCGACGTGGGGCACCTGCAGCATGCGGATCGCGATGGCGAACGACACGGGGTTGAGACGGTACGCAATGACCATCGGCACGTCGGCGAGTGCAGCCTCGAGGGTGGTCGTGCCAGACTTGCAGAGGCCGGCGTCCGCGGCCGCGAACACCGTGAGCGGATCCCCCATGTGCAGGCGGATGGCACCAGGGACCGGGTACCGGCCGCGGGGCGTCGCGGCGACGACGACCTGCACCTCGGGGCGCGCCGCGATCACCTGGGCCGCCGCGTCCCGAAATGCCGGCCACAGCCGCCTCACTTCCTGCGCGCGGCTCCCCGGGAACAGTCCGAGCACGGGCCGCCTCGGGTCGAGTCCGAGTCGGCGCCGGGCGTCCGCGCGGGGGGGCGGCGGCGTCCGATCTTTCAGCGGATGCCCGACGAACGTCGCCGGGACGCCGCGCTCACGAAAGAACGCCTCTTCGAACGGCAGGATGACCGCGAGGCGTCGTACCGCGGCCAGCTTCCGCACCCGCCCCGGGGCCCAGGCCCACATCTGGGGCGCGATGTAATACAGGACCGGGATGCCGGCGGCGGCGGCCTCCGCCGCCAAGCGCAAATGGTAGCCGGGGTAATCGACGAGGATCACGAGGTCGTAGCGCCGGGCCTGGAGCGCGCGGCGCACCCGCCCGAGCAGCCGCAGGTGGGCAGGCACCTTCCACAGCGCCTCGACGAACCCGACCACGGAGAATTGCTCCATGCGGTCGAGCACGGCGGCGCCCGCGGCCTCGAGGTCGGGGCCCCCGAACGCCTCCACGCTGGTCTCGGGACTCCGGCGCTTCAGCGCGGTGACTACTGCGGCGGCGTGCGCGTCCCCCGACGGCTCGCCCGCCGAGATGTAAATGCGGAGCGCGCGGCTCACGGCCGCGAGGCGGCGAGGGAAGCCGGGGGGGGAGGAGCGAGGGGCGACGCTTGGATGGCAGCGGCGACGCGGAACGCGAGCGCCAGGGCTTGCGCTCCGGCGGCGCCCGACACGACCACTTCCTCCTCGCCGCGCACGGCGCGCAGGAAGCTCTCGAGCTCGAGTTTCAGCGGCTCCGCCTCCGGCGCCTCGAGCCGCACGTGCTCCACGATCTGCTCGAGCGTGGTCGCGCCGAGACTCTGCCAGCCGGGCTTCAGACGGAAGAAGTCTCCGCTCCCCTGAGCCAGGTCGAGCGAGCAGTACCCCGTCGGCTGGAAGATGCGGAGCTTGCGGGTGCGCTCGCGCGACACGCGGCTGGCCGTGATGTTCGCGATAGCGCCATTCGCGAACTCGATGCGGGCGTTCGCGATGTCCACGTGCGGTGTGAGGATCGCGACGCCGGTGGCGCGCACGTCCGCCGCGGGGGCGCGGACCAGCTCGAGCACGAGATCCAGGTCGTGGATCATCAGGTCGAGGATCACGGCCACGTCCGTGCCGCGGGGCTGGAACGGGGCGAGCCGGTCGATCTGCAGGAACCGCGGTTCGTCCAGGTAAGGGGCCGCCGCCCGCACTGCCCGGTTGAACCGCTCCACGTGTCCCACCTGGAGCACCGCGCCGCGGGCCGCGGCGCCGCGCACCAGCGCCTCGGCCCCCGCGACGCTGTCGGCGAGCGGCTTCTCCATGAGGAGCGCGATGCCCCGCTCCAGCACGGCCGTTCCGACTTCCGCGTGCACGGGCGTCGGGACGGCCACGGTGACCGCGTCCACGTGCTCCAGCAGCGCCGCGAGCGTGGGGTACGCGACGGTCTCGAGCTGCCGCGCCACGTCGGCGGCGCGCGCGGGATTCTTGTCGTAGATGCCCGCAAAGGACACGCCCGGCATGCGCCGCAGCAGCCGCGCGTGATGGAAGCCGAGCGCGCCGGTGCCGATGACCCCCACCCGCACCGGTGATCCGCTCACACCAGCACTCCCCGCTGCGAGCCTTCGATGAACTTGAGGAAGTTTTCGACTTCGGGAATCTGTGGCAGCTCGGCGCGCGCCTTCGCGATCCCCTGACTCACCGTCATGTCGGAGTTGAAGAGCAGCCGGTAGGCGCGCTTCAGCGCCAGCTTCACGTCGGGAGAAAACCCGGCACGCTGCAGGCCCACGGAGTTCAAGCCGTACAGGTGGACCGGGTTGCCCACGGCTTTGGTGTAGGGCGGGACGTCCTGGTTCACGCGCGAGCCGCCCCCCACGAACGAGAACGTGCCGATCCGTACGAACTGATGGATCGGCACGAGCCCGGAAATGATCGCGCGGTCCTCGATGGTGACGTGCCCCGCCATCTGGACCGCGTTGGCGATGATCACGTCGTCGCCCACATGACAGTCGTGCGCGAGGTGCACGTAGGACATGAGGAAGCAGCGTTGCCCGATCGAGGTCTTGCCCGTCGCCTGGGTTCCGCGGTTGATCGTGCAGTACTCCCGGATCACCGTGGTGTCGCCGACCTCGACCCACGTGTCCTCTCCCTTGTACTTCAAGTCCTGCGGGTCGTTGCCGAGCACGCTGCCGTAGCCCACCTTCACCCCGTGCCCGAGCTTCACGTTGCGCTCGAGCACCGCGTGCGCGGCGATGTGACAGCGCTCGCCTACGGTGACGCGCGGGCCGATGATGGCGTAGGGACCGACGGTGACGTCGCTCTCGATGTGGGCCGTGGGGTCGACGAGCGCGGTCCGGTGAATCACCGGTCCACCACCGATGCCATCATGTCCGCCTCGGCGACGACCTGCCCATCCACGTAGCCCACGCCTTTCATCTTGCACGTCTTGCCGCGGAACTGGACCATATCGAGCTCGAAGCGGATCTGGTCCCCAGGGACGACGGGACGCCGGAACTTCACGTTGTCGAGCGACATGAAGTACACGACCTTGTCTTCGACGTTCTGCCCCTCGAAGTAGCTCATCAGGAGCATGCCCCCCACCTGCGCCATCGCCTCGATGATGAGCACCCCGGGCATGATGGGATGTCCTGGAAAATGCCCCTGGAAAAACGGCTCGTTGATCGTGACGTTTTTGATGCCGACGATGCGCTGCTGCCCTTCTACCTCGATGATCCGGTCCACCAGTAGGAAGGGATAGCGGTGCGGCAGGACGTCCATGATGCGGCCGATGTCCATCTTGGGCGCGCCGCCGCGCTGCGCCGCGCGGGTCAGGGCCCGCGCCAGGGCGATGTTGCCGCTGTGGCTGGGTCGCGTCGCCACGATGTGGGCGCGCACTCGGCCGCCCGTCAGCACCAGGTCGCCCAGGATGTCGGCCGCCTTGTGGCGCACGAACTCGTCGGGCCAGCGCAGCTCGCCCCCGTTGGCGAGGCCCCGCTCGTCCAGCACGATCGCGTTGGCGCTCGACGCCCCCTTGATCAGCCCCTTGGCCTGGAGCGCCGTCACCTCGCTCGTGAACCCGAAGGTCCGCGCCGGCGCGAGCTCGCGCGCGAACGCCTGTGGGGTCACCGTGAAGCTGCCGGTCTGGCGCCCGATCAGGGGATGCGGCCACTCGATGGTCACGGTGAGCCGCAGCTCTTTCGCGGGGGCCACGATGTAGCTCGAGTCGCCCTCGCTCACCGTGAACGGCGCCGGGACGGTCAGCATGAGGGGCTCGCCGCTCGTTTCCGTGGGTCCGGCGTGCTCGAGCGCGTCGAAGTAAGGCTGGACGCTGCCGTCCAGAATCGGCGGCTCAGGACCGGAGAGCTCAACGGTGAGGTCGTCGATCTCGTGGGCCGCCACGGCGGCGAGCAGGTGCTCCACGGTGTGGATCGTGGACTCGCCCTTGCCGATGGCCGTGCGGCGTTCCACGGCCTCGACCTCCGACAGCAGCGCCGGGATCTGCGGCTTGCCCGCGAGGTCGACGCGGCGGAACACGATGCCCTGGCCCGCCGGCGCCGGCAGGAAGGTCGCCTCGGTGCGGGCTCCCGTGTGGAGGCCCGTGCCCGAGACCGCCGTCTTCTTCCGGATGCTGCGTCTAAGGCTGGGACTCATCGGTCCGCCGCGCGAGCGCCTCGAGATCGTCCACGATATGCGCGAGCCGGTACAGCGCGCCCTGGGCCCGCAAGAACTCCCGATGGTTGCGCGCCGGGTAGCCCGAGACTGTGGCCCCCGGCTCGATGTCCCCGATCACGCCCCCTTGGACCGTCACGCGGGCGCCGCGCCCGATCGTCACGTGGTCGGCCAGTCCCGCCTGGCCCGCCAGGAAGACATCATCCTCGACGTGCGTGCTGCCCGCGATCCCCGCCTGGCCCGCGATGAGGCAGCGCGCGCCGATCCGACAGTTGTGCCCGATCTGAACGAGGTTGTCGATCTTGGTGCCCGGGCCCACTACCGTGTCGTCCACGCTGCCGCGGTCGATCGTCGTGTTGGCCCCGATCTCCACGTCGTCCCCGATGATGCAGCGACCCACCTGCGGCATCTTGCGCGGCATCTCCCCGTTCTTCCCCGGGATGTAGCCGAAGCCATCCGCGCCGAGCCGGACGCCGGCGTGCAGGATCACGCGGTTTCCCACGACGGTGCCGCTGTAGCACACCACGTGCGGCAGCACCTGCACGTCGTCGCCTAGCACCACTCCGTCGCCCAGCACGGCGGCCGCGCCGATGCGCACGTTCTTGCCGAGCCGCACGCCGCGGCCGAGCACCACGTAGGGGCCGATCGCCACCGGCTCCTGCCAGAGGACGGCTTCGCCGATGACCGCCGTCCGGTGAATCCCGGGCTCCCAGGCAGGCTCGGGGTAGAGGACCGGGATGACCGCGAGCAGCGCCACGTGCGGGTCCCGCACGACGATGCGGCACGCGGGTCCCCCACCACTGGCGGCATCCTCCGGCACCAGATCGGGCTTGCAGAGCACGATCGCCGCGCTAGACTGTTGAAAATACTGGAGATAGCGCTTCGCGGCAAGAAATGAGAGGTCGTCCGGGCCGGCGCGATCGAGCGGCGCGACCCCGGAAACGGTCACGTCGGGGGCGCCCACCAGTCGGCCGTTCGTGAGCGCGGCGATCTCGCGCGCGCTGATGCGCCGCGCGGCGTCCCCTAGCCGCCCGCCGGCCCCCCCGCCGCCCGCTGTGTCTTCCGACGCCGGCCGGCCGCGCACGGGCTGGCGGCCCTACTTCGCCTGCTTCAGCCGCTCGATCACCTTGGGGGTGATATCGAGGCTCGGGTCGGCGGCGACGATGTTACTGGTAGGCGAGTCCGCGTCGAAGATCAGTGCGTAGTTGCCTTCGGCGCGCAGCCCCTGGATCACGGCGTTGACGCGCGCCTGGATGGGCTGGATCAGCTCCCGCTGGCGCTGCTGGCTCTTGTCCTGGAGCTCCGTGGACCGTTGCTCCAGGCGCTGTTGCAGCGCCTGCAGCTCCTTCTGCTTCGTCGCCTTCGCGCTGGAGGAGAGCGCAATGGACTGCTTCTCGAACGTCTGCACGGCGGAGTCGAATTGCGCCCGCAGCTTCTGAGCCTCGTCTTGAAAGCCCTGGTACTCCTTCTTGAACGTGGACTCGGCCGCGGCGTAGCCCGGCGTCTGCTCGAGAATCTGCTGCGAGCTGATGAACGCGATCTTGAGCCCCGGCTGCGCCTGCGCCCGCGCCTGGGTCGCCGCCGGAGACGCCGCGAGCAGCCCAATCCACGCCCACACTGTCACCACACGCCTCATAACGATCTCCCCTAGAAAAAAAGCCGATCCAGGCGCCGCGCCGTCGCGCGGGCGCTCCGATCAGAAGAAGTTGCCCAGCTTGAAATGCAGCTTGAAGGCCGGCGCGGGCCGCCCGAACTCATCGGTGCGGTCGAACCCATAGGCCCAATCGATGCCGATCGGGCCGAGCGGTGAGATGATGCTCACTCCCAGCCCCGCGCCGCGGAACAGCCGGGTAGGATCGAACTCGCCGGCGTTCGCCCACACGTTACCGGCGTCGAAGAACGCGGATATGTAGAACATCTGGGACAGCCGCGCGCCCACCTCGCCCGTCATCACCAAGTAAGCCTTGCCGAACGACGCCGCGGTGGCCTGTCCGTTGACGGCGCTCGGGTCATAGCCGCGCGGCGTGATCGCGAACTCGTCGTAGCCGCGAAGCGGAATGCCGTATTGCACGCCGCCCATCGTGAAGAGCTGGTCGAAGAAGGGGGAGTTCCCGAACACCAATCCGGAGCGCGTCGAGAGCCCCATCACGAATCGGACGGGCGACGTGCTGGCCGCGCCGCCCAGCTGCCCGAGCGGGGCGTACCAGCGACCCTCGAGGTCCAACCGCTGGAAGTCGCCCGACCCGCCCAGCGGACCGCCCGACTGCGAGATCCCGATCGAGTGCATCGTTCCCCCCGTCGGGAAGGGGAGGTCGATGCGCGTGTCCCGCAACAGCGATACGCCGAACGTCGAGCGGATGCAGTTGTTGCACCGCAGCGCGGCGAGTCCCGTGCTCGAGCCGGTGAAGCTCTGGTCGTCGACGCCGTACGAGACGAACAGCCGCGTGTAGCGATCGCTGAAGACCGGGAACCCGAACTGGAGGCTCGCGCCCCGGCGGCGCAGCGTCCCGAGGTCGGCGATGGTGTACCGCAGCCGCGTATTGTGGACGTCGAGGGTACCGGAGATGCGTGACTCCCGAATAGCGGGATCGGTGTAGGTGACGGCGAAGTCGCTGATGTTCTTGCCGAACTGCCACTGGAAGTGGCCCTTCTTCCCCTGGCCGAACAGGTTCGGCTCGTCGAGCCCGAGAAACCCTCCCACGCCGGTGCCCTGCCCGACCGACGCACCGAAGTTGATGTTGCCGGTGTGCTTCTCGGTCACCCGGAAGATCACGTCGACGTCACCCTGATCGTTGGCCGGGCGCGTGTCGGGGAACGGCAAGGGCTGCTGGAAGAAACCGAGATTCGAGATGTTCTGGTACGACCGGATGAGCGCATCCTGGCGGAACACATCGCCCGGGAGCAGGATGATCGCCTCGCGGATCACCCGCTCGTGCGTGACGTCGTTGCCCGAGATCTCGATCTTATTGACAATGGCGGGCTGCCCCTCGTTGATCGCCCAGCGCAAGTCCACCACCGGCTTGCTGTCGGCGCCGGTGCGGCGGATGACCTCCGGCCGGACGTTCACGTAGATGTAGCCGTTGTTGTAGTACAGGGTCCGCAGCTGCTGGGTGGCGTCGTCCCATTTCTGCTGGCTGAAATAGGCCGGCCCTTGCTGCGTGCCGCCCAATCCCAGGAAGCCCGTGCGGTCCCCGCCCTTGAAGGGGAACATGGTCTGCAGCTCTTCCGTCGAGAAGCGCCGGTTTCCCACGATCTCGAACGAGCCCACGCGGTACGGCTCCCCTTCGCTCATCCGCACCACTAGTGTGGCCTTACCGGTCGTGTCGTCCACCACCAGCGTGTCGTCGAGCACCTGGAAGTCCACGTAGCCCCGGTCGCCGTAGAACTTGGGGAGCCGCTCCTGGAGGTCCTCGCGCAGTTTTTCGTCGTCGAACTCGCCGGAGCGGAACCACCAGAACCCTTCGGGGCGGGTTTTCATCTGACCGACCAGCTGATCGGTCGCCAGATGGGTGTTGCCGGCGAGCTGGACACGCGCCACGGCCACGCGCCGGCCTTCGTCCACGTCGAAGATGACCCGCACTCGTGCCGAGTCGGCTTCGTACACGTCCACGACCTTCACCTGGGCGAGGTAATAGCCCTGGGCGCGGTACAGCGAGTCGATGCGTCCGCGGGCCCGGGCGACGGCGGCGGGGTCGAGCGGCCGGCCTTCGGTCAGTTGGGCCTTGTCGCGCACGCTGCCTTCGGACAGGCGGCTCACGCCGCGCACGGCCCACTTGAGGAGGATGGGGCGCTCGTGCAGCCGCACCACGAGGATCTGGCGCCCCCGGGCGGTGTCCTGTGTCACCCGGACGTCGTCGAACTGGCCCGTGGCGTACAGGGCCTGGATGGCGCGCTGCACGTCGCGGTAACCCAGCGGCCGGCCGGGCGTGAGGGCGCTCTGATCGAGCACTTGCTTGCGCTCGACCCGGCGCAGCCCGAGGACGACGATCGAGTCGGGAGCGACGGCGGTAGACGCGGCGCTCGGCGTCTCGCCCTGGGCGCGCGCGAGGCGCGGGGCGAGCACGGCCGAACCCACACAGATGACGGTGGAAAGCTTGCGGATCACGCCTTCGAGCCGGACAGCGCCCGGAACCCCAGCCGTTCCTTGTCCGGGGCCACGTCGACCTCGATTTCATCACCCCGCGCGAACTCGTCGACCAGGATCTTCTCCGAGAGCGGATCCTCGACCCACTTCTGAATCGCGCGCTTCAGGGGGCGCGCGCCGTAGTGCTCGTCGTACCCGCGCTCCACCAGGAAGTCCGAGGCCGCCGGCGTCAACCGGAGCGTGAGCTCCTCCTCGCCCAGGCGCTGTTGCACCTGTTTGAGCAGGATCGTGACGATCTGCGCGATGTGCTCCCGCGTGAGCGGATGGAACACGATCACATCGTCCAGGCGGTTCAGGAACTCGGGGTTGAAGGTCTTGTTGATCTCCTCTTTGACCTTCTCGGCCATCTTGTCGAAGGTCGCCCGCATGTCCGGCTGCGAGAAGCCCAGGGCCTTGCCCTTGACCATGTCGCGGGCGCCGACGTTCGACGTCATGATGACGACCGTGTTCTTGAAGTCGATCACCCGGCCGTAGTTGTCCGTCAGATGCCCTTCGTCGAGCACCTGCAGCAGGATGTTGAACACGTCGGGGTGCGCCTTCTCGATCTCGTCGAGCAGCACGACCGAGTAGGGCTTGCGTCGCACGGACTTGGTGAGCGTCCCCGAATCTTCGTAGCCGACGTACCCGGGCGGCGCGCCGATCAGCCGGCTGACGGAGAACTTCTCCATGTACTCCGACATGTCGACGCGAATCAGCGCGTTGGTATCGGCGAACAGGAAGCGGGCCAGCGCCCGCGCCAGCTCGGTCTTGCCGACGCCGGTGGGCCCGGAGAAAATGAACGACCCGATCGGCCGTTTGGGGTCCTTGAGCCCCGCCCGGCTGCGCCGGATGGCGCGCGAGATCACCGCGATCGCCTCGTCCTGGCCGACCACGGTCTCGTGCATCTCGTCCTCCATGCGCAGCAGCCGCGCCGTCTCGGCCTCCTGGAGCCGCATGACCGGAATGCCCGTCCAGCGCGATACGATGAACGCGACGCCCTCCTCGTTGATCGTGGGCCGGTGCGTCTGTCGCTCCTTCTCCCAGGCTTCCTGCTTGCGCCGGATCTCGGCCTGCAGCTCGCGCTCCTGGTCCCGCAGCGCCGCCGCTTTCTCGAAATTCTGATCGCGGACCGCGTTCTCTTTGTCGCCGTTGATGGCCTCGAGCTTCGCCTTGAGCGCCGCGACTTCCGGTGGGGGCACTTGCGTGGCGAGGCGCGCCCGCGCCCCGGCTTCGTCGATCACGTCGATCGCCTTGTCGGGCAGGAAGCGGTCGGTGATGTAGCGCTCCGACAGTTTTGCCGCCGCGTCGAGGGTCTCATCCGGGATGATCACCCGGTGGTGCTCCTCGTAGCGCTTGCGCAGCCCCTTCAAGATCTCGATGGTCTCGTCCACGGTCGGCGGGTCGACGATCACCGTCTGGAAGCGGCGCTCGAGCGCGCCGTCCTTCTCGATGTACTTGCGGTATTCGTTGAGCGTCGACGCGCCCACGCACTGCAGCTCGCCGCGCGCCAGCGCCGGCTTCAGCATATTGGACGCGTCCACGGCGCCCTCCGCCGCGCCCGCACCCACCAGCGTGTGCAGCTCATCGATGAACAGGATGATATTCCGGTTCTGCGCGATCTCGTTGATGATCGCCTTGAGCCGCTCCTCGAACTGGCCGCGGTACTTGGTGCCGGCGATCACGGCCGCCATATCGAGCGACAGCACGCGGTGATCCTTGAGCGCGTCGGGGCACTGGCCGCTCGCGATCAGCTGTGCCAGGCCTTCGACGATCGCGGTCTTGCCCACCCCTGGCTCGCCGATGAGCACCGGGTTGTTCTTCTTGCGGCGCGAGAGGATCTCCATCACGCGCTCGATCTCTTTCTGGCGCCCGATCGTGGGATCGAGCTGGCCCTCGGCCGCGAGCTGGGTGAGGTCGCGGCAGAAGTGGTCCAGCGCGGGGGTCTTGGATTTCTTCTCGCTCTTGGGGCTCGCCGGCTGCGCGCCGGTCCCGGACGGGGCCGGCCCCGAAGGCATCTCGCTGCCGAGCAGCCGCAGCGTCTCCGCGCGCGCCTGCTCGAGGTTCACGCCGGCGTCGGTGAGCACCTGCGCCGCGATGCCCTTCTCCTCGCGCAACAGCCCGAGCAGCAGGTGTTCCGTGCCGACGTAGGAGTGGTTCAGCTCGCGCGCCTCGCTCATCGCCAGCTCGAGCACCTTCTTGGCCCGCGACGTGTAGGGCAGGTCGGGCCCGGCAGCCGCCGCCGCCTTACCCTTCTTGACCGTCTCTTCGATCTTTTGCTGGATCTCTTCCAGATCGACGTTCAGATTGGTGAGCACCGCCGCGGCGACGCCTTCGCCCTCGCGGATCAGGCCCAAGAGGATGTGCTCGGTCCCCACGTACTCGTGGTGCAGGCGGGCGGCTTCCTCCCGCGCCATCTGCAGGACTTTGCGGACCCGATCCGTGAAGTTGTACCCGTTCATCTCCCCCCCTACCTCCTCCTCACGCCGCCTCGGTCTCCAGCACGCGACGTACATACGTCGCGCGCACCGTAGGCAACTCGGGGTCGCCGGTCTGGCGTCCTTCGAGTGCCGCCAGGTGCGCGGGCTGGGTGAAAATCAACAGCTTGTTCAATGTGTATACACTCAAGCTCGGGATCAGATTCAGCCCGACGCCCAACCGCACTCCGCTCAACAGGTTCATCGTCTCTTCGAACGTCAACTTCCGCGCGTACTTAAGCAGGCCGTATGCCCGCCACGTCTTGTCGGCCACCTCGTCGGGGGCCGTGCGCAACAGCACGTCGCGCGCCTGCTCCTCGTATGCGATCACCTGGCGGACGATCTTCCCGAGGTGATCCAGCAGCTCGTCTTCCGACTTGCCCAGGGTCGTCTGGTTGGATAACTGAAAGAAGTTCCCGACGACCTCGCTGCCTTCCCCGTACAAACCCCGGAAGGTCAGCCCCACCTGAGCGAGCCCCTGCAACACCTTCCCGACTTCCTTCGTCAAGACGAGGCCCGGCAAGTGGATAAGCACGCTCGCCCGGAGTCCGGTCCCGGCGTTGGTGGGGCAGGACGTAAGATAGCCAAATTCGGGGTGAAACGCGAAGGGCAGCAACCGCCCCAGATCGGCGTCTAGCCCTTCGAGATCCGCGTAGGCGTCCTCGAGGGCGAATCCCGAGCGCATTCCGTGCAATCGTAAGTGGTCTTCCTCGTTCACCATCACCCCCACCGTGCCCTGCACCACGAGCGCCGCGCCAGGTCGGGGCCGCGCCTCGCGGTCCAGCCCCGCCAGCTCCTTGGACACGAGGTGGCGCTCGTGCAGCAGCTGGCGATCCACGCGCTCCAGCTGGTCCAATCGGATGGTCACCGCGCCCTGCAACAGCTCGCTCGCCCCACTCGCTTCCTCCACGCGCGTGAGCACCGCGGTGCGATCCGCGTCCTTGGCCCGCTGGCCGAACACGTAGCCATCGAGGTTCCGCGCCAGGCGGATACGCGTCGAGAGCACGATGCTGCCTTTTGGCCCGGACGCGTCGAGCCAGCCCATGCCGCCGTCGGGAAGCAGCGAGAGGTCGATCATTCGAGCACCCGGATGCGGTCACGCAGCTCGGCGGCGAGCTCGAAGTTTTCGTTGTCGACGGCGCGCCGCAGCTGCTCCTTGAGCTCGAGCAACTGGAGCCGCGGATCGGTAGCGCCCTCCGCGCCCGGCGGAGCGTAGCGCTCGCCCACGTGCTGGCTGGAGCCGTGCAGCCGGCGGAGCAGGTCGCGCAGGTGCGGCGCGAACGAGTCGTAGCATTGCGCGCACCCCAACCGCCCCGACTCCCGGAAGTCCTTGAGCGTGCTGCCGCAGGCGGCGCAGCGCAAACCGTCGGCGGGCGTCGGCAGGACGTTTCCGCCCTTCCCGATCATGCCCTGCAGGAAGCCGCCGAGCGGTGTCTTGAGCACCGCGGCGCCGGTCTCGACGCCCTTCTGCTGCGCGCACTGCTCGCACAGGTGGAGCGTGACTTTG
>Ga0209237_1001361_pt1 | contig 14498 bp, 16 predicted proteins | sample GraSoi013_1_40cm_2_FD_185820 | JGI IMG/M metagenome (GOLD analysis project Ga0209237, IMG submission 185820) | Grasslands soil microbial communities from the Angelo Coastal Reserve, California, USA - Sample 10_02_2013_1_40cm (SPAdes) (version 2) | ecosystem: Environmental > Terrestrial > Soil >... | reverse complement strand
GCGTTATCGAAATAGATCGGCATTAGAGCAACCGTTCGTCGTTCAATAGTGCGGGCCTCGTCTGAGGTGTCCGCAACAAGTCACTACATTGACCAAGCCCGAGGCGGGATTGTCCGCCAAAATCCAGCTGGACCGTGCGCACTTCCGGAAACTGAGTGAGCGTTGCGATCAAACCCAACAGGGCCGTCCGCATACGGTCGGGACGTTCTGTCGCGAGCGCGCGCAGCGAAGGCGTGTAGGAAAATTTCAGCGACAGTGCATTGCGGGCGCCGCTGTAATCGTACGCCAAAAGCCGGACGTCCGGTGGGAGACCGGTTAAATCCGGAGCAGGCGGGCCCGAAAGATACATGTCGAGCACCTCGCGCGACGTCGAGACCTTGGCCGGGATGGAGACCAGACCTGTCGCCGAGGCGAAATAGAGCAGCGGTATACGTTTTGTGCGAGCACCGTATGCTTCACCTGCAATGTTGAAATCGACTGATGTCACGCCCGGCAATTCTGTGATGGTGTCCACGATTGCGATTTCCGCGTATGGTTGGTTTGGCCATGCGGAGAGGCCGACGTGAGCCACATTGTTTTCGAGCGTAACCGAACGAATGTGTATGCCGGACGGAATTACAGTCTGCAACCGAGTCCCTTCTCTCGGAGTCTGCTGCAGGGCCTGAAGCACAGCCAGCGGGAGATTCTGATCATTCGGTAAGCGCCGCGATACCGGAAAGAGGAAATTTCCATCTTTGAAGTACAGCGTCACCGTAGCCTGTGTCTTCCAGGGAAGCCACCCAGGTTGGCCGCTTCGCGCAGTCTCAAGAGCTCTCAACCAGATTCCAGTACCAATAACCAGCAGGAGAATGAGAATCCGCACGAAGGCGCGAGCGTATTTCTTGCTGGGCATAAAGCTTATCAGCGGCACCTTCAAAGCCCAAGATACAGGCGATACAGGAGGTTGCTTGGGATGTGGAAATTGTCGGTAATGAGAATCACACCGAAGAATACGAGAACGACGCTCGAAATCAGACCGATACCGGAGGCGACCTTCTGTAGCGAGTTTAGGAGCGGCAAAGCTCGGGACAGAAAGAAAGCGGCCAGCAAATACGGTATCGCAATGCCCAATGAGAAGAGAAACAACGCTAGAGCTCCAAGTGTGGCGGATCCGACAGTGCCAACATAGATCATTAACGAGATGAAAAGCGCACCGCCGAAACACGTGGAGCAACCAACGGCAAAAGCGGATCCCATGAACATCATCTTTAGCGCATCCAGCCACCTCTTGGATGTGCGCAGTGTCGCTGTGAACGGCAAGCGGCAGAGTCCCGGCGCTCCTGAGTTGGCGCCCATCCAAATTCCGAGAAGAAGAATTCCCACCCCGGCGGCAATGGCCAGAGGACGATTCCAATGTTCCATTATTCCGGAACTCTGTAGCCGTTGGCCTGCCAGTCCGGCCAGCGAGCCTGTTGCCGTAAACACGACAGTAAACCCGGCAATAAAATAAAGTGCGGTTCGGATCACTCGAGACCGTGATACGCGCTCATCGCCGGCATTCTGGTGTACGTTGATACCGGCCAGCGCAAACGTGTAGTAAACGGTGAGTTGAAGCAAACATGGCGAGAGCACAGCCAGTAGACCCGCCAGCAGCCCAAAAACTGTCGGCAGTGAGAGATCGCTTGCGTTGTTCAGATCTTTCGGATAGATGATCGGCAAATCCCATTGCATGGCTTGCTCTACATGGGCAGTCGGATCGTGCGCAATCAGTTCGAACGACGCTGAGTTTTCGTTGATGACCGTCTTGCCATGATCGTCTCTGCTCGGGAAACGAACCACCGTGGCCCGATGGTGATAGGAGTCCTTCACGACAGTGCTGTCCACCGGAGAAAATTGCCGGCCATCATTCATGCGCAACATCATCTGAAGCGGTTGCTCGGGCAGCTCGCCTATATGGATGTCCTCGAAGACATAAAAAACAGTGAATCTTTCGGGCTGATACTTGGCGGCTTCCTGGGGCTGCTCCGTCATTGTGTAGTATTCGGGAGTCGCATAGACCCCAGAGATGCTGGCCGAGTCGTGGCTATGGTGCCCCTTGCCATGAGCCGGCTTTAGCAACGTCCGCATGACCTTTGAGGTCATGCCGGCCTTAAATGTGAGAATGTCAATCCGTGTTGCCGGTCCCCATTTCGACACAACGAACAACCAGGACCACGCGGCCAAAACACCAAAAAGGATCAAAACCGTCGCCCGAACCCAGCGTGACCTGTTCATTTCGTTGCTCAATTGGAGTCGCTCCGCATTTCTTTATTTCACGTTTACAGTCATCTCCATGCCGCGGTGATATGTGCACACGAATTTGAACGTGCCCGGCTTGGAAGGTGCAGTCCAGGCCACCGTTTTCCGCTGACTTCCTCCAAGCACGACTTCCTGAAACGCAGCCTCTTTGGAAACGATGTTGTGATCGGCTTCATCCCTATTTTCGAATTCGAACACAATTTTTTGGCCCGGACTCACGTCCAGTGTGGCCGGGACGAACTTAAAGTCTTTCGCGATGACAGCTAGCGCGTTGGATGGTCTGTCTGCCGGCGCAGCGGCAACGGCCGTATAGGGACTCACACCGCCGTGGGGACCGCCGATATCCGCAACAACCTTGGCGCTTCGATTGTCCGCAGCCACCTGCACAAAGGTACCGCCGTGAGGATCGCCAAGTTTAGGTGTTTGAATCGTGCTGAGCAGTTTGAGCGTCTCACGATCGAAGACTGTGATCGATCCCATGTTGTTACTGATCCAGAGTTCTTTCCCGTCGGGCGAAAGAACGATGTGATCAGCTTGACACAGCCCGTCAGGACAAGAAAGTTGCTCGCGGACAATGGACATGGTGTTGGTATCAATTGCCGCGAATGTTGCGCCCTTTTGCCCATTGCCGCCTTCGCCTTTGTTGGCGACGTAGGCGATCTTTTCATCCGGTGAAAGGCGGATGCCATACGGTCCGCGTCCCGTGGGGGCGATACCGAGAATCCGTCCTCGTTCCAAATCGAGTTTCACGAGTTTGTTCGTCGGACCAAGCGTGACGTATCCAGTCTTTCCATCCTGTGTGATGGCGATCCAGACTGGACCGGGCCCAACGGGGAACGTGGCCACTTCTTGCATCGTTTCCGCATTGATCTTGGAGACCCAGCCGTCGATTTCGCGGCCGCTGGCGTCGCGGTTGATCCCAGGCCGAACGGTGACATAGATGAATTTGCCATCGGGCGATGGAAACGCAATGTACGGCCGGCCATTGAAATCGCCGGCGGGAATGCCACGTACGACTCTATTTGTCGCCGGATCCAGTAAGAAGATCGGTAACGGGCCCCGGAATGAGTCAAACATCACATACCTGTCCGCGAAGACCTGCGTGTGGTGAGTCGAACCGCCGGTCTCAATCAGTGCGACAAGCTTCAACGTCTTTGTATCTACAACGGCGGTCGGTGCTCCAAACGATCCAGGCCCGCCAAAGAATCCCTCGGCGCGTCCCCGAACAACGTTTGCAGTGGATGGACCGGACGGAAGATAGATGTATTTGGCATCGGGTGAGAGCGTAATTCCATGCGGAGTCGATGGCATATCGATGTCCGCCACCGCTACAATCTTTCGTGCCTTCGCATTGATCACGATGATCATCGGTTTATCGGCAGTGGAGTTGTAACTGACGCTCGCATTGGTGAAGAAAAACAAGTCACCGCCTTTTGTCTCATAAGCAGGCTTGCCGCTCGCGTCGAATGTCCGGACAACTTTGATGCCAAAATCGGGCTTGTCCACAGCCATCATCTTCAAGAGCTCAGTAGTGGGACCCGGCGTGCCCACCGGCACCCCCGGTGTTTGCTGGGCAACCACTCGAGAAGTAGATTGCTGTTCGGCCGGACTGCTGCCCGACTCCGCAGCTGTCGGCCAGATTAGCGCCCAGCGTGCGACCGCGGCCACCGCCAATAGAGCAAAAACGACAACAGCGAAACGTCGATATGTTTTCATTTCCATACTCCTTGCAAATAACGCAAAGCATCCAAGAGCGAAAAATTTCCCTGTCGGGCAAATCTTAGCCTTATTTGGGGCGACGCAACAATGTTTAAACCCCGTCACCTCGCACGAGGATCAAGGGGTTTTCTGTAGGGTCCCCTGCCTCGCGTAACCTTTCGGTCCGTGTCTGCGAATTACCAAGAGTGAACTTTGTTGGTTAGCCCCTATACGGAGGACCTAGTGAAAAGACGTATCTTTATCGCTACAGCATTAGCATCAGCGCTCGTGCCCGTTGCTCTTTCGGCGCAGAAGCCGGTGCCGCCGCCAAGCTTTAAGGCCGAAAAATGCTACGGCATCGCGAAGGCGGCCAAAAACGACTGCGCGTCGACCGGAAACAATTCTTGCGGCGGAACATCCAAACTGGATCGCGATCCTAAGGCATGGATCTACGTTCCGGAAGGGTATTGCGAACGCATCGTCGGCGGAAGCAAGGCACCGAAGTAGCTCGAGTCGTCGGGTGGCCACCCAGTGACGCCGATACCTAACACTCCGGGAATCGGACTCCGTCTTGCACACTTAGCGGAGATGGTGGCTACCTGCCCGCGCGCGGGCTGGCTGGAAATTCATCCCGAGAATTTTCTGGCCAACCCGCACGCCGCGGAACTTCTCGTTGAGCTGTCGGCGAATTATCCAATTTCTGTACACACCGTCGGTATTTCGGTTGGAAGCGCCGGCAGCATCGATCGTTGGCATCTGAAGCGAATTCGTGGACTCGCCGATCGGATCAAACCGATCTTCGTTTCGGGCCATCTCGCCTGGTCCACTTACCGTAATGAATACCTCAACGATTTATTGCCCTTGCCATACACCGAAGAAACGCTGCGGTTAGTGGCGGCACACATTGATGAGGTTCAAAACACTCTAGGCCGGCCATATCTGATCGAGAATCCTGCAAGCTATGTCACCTTCCAGTTTTCAACGATGAACGAGGCCGACTTTCTCGCAGAGATCGTTCTACGCACTGGCTGCCAGCTTTTGTGCGATGTGAGCAATGTGGTCGTTAGCGCCCATAACATGGGCTTTGATCCTCATCAGTACATCGACGATTTTCCGTCACATGCGATCGCCGAAATGCATTTGGGCGGATTTACGCCCGAGGAGGATGAAGCTACACCAGGCTCTGAAGTGTGGATCGATACGCATGCGGCAGCGATCGACCGGCGATCGTGGGATTTGTACGCATACACGCTTCAGCGATTCGGTGCAAAGCCAACGCTCATCGAATGGGACAACGGACTCCCTTCGCTTCCGGCGTTGCTGCGTGAGGCAGCGTACGCTGAGGAAATTGCGCGGGCAATCCCAATGGAGACGGGCCATGCCAGCGCTCACTGAGATTCAGTTCCGGTTCCGGAATGCAGTGATCGATGGTGATAGCGGTCCGGTTGCGCCTGTGCTGGTGGGCGGACGAAACCCCCAAAAGCGCCTCGCAATTCATCGCCGAAATTATGAAACCGGTCTTGTCGACGCCCTTCTGCTCAAGTTTCCGGCAACCCGATGGCTGATCGGAACACCGTTGGTAATAGAAGCGGCCAGACAATTCATTCGCCGGCATCCACCGCAGGCGCCTTGTATCGCTGAATACGGCGCGGCTTTTCCGGATTTTCTTTCAAAATGTGCGGGAGCCGAGCGCCTGCCGTATTTAAGAGATTTCGCAGAACTGGAGTGGCTTGCAGGCCAGGTCGCCATCGCGATCGATGCGATGCCGGTAGATCCCGAGGAGTTTTCGAAAGCTGATCTGAAGACGCTGCCTGACGTGCGGCTAACTCTGCAGAGCGGGTTGCGTTACCTGAATGCATCTTGGCCGGTCGAGAATCTGCTCAAACTCTATTTAGCCGAAACGGCTCCCGATCAATTGGAGCTTGTGCCCGCGCGCGTGTGGATCGAGGTGCGCGGCGCACGCGGAGAGTTTCAATTGAACCGCCTTGATGTGGCAAGCTTCACGTTCCGCAAGTGCGTTTCAGAAGGTTGTACACTCGGCGAAGCAGCAGAGCGTGCCCTTGACGCTGATGCCGATTTTGATCCCGGTCAAGCTCTTGCCGCGCTGATCGCCAACCGATTCGTCACCGCGGTCAGGCAAACGGCAGAGGACAAATTTCATGACCGCCTCTGAAGAAGCCATTCCTCGAAGTGCCGGTCTAGTCGGCCGAGTCGTGGGCATACGAGAGCGGCTCGGCCGCTTTCCATTTTCCGTCCTGCAGCTTGGACTGCGCATTGGCGTTGGGATGGTTTTCTTCAAAGCAGGTCTGTTAAAGTACCAATCGTTCGAGTTTGCGGTGAAGCTCTTCGAAGACGAATATAAAGTCCCGCTTCTCGCACCCGCCGTGGCTGCGCAGATTGCGATGATTAACGAACTCACGACTTCTACGCTTCTCTTCCTTGGCCTGGCCACGCGTCTGGCCACGCTGCCGCTACTGGGAATGATGTTGGTGATTCAAATCTTCGTCTATCCGAACGCGTGGCCGGATCACGTCCTCTGGGGATCGGCTCTCATTCTCATACTCACGCGCGGACCTGGACCGTTCTCAATCGACCATCTCATCGAACGGTACCTTCTGAAGCGGAGCTAATCGAGCGCCAGTTCAACAGGTTACGACCTGCACTGGCGGCGAGAGCGGAAAGCAGCACGACGCTGCCGACCTGCCAGACCAGCACCATGATGCCGGCATCGTGTGATTCGGTGCAGCGAAGCCCGAAGCTGCCGAGGCCGGCCGCGGCAAGTCCGGCAAGCGCTGACGTCAAATGCGGTGTCAGTGGAGCGCCGCGCCGAAGCATCACCGAGATCGTTATGGCGGGAAGAGCCCCAATCAGAGCAATGGCCGGAAGACACATCCAGTCGGGCTCAATCGTCAAGCCGCCTATACCGAATTGGAGCCAATCCCGGATGCAGCCGTGACCTAACGTTCCCAACCACCCAATCGACGGCAGCAGTGAGAGAATAAGAAATTTGCGGTTGTAACCCGGCACCGTGCTGGCGAATGCCGCGGCCGCCGCACCCATACCCGCTGCCAATGCGGCAATTTGTTCAACGATGTAGCGCGTCTCGCTTAATTTCAAAATAAGGTCGTGCCGGGGCGTGAGTACCAACACGATAATGGCGACATAAGGAATGGAAACCGCCAGCCACGCTACGGTCCGCATCCAAGGACGCCGCAGCGGGCGCACAGGTTGGACATTGCCCGCCAATTGCTGGATTAACCTGGTGGTGTCGCCGGTCATTGCTCATTCCCCAGCATCTTCCGAAGCGCGGTCATCGCGCGATGCGTGGCTACTTTAAGGGATCCGATGCTCATGCCGCATGCCGCGGCTGCTTCTTTAAGAGACATCTCGCGCAGCTTCAACATCTCAATTGCTGTTCGCTGCCCCTCCGGAAGCGCCTGAATAGCGTGTCGCAGCGCATCGAGGTCGCCGTATGTCTCCTTAGTGGAATTCGCGTCATTTCGTGCAAAGGTTACGGTCCAATCTTCGAGATGCACCTCCTGTGATTCCCGGCGTGTATACCGTCGCGCCCCGTCCGCCAGCCGGTTGCGTGTGATCGCAAGGAGCCAAGGCATGAACGGCCGCTGTGGATCGTAGGTATCCCGCACAGCATGCAACGACAACAGCACGTCCTGGACAATATCCTCGACATCCTCAGCGCCCAGGAATCTCCAGTGAGCTCGCACGATGCGCCGTATCCGCGGCGCAATTTCCTCCAACAGCTGAGCGTAGGCACTGGCATCACCCGACTGAGCGGCTTGCATCAGATCGGCAAGACGCCGATCCTCAGCTGTCGTTTGTATCACAGCCATCACAAAGATATTACTTGGTCTCGGAGCGGCAGCCCAAAGGCTGTTTACGGCGATACGGTCAGCGTCACGGACGTACTCACAAAGTTGCCGCTGTGATCCGTGCTTTGCTGGTGCGGGCGCACTCCTGTTATCGTCCACATCCCGGTAGCCGTGCCCGCCGCGATCGCGTGGTTTGCGGACACTCCCCGCTGCCAGTTCTGCGATTCTTGATCGGTAGTGCTGCCTGGAGCACGGAAGCGGATGTCGAAGTATGTCAAGTCAGTGAGATTGGAACCGCTAAACGCCGCCGAAAAGCTCGAACCAATGCGAACAGTCGACGAGTTGAACGTCACCCCAGTCACACCGAGGACCAAGGGCGGATCATCGATGACGATCGATCCCTTCATCCGAGAATGAAGCGTACAGTGATACGAAATAACTGTACCCGCCGCTCCCGCCTTTACGGTGAAGCTCGCGCCCGGATTCATCACACCGGTATCGAAGCTGCCATCATCGGCCACGATGCGATGGATCAACTGGTCGTAGTTATAAACAGTGACTGTATCTCCGGGTTGTGCATGAATTGCGGCCGGGACGAACACATAATGTTGCATAACGCCCTTAGGCACGGCACCGGTTCCGTTGCTGAAATATAAATCGGGCCTGAACACATAGTCCCATTGAGCCCCTACATTTTGAGAAGCTGCGGACAAGGCGAGACCGCCGCCCGTGAGATGGCAAAGCGCGCAAGTGCCGGTTCCCGAAGGTGCGGTCGCGGTGCTGCCGTCGGGACGGTACGAAGCGTATTCCCATTCACCGTTTCGAATCTCTTTGTAGTCTGCTCCGAACCCTATCTCCTTCCTCATGACAAAAATCGTGGTCAGATTATTGGGGATGAATCGGCCTTTGTCGTCGAGGACGGGTTCACCATTTGAATCCTCCTTCACCGTATAGTTTTCGAACAGGACGATAGAGCCGTACGGAAAATTGAACACCTGTCCTGGAGTCACGGACGCAGCCACATCGTTGCCGTAGACTTTGCGGATCTGACGGTTTTGATAGTTGTCAAAGACATACAACAATTTGAAAGCATCCTGATAGCCCGCCGGAAAACCAACACGGTCGACGGTTGGAGCGGGCAGAGATTGGGCGTGTCCCACGAAAAACAAGGAAGCGATGACGCACACACCTAGGCTCACCGCCATGCATGCCACAAGAATGCGCTTCATGGGCGTAATCCTCCTTCACGGTTGGTCTAGTTGTCACAGAGAGGGGGGCGCACGGGAAGATATCATCTAGCGGTCCGGGCGGCTACAAAAAGAATTTTTCCGGCCGCTAGGCCCAAACACGGGGCCGTTCCGGCGCTGGCGGTAAAACTACGCGGCCTGATGTTATCTTTGAGCTGCATGGATGTTCTGAAGACGCTTTTCCAGCAGCATTTCCATTCGCCCGCCGAGCATGTCCAGCCACTGCAGGGACAGCTTGGAGGGTCGGGCCGAAACATCATTCGTCTGACAAATGGAAGCCACAGCGCCATCGGCATTCTCTATCCGGTCCGGGAAGAGAATGTCGCATTCCTTGAATTCTCGAAGCATTTCCGGCGGCATGGATTGCCCGTTCCCGAAATCTATGAGCAAGCTCTGGGCGAAGGCGCGTACCTGGAGCAAGACCTCGGCGATACTACATTGTTTGAATTTCTCTCGAAGAATCGAGCCGGAGCGGATATTCGTCCGGAGGCGGTCGATGTGTACCGGACAGTTGTTGCGATCTTACCGCGTTTTCAAGTCGAAGGGGGCCGGGACCTCAACTACAAGGTTTGCTACCCGCGCGCGAGTTTCGACCGCCAGTCGATTGCTTGGGACTTGAATTATTTCAAGTACTATTTCCTGCGGCTAGCCGGCGTTCCCTTCAACGAACAGGCACTTGAAAATGATTTCGTGCGATTGACGAAGTTCTTGCTGACGGCGGATCACGACTATTTTCTGTATCGCGACTTTCAATCGCGCAACGTCATGCTCCAGGACGGGCAGCCGTTCTTCATCGATTATCAAGGCGGGCGTAAAGGCGCCCTGCAATATGACATCGCGTCGTTGCTTTATGATGCGAAGGCCGATCTGCCGCCGGAACTGCGGCAACGTTTGCTGGATCATTATCTCGAAATCCTCTCCACTTTTATTCATCTGAAGCGTGATGTATTCATGCACACGTACTACGCATACGTTTACGTGCGCATTATTCAAGCTATGGGTGCGTATGGCTTTCGCGGTTTCTACGAACGCAAGCCACACTTCCTTCAATCCGTTCCTTATGCCCTGAAGAATATCCGCTGGCTGTTACACAACGTCGAGCTTCCCATCGCAATGCCGACTCTCCTGGATGCGTTCAAAGCGATGATCGGGTCCGAGAAGCTGCAGAGTCTGGCTTCGGACTCCGATCATCTGGTCCTCCGAGTTTTCAGTTTCTCTTTTCATAGCGGCTCGATGCCGAAAGACGAGTCGGGAAACGGCGGCGGGTTCATCTTCGATTGCCGCAGCATCCCGAATCCTGGACGCGAAGAACGATTCAAGAACCTCACGGGCAAGGATGCCCCCGTCATTGAATACTTGACACAGCAGGAAAGTTCCCATCAGTTCTTCGCCAATGTTGTCTCGCTTGTGGGCGCGAGCCTCGATGCGTATCAAAATCGAGGTTTCAAGAATCTGATGGTTTCGTTCGGCTGCACCGGCGGACAGCACCGGTCGGTGTATTTTGCCGAGCAACTCGCCAAGCATTTTCGCGGCAAACCCGGACTGGAGGTCGTTGTCCGGCATCTTGCTTTGGAGAGTCTCGGGAAATGAAGGCGATGGTGCTGGCAGCAGGTCTTGGAACGCGCCTTCGGCCGCTCACCGACAGCCGTCCGAAGGCATTGGTGGAAGTCGCGGGCCGCACGCTGCTGGAGATCACGCTCGAGCGTCTGCGCGCATCCGGTGTCGATGGAGTGATCATCAATGTACATCACTTCGCGGACATGATCGTTGAGTACCTGGAAGCAAAGAACAACTTTGGGATGGACATTCAGATTTCCCGCGAAGAATCGTTGCTCGATACCGGCGGAGGATTGAAGAAGGCCGGCTGGTTTTTCCGCGACGACACGGAGCCGTTCCTGCTGCATAACGTCGACGTGATCAGTACGATCGATTTCCACAGCATGACGCAGTATCACCGCGACACTAGGGCGCTGGCCACACTCGCTGTTCAGGACCGGCCGACCTCGCGGCCGCTCATCTTCGATGGGCAGATGGAGTTGCGCGGGCGCGGATCCGGCCTTGCCTTTTCCGGAATACATGTCATTTCACCGCAGCTTCTTCACAAGCTTACGGAAGAGGGCGCCTTTTCGATTATCTCTTCCTATCTTCGTCTCGCTTCACAAGGTGAACGGATTCTAGGATTCCGCGCTGATCCGTACTTTTGGCGCGATGTGGGTAAACTGGCGGACTTAAAAGACATCGAAAAGGCCTTGCTGAACCGCTGACGACACGTTGAGTCCGGGCCGGAGGCAGCATGCTTTTAATCAGTGATGAAGAAGTCCGTCAGGTGCTTACTTTACGTGATTGCATCGAGGCGCTGGAGCGAGCCTTTGCCGAAGAGGCCCGCGGCATCGCAGTCAATCGTCCACGCACGCGCTACAAGGTGCCACCGGATCTTGATAAGCCGGGGTACATGGCAAACATCATTGCCGGTGCCGTGCCAAGTTCAGGGATGGCGGCGCTGCGATATGATTCGTCCATCGTACAGGAAAGGGTAGTGGCGGGAATCAAGCGGATGGATTTTCCCTCTCCGATGAAGAGGAGCTGGGGTTTTGTTTTGCTTTTTAGTTTGCAAACCGGCCAGCCGCTCGCATTGATACATGACTTTAGCCTCTCCAGCATTCGTGTAGGAGCGACGACAGGCGTCGCCCATCGCGCCCTGGCGAAAGAGGATGCCGGGGTTATCGGTCTGTTCGGCTCCGGCAATCAGGCCCGGACGAATCTAGCGGCGATTTGCTCTGTCCGTCCGGCGGAGAAGGTGAAGGTTTATAGCAGCACGAAAGAACACCGCGATCGATTTGCCGAGGAAATGACGGAATGTTTGAAGGTGGACGTCCAAGCCGTGAACACACCCGCGGCCGTTGTCGAGGGCTCGGATATCGTCATGTGCGCCACCAATTCCAGCCAGCCTGTATTCGACGGAACCTGGCTTGAACCAGGACAACTCGTAACTACCATCGCCAATACCGACGGTGTCCACCGGCGCACCGAAGCGGATGCGGTGACGATGATTCGCAGCGATTTCATCGTTCTCAACAACATTGAGACGGCGATCACGAACCAGCAGCGCGAGTTGCTCGATTTGATCGACGAGGAGAAGATCCGCTGGGATAGGGTCTGCGAGCTCGGTCAAGTCCTCATCGGGCGGCACCCCGGAAGAACCAGTAATCGCCAGATCATCTACTACAAGAGCAATACGGGTGTCGGTATCCAGTTCGCGGCTGCCGGCGCGCTGATCTACGAAGCCTGCCGGAAAAAAGGGCTTGGCCGCGAGCTGCCCAGCGAGTGGTTTGGCGCCGATGTAAGCGAGTGGGTGGACAAGGGGTTCATGCCGTCACCGTGAATACAGTTGGTGATCTCATAATCCTGCTGCGGCCGGCTGTGACTGGAGCAATTCCCACTGGAGCTCGGGCATGCCGAAATTTAGGACGATGCCCATGGGGTAACCCGTCGCGTGCAGGTAGGACTTCATTTGAGCAGCGTGAACCGGCATGATTCCGCGCGCGGCCTTCAGCTCGATGATCACGGTTTCATTGATAACAAGATCGAGAAAGTGTTTACCGACAATCTTCGATCCGTACCAGATCTTGATCAGTTTCTCACGTTCGATACGAAAATCGGTGTTCTTCAACTCGATGATCAGCGCCCTGCCGTAAACGCTCTCAATGAAGCCGCACCCGAGCTTGGAATGCACCGTCTGGGCCGCCTTCAGAATCTCCTGAATCAAACGATGTCCTTCGACGCTCATCGGCGCATCACCAGCAATCACCGGTCCGCCGCTTGCGGCCTATTTACGCCACGCGGAACGGATTTGACTGGGAGCCGCGACTTTAAATATCGCCGATGTCGCGCATAACGCGGACATCGTCGGCATGCTCAGAACGGAAGTCCAGGAGGAATAGCCACAAAAAGGCGACAAAACTCTTTGTGATTTTTTGTGCCTTTTTGTGGCTATTTTCTTACTTCGCGTGGGCTTTTACATAATCCATTGCGAAATTCTTGAGCGGCTGGCTGGTGAAGCCCAGATCGGTGGCTTCGGTCATGGCTCGAGTTGTGTCCCATTTGTCGATCAGGGCTCTCTTGATGAACCACATAGAGGCCGCCCGATTTCCGCCGGCACAATGGATGAACGCGGGCTCGACCCCTGGTGTCGTGATTGCTTTCAAGAACTGATCGACGGCGGCGGTCTCCGGTTTGCCACCGTTGAACGGCACGTGAAAGTAACGAATTTGTGCCGCCTTCGCTGCTGCGGCTTCAGCTTCGACGTCGGCGCCGGGTTCACTCGCCTCGCGGAGGTTGATGATGGCCGCGTATCCCATCTTCTTGATATCGGCTACAGCCGCCGGCGTGATGGCGCCGGCACACGCGACGGTGCTCTCCACTTTTGCGAAGTTGTTAATACCGGGTACGGACTCCTTCTTTACCTGTTGTGCGGCCGCGATCGACACCCCGACCGCGAGAATGACTAACATCGATATCACTGTTCTCATATTGGACTCCATTGGTTCAGGTCTTTTAAGCCACGATTAGTTTATAATCAGCCGCAAGTTCGGGGAGACTAAAAATGAAGATCAAAGTTGCTTTTTTCCTTATGGGTGTCTTTCTGGTATCCGTACCTCTTCAGGCGCAGTGGGTGAAAGTACCCCCGGCGAAAGTTCCGCGAACGCCCGACGGCAAGCCGAACCTCACGGCTCCAGCGCCTCGATTGCCGGACGGCAAACCCGACCTGTCGGGAATCTGGTATCCGGACAGTAAGTACATTGCCAACATCGCCGTGGACTTGAAGGGCGAACTTCCGTTCCAGCCGTGGGCAAAGGCGTTATTCGAGCAGCGCAAATCTGGAGCCCTTTCGAGAGAAGAGCCGACCGCGCACTGTCTGCCTCAGGGTGTGCCGCGAATTACTGCAGCGCCTTGGCCATGGAAGGTTGTTCAGATGCCCGGCTACATCGTCATTGTTCATGAGGCCTTCAGTCTTTGGAGGCAGATTTACCTCGACGGCCGGGAGCTGGCTGAGGACGCGCCGCCAACGTGGCTCGGTTATTCCACCGGTAAATGGGATGGTGACACTCTGGTTGTGGACACGAGAGGCTTTAACGGAAAGATGTGGATGGATCAGTTGGGCACGCCAACGACGGAAGCACTCCATCTGATCGAGCGGTTCCGGCGCAGGGATTTCGGCCACATCGACATTGAGATCACGATCGATGATCCGAAAGCCTACACGAAACCGTGGACTGTCAAAGAACAAGCCGCTCTAATGCTGGATACGGAACTCATGGAGGCTGTCTGCAACGAGAACGAACGGGACCTCGAACACCTCACGAAATGACAAGTGACGGAGACCAGAAATGAAGCTATCCATCGTTTTTTCCGCGGCAATCGTCCTTTTGCTAGCCTCGCCCATTCA
>Ga0209237_1001353_pt1 | contig 14539 bp, 16 predicted proteins | sample GraSoi013_1_40cm_2_FD_185820 | JGI IMG/M metagenome (GOLD analysis project Ga0209237, IMG submission 185820) | Grasslands soil microbial communities from the Angelo Coastal Reserve, California, USA - Sample 10_02_2013_1_40cm (SPAdes) (version 2) | ecosystem: Environmental > Terrestrial > Soil >... | reverse complement strand
CTCGGCCTTCGCCACGTGGGGCTTGGCCCGGAGGGTCGTCAACGTTTTCTCTACATATCCTGGCGCCACTTTGACAAAGATGACGCTTGTTCCAAATAGTTCGCTTGGCATTCAAAATTCCTTCGTCTCTCCCGACGAGGCCCTCGCACTTAAGGATGCCTACGGTCCGCGACAGAGAAAGACCACATGTGGTTGACGCGGGTCCGCGGATGGACCAAAGGTGGTTAATCACCGTGTGGACGTCTCACATGGAGAATCCCCGAGCGAGAATCACTCAATCAAGGGAATCTCCCGGTCCCTATTGCAACCGAAAGACGTTGGGGAAGGGCTTCAGAAGTTGCGTTGAGAGAAGGTCATCGAGTTTCTCGAAATCACGTTCGGTCGTTAACAATTGAACTCGTCGGCCGAGCGGAAAAAGTAGCGTGCGTTCTCCGAAGCGGGACGCTTCCTCCCGGTCAGAGTCACGAACCGAGGGCTCCTACTGAAGGGGCAGGTCGAAGTCCGGGTCCGGTTCGGTCGGCGGCGTGGGTTCCGGGGACACGGGACGCGGAATCGGTGGCTCTTCGACCGGCGCCGTCGCGCCCCGAACGACCTCGGTACCCGGAGGCGGAGACGGCGCCATCGCCGGTGGCCGAGGACGTCTTCGCCGCAACATGACCAGGGCGAGTCCCGCCACCCCGGCGAGCACGAGGAGGATAAGCCCACCGAACACGACGACGGTCGGCAAGAGCCCGCCGCCGCTTCCGGCGACGACCGTCACGTGGCGGATCTGGGACGCCGAGTTCCCCGCGGCGTCGTAGGCGATGACCTGGATCGTGCGGTTTCCGACCGACAGGCTCCCGGCCGCGAGGACGAACTCGTACGGAGCCGCGAAGTCGTCCTGGATGGACACGCTGTCCACGAGCAGCTTGACACGCACCACGCCGACGTTGTCCGTCGCGTTCGCCGTGATGACCAGTGAACCGGAGTAGATGAGACCTTCCGCGGGAGACGAAAGCGTGAGGGTGGGATTCGTCACGTCGCGGACCGTCACCGTGACCGTGTCCGTCGCCGTGTTCCCGGCCGCGTCGCGCACCGTGAGCGTGACAACGTACGTCCCCGGCGTCGTGAATAGGTAGCCCGGGTCCGGACCGAACAGGCTCCGCGGACCGCCGTCCACGAACGTCCACGTGTAGTTCACGATCTCGACGTTGTCCGTCGACCCGGTTGCGTTGAAGGCCATCGTCGCGTCTTCGTCGACCGTGAAGTCGGCCCCGGCGCTCGCCACGGGTGGGGTCGTGTCCGCGACGGTGTGCATGAGGACCGCGGCCTGGATGTACTGGCCCGCCGCGTCGCGGAGCTCGAGGACGCCAGCGTACGTCCCGCTGGGGACCGCCGATGCGAGGGCGAGGTGCATGCTCCCGAGCGCGAACGTCGAACCCGAGATGAGCGCGTACCCGAGGATGGCGGCGGACGTCAAGTCGATCCGGAGGCCGTACGCCGCGGGCTCGAACGTCGATGTCAGGTCGTCGTGCGGGCCGATGTATCCAGACGTCGTAATGACGAAGAGCAGCCGCCCGTCCCGGGTGTCGAACACGGCGTTCCCGACGGTCGGGCTCGTCAGCGATGCGTCATCGTAGTAGCCGTTCACCGCGGCGAGGAACGGACTGACCGTGAGGACGGGCCACCACGTGGAGTGGAGGAGGTCCGTGAGCCGGGCCACGGGCGTCTGCGTGTCCCACGAGCTGGAGACCGTGAACGTCCCGTTCGATGGGTTCGCGATCGACACGGTCGCCGAATCGCGGTATCCCAGGTTCAGGAACGATCCGACCCCGGCCAGGGAGGAGTACATCATGTGGATCGAGAGGAATGCGTTGTCGAGCCGTGCCTCGCTGACGTTCGCGAGGAGCGCCGCCGGATGCGCTGGGTCCAAACCGGTCGACGGCGTCGCGGTGAAGCTTCGGACCACCGGCGGGCTTGAGTCCGCGGTGAGGGTGAGGTTCACCCAGAGGACGTCGCCGGACGCCGGTGACACGGAGGCCTGGGAGCCCGCGAAGCCCGTCTCCCGCGCCTGGACCGTCTGCGGCGCTGCGACGGTCGAGAGGTCGTAGTACCCGGTGCCGTTCGTGTACGCCGTCGCCGTGGAGCCGGTGTCCCACGCCGCCTCGACCGCGACGTACGAAACGCCCGTGCCCGAGTTCGGATCTCGGACGTACCCCCGGATGTGGACGTCATAGGGCAGGATGGGCCAGAGGGAAATCGACAGCGGGTTCGTCCCCGCGACCGGCTGGAGGATGCCCGTCCAATATTCATACCCCGAGGCGATGGCGGTCACATACACATCGATCCCGGTAGGCGCGTTCACGATGGCGATCCCCGTCGCGTTCGTCGTCCCGAAGCTGTTTCCGTAGAACCACGCCGCGATGACCGAGACGCCCGCAATCGGTTGCCCGGTCACCGCATTCGTCACGTTCGCGACGATCGCCGCGGAGAGCCGGTCGATCGTCATGTTCGCCCACGTCGTCACGTAGGGCCTCGTCTCGACGTAAGACACGTTCCCGGCGTAGTTGGCGTTGCCGTACACCCACACCGACATCGCGGGGCTCGGCGGTACCGCGACGGAGAAGAATCCGGATGCGTCCGCGGTCGTCATCGCCTGGTACGAGGTGCGGAGATCGATCGCGCTCACGGTGAGTCCGGGGACGGGGCTGCCGTCCGCCGCATCGGTCAGGTACCCGGAGATGCGCGAGACAATCGGCCAGAGGGTCCCGTTCGCCCATGCGGTCGACCCTGGGAAATTGATGATGTACGTCGACCAGGGCGCGTACCCGGGTTGTCGCGCGGACACGACATAGTAATCGTCGGGAACCGCGAGCTGGTAGCCGCCCGATGCGTTCGTCGTCGCCTGGTCATAGTATCCGGTGAAGAAGAGCGGGGCGACCGTCACCAGGATGCCGGCGAGGGGCGCCTGGGTGACGCCATCCGTCAGGTAGCCGCGGACGGTCTTCGAGAACGGCGTCAAAGCGAAGTCCAGGGCGTATTGGCCGCCGCCACTCGACACGTAGACGCTCGCCGAATTCGGCGCGTACCCGAGCGCATCCGCCGCGATTTCGACGTTCCCGCTCGGGACGGGCATCGAATACCGGCCGGTCGCGTTCGAGGACACGGAAGGAAGATAGAGCAGGCCGTCGACGCGCGCCGTGATGTTCGCACCCGCGATGGGGGACGACGTCACTTGATCGTACACGGTCCCGTTGATCCAGCTGTTGACCGGGTTGGGATTCAGGGAGAGGTTGTACCACAGCACTTGGCCGGACCCGATGTAGACAGGATAGTCGTCGTACCCCGCGTACCCGATCACCCCGTCCGTGTGGACGTCGTACGAGCTGGGCACGAGATCTATCGCAAAGTAGCCGGATCCGTTCAGCGCGCTCGCGTTCTCGTAACTGGAGAAACTGCCGGCCCACGGCCCGGCGACGATCCGACCAACGGTGACGGGCGCTGCGGTCACGCTGTCGGTCACGTACCCTTGGAGCCGCGCGGAACGGCTCGACGCCGGACTCAGCGTGACGTTCGTCCATACGGTCTGGCCGGAACCGACCGCGATCGCGGTGACGCTCAGGAGATGTGCGGGGCTGGAGACGCTGAGCGTGTACCGGTGCGCCGGGACCGCGAACTGGAAGGAGCCCGAACCGTCTGAGCTTCCTTCGAACGTCCACGGGAGGTCGGACGCCTCGATCCGCACGGAGGCGCCGACGACGGGGAAGCCCGAAACGGAGTCCGTCACGAAACCCCGAACCCGGCCGTCCGGGCCGGAAGCGGTCGCGGGGACCACGGAAACGAGCAGCAGGACGAAAACGGCCAAGAGGACGAAGGGGACGGACACTGGCGCACGAGTGGCGGGGACGTCCATGCAAACACCGGCGGAACGAAAGACCGCGGAAAGCCGACGTCGAATCGCGTTCGTTTAAGGGCTTTGGGACCGTTATCGCGGCTGAGGCCGACGCAACCGAATCGCGCGGACGCCGGTTCGCTCGGACCAGCAAAACGACAAATGCGACCGCCATGGTTGGGACGCCATGGGCATCGCCGCATCGGATCGCCCAACCGCCCTGGTTACAGGTGCGAACCGCGGTTTGGGGCTCGAGACGTCGAATCAACTCCACGCGCAAGGACTCCGCGTCATCCTGACAAGCCGAAAGGAGAAGGCCGGAATCGCAGCGGCCCGCAAGCTCGATCCGGACGGCAAGGATGTGGTCTACCACCAGCTCGACGTCACGGACCGCCAAAGCATCTCGGCCCTCGCGGGAGACCTTCCCGCCCTCGCCCCGCGACTGGACGTGCTCGTGAACAATGCGGGGATCGGCTCGTGGGGCGCCGATCAACGCCAATCGATCCGAACCATCGAGACGAACTACTTCGGAGCCCGGGACGTCACGGATGCCCTCCTCCCGTTCATCCCGCGCGGCGGCCGGGTGGTCATGGTTTCGAGCGGCCTCGGGGAACTGTCGTACCTCAGCCGCGACCTCCGTTCGAAGTTCGTCGATCCGTCGCTGACGCGTCCCTCGCTCGACACGCTCGTCGCCTCGTACATGTCCGCCCTCGAGTCGGGGGAGGCCAAGAGTGCGGGCTGGCCTTCCGCCTACTCGGTGTCGAAAGTCGCGCTCAATGCGCTCACTCGCATCTTGGCCCGCGACCTCGCATCCCGGCGGATTCGAGTCAATTCGGTCTGCCCGGGATGGGTGCGCACGGACATGGGCGGCCGCGGGGCGACGCGGAGTGTTCCCGTCGGCGCTCGGTCGATCGTCCTCGGCGTGATGCTGCCGGACGACACGACCGGAGGATTCTTCCGCGACGGGAAGAAAATCCCCTGGTGAAGCTCGGGTCGCAATCTCGAAGGGGCCGCTCGGTTCGGCTTCGACACCTTCAACTATCTGACACGGCATGCGATGCCAGGAGGAGGTTTTCGAAATGAAAGGGTTCGGAGCCGTTCTGATCGTCGTGTCACTGGTCTCGATGCCGCTTGCCGCCGTCGGCGCCGCGGGTATGCGCGCGGCGGTCGGGTCGTTGGAGTTCATCCCGCTCATCGCGGTCGCGCCGGACGATCCCCAACAGGTTGCGTCCACGCCCCCCGCGTGCACGAGCCCCGCGCCGGTGCATACGTACGCGTTCTACCATTGCTACACGCCGGACCAGATGGCGGCGGCGTACGGCGTCGACGCGCTCCACGCGGCCGGCATCACAGGGAAGGGCGAGACGATCGTCATCGTCGACTCGTACGGGAGCCCCACCGCCCTCGAAGATCTGCAGTTCTTCAGCTCGACGTTCGGGCTTCCGGCCCCGGACCTGACGATCCTCCATCCGACCGGAACGCCGTCCTTCAACCCGGCGATGCACGGCATCCAGGCGGGCTGGGCGTTCGAGACGAGCCTCGACGTGCAATGGGCCCATGCGATTGCGCCGGACGCGAAGCTCGTCCTCGTGGAGGCGAACCCTGCGGAGACGCAGGGGGTCCAGGGATTCCCGAGCATGTTCCAGGGCGAAGCGATGGCGATCCAGTCGTATCCGGGCTCCGTGATCAGCCAGAGCTTCGCCGTGACGGAACAGTCCTTCAACGGGGCGACGGCGACGCAGATCGCCCGGTTCGACGACGTGTACGCGATGGCCGCCGCGAACCGCGTGACGATCGTCAGCGCCGCGGGCGACTCCGGCACGGCGAACGTCGACAAGCAGGGCCGCCTGTATCCCTTCCCGACGGCGGAGTGGCCCGCCTCGGATCCGCTCGTCACGGCAGCGGGTGGCACCTGGCTCCAGTACGGGTGGAAGTGGAATCCCTCGGTCTCCGCGGCGACGTACTACGACTGCCTGAACGCGGGGACCGATTTCAACACGTGCGCGGCGCCCTACCTCGCCTACACGACCAGCTCAGGCCACACGGAGGCGGTCTGGAAAGAAGACTGGCTCCCCGCTTCCACGGGAGGCGCCCTCTCCGCGGTCTTCGGCACGCCGGGCTGGCAGAGCGAGCTGCCCGCCAGCCTCCTCGCCGGGATGCGCGGGTTGCCGGACCTCTCCTGGAACGCGGCGGTGGACGGCGCGGCCCTTGTGTACACGACCTTCCCGGGGGCCCGCGCAGGGTGGCACGTCGTCGGGGGAACGAGCGCCTCGACGCCGCAGATCGCCGGCCTCATCGCCCTCGCGAACCAACTCGCGGATCAGAGTGGCAAGCAACACGTCGGGTGGCTGAACCCGGTCCTGTACACGCTCCCCGCACGGGACTTCACCGACATCGTGCCGCTGACGCTCGGCACAGGCGCCGGCGTGACGACGCTGAACAGCGACGAGGAATACGGGTCTGGGATCCCGGGTTCGTCCACGACGACCGGGTGGGACCTCACGACCGGATTCGGCGTCCCATCCGCGGACAACTTTGTGCACGACCTCGTCGCGGCACTCCCATCGGCCCCGTGACGGCGCATGAAGCGTGAGCAGGGACCTCGGCTTTAGGCCGCCCTTCAAGGACAGTGGCCACCGGGGAGAACACTCTGGAAATTGATCCAGACGCCGCCCGAGCGAAACTACAGGCCGTGCACGATCCGCTGCCACGGCTGCTCGGCGTGGCGGAGCGGACAATTCGGGTTGAGACAGAACCAGCCCCCTGCGACGAAACCGAGCCGCCCCACCTTGCAGGCAGGGCAGGACAACGGCTGGTCCAGATTCGTCGGCTCCCCTTCCTTCATCGGGAGACGGGGATCGGGCTGGCGGGGTGCTCCCGGAGGGATGTCTCGATACGAGACGAGGTTCGCGGCAAAGCTCGGCGGCGTCCCGAACGGAGTGGGCGGGACCGGTGACGGCGGGCCGCGCAGTCCGTTCGGGTCCAGCGACGCGCTGGGAGAGACCTTCGGATTCACCCGAGGCTTACCCAGCGCCATGCCCAACGCCCCGAGGCCGAGGAAGAGGCCGAACAACGTGGGGAAGAACAGGGCGCTCGAAGGGTCGAAGATCGCGAGGCCTCCATTCGCCACGATGACGGTTCGCGTCGCGCCCCCGTCCCCGCACGGCTCCGTCGCGCGGATCGTGTACGTGCCCGTCGCGTTGTACATGTGCTCCCACGACTGGACCAGGTTGCCGCCGTAGGTCCTCGTTTCCGACGCGCCATCTCCCCAGTACACGGTGACAGGATCACACGAATACAAGTCGGTAAAAACGCTAATCCGAAGCGTCGAGCCGACCGGCATCGACCCACCGTCCTCGATGAAGTACCGAGACCCCTCGGGCGTGAGATACGTGTTGAGGGCGACGTCCGCGCTTGCGGATGCGGGCTTCGCGAGGAGGATGCCGGCCCCGAGCAAGGCCGCGAGGAGGATGACCGAGAACCACGCGACGCGCATCCGATCCCTCCTTACTTCCCGACGCCCGCCGCGCCGGTCTTCACGAGGAACGTCTCGGGCTTCGTGATCTCCGTCCCGTTCCATTCCAGGGCGAGGGCGACGACGGACCATCCCGCTTTCGCCCGCGGACCGCCGGCGGCCCCGCCGTCCACGTAGACGATCTTGTTCATGCGGTCCGGAAGGAGGCGGGCCGCCTGCGCCGCTTTCAGTCGGAGCGACAGACCCCCCAGGCCTACGGCGACCGAGCCGGCTTTCGCGGCTTGCATCTCCGGGATCCCGTACACCTCCCGCGCCGACCCCTTGGACAGGGCTCGTGCGATCGCGGTGCGCCGACTCCTCGAGGCGCCGCCGAATCCGATGCCCAGGAAACCGGTGATCAGGATGAGCGGCGTGTATATGTCGGCGACCAGGGGCGCGCCTGCCACCGCGGCGGCGATGAGGGACAGAGGCATGATGCCCGTCAACACGCCGAGGATCCGGAGGAGGGGAATCACGCCCGTCTTCTCGCTCCGGTGGAGGAGATCGACCTCGCGGCTCGTGAGCGGTCGCTCCGCGATGGGAGCATCCGGGGACGCCGAGCTAGAGATCGAAGCCGAGCCGAACGCGGCGGACGTCGAAGGAAACGTGGCCACCTGCGCCGTCGAGATGGGAACGACCTGGCTTCCGGGTGTCTCCTGGGTCGGGAGCTGCCGGCCGCACCGCTGGCAAAACGAAAACTCCGTGGCGTTCCAAGTTCCGCAAAACGGGCAAGGCCTCCGGCCTGCAGGAGGAGCGGCTTGATTCGACGTGGACGCCTCGTTGTTCGAGATCAGGCGAATCGAATTCCGACCCGGAAATCGGTATAAGAACGTCTGGGCGTCAGTATCATGGACGAGGACGACCGGGGACATTGACCGGAAATCGGAGACTCGCCGACGTGGGACATGGAACCTGCGAGCAGGTCCCTACCTCGGGTCCCGCGTTCGGGCGAGCCGCGCTTAGCTTCATGAGCCGAGACACACTCGCGGGTTCGATGGGCTACTCGACGACGCAAGCCGAACGGGTCCGCGCGATGCTCGCCGGTCGACCCGGTCTCACCGAGAAGGAAATGTTCGGCGGCATTGCGTTCCTCCTGGGCGGCAACATGGCGGTGGGCGTGCACGGGGAGGACCTCATCGTGCGAGTCGATCCGGCGCAGACGAACGCCCTCCTCCGCGAGGCCGGTGCGAAACCGTTTGACCTGAGCGGCAGCCGCGGTCCGCCGGCGGGCTGGCTCCTGGTGTCCCCGACGGGCTACCGGACCGATGCGGCCCTCCGGACGTGGATCGGTCGGGGAACGGCGTACGCGTCGTCGCTGCCGAAAAAAGTCCCCAAGAAGACCCAGCCGAAGCGAGGATGAACAGGACAAAGGCCGCGTGAGACGGATTCGGGTCGAATTCTGAAATAGCGATTTCACCCCGCCTGCGTCTCGCCGCCGCATGGAACCGTCGAGCACAGCACGCAAGCCTCGGACCACGGTCGTTTTCGCGATCGTTGCAATCGGCCTCTTGGTCGCCGGCCTTGGGATCGGCTACCTCCTGGGACGGCCCGCGCCCGTGACGGCACCGGGAGCCGTCAGCGGTCTGACTCGTCCGAGTACCATCCCTCACGTCGACGGCTGGTATCGCAACGCTTCCGTCAGCTACCTCGACTACGGTCCTCAATCGAACGTCGCCGTGCCGATCCTCGCGTTCTTCCAGGCCGCCTCGCCGAGCACCCCGGTCGCCGGTCAGCGAAACATCATCGATACGATCCCGGGCCAACCCGGGTACAACGACTTCTGGCGGGTCTACAAGGTCCTCGCTCCGAACGGCTATGTAGCGAACTCGATCCGCTCGCTCGCGGACGCAGTCGCGTCCGGCTATGCGATTGAGGCGACGAACATCGTCGTCAACTGCCCGGTCGTCAACCCGAACGCAACGATCGCGGGCTCCTCCGCGACGCCCGTGGCGGGTTGGTATCGGAACCGCGATGTGTTCTACTTCGATGAGGGGACCCGATCCCCGGCGGCAGGTTCCGTCGTCCAGGATGCCCCCATCTACGCCTTCTTCCATTCGGATGGAACCCCGGTCTCGGGCCAACGGAACGTCATCGACGTCCTTCCCGGGGCCGCGGGCTACAGCGATCTCTGGAGGGTCGTGAAAGTCGTGGTCGATGCGACGTACACCGCGAACACTCTGAAGGATGCCCGTTCGATCCTCGCCGCCCGCGACGCGGGCCAGGTCACCCTCGCGACCACGGACACGTACGTGAATTGCCCCGTGGTGAGCTGAGCCACGACACCCTCTTTATCCGGCCGGCCCGTACCGCGCGCCGACGACCGTGAGCGCGGCGCTTCGTCAGCTCCTGTGGTTCCTGATCGCCGGCACCCGCGGGGGCCCGAACCGCGCCCGGATCATCGAGGCGGTCCGGGCGAGGCCGTGCAACGCGAATCAGCTCGCAACCTCCCTCGGCCTGGACTACCGCACAATCCGTCATCACTTGGACCTGCTCGTGAAGAATGGCCTGCTGACCCGACCGACCGGGGACGCGTATGCGTCCCCCTACTTCCTCACTCCCTACCTCGAAGCAAACTACGCGATTTTCGAAGAGGTCCGACGCACGATGCCGCCTGTCGGAGGTGCGTTGGAATGAGGTTCAGGAAAACATCCATGGACTGGAGCGTCGTACCGGAGGCCCAAGACTCATGAGCGCGTTGATGATCGCGAGCATCCTCATCGGCGTCGCGAACGTCGGCCTCGCGTCGAGCCTCTTGGTGGTGTACCGCGGCGTGTACGCACGCACGAAGGCTCCCTTCACCCTCGCCCTGCTGCTCTTCGCGGCGGCCTTCCTGGCCCAGAATGCGCTCGTCGTCTACTCCTTCTTCACGATGATGGCGATCGTCCCAAGCGCCCTCGACCCGTATCTGCTCGGGATCGGGGCCTTCGAGGCCCTCGGCCTGGGGGCGATGCTTTGGAGTGCGGCGCGGTAGCCCGATGGCGTCAGTCGCTGATCGTCGCGGTAATCGCGAAGAACCCGGCGACGGCCAGGATGACCGCGACGCTGGCCAGGCCACTGAACGGAGCGATGACCAACGCGGCTCCGTACGAGAATGGAGCGACCGAATACTGCCGCGTGATCGTCCGGGCCTGCGCGTCGGTGATGTCGGCCCCCAGCAGCCGGCGGCCGGCCACGCAATACCGCCAGAGACCGTTCCAGACGAGGGACAAGAGGAAGAAGGTGCCGGCATACACCGCGGCTGCCGCGGTCGCATCCGAGTCGGAAATGTGATTGGCGACCAGCATCGTGGTGTAAGGTGTCAGGACGACGAAGAGCAACAGCACCCCGTTGAAGAGCATGAGTCGCCGGTCGATCCGTCGAATGTAGTTGAACATGTTATGGTGGTTCATCCACATGATGAGGACGGTGACGAAGCTCGTGACCAGCGCGAAGAACGAAGGCCAGGCCTGTTTCAGACCGTTGAACAACGAAAGGCTACTCGTTGCGGGATCCCGCAAGTTCAACACGAGCAGCGTGATGGCGAACGCGAAGACGCCATCGCTGAAGGCCTCCATCCTCGCGGTTTCCTTTTCCTGAAGACGTTCGCTTTGCACGATTGGACCTGGGCTGCGGGGTCACGCTTCGTCCTACCTTGATTTTTGTGCTCGCAGCGGACGATCGGGACGGTCTTGTCGTGCGAGCCTCCGTCGGCGGACTTGGCCCAGGTTCCTCAGGAATCCTCGGCACCGCGTCCTTGGGGCGAGGGAGCCTCCGATGTCCGTGAGGCCAGGAATCCGCGCAAATCGTGACGCTTCGCAATGAGCGCTCCCCCGCGCTCGCTATGAGGAATCAGCGCGAGGCCCGCACAGAGGTGCCGCATCCTCCCAGAATGGGTAAATCCGGGCTCGTGTCACGCCGCCGAACTCATTCTATTGACGGCGCGCGGGGGTTGCCGTGTCACGCGTGGAGCCGAACGTACTCCCGGATCGACGTCTTCGCGAGGGAGTAGAGGCTGATCCGTCTCAGTTTGCAAAAGGCCTGCAGCGACGCGAACTCTTTCTGGCCGAAAACCGTGACGATGCGAAACATAGGGGACCTCCTCGAAGCCCCGAGATGCGTTCAGGGTAAATGAATGTATGCCGATCGCCACATCCGATGAGCACTAGTGGCTATTACATATTAGTCACGCACTAGGATATAGTCAGTCCGGTCCCTCGTCGAGGTGTTCCGCATGAAGCACGGCCCGCTGCATTACGACCTCCGCATGCGGCATGTCCAACGGCAGCTGTCGTCGGACGTCCTGCGGCGAGTCGAGTCCCAATCGTTCGTCAAGGACCGGAACCTCCTCGTGCCGAAGGAAAGGGAGCCCTCGCACGTTACTCGAGGCCATCCGAGTGATCAATAGGCAGATTGTCCGACACCGCGTCCAGGGCGCGCGGGCCCGGCGATCGCCATCGGCGCCTAGGATGGGATTGGGTCTTGGATCCGAGCCCGTCACGATCGGCCTCGCGTCGCAGCGTCTCGGGGATTAGGAGTGGCGCTGAATGTATTCCCGAATCGCCACCTTTGCAAGGGAGTACAGGCTGAGCCGGTTGCGCTTGCAGAAGAGTCGTATCGTCGAGAATTCCTTCTTGCCAAAAACCGTGACGATCCGATACAAACAAACACCGCGAGGCCCGGGGATAAATTCGGGGTACATGAATCTATGCGGCCGGACGGTGTAGGCAATAGTGCGTGGCGGACATTGGTCAGACACTATTATATAGCCACTATGTCATAGCGCTGGCTACGAGGGATAGGAGTTGAACCCCGATCTGCCGGAGGATCTCGCATCGGTCATCCGGTCTCAGCTTCAGGTGTGGATGGCAGAACTTGAAGTCCTAAGTCGGGATCCGAAGGTGAGGAAATTCACGGAACTTCGCCAGAAAATCGACGAAGCGGATGCCCACATCGACGAAAGCAATCCCCGGCCTGCATCGAATCGGGCGTCGTCTCCTTTCCACCCCTATGACGCGTATGATGCCTTCGAGTTCGCGCGGGACATCTCGGGCATGGAGGTCTCGACTCTTCAACTGTCCAAGCTAGCGTATGACCGGTTCCCCGAATGGTCGGATGCGAGCCGACGGTTCATGGTGCACTACCTCATCGAGAACGGCGTGGCGGAGGTAGCCGAGACGACGGCGTCGGGACGTCCCACAAGCTATCGCTTTGGGTCGATCCGGAACGGGGGGATCGCGGGGAGACGCAGCCGACTCGGGATCCCTGACAACGAACTGTCCGCGCTCAAGGCGGACGATCTGGACGACCTCGTCGTGCAATCCGCCAGGTGGGGTGGCCATAGCTTGAGCCCGGGAGGACCTCTCGGCGCTCGCGGGACGCCCGGGCCTTAGACTGCTGGTCGGTGTGACAGAGGCAGTGGGACGGCTCGCAGGTTTGGGCGAGGCTTGCTTCACGCCGAATTGTCGCCCGCCCTTCTCCTGCCGAACGAATGCGACGGACTCGCGGCAAGGAACCGCGCCGTGCCGAGATGGCACCCCTGCAGCCCCAAGTCTCGGCGGCTGAGACCGGGCCGAATTCATCGGACGTGGTGGCTTGGGTGACTCGAAGAGGGACAAATCCCAAAAGGGAACATTCAGAACGATATGCTTATTGGCAGGGAGTAAGCCTCCGAGAATGAGAGCGTCGGACCTCGCATGGCAGACCCCCTCGTCACGTTCGGCTTCATCGGTTTCTTCGCGGCCCTCAGCGGTCTCCTCGGACTGACGTTCGTCGCCTTCACCCGCATGGACCGGGACGTCCGGAGGGCCCGGATGTTCATCATGGAAAAGAGAATCCAGCGCTTCCTCGGCGCGTTCACGATCGGGTTCATCGCGCTGACCGTTTTCATCATCCTGCCTTCGGTCGGCGTGACCCTTCCTACCGTGGCGGGATCGGTGGTGCTCGTCGTGTGGTTGGGAGCCATGGGGTACGGCACCTACGAATTGTTCCTCATCGTGCGACCTCCTCGAGTCACGTTGTTCCGCATCCGCCGCGGTTCGAAGTCTCGATCCGCCCAGAGGGCCGAGACGGCCCGGATTAACCCGTCGGGACGTGAGACCGATGCAGCGAAGTGAGTCGCGACGGAAGGCAGAGCTCTCGACGTTCTCGGACGAAGGAATCGAAGGACAGCTCGAGAAAATCCTGCTCAGCTTCCGTCAGAAGATCCACGGCATCCTCGGATCCGTCATTGCGGATTCGAACGGCCTCACCGTAGCAAGCGACGTGAAGGGCGGGGTCAGCTCATCCGTCTTGTCCGCCATGAGCACCCTGATCGCCCAGTCGGGCGCGCGCGTGTTCGAGAACATCCAGATGCACGGGCCCACCTTCATCATCATGGACGGGGACCAAGCGAACGTCGCCGTCGTGCAATTCGCGGAGGGCGACGTGAGCCTCCTGACCCTCGTGGACCGGTCGGCGAACCTCGGGGTCCTGAAGATCGAGATGAAACGGACCGCCTCGAAGGTCGCCGAGGCGCTCGGCATCGCCTTCGGCACGACCGCGGGCATCTCCGAGCTCTTCATCATGGCGAAGAGCGGGATCCTGATCCGGCACTATTCGGATTCACTGCGCACCGACATCGACCGGGACGTCCTGAGCGGGATGCTCGTCGCGGTTCAGGAGTTCGTGCAGCAGACGCTGGCGTCGAAGACGGGCACGCTCGATGAGCTCCGGTATGGGACGTACACGATCCATTTCGTGCGAGGGACGCACACGGTCGCGGCGGCCGTCGCGAAAGACCTGGACGCGGAGCACGTGAGGTATCTCGTCAGCGACGCGTTGCAGGATTTCGAAGACCGGTACGGGGCCATCCTCCCGAGCTGGGGGGGAGACATCGGCGAATTCCGCGGCATGGACGAATGTTTTGAGAAGGTCCTCAAGAGCTAAGCAAGACCGAGCCGGAAACCGCAGAGTGACCTACAGTTCCTACATCTGCGCGCTTTGGATTCGGCCCCTCGCGACCGAAAATCGACCGACCGAACGACCCTTCTTCGATCGGACGACCGCACGGACCTCGGGGCCATCCGCCTCAACTTGCTCGACCGAAATCTCTTGCGGCTCCCGATACGGCAGGAGGGAGGCGGCAATCGCGCGGATCCCGGAGGACTCGCGTTTGGACCCCTCGCGGAGCCGTGCGT
>Ga0209237_1001352_pt1 | contig 14544 bp, 11 predicted proteins | sample GraSoi013_1_40cm_2_FD_185820 | JGI IMG/M metagenome (GOLD analysis project Ga0209237, IMG submission 185820) | Grasslands soil microbial communities from the Angelo Coastal Reserve, California, USA - Sample 10_02_2013_1_40cm (SPAdes) (version 2) | ecosystem: Environmental > Terrestrial > Soil >... | reverse complement strand
TGATGCTTCCAAGGACGATGATTTCTGCACCGAAGAGGACCTAGCAAAGAGGAGCGGACTCGAAGTAGCCCAGGTTGGCTCTGCTCTGGGTAGGCTGCAAATAAAGGGGCTCGTCCGTATAAGTTCCGTATTGCCTCGAACGGAGGTTTCCCTTACAGAAACAGGACAACGCTACTTCCAACACTATACCCCCATCGTGCGAATCATTTCGGCTCTGAAGATAGCTTCCGACACCGGCGCGCAGTTGATGATTAAGGATATCCAGACGCGGGAAAAGCTTGACTCCAGCGAAATCAGCGAGGCCATCGGCGAACTGAAACAGGAAGGCATAGTAAGAATTGCCGCCGGTGGAATTGTCGAGCTAACAGGAACTTCTTCTACCACGGCCGAGTCTTTGCAAAAACTTATTCGGTTACTACACGAAGGTACAAAACCGCTGCTCGACTTTACCCCTTCTGAACAGATGCTTATTAAAAGGTTCTCTCAAAAAAGAGGGAAGCCAAACGAGCCCTTCCGTGTGGATGAACGTGAAAGCCGCAGGTTCGGCTTAACGGAAACCGGCAAGGTCGTTGTTCAACAGATTCTGAAAGAAGGAACAAGAGATGAGATAACTCTTCTTACGCCAGAGATGCTGAGAGATGGCAGTTGGCGAAACAAACGCTTTCGAAAATACACAATCAGCCTGCAGCCGGCCCGCATCGCGGCCGGCAAGAAGCATCCCTACCGGGAGTTCCTCGACCTGGTCAAAGCCAAGCTCGTCAGCATGGGGTTCGAGGAGATGCGCGGCGGGCTGATCGAAAACGAGTTCTGGAACATGGACGCCCTATTCATGCCGCAGTTCCACCTGGCCCGCGAGACCCACGACGTGTACTTCGTCAAGGATCCGCGCCACTCAACCCCGATTCCCGAGCCGTTTCTGTCGCAGGTCGCGGGCGTGCATGAACACGGCGGCCGCACGGGGTCGAGCGGCTGGGACTACACCTTCGACCGCATGCGGACGCGCCGCCTGGTGCTCCGTAGCCAGGGCACGGCCGTCTCCGCGCGCACGCTGGCCGCGACGCCGCACGTGCCGGGCAAGTACTTTTCGATCGCGCGGTGCTTCCGCTACGACCAGGTGGACGCCACGCACGCGCCCGACTTCTTCCAGATCGAGGGCATCGTCCTGGGACCGGACATCAATTTCCGGACCCTGCTCGGGCTGCTCACCCTCTTCGCGCGCGAAGTGGCCCAGGCACAGGAGATCCGCTTCGCCCCAGCCTACTTCCCCTTCACAGAGCCGTCGGTCGAAGTGCACGTGCGCCACCCCCGCCTGGGCTGGATCGAACTAGGCGGCGCCGGGCTCTTCCGCCCGGAGGTCCGGCTCCCGCTGTGCGTGGAGGTCCCCGTGATCGCCTGGGGGCTGGGCCTCGACCGCATGGCGATGGTCGCGCTGGACATCCACGACATCCGCGATCTCTTCTCTGCCGATCTGGAGATGATCCGCTCCAAACGGGTGCAATACTGAACCGACGCTATGCCGACCATCTCCGTCAATCGCAAGGACTTCGACAAGCTCCTCGGGCGGCACGCAACGGACAAGGAACTCGAAGCCTGGCTCCCGCTGGTCAAAGGCGAGATCAAGGAGGTCGATGCCGCCTCCGGCGAGATCCGGTTCGAGCTACAGGACTCCAACCGCCCGGATCTCTGGTGCGTCGAAGGCATCGCGCGCCAGATCCGGATCAAGCTGAACAGCCGTCCGGACTCCTACCCATACTTGCGTACTGCCAAGAGGCGGCTCGATCAGATTCTTGTCGAGCAGGGCCTGGAGCGTGTGCGTCCGTTCATCGGCGGGTGCAAAGTTCGCGGCTACAAGGTCGCCGAGGAAGGCTTGGCCCAGCTCATCCAGACACAGGAGAAACTCGCCGACATTTTCGGCCGGAAACGCCGCATGGTCTCCATCGGGCTCTATCGGCTGCCCTCAATCAAGTTTCCCATCACCTACGCCCTGGCGGACCCCGACCGGACCAGATTCCGCCCGCTCGGCTATGGCGAGCCGATGAGCCTTCGGGAGATCTTGGAGATCCACCCCAAGGGGCAAGAGTATGGGGGACTCCTGTCGGGACTCGACCAGGTGCCGCTGCTCCGCGACGCCAAGGGGGACGTGCTTTCGTTCCCGCCCATCATCAACAGCCGTGACGTCGGCGAAGTGCAGGTGGGCGACGCGGACCTGTTCATCGAAGTCACGGGAACAGACCTTCGCATGGTCATGCTCGCCGTGAACATCTTGGCCGCCAACCTGCACGACCGCGGGGCGTTGATCGAGCCGGTGGAGGTCGTCTATCTCTCTAAAACGTCGTACGGGCGCACGGTGCGGATGCCGCAGGCCTTCAGCAAGCCCTGTGCGATCAAACTCAGCGACATCAACACGGCCCTTGGCGATGCGCTCTCCCCCAAGGACGTCCGGGCCAGCCTCGCCTCCTACGGCTACGCGGTGACCGGCAGCGGCTCCCGCCGTATCGCAACGATCTCATGCACCCAGTGGACGTCGTCGAGGATGTGGCCATCAGCCGCGGGTACAACGCGTTTGGGCCAATCATGCCCGCGACCTTCACCGTGGGGGGGCTGTCCCGGATCGAGCAGCTCTCGGATAAGGTGCGCGAGCTGATGCTCGGCTTCGGCTTCCAGGAGATCGTCTCGAACATCCTGGGCGCCCGTGTCGACCTGATCCACCGGATGCGTCTGCCCGACGGGCATCCAGAAGCCCGCTGCGTCGAAATCGAGAACGTCATGTCCCAGAGTTATGAGTGCCTGCGCCAGTGGGTCCTGCCGTCGCTGCTGCGCGTCGAGACCGCCTCTTCCCGGAGCTTCTACCCGCATTTCCTGTTTGAGTTGGGCGAGGTCGTCGTTCTGGATCCGCAGGCTGAGACCGGCACGCGGACCGAAGTTCGTCTGGGAGCTCTGCTGGCCCACGCCAACGCGAACTTCTCCGAGACCCACTCGTTCCTGGACTTGTTGTGCTTCTACCTGGGCTGGGCCTACACGCTGACGCCGACCGACCACCCGTCCTTCCTGGAAGGACGGGTCGGGCGGGTCGAGCGAGACGGCAACGCGGCGGGCCTGATCGGCGAGCTCCACCCGGAAGTGCTGGAGCGCTGGCAAATCACCATGCCGTGCAGCACCTTCGAACTGGTGATCGACCTCCCCGGCAAGCCTCAGTCGTAACGAAGGACCCTACCGAGGAGTCACGGGCGGTAAGGCCTGCTTGAAGTACTGCTCCTGGATTTTGCGGGTGGAATTGGCCACCACGATCTTCCCGGGCTCGCTGGTCGGAGTCGGCACTTGGCCTCCGAGCCGTACGATCGAATCCCGGATATCCGCCAGGTTCAAGAGGACTCTCCCTTCAACCTGCATCCCCGGACGATTATAGACCGCTTCGAACGCCGCCCAGGCCTTTCTGTACGCGATAACCGCCGGTTGTGTGTAGGCCGTTTGGTCCAGCGCGCTCGCCAAGTCCAGATAGATCGGTCCGACCAGACCGGGGGCTGTATCCATGGCGCTCAGATAGTGAAAGATACTCTCAGTGATCTTGCCCCTTTCGATGGCTTTTTTGCCAGCCTTGCGCAAGTTTTCGACGCACTTGGTCTCGGCCGGTGTGAGCGAACGATCAGGATCCGCACCAGGTATCGGGCCTTCTTCAATGAGCAGGAAAGGTGCCCGCATGGGATCTTCGCGATACGGGCGCATGCGGCAACCCATCAGAGATGGTGCCTTCCCCGTACTCCGCGCGCTGGGAGAAGCTATCGTCTGCTCCGATGGAACCGCCGGCGGGGTTGCAGCAGACTCCAGCGCGAAAGCCGCACCAGCGTAGGAAAGAACGGCGACCATGATCCAGACCGTGAGTCCGATTCTCATTGTCTCACTCCAACTCTAGGCCTTTGCCAACTGCGCCTTGGCCGTGTCCACGAGCTTCGTGAAACCGCCCGGGTCTTGAATGGCCATGTCCGAGAGGACTTTGCGATCCAGCACGACGCCCGCTTTCTTGAGCGCATAGATGAACCGTGAATAGAGCATTCCGTGGGACCGGCAGGCGGCGGTGATGCGCGCGATCCAGAGTCGCCGGAAGTCGCGCTTGCGGTTGCGGCGGTCGCGATAGGCGTACTGCCGCGCCCGGTCCACCGCTTCGGTCGCCGTGCGGAACAGCCGGCTCTTGGCTCCGTAGTAGCCTTTGGCTAGCTTGAGTCGTTTCTTATGACGTGCGCGGGTCTTGGTCCCGCCTTTAGCCCGTGGCATGGTGCGGTGCTCTCCTTCCTTCAGCGGTGCTCATCAGTTCAACGGTTAGGCAGGAGCGCGGCGATCCGATAGACATCCCCAGGAGCCACGCGCGTCGGTCTGCTAAGCCTGCGCTTGCGGTTCCGCCTTTTGCTGGTCAGAATGTGCCGTTTGTAGGCGGGATAGTGCATGAGCTTCCCCGTCCCTGTCTTCCGGAACCGCTTCTTCACCCCTTTGTGCGTCTTCAGTTTCTGCCCGGCCATGTCCGTTTTCCTTCCTGCGTTCGCTGCCCGTCCCGCTATTTTTTCTGGGGCGCAAGGACCATCGAGAGAAACCGCCCTTCCTGCCGCGGGTGCTGCTCGATCTGCGCGCCGCTCCCCACCAGAGCCAGCACCTTATCCAGCATAGCCCTGCCCATCTGCTGGTACGCCATCTCGCGGCCCCGGAACATCACGGTGACCTTGGTCTTGTTTCCGTCGGCCAGGAACTCCTTCATCTGGCGCACCTTCGTCTCCAGATCGTGTTGATCGGTCCGCGGTCTCAGCTTGACTTCCTTGAGATGCGTACCCTTCTGATGCTGCTTGGCGGTATGGGCTTTCTTGCTCAGCTCATACTTGTACTTGCCGAAGTCCATGATCTTGCAGACCGGCGGCTGCGACATGGGCGCCACTTCGACAAGATCGTATCCCATCTCCTCCGCTTTCTTGAGCGCATCAATCGTCGTCATGATGCCAAGCTGCTCGCTCTCCGGACCGATGACGCGTATCGGCGATACTCTGATCTCTCTATTGATCCTCAGTTTTGGAACGGCGATAGGGCACCTCTCTCCTTCAGGTTCATGCTTTAGGCACGGCGCTGGTCAGCGCTCGGCCCTCCACCTCCTTTTGTAAATGGGCCAGGAAGGCCGCTACCGTCAGCGCGCCTGCGTTGCCCCCGCCGCGAGTCCGCACGGAGACCGTGCCGTCTTGCCTTTCGCGGTCCCCGGCGACGAGCATGTAGGGAATCTTGGCCCGCTCGGCCTCCCGGATCTTCAAGCCGATCTTCTCGTTGCGCAGGTCCGCTTCGACGCGAACCCCGGCCTCGGTCAGGCGACGCGCCACGTCTTGCGCATAGCCTGCGTGCTTATCCGTGATCGCGATCACGACGACCTGCACCGGCGCCAGCCACGTGGGGAAGGCGCCCGCGTACTGCTCGATCAGGATGCCGAAGAACCGCTCGATCGACCCCATCAGCGCCCGGTGGATCATGATCGGCCGGTGGGGCTGGCCGTCCTCCCCCACGAACTCCAGCCCGAAGCGCTCGGGGTTGTTGAAGTCCACCTGGACTGTCGAGCACTGCCAGGACCGTCCCAGCACGTCCTTGATCTTGATGTCGATCTTGGGGCCGTAGAACACGCCCTGGCCGGGATCAATGCCGTACGCCACCCCTCGGCTCTTGAGCGCCGCCTCCAGCGCGGCGGTCGCCTGGGCCCACGCCGCCTCCGATCCCACGGCCTTCTCCGGCCGGGTGGAAACACACACCTGGTAATCGGCAAACCCGAAGGTCTTGAGCACGAAGAACGTGAAATCCAGCACCCGCGAGACTTCCTCTTCGATCTGGTCCGGACGGCAGAACAGGTGGGCGTCGTCCTGCGTGAAGCCCCGCACGCGCAGCAAGCCGTGCAGGACCCCCGACCGCTCATAGCGATAGACCGTTCCCAGCTCGGCGTACCGCAGCGGCAGGTCGCGGTAGCTCCGGAGGTGCGACTTGTACATCATGATGTGGAACGGGCAATTCATCGGCTTGAGCTGGTAGTCGCTCGCCTCGACCTGCATCGGCGCGAACATGTTCTCGCGATAGTACTCGGTGTGGCCGCTCGTCTTCCAGAGGTCCAGGCGGGCGACGTGCGGCGAGTAGACCAGCGCGTAACCGTGCTTCTGGTGCTGCTCGCGCCAGAAGTTCTCGATCTGCAACCGGACGGTGGCCCCCTTGGGCAGCCACAGGACCAACCCGGGACCGACCTCGTCGCTCACCGCGATCAGGTCCAGCTCCCTGCCGAGCTTGCGGTGGTCCCGTTTCTTGATCTCCTCCAGCTTGTGCAGGTAGGCATCCAGCAACTCCTTGGTCGGGAACGAGGTGCCGTAGATCCGTTGGAGCATTGGATTGCGCTCGTCCCCGCGCCAATAGGCCCCCGCCGCGGTCAGCAGCTTGATCGCGTGGATGTGGCCCGTGGACGGCACGTGAGGCCCACGGCACAGGTCGATAAGCCCGCCCTGGTCGTACACGGACACGGTGTCGTCGATGAACCCCTGGATCATCTCGCACTTGTAGTCCTCGCCACGCTGCCGGAAGAACTCGATCGCCTCTTCCCGCTTCATCTCCCGTCGCTGGAATGGCCGGTTCGCCCGGATGATCTCCTGGATGCGCGCCTCGATCTTTTCCAGGTCCTCAGGTGTGAACGGCCGCTCGTACGCAAAATCGTAATAGAAGCCTTCTTCGATCGGCGGCCCGATGGTGAGCTTCGCGGTGGGAAAGAGGTCCTTGACCGCCTGCGCCATGATGTGGGCGCTGCTGTGGCGGTAGACCTCCTTGCCCTCCGGCATCTCGAAGGTCACGGGACGGATGTCGGCATCGGCCTCCAGCGGACGCGACAGATCCACCGGCTCGCCGTCCACCAGCGCCGCGATCACGCCCTCGGGCAGCTTTCCGCTCGGAAACGCAAGCGCTTCCCCTGCCGTAATGCCTCTCGGAGCGCTTTTTCTGGTTCCGTCAGGATAGGTGAGACTGATCGAGGCGGTGGGTTTTTCTGGTGTGCCGGCCAATGGTTCTCCAAATGAAAAAAGATCCTTGCGCTGCCTTGGCTCCTCCCGTTGACTGGGATTTATGGTAGGCGCGGACGGTCTTGAACCGTCGACCTCTACCGTGTCAAGGTAGCGCTCTCCCCCTGAGCTACGCGCCTAACACGACGCGGCATGCTAATACGAGGGCCGCGGTCATGTCAAGGCTCAACCCTGCGCTGATAGAGGACAAAATCAAGTTCGCTCACCTGGAAATTTGATCCGCGCGCTCGGTGCTGTTAGAAGCGGGCCTTGCTTGATGCGACTTCCGACAGAGCTAAGCCGTACGCCTAGTGATCGCTCCCGATCTCCTGCGTGGCGAGGCTCTCGCTCTCCACGATCCGTGACGGCTCGTTGTGGTCTAGCGTCCTCAACGAATACACCACCACCGGCTTGTCCTTACCCTTGACCTTGACCGTGCCGAGGCCTTGGATCAGAACGTGCCCGAGCGGGGCTCGATTGTCGGGGTTGCCCTGGGCCGTGAGGAGTGGTTTGATGGACTCCAGCGTGTATTCCGTGATCATGATCGGGGCCTTGAATTTCCGCGTCAAGCCCTCGACCCGCGCGGCAAGATTGACGTGATCGCCGATCATCGTGTAATCCATCTTTTTCCCTTCCGCGCCCATGTTCCCGACAAGAGCTTCTCCAGTATTGATCCCGATTCCGTTATCCAGCGGGACTTTTCCTTCCGCGCGCCACTTTGCCTGGAGTTCCTCCAGCCGCTTCCGCATATGCAGGGCGCACTTGACCGCCAGTTCCGCGTGATCAGGCTGGTCGAGCGGGGCTCCCCAGAAGACCACCACGGCATCGCCCACGAACTTGTCCAGCGTGCCATTCCACTGGAAGACAACCTCGGTCATGACGCCCAGATACTCGTTCAACTGGGTGACAACTTCCTCGGCCGTGTGCTGCTCGCTGAATGTCGTGAATCCCACAACGTCGGAGAACAGCATGGTCAGCTCCCTGCGGTGGCCGCCCAGACGCGCCTTTTCGGGATCCTTGATGAGCTCGCTGACGATCCGTGGGCTCACGTAGCTGGAGAACATGGTACGGATCTCCTTCGCCTGCTTTTCCTCGGTCATGAACTTCAATACGGTAATCGAGGTGAAGACCAGTCCCCCCGTCAGCAAGGGATACACGGCACCGATCCAGAGACCGTGCGCGACGAACAGGTACTGTGCGAGCACGATATAGCCGACGATCGCGGACACCGCAAGGGCGGTACCCTGCAGGGCGCGCATACGTGTCAAGGCTGTGCCGAACCCCAAGCCGAACAGGAGGATCAGTCCGAAATCCACCGGAGCGGCCCACACGCTCCTATGCAAGAACCGGCGATGGAGAATGTTTTCGACGACTGTGGCGTTTTTCTCTACTCCGGGGAAATTGGCCGAGAAGGGGATGGCCTTCTGATCGTATGTGCCGAGAGCCGAGGCACCGATCAGCACGGCCTTCCCTGTAAAGGCTCCTGGAGAGAACCGCCTGTGAATCACGTCGCTCGCCGAAACGTGCGGGAGGCTCTTCTCTGGGCCGATGTGATCAATCAGCATTCGAGCTTTCCCGTCGATTGGGATAACGATGTCGCCAAGGCGTACCCCTACTCCCAGAATCAGCGACATCCGGTCGCGGGGCACACCGAGATAGAGCCGCGCGACTTCCAGCCCAAACGACGGGTAGTACTCTTGCTCGTTGCCATACCGGATAACCAGATACTCGTGCCGGGTGATGCCGTCGAGATCGGGGATGCTGAATACATGCCCGAGGCTCACCGCTGCATCGGCGAAATGCTTGAGGGGCGGGATCGAGTCCTTGGCCTGATACGGCTCTAGAGCTTCCCCGCCGCGGGACTCACGAACCAGCATGAACTGGGCTTTCTGGATAAATTCCGGCGCCCCGGGAAACCTGGGATTTGTGGTGACAATGTCCTCCTCCGGCACAATTAAAGGAAGCGCCAGCATGACGTTGCCTGCCCTGCGCAGGCTCCGCGCAAACTGAGCGTCGGTGTCGGCAGCTTCCATCTTGCTTCGCAGGATCGCCTGGAGTTCTGCAGGAGCTTTCTTCTCCAGGCCAGCCACCTGGCCGATCTCCCTCAGCCCTTTCAGATTCTCTGTTACCTCGGCTTCGCTGAACATGAAATCAAAGGCAATCACCTTGGCGCCATCTTCGCTCAGGGCTTCGATAAGGCGGGCGTGTTTGTCGCGTGACCAGGGCCAGCGACCAAGCTCTCGGATGCTCGGCTCGTCCACCAGCACGAGCTTGACCTCATTGCCTGCAGGACGAGAGCCGCGCAGTACGAATCGAGCATCGAGGGAGGTGTTTTCCAGTCGGACCAGCAGGTAGGGGTTCAGCATGAACAAGGTCAGCATGACGATCGTGACAAGCACGGCCAAGTCAAGCCCCAACCGTTCGATTCGCTTTGTCTTCCCGAGCCAGACCGTGAGCATGTTGGTCGCCTACCCTCTTGTTGTGCCCGTGGAGGCAGGGTAGTGACTGTGCGAGCTCAAGTCAATGTTCGGCCTGAAAGAACCACTGCGCGTTCAACAAGGAACGGCTTGTGTTGACTGGCGCGACTCATTAAGATGTGCCCCATGCATTGGCCCAGCCGGAGACCTAGGAGGCGCGCAGCCGTCCTAGCCGTGATGAGGCATGCTGCATGGTGGGCAGTAGGAGCGGTGGTGCTGGCGACCGGCTCTCAGGCGGCTGCTGAATCCCTCTCGACGCCTAACACGCCAGACTCCATCAAGGCCTTGATTAAGATTTGTGAACCGTCTGGCAGCGGACTCCCGCCCGGCGAGGAACTTCAGAACTGTTACACCCGGCTTTTGCATGAAATCCTACGGACGCAGGGACCGACCATCGCCATGCTCACGCTTTACCAACTGGCAGACGCCTCAACGGGGTTTGGCAACTTCTGCCATGTGGCCGCCCACCACCTCAGTGAAGCCATGTATGCACGGGTCGGAAACGTTTCCGAGGCGATGGCCCTCTGCCAGGAAGGCTGTGCCTACGCCTGTCAGCACGCCGTCCTGACAGCGTACCTCCGTCAGCTTCCTCAGGAGGCATCACCGGCCTTGGCGCGTCTCTGCCCGAAAGACCAGCTTGGTGATGGGCGCACGTACTGGCAGTGCGCGCACGGAGTGGGGCACGGCCTCGCCCACCATTTCTCTGATGTCCAGCAAGCCTTAACGGCCTGCAAGGAGTTTTCTCTCCCGCTGGGGCGAAAATTTTGCGCCCTGGGCGTCTTCATGGAACGGTCCTTCGAGATCGTCAAAACCCAGACCCCGCCGTCAGACCCGCGTCACCACCTCAACCTGTGCGCGGCCGTCGAGCCGCACCTCCGCAGCGACTGCTACTACTATTTCATCGCCCTTGTCTCATGGGCCAGCGGAGGATCAGTCCCGGCCATGTTCGCGGCCTGCGAGACGCTCTCCAGTGAGACAAAGCCGGGCTGTTACCGCGGGATTGGACGCGCCCTGGTTGCGCAGTATGTCGAGCGGGAAGACGAGCCCATGCGCCTGTGCCGGTCAGGACAGGAAGCCTATGCGGCGGATTGTCTGCTTGGGTTTGCGAGCAACCTGGCCACTGCGCGAGGACTGGACCGCGGATTTGCCTTCTGCGCGAAGCTTTCCGAGGAGGCGCGAATGCGGTGTTCGAAAGATCTGGGCGTGGCGATTCAGCTACGATCGGCCACCAAGGACCGCATCGCAGCCGAATGCCAAAAAGCAAGAGAGTCGCTCTACATTCGAGCGTGTGTTGATGTGAAGCTCAACGCCGGAGAGCCCAGCCTACGCACGCCGTGAGGCTCTTCCCTTTGTTATCAGCCTTCATAATCATTGAGCGCAACTCGAACATTCGGCCTGTGGGGCCGGGAGAGGCGGGACAACTGGGACTGTCAGCGGCGCGGTCAGCGGAGCCGTCAGTGGCGCCGTCAGCGGGGCATTCAGTGGCGCCGTCAGCGGGGAGGTCAGCGGAGCGGTCAGGATAGTATATATATCATTTAGTGGCGTTGCACTTAGTGGAACCGGCGAAGGAGGTACAAGGGGCCCGCCCGCCCCGGCTAACGCCTCAACACCTTGCCCTGAAGTCGCCGCCACCTGGCCTGGTGACTCCGGTTGTGGCACATCCGGCACCTCCGTCCCCGCAATCGCGCCCGTCACCCCTGAAGGCGCGGTCGGCGTGATGATCATTGGCGCGAACGGCGGCATATCAGTCGGCGCGAAAGCAAAGCTGTTCGGTGGCACCACTACTGTCTGCCCCCCGGAGGTAAACGCGACATTCCCGGAACTCCCGATGTTCGCGACCCCGGTCCCGCCCGCCTGTAGTTTTATCACCGCGAGGCCCTGGTCGGACACCGGTCGGACTGTGCTGATCTCGTTCATGCCCATCTTCTGGCTGTCCTTCTCTTCAATCCACACCACAAAATACGTGCCTCTCGCCGTGGCCACGGCGGTGGGTGTGTGTATCTCGAACCTGGATCCACGGCCCGCAAAGAGCTTGCCCACCAGCGCCCGCGCCTTGCCCTGGAACAGGCGCAGTATCGTGCTCCGCTGGTTATTGGCCGGATCGTAGATGTACTCGCTGACCTCCACCCGGCTGTTTTCCCCCACCGTCAGGATGCTGTCATCCTGGAACAGCGCCTTGGCGCGCGAGCTGGCCTGCGTCTCGATCACGTCCTTGAAGTACACATCCTCGCGGAGCTTCACTGGCACCGCCAACGGCTGCCCCACATGCGCGACCGTGACCTTGCCGATGACCGCCATGTAAAACCCGATGGCCTGCTGCTTGAGCCCTTGCGCGCCGACCGGCCAGCCGATTGCCAGGGTCGCCCCTATCCCCAGCAGCAGAACCGCGTATCGCAACCTGTATCGCATGGCACTCTCCTTCTGAAAGACTCAGCACCCTGATCAACAGGGTAAGCAATCGCTGAGTCATAGTTTATTTTTAGTGAGCAATAAGAGTGCCTTGTTTAGGGAGCCAAGGATGTTTTCCTGACAAGTTCAGGAGGCTGTGCAGAATCTCGCAGAATCGCTCGCAAAACACGGTCCACCCCAGCCAAGCTCTCCTGAGATGACCCGGGGAAGTCTTCTCGGTCGCTTCGAGCTGAGCTTCTATAGATGGATAGTCTCCTTATCGAATGAGATAGGGTCTCGCCAGCATCATCCATCATCATTCATCATTGGGCACAACTCGGGCACTCGGCTTGACACACCCTAACGACAACACATAGCAGATTGACCCCCGGCGTGTTTATGATGGCGGAAATCCCAGCTCCTGAAATCGGGCTTGGCGGTATTGCACTTGGTAGAATCGGCGGCGGTGGCAGCACAATAGTCCCGCCCGCCACGGCTAACGCCACAACACCCTGCCCTGAAGCCGCCGCCACCTGGCTCGGTGATTCCGGTTGTGGCACATCCGGCACGTCCGTACTCGCAATCGCGCCTGTGACCCCAGGAGGCGCGGTCGGCGTGATGATCACTGGCGCGAACGGCGGCATCCCTGGCGGCGCGAAGGCATAGCTGCCCGGCGGCACCTCCACCGTCTGCCCCCCCGAGGTGAACGCGACATTCCCGGAACTCCCGATGTTCGCGACCCCGGTCCCTCCCGCCTGCAGTTCTGCCACCTCGAGGCCCTGGACGGACACCGGTCGGACCGTGCCGATCTCGTTCAAGCCCATCTTCTGGCTGGCCTTCTCTTCAATCCACACCACAAAATACGTGCCTCGCGCCGCGGCCACGGCAGTGGGTGTATGCACCTCGAACTTGGACCCCAGTCCCGCAAAGAGCTTGCCCACCAGCGCTCGCGCCTTGCCCTGGATCATCCGCAGCACCGAGCTCCGCTGGTTGTTGGCCGGATCGTAGATATACTCACTGACCTCCACCCGGCTGTTCTCGCCCACCGTCAGGATGCTGTCATCCTCGAACAGCGCCTTCGCACGGGAGTCCGCCTGCGTCTCGATCACGTCCTTGAAATACACACTCTCCCGCAGTTTCACCGGCATCGCTGCCGGCTGGCCCACATGGACCACAGTGGGCTTGCCGATGACCGTCAGATAAAACCCGATGGCCTGCTGCTTGAGCCCCTCCGCGCCGACCGGCCAGCCGATTGCCAGGGTCGTCCCGATTCCCAGCAGCAGAACCGTGTACCGTAACGCGTGTCGCATGGAGCCTCCTTAGAATTGTCCCGTCAGGACCAAGCCATAGATGTTGCGCTTGTATTTAAAGGCAGCGATGTTGGAGTTGTCGTCGGTATGCACATACTGAAGCCCCAGCGAGAAATGGTCCGTCAGCCGCCGCATGGCCGTCGCGTAATAGTTATAGACCTTGTCCTCCCGGAAGACATCCCCTCCCGGGGAGAACGAGTTCGCATTGTCATACAGTTGGACGTAATAGTCGAACCCTGCATCCAGGATGATTTTATAGAACGGGGGCAAGCTGACTCCCACCGATGCTTTATGCCCGTGGTAGGCCCAGTCCGCAGCCGACGCCTGTAACGCCAGGGAGACGTCCTTCCCCGCCGTGATGTACTCGTCATACGTATAGCCGACCCGGACATGCCCGGTCGTCTTGGCAAAGAACCAATACTGCATGGCGCCGGCCAGCCAGTCATGACCGTCACGGAACGAATTGAACAGGAACCGGCCGTCCTTGAAATCCAGGTTTTGATACTTGAGGAGAACTTGCGTGAGCAGGGTTGGCGACTCCCGGACGGTGATCAGCGGCGCAATGGAGTGGGCGAGGAGAAACGGTGACCGGCCCACCAGCACATAATCATAGATGTATTGGAGGCGCGTCTGCACCGGGCCGGCCGTGTGCTGCACGAAGAAGGTCGGCGTATGCGACTCGACATCGAATCCGCTGAGGGTCCGATGGAAGCTCTGATACAAGGCATAACTGGCCCCGGCAACGAAAGGCCCCTGCTCGAAGGCTCGGGCTTCCCCTCTCAGATAAAGGGCCGTCCGATAATCGCGGCTCCGTGAGATGCCGGTAGCTCCAGCAGGAGGAGAGAACCCGCTCGGCAGCAAGACAACGTTGTCATCCCATTGGGAGCTGACGCTGAAGGTCAGATCCCATCTCTTCCTCTGCTGGATGGGCATGCCGGTCTTGATCTGTTCCAAGTAAGCTGCGGCCGACTTCCCGAACTCCGATTCCGGTTCCAGTTTCCGCGCCTCCTCGAACTCGGCTCTGGCCTCATCCAGGATACCCTGCTGGTAATAGGCCAGGCCGCTGTAGTAATGGGCCGAGGAGGACAGGTCAGGACCCAACGTCATGGCGCGCAAGAACCGTGGCGGCATCTGCTGGTACTCGGCCAGCTTGAAATGCGAGAGGCCTTGGTAGTAGTAGACCAGGGCCTCGTTGGGGGAGGCCTTTTCAGCCAGCGCGAGGCTGTCGAGCGCCTCGCGATACCGTTCTTGGTTGTAGAGCACGATCCCCAAGCCCAAATAGGCACGACCGGAGCCCGGTTGCATCTGCAGCAGATTGCGGAA
>Ga0209237_1001351_pt1 | contig 14547 bp, 8 predicted proteins | sample GraSoi013_1_40cm_2_FD_185820 | JGI IMG/M metagenome (GOLD analysis project Ga0209237, IMG submission 185820) | Grasslands soil microbial communities from the Angelo Coastal Reserve, California, USA - Sample 10_02_2013_1_40cm (SPAdes) (version 2) | ecosystem: Environmental > Terrestrial > Soil >... | reverse complement strand
CCAGCGGCCAGCCGCAGCCCGGCGCCGTGGCGGTCGGAGGTGGCAGGATCGTCGCGGTCGGTGACACGGCGGTGGTGCGCCGCTACGTGGGCGCCGAGACCCAGGTCCTGTCCGCGCGCGGCGGGCTCATCATGCCCGGGTTCTCGGACGGGCACACCCACTTCATCAACGGTGGCTTCCAGCTCGCCTCCGCGGACCTGCGCGATGCGGCCACGCCGCAGGAGTTCATCCGGCGGCTCAAGGCATACGCCCAGAAGCTCAAGCCGGGCGAATGGATCACGGGCGGCGACTGGGACCACACCCTCTGGAAGGGAGCCCCGCTGCCGCGGCGCGAGTGGATCGATTCGGTGACCCCGAGCAATCCCGTGTTCGTGAATCGGCTCGATGGTCACGAGGCGCTCGCCAACAGCGCCGCGATCAGGGCGGCCGGTGTTACCAAGGACACACCCACGCCCCCAGGCGGTGAGATCCTGCGTGATCCGCGGACCGGCGAGCCGATCGGCATCTTCAAGGACCAGGCTTTGGGCCTGATCGACAGAGCGGTCCCAGAACCGAGCGCCGAGCAGCGCGACTCCGCGCTGGCACGGGCGCTCGCTCATGCCGCCTCGCTGGGCGTGACTGCGACCTCCCATGTGTCCGCATCCTGGGCCGACCTCGCGAGCTATCGGCGGCTGGAGAAGGCCGGGCGGATGACCCTGCGCGTGGCCGTGTACCTCGATCTCTCGCAGTGGCGCGCGGTGGCCGACACGATCCGTCGCTCGGGCCCGGGCGACGACTGGGTCAAGATCGGCGGGCTCAAGGGGTACGTGGACGGCTCGGCGGGCTCGCGCACCGCGTATTTCTTCGAGCCCTACGCGGACTCGGCGGGCTACGCAGGGCTGATGCAGTATGCCGAGCCGGACCTTCGCAACTGGATCGGCAACGCCGACTCGGCCGGGCTGCAGGTCACCGTGCACGCGATCGGCGACCGCGCGAACGCCATCATCCTCGACATCTACGATAGCGTCGCCAAGGCCCACGGGGCGCGCGACCGGCGCTTCCGCGTCGAGCACGCGCAGCACCTGCGGCCGCAGGACATCCCCCGCTTCGGCCGCCTGGGCGTGATTGCGTCGATGCAGCCCTACCACGCGATCGACGACGGCCGCTGGGTCGAGGGGCGCATCGGACCGGTCCGCATCAAGACCACCTATGCGTTCCGCACGCTGCTCGACACCGGGGCGAAGCTCGGCTTCGGGTCGGACTGGACCGTCGCCCCGCTCGATCCCATCCTGGGCGTCTACGCCGCCGTGACCCGACGCACCCTCGACGGCAAGAACCCGAACGGCTGGGTGCCCGAGCAGAAGATCACGGTCGGGGAGGCGCTGCGCGCCTACACGGAGGGCAACGCCTACGCGACCTTCAACGAGGCGAAATGGGGGACGCTCGCCCCGGGCTATTACGCCGACCTGGTCGTGGTCGATCGTAATCTGTTCACCGTACCGCCCGACTCGCTTGACCGGGCGAAGGTGAGCTACACCGTGGTGGGCGGGAACGTCGTTTACAGCCGCCGCTAGCCTGTCTTCACCCCGAGTACTTGAACCCGGCCGCCTGCAGCGTGAGCGCCGACCCCTCGCGCTCCACGCCTGCCTCCACCACCTCCCCCAGCACGAGCGTATGGTCGCCGCTCGGCATCGTGGCGACCACGCGACATTCCAGCCAGCCGAGCGCTTCGGTGAGGATGGGCGCACCCGAGACCGGGGCGGGCTTGGTCTTGATCCCCTTGAGCTTTTGCGGGGTGTTGGCGGAGGAGCGCCCCAGCTTGCCGGCCAGGTCGCGCTGGCCCTCGTGCAGCACGTTGAGGCCGAAATGGTGGGCGTCGCGGATCAGGTCGATCGTCTTCGAGGTGTTCTCGACCGCGACCACGACCATCGGGGGCTCGAACGAGGCTTGCGTCACCCAGTTCGCGGTCATGCCGTGCTCCTCACCGCCGTGGGCGACAGTGACGGCGTAGAGGCCGTAGGGAAAGCTCCGCAGCACCGTTTTCTTCGCCGCCTCATCCATGCCCCGTCCTCGCGTGGTGGGTGGGTCCGTCGCGCGGTGAAATATTGACCGGCCCTCTCGCGGCCGCCATCTTGCCCCGAACCAGGCTATTTTTCTCCCATGTCGACGCGTACCAAGCCGCAACCGAAGGCCGCGAAGCCGCTCGCCAAGGCGGACCTGCTGGACATGTTCCGCCTCATGTACCTCTCCCGCCGTCTCGACGACCGGGAGATCCAGCTCAAGCGCCAGAACAAGATCTTCTTCCAGATCTCGGGCGCCGGCCACGAGGCGGTGCTCGTCGCCGCCGGCAGGGTGCTGCGCCCCGCGTACGACTGGTTCTACCCTTATTACCGCGACCGCGCCCTGTGTCTCGCCCTCGGCATGACGCCGACAGAGATGCTCCTTTCGGCCGTCGCCGCGGCGGACGACCCGAACTCGGGTGGCCGCCAGATGCCGTCCCACTGGGGCCACAACGCACTCCATATCGTGAGCCAATCGAGCCCCACGGGGACCCAGCTGCTGCAGGCGGTGGGCTGCGCCGAGGCCTGGCTGCGGTACGATCGCAACGACGGCATCGCGGAGAAGCCGATTCGCGGCGACGAGGTCGTCTACTGCTCCGGGGGCGACGGCACCACGAGCGAGGGTGAGTTCTGGGAGGCGATGAACACCGCGAGCAATCTGAAGCTCCCGGTCCTCTTTCTGATCGAGGACAACAAGTACGCGATCTCCGTGCCGGTCGAAGTGCAGACGGCCGGGGCCTCGGTCTCGAAGCTCGTGGCCAGCTTCCCGGACCTCTTCATCGAGGAGGTGGACGGCTGCGACCCGATCGCGTCCTTCGAGGCGCTGACCCGCGCGATCGCGCACTGTCGGCAGCGCCGGGGACCCGCGCTCGTGCACGCGCACGTCATCCGGCCGTACTCCCACTCGCTCTCGGACGATGAGGTGCTGTACAAGCCGCCCAAGGAGCGTGAGGAGGAGTCGAAGCGGGACCCCATCCCGACGTTCTCCAAGCGGCTCGTGGCGGAGGGAGTCGCGACCGCGACGGAGGTCGAGGCGATCAAGCAGCAGGTGGACGAGGAGGTCGAGGTCGCAGCTGACATGGCCCTCGCCTCCCCCCAACCCCAGCCCGAGACCGCGCTGCACTACGTCTACTCTCCCGACGTCGATCCCACTTCGGAGCAGTTCGACACCGAGGACGATCCCCAGTTCGCGGGGGATCCGACGACGATGGTGGACCTCCTGAACATCTGCTTGAAGGACGAGATGGCCCGCGACCCGCGCATCCTCCTCTTCGGCCAGGACGTGGCCGACGTCAGCCGGGAGCAGTACCTCGGCCAAGTGAAGGGGAAGGGTGGGGTCTTCAAGGTCACCTGGGGGCTGCAGCGGCAGTTCGGGAGCGGGCGGGTGTACAACTCGCCGCTCGCGGAGGCGAACATCGTCGGGCGGGCGATCGGACTCGCCACGCGGGGCCTCAAGCCGGTCGTGGAGATCCAGTTCTTCGACTACATCTGGCCGGCCTACCACCAGCTGCGCAATGAGCTCGCCACGCTGCGGTGGCGCTCGAACAACGCCTTCAGCTGCCCCGTCGTGGTGCGCGTCACGTATGGTGGCTACCTCAAGGGCGGGGCGATCTACCACTCGCAGACGGGCGCCGTCGTGTTCACCGCCATTCCCGGGCTGCGCGTGGTGTGCCCCGCCACCGCCCTCGACGCGAACGGCCTGCTCCGCACCGCCATCCGCTGCGACGACCCGGTCCTGTTCCTCGAGCACAAGCACCTCTATCGCCAGACCTACAACAAGGCGCCCAACCCCGGCCCGAACTTCATGATCCCCTTTGGCAAGGCCAAGGTGGCCAAAGAGGGGCGCGATCTCACGGTCGTGACGTACGGTGCCGTCGTGCACCGGGCGCTCGTCGCTGCGAAGGAGCTCGAGGAGCGAGACGGCGTGCGGGCCGAAGTCATCGATCTGCGGAGCCTCTCTCCGGTCGACTGGGACGCGATCGCCCGGTCGGTGCAGAAGACCAACCGGGTGCTCGTCGCCTATGAAGACGCGCTCTCGTGGGGCTACGGCGCGGAGATCGCGGCGCGCGTCGCGGACGAGGCGTTCTCGTGGCTCGACGCGCCGGTGAAGCGCCTCGCGTCCACCGACACGTTCGTCGGCTACGCCCCCAGGCTGGAAGACTTCATCCTGCCGCAGGTGGAGGATCTCGTCCGGGCGATGCGCGAGCTGCATGCGTTTTAGCGCCGCCCGCGGCTACAGTCTCCTGTTCTTCCTCTCCGGGGCCACGGGGCTCGTGTACGAGCTCCTCTGGGTGCGGCTCCTCTATCAGGCGTTCGGCTCGACGATCGAGTCGGTGACCACCGTCGTGGCGGCCTACATGGGCGGGCTCGGGCTCGGCGCCTGGCTGCTCGGCCGGCGCGGCGACCGTCACCCGCGGCCTGCGGCCCTCTACGGCAGGCTCGAGATCGCGATCGGCGGGTTCGGCCTCGTGTCGCCCTTCGTGCTCGCGCTGGCGCACCGTATCTACGTGAGTGCGGCCGGGGCGCTCGGCCTCGGCGGCGGGGCGAGCGTGGCGCTGCGGTTCGCGCTCGCCGCGCTGGTGCTGCTCGTCCCGACCACACTGATGGGCGGCACCCTCCCCGTCCTCACCCGCGCGTTCATGGGCACCGAGCGCGATCGCTTGAAGCCGTCGCTGGGCTGGCTGTACGGCATCAACACCCTGGGCGCCGTCGCGGGGACGGCGCTCGCCGGCTTCTTCCTGATCGAGTACGGCGGCATTCGGGCGAGCCTCTGGGCCACGGCGGCGGTCAACCTCGGCCTCGGAGCGGTGGCGCTCGCGCTGGCGCGCACGCTCGACCCTGTTCCCGTCCCCGCGTCCGCCGACGGGCCCGTGGCGCCGGCCGCGGGGGCAGGCCGCACGCTGCGCAGGCTGGGGCTCGGGCTGCTCGGCGTGACCGCGTTCGCCGGGCTGCTGCACGAGATCGCGTGGACTCGCGTCCTGGTGATGATCGTGGGAGGCTCGACGTATGCTTTCACGCTGGTGCTGCTCGTCTTCCTGCTGGGGATCGGCTTGGGCAGCGCGGTGGTCGCGCGCCGCGCCGCCGCCGCCTCCGAGACGGCCGCCGACGCGGCCCTGGCGCAGGGTGTGACGGCGGCGGGCGCGGCGCTCCTGTTCGCGTTCTTCAGCTTGCTTCCCCGCTACATCATCGCCGTCTTTCAGGCGCAGTCTTGGGGCGCCTCCCAGCGACTCCTGGCCCTGGGCCTCCTGATCGGCGGGGTCGTGCTGGTTCCGGCGATCGGGATGGGGATGACCTTTCCGCTGTTGACCGATCTCGTGGCGCCCGGCGGCACCGCCCGGGGAGAAGACGTGGGGCGCGCCTACGCTCTGAACACTTTGGGTAGCATCGCCGGGGCGGCGCTCACCGGTTTCGTGTTGGTCGTGGCGCTCGGGACCGATCTGACGCTGCGCCTGGGGCTGCTGGTGAGCGCCGCAGCGGCGCTCGCGCTCGCAGCGCTCGCGGCCCGCGGCGTCGCCGAGGGCTCGGCCCAGCACCGCCGACTGCGGACCCGCGTGCTCGGGGCGGGCTTGCTCGCCAGCGCCGGACTCGTCGCGGCGCTCGGCGCCCCCCGCTGGAGTACCCGGCTGATCGACCTCGGCCCCGCCATCTACGCGCGGGAGCCGATGGATCGCGCCGCCGTCGAGACGTTCCTCGGCCATCGCGGCGCTCGGCAACTGGCCTATCGCGAGGGCCGCAACGCCACCGTGTCCGTATGGGAGAGCGGCCCGGGCCGCAGCCTGAAGGTGAACGGCAAGGCCGACGCCTCCGACCACGGAGACATGGACACCGAGATCATGCTCGGCCTCGCCCCGGTCGCGGCCCGCCCGCAAGCGACCACCGCGCTGGTGATCGGCTACGGCAGCGGCGTGACGGCCCGCGTGCTGGCCGACGTGCCGGGCATGCAGCGCGTGCGCGTCGTGGAGATCGAACCCGCGGTGCTCGCGATGAGCCGCTTCTTCGAGCACGTCAATGACACCGTGCTGGCGCGGCCCGGCGTCTCGGCGGTGGTGGACGACGCGCGCAGCGCGCTCCAGCTCGATGGCGCGCGTTACGACGTGATCTCGTCCGAGCCGAGCAACATCTGGCTGGCTGGGGTCGCGACGCTCTATACGCCCGAGTTCTACCGCATCGTGCGCCGGCGCCTCGCGGACGACGGCGTCTTCTGCCAATGGGTGCAGCTGTATCAGGTGCCGGTGCCGGTCGTCGCGGGCGTGGTGCGGAACATCCGCGGGGTGTTTCCGCACGTGGAGGTGTGGTTCAGCTCGCCGGGCGACGTGCTGATCATCGGCGCACTCAGGCCACTGACATACGATGCGGCGTGGCTCGCGCGGCTGGTGGGGCCAGGCGGCGCGCTGGGTGGTCTCGCACGGGAGTACTTGGCGGTGGATGCCCCGGAGCATTACTTCGGCCACCTGCTGCTCGACTCGATCGGGGTGGCACGGCTGGTCGAGCGCGCCACCATCGTCCATCGAGACGACCGGCCCCGGCTCGAGTTCGTGGCCGCGCGCCGCTTCCTCGACACGGGGACGCAGGGCGTGTTCGACTCGCTCGCCGCGATGGCAGATGCGGCGCCCGCGCACGGCTCGCCGCTGCTCTTCGCCAGGGCGCTGACCGCGCGGCGCGGCGACCTCGCGGCCTGGCGCTATGTCGAGGCGGCGCGGCGCCAGCGCCCCGACGATCCCTTCTGGACGGTCCACGCTGCCGCGATCCGGCTCGGGGCCGGCGACACCACGTTTGCCGACACCGCGCTCGCGCGGTTCGTGCCGCGGAGTGCAGATGCCGCGCTGCTCGCGGGGCTCGTCGCCGCGAAGCGGGGGCAGGCGGAGCGCGCGCGGGGCCTGCTCGCTCGGGCGCTCGCGGCGGGGGCGGATAGTGCGGAGACACGGGCGGCGCTCGCGACGCTGGCCGCGCGGGACAAACGGTGGACGGAGGCCGCAGCGCTGGCGCGGGCCGCGTTCACGGGGGCGCCGGGCACCCTGCGTCACCCCTATCCCCGGGCGTGGCTGGTGGAGGCGTTGACCCGCGTGGTGCAGGCCGGCCCGGCTGAGGCGGCGGAGAGCCTGCTCACCGACGCCGTGCGCGGCCGCCCCGGCTGGTCGACGCTGCACGAGCTGCGCGCGTTCGCGGCGCTGCGCGTGGGACGCTGCGACGTGGCGGTGAAGGAGTTCCTGCTGCTGCTCGATTTCGGGATCGAGCGCGACGATGGGCCCGACCTCGTGATGCGCTGCCGTCGCGGTCTGAAGCTCTAAGCCCTGGGCCGGTCCCCCAGCGCCTCCCGAATCTCCCCCGCCGCGGCGATCGCGTGGTCCACGTCGAGTGACAGGGCCCGCGCCTGTTGAGTCGCCTGGGTGAGGTCGTCTAGCACGGCCGCTACTCCCGCCGAGCGGAGCCGCAGCAGGTCGAAGCGCACGTTCTGCATCGCCAGGACACACGACTCGATTTGATCCTCGATCAGCTGGCGGCGCGTCACGAGATCGGTGAGCGTCTGCCGCTGCCGCGCGAGCAGGCCGAGCTGCCGCTCCCGCTCTGGCCCCTCCGGCTCCTGCTTCGTCGCCGCGATCTTCGCATCCAGCCGCGCCAGCGCGCTCTGGTCCACATCCGCGCTGATCGTATGGAGCATGCGGGCGAGCTCCTCGGCACGGTGCAGCAGCGCGTCCACCGTGTGCAGCACGTCCGGCAGCAGCTTCTTCTCCGACTTGGGTACGCGCTCGAGGATCTTGAGGATCGCCTTGCGGTCGTTGCGAGCCTGCTGGACCGGGCCCGTCTGGCGCCCGAACTCGCCGCTCGTGGCGGGCGGAAGCTGGACCGGCTTTGCTCCCCTGGCGAAGCCGAGACGGACATCGGCCGCGTCGGGTGCGGACGGCCGGTACAACACGTCGCGCCAGGAGTAGCCGGCATGCCAGAGCCTGATGTAGCGCGGCACGAGACCGAACGCGGCCATGAAGCCCGCGATCATCAACGACCAACTGGGCACGTGATGGCCCGTGAGGACATCGACCAGGAGCAGCGACCCACTCACCGAGGCCCACCGCACAAAACTGGCGCGCGCATCCCGCACGATTGCCGCCTCGCCGGCCTCTCCCAGCGGGGCGGGCTGCTCGGCGCGCCCCCGGCGGCTCGGCCGACGGTCCCGCTCGCGGCCGCGCTGCGCGGGCGGGCCCGGCCGCGCCGGCAGCGGGGGGGCGTCGCTGAAGCGGCGCGCGGCGGCGGGCGGGCGGCGCGGCTGGTACGCGGTCGCGGTGCGCGCCTCCAGGGACCGGCGTAGCGCGTCGGCGGTCGGCCAGCGGTCCTCGGGATCCTTCTCGAGACAGCGCATCACGCAGCTCTCGAGATCGGGCGGGCAGTCGGGCCGCTTCGCGACGACGCGCGGCGCCTGCTCCGTAATGTGCTTCATCAGGATGCCCGGCACCGTCGGGGCCGAGAAGGGCAACTCGCCCGTGAGCGTCTGGTAGGACACGACGCCGAGGCTGTAGAGGTCGGAGCGGCCGTCGATTTCGCGGTCGCCCGCCGCCTGCTCTGGGCTCATGTAGTGCGGCGTGCCGATGGCGACGCCGGTCGCCGTGAGCGTCGCGGAGCCCGTGGTGGAGGACAGCGCCTTCGCGATGCCGAAATCCGTCACGACCACCCGGCCCCGGCTCCCTTCGAGCAGGATATTGTCGGGCTTGACGTCGCGGTGGATGATGCCGACCGCGTGCGCGGCGCCCAGCGCGTCGGCGGTCTCGATCATGACGCGGCGCGCCTCCTCCGCAGGCAACCGGCCCCGGCGCTTGAGCCGTGCCGCGAGCGACTCCCCCTCGACATACGCCATCACGAAGTAGACGAGGCCGTCCGGCCCTTCGCCGACGCTGTGGATCGGGACAATGTGTGGGTGGGACAGCCGGGCCGCAGTCTCCGCCTCGCGCAGGAACCGGATACGGATCTCCTCGCGGAAGGCGAGCTCAGGCGGGAGCACCTTGATGGCCACCTGCCGCTTCAGGCGCTCGTCACGCGCCTGGTACACGACGCCCATCCCGCCGCGGCCGATCTCCCCTTCGATCGTATAGGAGCTGCCCAGCGCCTTGCGCAGGCGCGTCACCAGAGAGTTTTCGGCCTCGGCCATGCGATTCCGCGAAGGGGTGCGCGGATAGATTTAGCGGCGCGCGGGCGGTCGTGCAACCTTCAAAAAGCGTTGGACTTAGAAGACATGACAGCGCCTTCGGCGATCAGCTTCAGCGGCTCCGATACGCCAGGCTGACGGCTGACAGCTGACCGCTGACGGCGCATTGGCAGTCGCCTGCCTCATTGACCGCTTGCAGTCGGAACGCGACGCCCCGTCGCGGCGTTTCTGGTGGCACGGTCGATGCTGTGTCGTGCCGTACATGGTGTCACACGCCATCCCCAGCCTGAGAGATCGCAATGTCTGAGCGACTGACGCTCCCGGTGCTTCCGCTCCGGGACATGGTGCTGTTTCCCGGCGTCACCGCGCCGATCGGCGCGGGGCGGCCTGCCACGCTGCGCGCCATTGAGGCGGCGCTGAAGCATCCATCCCGCCGCGTCTTCGCGGTTGCCCAGCGGGAGAACGCCGACGTAGTGACGCCGGGCGCCCTCTATGGGATGGGCACGATCGCGCGCATCGGCCAGATACAGCGCGGGCTCGGTGGCGTACAGCTCGTGCTGAACGGCGACGTTCGGGCGGTCGCGCTGCAGTACCGCGAGACCGACGGCTACCTCGAGGCCGACCTGCGTGAGGCCGAGGAGCTTCCGCCCCTCAATGCGGAAGACCCGGCGTTCGTGGCGCTCTACCGGGAAACCCGGCAGCGCGCGGCGGAGCTCGGCCACAAGTCCGGGCTACCCGAGGACGTGGTGAAGCAGGTCCTGGAGGGAGTCACTGATGCCGGCCGCTTCGCCGACCTCGTGGCGGGCTACCTCGAAGTGAAGGCGCCCGAGCGCCAGGCACTGCTCGAGATCCTCGCGGTCGAGGAGCGATTGCGGCGCGTGCTGGTGCACATGCAACGCCAGATCGGCGTCATCGACGCTCAGGAGGAGATCAAGTCGCAGGTCCAGGAGGAGCTGGGCGAGCGGCAGCGTGAGATGCTGCTGCGCGAGCAGTTGAAGGCGATCCGGAAGGAGCTGGGCGAGGAGGACGAGGGAACCGAGGTCGACGAGCTTCGCAAGCGGCTCGCGGGGCTGGAGCTTCCCGAGGCGGCGCGCAAGGAGGTGGAGCGGGAGCTCGAGAGGCTCGAGCGGGCGAACCGCGACTCGATGGAGGCACAGGTGATCCGCACGTACCTCGAGACGATGGCGGAGCTGCCGTGGGGCAAGCGGGCCGACGAATCGCTCGACCTGAAGCGCGCAGCCGAGATCCTCGAGCAGGACCACTACGGGCTGAAGGACGTCAAGGACCAGGTGCTCGAGTTCCTGGCGGTGCGCCAGCTACGGCAGCGCGAAGCCCCCGCGGCGGATCCCAAGGAGCCCGCGCCCGGTGACGGGCGCCGACCGCAAGGGAACGAGGACGACAAGCAGAAGGGGCACATTCTCCTGTTCGTCGGCCCGCCGGGCGTCGGCAAGACGTCGATCGCCAAATCGATCGCCCGCGCGATGGGCCGGCCCTACGTGCGCATCTCGTTGGGCGGCGCGCGCGACGAGGCCGACATCCGCGGCCACCGCCGCACCTACGTGGGCGCGATGCCGGGCCGCATCATCCAGGGGATGAAGCAGGCGGGCGCGACAAACCCCGTGTTCCTGCTCGACGAGGTGGATAAGCTCGGCGTCTCGTTCCAGGGAGACCCGGCCGCGGCGCTGCTCGAGGTGCTGGATCCGGCCCAGAACGACTCGTTCACGGACCACTATCTCGGCGTCCCGTTCGACTTGTCCGAGGTGCTGTTCATCGCGACGGCGAACTTCCTCCAGAGCATCCCCGGTCCGCTGGTGGACCGGATGGAGGTGGTCAACTTCGCGGGCTACACCGAGCGGGAGAAGCTCGAGATCGCAAAGCGCTACCTGGTACCGCGCCAGCGGCGCGAGAACGGGCTGGCGGCGGACCAGCTTGCCCTCACGGAGCCGGCCCTCTCGGAGATCATCGCGAGCTACACGCGCGAGGCGGGGGTCCGCCAGTTGGAGCGGGAGATCGGCAAGCTGGGACGCCGGGTCGCGCGCAAGATCGCGACCGGTGAGGTCGAGCGGGTGACGGTGGACCGGGCTGATGTCGGCGACCTCATCGGGCGCCCGAAAGTCCACCCCGAGCGCAAGGCACGGGAGGACCAGATCGGGGTCGCCACGGGGATGTACTACACACCCGTCGGGGGCGACATCATGTTCGTCGAGGCGAGCGTGATGAAAGGCAAGGGCGAGCTCGTGCTCACCGGCCAGCTCGGCGACGTGATGAAGGAATCGGCCCGTGCCGCCCTCACCTACGCCAAGTCGCACGCCGGTCTGCTCGGCATCCCGGAGGAGGCGTTCAACGGCACCGACATCCACATCCACGTGCCCGCAGGCGCGATCCCGAAGGAGGGCCCGTCGGCCGGCGTTACTATGGCCACGGCGCTCGTGTCGGCGCTCTCCAAGCGCGCGGCGCGTCACGACATCGCGATGACCGGGGAAGTGACGCTACGGGGGCGGGTGTTGCCGATCGGCGGCGTCAAGGAGAAGGTGCTGGGCGCCGTACGGGCGGGGATCAAGACGATCATCCTCCCCAAGGAGAACGAGGCGGACCTGCAGGACCTCCCGGAAGACGTCCGTAAGTCTTTGGACGTGCACGCTGTGGAGGAGCTGGGCGAGGTGTTGAGCCTGGCCTTGCGCGGCGCCCGTTTCGAGGAGGGGCACCTCGTCTTCGAGGGCGAGGCGCCGGTCGAGCTGAGTCTGGTCTCTAAGAACTGACGGCGCGCACGCCGTTGATGACGAGATCCACCGCAGCGTCTTTCCACCGCTCTCGCAACGTCGGCTCGTCCGCGCCGAGCGGGGCCGCACTCGCCGCGATTAGCGACTCGAGCTGCAGGTAGGCCACCATCAGCACCAGGGCTTGCGCCGCCGTGACGTGGGGATCGAGATCGTCCCGCACCTCACCCAGCCCCTGCCCCTCGGCGAGCAGCACGACGAGTCGCTTGATCGCCGGCGTGAAGGGGCGGGCGTCGGAACGGGCCGCCTGGCTGACCAATGTGACGAGCTCGGGGTGCGACACGAGGAATTCGAACTGCGCCCGCAGGGCGTGCCGCAGCCGTTCTAGGGGCGGCCCCGAGACGGGCGTGATGTCGGCGAGCGCGCGCTCGAGCCGGGCTGCGCCGCGCGCGAGCACGGCCTGGAAGAGTCCACGCTTCGAGTGGTAGTAGTAGAACAGCAACTGCTTGTTTACTCCGGCGCGGCGGGCCACCCGCTGCACGCGCGCCCCCGCGTAGCCCTGGCTCGCAAACTCGTCCTGGGCTGCCGCGATGATCCGTAATGCCCTACCATTACTCAACTTGGGTGGCAGGTGGTAGATTCCTCAACCAGGCGGTTGATGAAATCTAGCGCCCTGGTGCCGCGGACGCCAGGTTCTCCGGTACGCGCGGTAGCCCCTGTCTGAGGAACCGGATGAGGAGGCGATTCGTCTCTGCCGGGGCCTCTTCTTGCACCGCATGGCCGGCGCGGGGAACGATGACGAAGGCCGCGCGCTGGAGCTGAGTGGCAAACCGGCGCCCCGCGGCGAGGGGAACCCAGTGGTCCTCGGCGCCCCAGATGAGGAGCGTCGCCATCTGGATCCGCTCGAGGCGGCCGTCCAGGGCGTTGAAGTCAAAGTCGCGCAACACCGCTCGCAGCGCGGCGCCGTAGGTGGGATCCGCAACGGGAGCGTAGTACTGATCGACGTCGCCGAGGGTGACCTTGGCTGGATCGGCATAAGTGGACCGGAGCAGCCGCTCGGTGAGGCCCCGGCCGCGGAAGGAGAGCATGAACGGGCCGAGCAGGGGCCAGCGAGCCACCCTGAAGAGCAGCGGTTCGCGGGCCCCGAGTCCGGCCGCGCCGATGAGCACGAGGCCCCGCACGCGCTGCGGGTCGCGGATCGCCACCTCGGCGGCGATCGCGCCGCCCATCGAGTGTCCCACCAGCACGGCGTCGTGGACGTGGAGCGAGTCCAGCAAGGCGATCAGGAGCCGCTCGTAGTCGGCGTTGCGGTACCCGGTGGGCGGCTTCTCGGACTCCCCGAATCCCCGGTTGTCGAACGCAATGACGCGAAACCCTGCCTGGATGATCGGCTGGAGGGTGTTGCGCCACGTATAGAGCGAGGCGCCGAGGCCGTGCAGGAACACGACGGGCGCCCCCGTTCCGGCGTCGATGTAGCGGATCCGGGTCCCGGCCAGGGTGACGAAGCGCGCGGTGAACGCCGTGCCGGCGGGGTAGCGGGCACCCTCTGGAAGGGGCGTGGCCCAACACGCCAGGGCAAGGGCCAAAAGGGCGAAGGGTAAGCGCCTCACGGCGCGCCGCCAAGGGCGCGGCGGGCGAGGGCCACGATCGCGGGGTGCGAGGTCCACACCGCCGCGAGCCCTTCGGCCGAGCCGACAGCGGCGAGCGCCTGGGTCTCGTCGATGACGAGCACGGTGGGATGATCCGGGGGCGTAGTGCCCGTCACGAGCTCCGGTGCCTCGGTGGGTGGATCGCCTGCGATCCGGAGCTCGACTTGGGCCCGAGCCGCAGCGCGGCGCCACGCCGGCAAGGTCGGTCGCCACAGCTCGGCTGCGAGGACGCCCTGGACCCGGTGCTCGGCCCGGGCAACGAGCTGCAGCATCACGTTCGCGACGGCGCGCGCACCGGCGAGCGTCTTGGTGTCGGGTTCCGTCGAGCGGGCGGCGTCGGCGAGGGCGCGACTGAGGCGGTCCAGAGCCTCGCTGTGCGCGGCGGTGATCTGGGCGAGCAGCGCCTGGGGATCGGCGGGGCGATAGCGCGTGGGTCGACCCGGGATCCTCACGGCGGCCCCGCGAGTCACGAGGCCGTCCAGCGCCCCATAGGCGTTGGCGCGGGCCAATCGCACGGCGCGCGCCACGGCGTAACCGGTGGCCGGGCCGAGGCGCAGCAAGGTGCTGTAGACAAGGGACTCCGTGGCGGTGAAGCCAAAAGGCATGAGATCGGCGGCCATAGTAGTAGCCAAAGCTACTACTTCAGGGATTCAGCGACAACTACCCGCCCCTTTTAGATGACCTCGATGGGCAGGCCCATCAGCTTCGCGATCAGGGCGAGCCGAAAGGTGACGTCGGTCTGGCGCTGCGCCGGACTCTTTCCCGGCCCTTCCAGCGGGAAGTAGTGGGCGGTGAGGAGGGTCGTGGGCTTGGGAAGGGCGCGTAGGCTCTTGGGGCTCCAGATGCCCTGGTGGTCGCACTCGCTGAACAGACGGGCGAGGACCCTCGTGGCGCTCGAGGCCTGGCGCACGAGCCCGAGTCGCGCCAAGAGCTCGATCCAGTACACGGCCAACGGGACGTCGCGGATGTGACCCTGTGCGTCGGCGCGCATCGGGTCGCCGAGCAGC
>Ga0209237_1001350_pt1 | contig 14553 bp, 13 predicted proteins | sample GraSoi013_1_40cm_2_FD_185820 | JGI IMG/M metagenome (GOLD analysis project Ga0209237, IMG submission 185820) | Grasslands soil microbial communities from the Angelo Coastal Reserve, California, USA - Sample 10_02_2013_1_40cm (SPAdes) (version 2) | ecosystem: Environmental > Terrestrial > Soil >... | reverse complement strand
AAGCAGGGGAACGACTACTTCCGCCACAACGGCGCCGGCGAGATGCTCGTGTTCTCGGCCGCCGACTTCGAAGATTTCCGTCAGCCGCGCCCGAATATGCCACCGGAGATGGACCGCGAGCTTGAGGACGTGGTGCGCATTCTGGCCACGAACCGCTGGCCGTGGCGACTGCACGCCACGTACGACGAGACGATCAGCCGGGCGCTCGACGTATACGAGCGCGTCGCGCGGGACGTCCCTCTGAACGGCCTGAACTGGTTCTTCGACCATGCCGAGACGATCTCTGACCGATCGATTGACCGCATCGCCGCGCTCGGTGGCGGCATCGCCGTGCAACATCGCATGGCGTATCAGGGCGAGTACTTCGTCGAACGGTACGGCGCCGCGGCGGCGGCGGCGACACCGCCCTTCGCCAGAATGCTCGCGAAGGGCCTTCGCGTCTCCGCCGGCACTGACGCCACCCGGGTCGCCTCGTACAATCCGTGGGTCTCACTCGCCTGGCTCGTCACGGGAAAGACCGTCGGCGGCTTGCGACTCTACCCGGAGCGCAATTGCCTCGACCGCGAGACCGCGCTCAGGATGTGGACCGAGAACGTCACCTGGTTCTCCAACGAAGAGGGCAAGAAAGGTCGCATTCAGGTCGGCCAGCTTGCCGATCTCCTCGTTCCCGACCGCGACTACTTCGCCTGCCCGGAGACCGAGATCGCGGACATCACGGCGCACCTCACCATCGTCGGCGGCAAGATCGTCTACGGTGCCGGAGAATTCGCGCACCTTGATGAGGGCGCGCCGCCGACCGCCATGCCCGATTGGTCGCCGGTGCGCCGCTTCGGTGGTTACGACGCGTGGGCCGATCGCGAGCGACGTACGGTCATCAACGCAGCGATGCGACAAACGGCCTCAGCCTGCGGACGCGCCCGCGTCGGTGACGTCCACGACTTCACAACGCTCTGGGGCGCGCTCGGCTGCGCCTGCTGGGCTGTATGAGGAGTAGACCAATGCTCAAAGCGCTGACTCTGGCGGTCATACTGCTCGCGAGCGCGGCGAACGCCGGCGCGCAGACGGCCACCAACTCTCCGGTGTTGGCCGTCGGACCACAATACGACACCACCCACGTGTACGTCGCCCCGGAAGACTTCGATCGTTTCGTCACGAGCTTCGTGGCGACGTTCGGCGGTAGCCTGTCCAAACAGGGCGTGATCACGGTGACGCCGACTCCGAGTAGCACGATGTCCCAGCTCGTCTTCACGCCGGTCGGCACGCTGTCCGTGTTTGGCTTCAAGACGCCGGTCCCCTATCCGTTCGGAATCGAGCGCAACGGCTATCTCGTGAAGGACCTGGATGCCGCCGTTCGCGCGGCCCGGGCGAGCGGCGCCGACGTGATCGTCGAGCCGTTCAACGATCCGTTCGGCCGGGATGCCGTCGTGCAGTGGCCCGGCGGCGTCAACATGCAGCTCTACTGGCACACAACGGCGCCGAGCTACGCCACGCTGCAAACGATTCCCGAAAACCGCGTGTATGTCTCACTGGGACGCGCCGACGCCTTTATCCGCAGCTTCCTCCTTTTCTCCGGCGGCACAGTGGCCGGCGACGATGCGAAGGCGTCCGGCGTCGAGATCGGTCGACCCACCGATACCTACCGGCGCGTCCGCATCACTTCAACGTTCGGCAACGTCGCCGTCCTCGTGACGGATGGCCACCTCCCATACCCGTACGGGCGAGAGCTGACAGGCTACGAGACGCCCGACCTAGACGCGACCTTGGCCAAGGCAAAGAGTGCCGGGGCTCGCGTGCTGGTCGAGCCCTACTCGGCCGACGACCGCCGGTCGGCCTTCGTGCAATTCCCCGGTGGCTATATCGCCGAAATTCATGCGACAGTTCGCAAGTGATGATGCGTCCCCGCGCAAGTCTTCTGGCCGCCGTCGGCCTACTCGTCGTAGCGGCGAGCACGAGCACGGCGGCGGCTGAGGACGACGAGGCAGCTCGCCCCAAGATCAATTCGTTCTACCGTTGGTTGGAAGACTGGTCGGCACTGGCCGACCCGCGCGCCCGAACCGAGCCGCTCGACAGCTTGAAATACATCCCTCTGCCGTTCGACGACCCGAAGAGTTACGTATCGTTCGGTCTCACCGTGCGCGAGCGCTTCGAGCTGAACGACGCGCCGTTGTTCGGGATCGCAGGCAACAAAAGCGACAGTTACCTCCTGGACCGTCTCCAGTGGCACGTCGACGTTCGGCCGACTGCGCACTGGCAGATCTTCGTCGAGTTCGAGGACGTTCGCGCGCCGGCGAAAGACGTCATCACGCCTGTCGACGAGAACCCGCTGGATCTCCGCCTGGCCTTCATCACCTACGTCGATTCATTCTGGGGCGGCACGTTGAAGGCCCGCGTGGGGCGGCAGGAGATGGCGTTCGATCTGCAACGGTTCGTCTCGGTGCGCGACGGTCCGAACGTCCGGCAGGCCTACGACGCCGCGTGGCTGGACTGGGAGCAACGCGAGTGGCGCGTCATCGGGTTCTGGAGCATGCCGGTTCAATATCGCCACGAGCATTTCTTCGACGACTTCTCCAGCGAGCATTTCCAGTATGGAGGCGTGAGGGTCGAGCGTAAGGACGTCGGCCCTGGTGACCTGGCGGCGTACTATTCGCGCTTCATTCTCGACAAGACTCGCTTTCTCGACGCGCGCGGCGACGAACGCCGCAACAACTTCGATATCCGATACGCCGGCGCGCGCAGCGGCTTCGACTGGGACCTCGAAGCGATGGCCCAGTTCGGCGACGTCGGGGACAAGAGTGTCCGTGCCTGGGCCGTCGGGAGCCGCAGCGGCTACACCATCGCCAACCAAGCGTGGGCGCCACGTCTCGGGCTGCAGATCGATGCGGCGTCGGGCGATCACAAGGCCGGAGACAACACGCTCGGCACGTTCAATCCGTTGTTTCCCAACGGCTACTACTTCACGCTCGCGGGCTACACGGGGTACGTGAACCTGATTCATCTGAAGCCTTCACTCACCGTCAAGCCGATCAGCAGCTTGACGCTGATGGTCGCCGCCGCCATGCAGTGGCGCGAGACGACGAGGGATGCCGTCTACGTCCAGCCGAACATCCCGGTTCCAGGGACGGCCGGGAAGGCGGGGCGGTGGTCCGGGGTGTACACGCAGCTCCGAGCCGACTGGGCGATCACGCCGAACCTCGCGGCCGCCGTCGAAGCCGTCCGCTTCCAGATCGGTGATGTGATTCGCCGCGCTGGAGGCCATGACTCCACGTATTTCAATGTCGAGTTGAAATATGGGTTCTGATGGCCGCACCGCCGAGTCGGCCTGGACTCCGCTGTCGCATCCGGTATTCCGCGCGCTGTGGATCGCTTCGCTCGTCTCCAACATCGGGACGTGGATGCAGAACGTCAGCGCGGCATGGGCCATGACCTCGCTCTCGCCATCTCCCTTCATGGTCGCCCTCGTGCAGAGCGCGACGAGCCTTCCGGTCTTTGTCGTCGGGCTCCCGGCGGGCGCGGTCGCCGATATCGTCGACCGGCGGCGACTGCTCCTCGTCACGCAATGCTGGATGCTCGTGGCGGCCGGACTGCTTGCTGTGCTGGCATTCCTAGGCCTGATGACGCCAACCACGCTCCTCGCATTGACATTCGCCCTCGGCATCGGCGTGGCGATGAACACGCCGACGTGGCAGGCAATTACGTCCGAGCTCGTGCCCCCGTCCGAGCTCACCCGCGCGGTGACGCTCAACGCGTTGCCCGTGAACATCGGCCGTGCGATCGGGCCAGCCGTCGGCGGTGTTCTCGTCGCGGCGGCTGGCCCGGCCCTCGTGTTCGCGCTCAACGCTGTGTCGTTCGTCGCCGTGCTCGTCGTCGTGTATCGCTGGCGCCGTGAGACGCCGCGTGCCCTGCTTCCCGCCGAACGAGTGATCGGCGCGACGCGAGCCGGCATCCGCTATGCGCGCCACGCTCCGCCGCTCGTCGCCGTGCTCGTTCGGCTGGGATTTTTCATCGTCTGTGCTAGCGCGTTCTGGGCTTTGTTGCCCGTCGTGGCGCATCGAGACCTGGGCCTCGGTGCCTTGGGCTACGGTCTTCTCCTCGGTTGCCTCGGTGTCGGCGCCATCGCCGGCGCCGCGCTCTTACCGCGCGTGAAGCGCCGCCTGCCGCTCGACGCGGTCATCGGCCTCGCGACTGTCATTTTCGCGGTCATGAGCGCGCTGACCGCCTTCTGGCGATTCATTCCAGGACTCGGCATCGCGATGATCCTCAGCGGCGTCGCGTGGATCGCGATGATGGCCGGTCTCAATGGGTCCGCTCAGACCGCTGTCCCCGCGTGGGTGCGGGCTCGCGCCCTCGGTATCTACCTCTTGGTGTTCCAGGGTGGCCTTGGCCTCGGAAGCGCGTTCTGGGGTTTCGTCGCCGAGCACGTCGGCGCGTCGATTGCCCTCGCGTCGTCCGCGGGTGGTGCGCTTTTGGGGCTTGCCGCCATCCGGCGATGGCCGTTACGGGCGGTGACCCCGCTCGATCTCACGCCGTCGGCGCACTGGGCCGAGCCTCATCTCGATGTCGCCCCGGCCCCTGACCAAGGCCCTGTCCGGGTCGACATCGACTACCGAATCGACTCCGCGCAGGCAGACGCATTCGCGCTAGCCATCCGCGACATGGAGCTGATTCGCCGCCGCGACGGCGCCGTCAACTGGGCCGTCTACCGGGATCCAGGACAAAAGGGGCGTTACGTCGAAACTTTCGTCGTCGAGTCCTGGGTGGAGCATCTACGGCAGCATGAGCGCGTCACCCTGAGGGATCGCGCCGTCCAGGAGCGCGTTCGACGGTTTCACGTCGCCGCGACGCCACCCGCCGTCACTCATCTGATCGCCGCACATTGAGGAGATCGTGACATGCAGTACGGGCAATGGATCGGCCGCACAGCTCTTGCTCTTATCTTTCTCTTCAACGCACTCGGCATTGTGGACCAGACACGACCCGCCCACGAGCTTGCGGCCCACGGCGCTCCCGCAGCGCTCGTGCCGACGCTCATCATGGCCGGGCGCGCGCTGCAGCTTGTCGCCGGCATTGCGCTCGTCATCGGGTGGCACGAACGGATCGCCGCGCTACTTCTTGCACTGTTCCTCATCCCCGCGACGCTCACTGCACACGATTTTTGGGCGTCCCCCGGCCCCGAGTTTCAGGGCCAGCTCGTAAACTTCCTGAAAAATCTCGCCATGTTCGGTGGCCTATGCTTCGTCGCCTTCCGTTTACCCACGGCCGCGGCGGGTGCGCGCCGCGATAACGCATCCGAAGAGGGTTCAGTGATGCGCGCGACGAGCGACCATTCGACGCCGGGCGCCCCAGGACGCTCGCTGCCGGTATGAACGAACGGTGCTATCACCCAGGTTCCTCGAGCGCTGGCTGCACCGAGTACGACAAACCGACTTCAATTGCATCTCTCGTAACTGCCGCGGTTGTGCCGCCCTCGGGTTGCGCAAACGCGACGCGAGGACGTGAGCTCGTTAACGGTCAGTTTTTTCGAGATCCGACGCGGGAAATGTGAGTATCTCGCCTCGTCCGCTGCGCGGGCTCCGGGAGCGCGCGAGCGGCGCCGGCAGGAGGTTCCCCTCCGGTCCGTTAGCGACATCGGCACAGGCAGGACCGCAACGTCATGCCGACGGATGAATGGAGAGCGGTTCGCGGCTCTTCGCGAGAACTTCCCGAACTCGGTCGCCGGGTTGAACAGAAACAAGTGCTTAGCCTTGGCCCCTGCCTTGCGCTACGCCGTCCTCAGAGATGTGGCATTGAGAGAGCTCCCAGAGATGCATGGAAAAGGCCCACGCATGACGACGCGGATCGACCGGGATGGCTCGCTCGTGACGGCCCTTCGCCGCGGTGATCCGACGGCCGCCGAGGATCTCGTGGCCACCTACGGTGACCGCGCCTGCCGCCTCGCCACGCGGATCACGTGCAACCTGCAGGATGCCGAGGAAGCCGTGCAGGATGCCTTCCTGTTCGCGATACGGAAGACCGATTCGTTTCGCGGAGAGTCCGCGTTCGGCTCGTGGCTCTATCGGATCGTGGCGAACGCGGCCTATCAGCATTGCAGGAGACGTGGTGGCCGCGTCGCAGATGTCTCACTGGACAAGCTACTTCCCATGTTCGATGAGCACGGCCGCCACGTCGCGCCGGTCGCCGACTGGTCGATGACCGTGGACGACCCCGCTCGCCGGATGGAACTTCGCATGGTGCTCAGCTCCGCGATCGCAGAACTGCCCGCCGACTACCGCGTCGTCGAGCTACTGCGCGACGTAGACGGGCTTTCGCACCAGGAAATCGCTGAGACCCTTGGTCTCAGCGTCGTCAACGTCAGAAAGCGGGTGCATCGCGCGCGGCTCTTCCTGAGAAAGCGTCTGGGCGCGCATCTGTCGATCGTCCTACGACCTCGCCCGGCGGCTAGCACGCCCGACGGTCTGAAGTGCGCTCGCCGGAGCTCCTGATTGTCGTCACCTTTCGCCAGACCTACAGGTCCGCTCGCTCGACGTTTTTCGCGACGTCTCGCTAGAAATTCGCGAGCGAACCCTCAGCCCCCAACAAAACCAACCGCTTAGCGTTGGCCCGCACCTTGCTCCTGCGGATCAACGTGCAGCACGTAATCGAGACGCCGAACATCTTCGCGCCGGTCTCCACTCCGGCGTTCGCGATCCGCGATCTGTCGTTCTTCGTCCTCGCCATCACCGCCGCGATCTTCATCATCGTCGCCGGCTTCGCCGTGTATACGCTCGCCCGCTTCGGCCGGCGGCCGGCGAATCCCGAGGTGGAGCCGGCGCAGGTCTACGGCAGCACCCAGATCGAGCTGGCGTGGACGATCGTCCCGCTTCTCATCGTCGTGGTCCTGTTCCTCGTCACCGCACGGTACGTCTGGGGCCTCGAGCGCCGCGCGCAGCCGCCGGACGCGCTCGAGATCACCGTCGTCGGCAATCAGTGGTGGTGGGAGATCCGCTATCCAAAGCTCGGTATCGTCACCGCCAATGAGATCCATGTCCCCGTCAGCGACGCCACCCGACCGACGCCGACGTTCATCACCATTCAGTCGGTCGACGTGGCGCACAGCTTCTGGGTTCCTCAGCTGGCCGGAAAGATGGACGCGATCCCTAACAAGACGAATCGGATCTGGATCGAGCCGCGGCGAGTCGGAACGTACGTCGGCCAGTGCGCCGAGTACTGCGGACTCCAGCACGCGTTGATGCTGCTCGTCGTGGTCGTGCATCCGAACGACGAATTTCGGGCCTGGGTCGCCTCGCAGCAGATCGCGCCGGCGGAGCACGAAGCGACCAGGTCGGGCCGCGAGCTATTCTCCTCGCTCGCCTGCGTCAACTGCCATTCCGTGCGCGGCACGCCGGGCAACGGCGTGTTCGGCCCGGACCTGACGCATCTGATGAGCCGCTCGACGCTGGGCGCCGGCGCGGCGCGGAACACGCCCGAAAACCTCCGCGCATGGGTGAAAGACCCGAGCGCGTTCAAGACCGGTGCCCTCATGCCCGCGATGAAGCTCGACGACGCACAGCTCGACCAGCTCGTCCGGTACCTGGTGACGCTGCGGTGATGCCATGACAGCGATGTTCGTGTCGACCGAGCCTGCCGCGGTGCGCGACGCGGCGCCGACATCTGAGCAGTCCGGCATCCTCGCGATCTTGCACGACTGGGTCGTGACCGTCGATCACAAGAGGCTCGGGATCATGTACGTCGTCACGGGCCTGGTCTTTCTCGTGATCGGAGGCGTCGAGGCGTTCTTGATGCGGCTTCAGCTCGCCAGCCCCGGGCTCACGCTCGTGCCGCCCGACACCTTCAATCGACTCTTCACGGTTCACGGAACGACGATGGTCTTCCTCGTGGGGATTCCGATCGTCTTCGGCTTCGCGAACTATCTCGTTCCGTTGATGATCGGCGCACGCGACCTGGCGTTCCCCCGCTTGAACGCGTTCGGCTTCTGGATTCTTTTGTTTGGCGCAGCGCTGCTTTACTTCAGCTTCGTCGGGGGGGACGGTCTCTACGGCGCGGGCTCCGCCCCCGCCGTCGGCTGGTTCGCATATGCGCCGCTCTCCGAACGCGCCTTCACCCCGGGCAACGCGACCGATTACTGGAATCTCTCCGTGCTCGTCACCGGCTTCGGGACGATTGCGACCTCGATCAACCTGATCGCGACGATCGCCACGATGCGTGCGCCCGGCATGACGCTCGGCCGGATGCCGGTCTACGTGTGGACCATGCTGACCGTCTCCGCCATGACACTCCTCATCCTGCCGCCGCTGTCCGCCGCGCAGATCATGCTGCTCCTGGACCGGTTCCTCGGCGCCCATTACTTCGACACACAGGCGGGCGGCTCCGCGATCATCTGGCAGCACTTCTTCTGGTTCTTCGGTCACCCCGAGGTCTACGTCCTGATGGTCCCCGGATTTGGATTCGTCTCCGAGATCATTCCGGTGTTCTCCCGCAAGGTCATCTTCGGCTACGCGACCCTGGTCGCGGCCACCGTGTCGATCGGCGCGGTCGCGATGAGCACCTGGGCCCATCACATGTTCACCGTCGGCATGGGAGGCACGCTCAATTCGTTTTTCGCCGCCTCGACCATGCTCGTCGGCGTCCCGACCGGAGTGAAGATCTTCAACTGGCTCGGCACGCTGTACGGCGGCAAGCTGCGGTTCCGGACACCGTTGCTCTTCTGCTGCGCCTTCCTGTTCCAGTTTCTCTGCGCCGGGCTGACCGGGATCATGCTCTCGGTCGCGCCGTTCGACTGGCAGCTCTCGGACTCCTATTTCGTCGTCGCACACTTCCACTTCGTGCTGTTCGGCGGGCTGCTCTTCACGATCTTCGCGGCCCTCTACTACTGGTTCCCCAAGGCGACCGGCCGGATGCTGAGCGAGCGGCTCGGGCGCTGGCACTTCTGGCTGCTCGTCGTCGGCTTCAACCTGACCTTCGTCACGATGCACTTCCCGGGACTGCTCGGCATGCCGCGGCGGATCTACACGTACCCCGCCGATCGCGGCTGGGATGTGTTGAACCTCGTCACGACCCTCGGCGTCCCAATCCAGGCGCTGGCGGTGCTCATCTTCGTCGTCAACGTCGTGTACTCGCTGCGCCGCGGCGCACAGGCGGCCACGACCTCTCCGCCGCCCGCGTACAACTTTGCGGCCCTGCCCCCGATCACGAGCCGGCGGCCGCTGTGGGACGTGCAGCATCCCGACGACCCGGACGGACCCCATGAATAGCACCGCTTCTCGCGGACGCGCGGGCGTCATCGGATTCATCGTGGCCGAAACGTCGCTCTTCGCCGTTTTCGTGGTCGCCTACCTCTTCTACATCGGCAAGAGCCCGACCGGCCCGTACCCCAAGGACGTGCTGGAGCTGCCAATCCTCGCTACGATCTGCCTGCTGTCCAGCAGCGTGACGGTCGCGCTGGCGGCCCGCGCGCTCGCCGCGGGCCGCGTCGCGCGAGCCGGCGCGTGGCTGTTCGTCACCGTTCTGCTCGGCGTGGCGTTCCTAGCCAGCACGGCGCAGGAGTGGCATCGGCTGATCGCCGAGCGCGGCTTCACCATCGGCACGAATCTCTTCGGCACGACGTTCTACCCGCTCGTGGGCCTACACGCCTCGCACGTGATCCTCGGGCTCGTCATGCTGAGTCTCTGCGTCGTCTTCGCGTGCTCGGGCGCGCTCAGGGCCGTTCACGCGGAACGCGTTGAGCTCGTCTCCTGGTACTGGCACTTCGTGGACGGCGTGTGGGTCGTGGTCTTCACCGTCGTGTACGTGGTCGGACGATGATCAAGCCGGCGGCCGACGTCATTATTGCGGCGGTCCCGCGCGATCGGTCTCAGGTGGCCCGCGATCTCGTCGCGCTCAGCAAGCCGCGCGTCCTTCTCATGGTCCTCGCCAGCACGCTCACCGGATACTTCCTGGCGCTCGACGGACCTGCGGATTTCGCCCGGGTCATCCATGTGCTCATAGGAACCTTCATGGCGGCGGGCGGGACACTGGCGCTGAACCAGTATGTCGAGCGTGATGTCGACGCGCTCATGGAGCGCACGCGACGGCGTCCCCTGCCGGACCACCGGCTTCAGCCACTCGAGGCGCTCCTCTTCGCCGGCGTCCTCACCTCAGCGGGTGTGACGTATCTCGCCATCAGCATCGGCATCGCGGTGGCCGGGCTCACCCTCGCCACCACCATCCTCTATCTGGGCGCGTACACGCCGCTGAAGACCCGTAGCGCGCTCTGCATGCTGGTCGGCGCCGTCCCCGGCGCGCTGCCGCCGGTGACCGGGTGGCTCGCGGCGCGCGGCGACCTCGGGCTCGGAGCCGCGATGCTGTTCGCCATCGTCTTCCTCTGGCAGCTGCCGCACACGCTCGCGATCGCTCGCCTCTATCGCGACGACTATGCGCGAGCTGGCGTGCGCGTGCTTCCCGTCGTGGACGCGCACGGCACGGTGTCCGACCGCCAGATCGTGACGTCGACGCTCGCGCTCCTCGGCGTGAGCGTGCTTCCGACGGCGATCGGGCTCAGCGGAACCGCGTATTTCGCGACGGCGTGCACGCTCGGGCTCGGACTGCTCGGCTTCGGCCTGGCGCACGCGAGCACGCCGTCAGTGGCCTCGGCGCGACGGGTCCTGCTGGCCACGCTGTTGTATCTCCCGCTACTCCTCGCAGTGCTGGCGTTCGACAGGCCATGACCCAACCGGAACGCCTCGACAGCTTCGAGCTTCCCGCTCCCACCGTGTGGCCGATGGTCGTCGCACTCGGCGTGACGCTGGGATTCACCGGGCTGGTGACTCACGTCGCCGTGAGCGTGGTCGGCGTCGTCCTCGCCCTCGTCGGTGTTGTCGGATGGTGGCGAAACGTGCTGCCCGAAGAGCGCGTCGAGCACGTGCCGGTATCGCCGGCACAGAGCGGTCCGTCGTGGATGACCGCGACGCCTCGGAGCGTCGAACGCCTCGCGTTCGGTGAGGAGCGGCATCGCGTGCGAGTTCCGATTGAGGTTCAGCCTCTGTCCGCCGGCGTCAGGGGCGGGCTCGTCGGCGCGTGCGCGATGGCGGTGTGCGCCGCGATCTACGGCATCGTCATCCAGGGGAGCCTCTGGTATCCGCTCAATCTCCTCGCGGCCATCGCGATGCCGCGGATGGCGGAGGCCGACGTCACAACGCTACGGGCTTTCGACGGCGTCGCGCTGGTCGTCGGTCTGGTCGCCCACGGCCTGACCTCGGTACTCGTCGGCGCACTGTACGCGGCCATCCTGCCCCTGCTGCCGCGGCGTCATCTCCTGTGGGGCGGCCTGCTCGCGCCGCTGCTGTGGACCGGACTGCTCTGGGCCACCCTGGGCGTCATCGACCCCGCGCTCAACGCGCGAATCGCCTGGACCTGGTTCATCGCCTCTCAGATCGCGTTCGGCATCACCGCCGGCTGGGTGGTCGCGAGCGCGACGCCGGTCGCCACGGCGCAGACGCGCCCATTGATCGAACGCGCGGGCGTCGAAGCGACCGGTCGAGGCGCGCGCGGAGGTTCTCCACGATGACACGATTCATCACCGTGATCCTCGTGGCGACGCTGGCCCTCGTAGGCTGTGACGTGGTGCCGGGTCGGCCAAAGCCTGACGCTCGGGAGCTCGCGCCGAGCGAGGTCATCGGGTTCGACACGCTCTACGCGCGGAACTGCGCCGGGTGCCACGGTCGGGACGGACGCCTGGGGGCGGCGCGCGCGCTGAACGATCCGGTCTATCTCGCACTCGTGTCGCCCGAACGCGTGCGCCAGGTGATCGCCATCGGCGTGCCCGGAACGGCGCAACCCGCATTCGCGCTCGACGCCGGTGGCTCGCTCACGGATCAGCAGATCGACGTCCTCGTTCGCGGAATCGAGGACCGATGGGTGCGGCTGGACGTCATCGCCGGACAGGAAATTCCGCCTTACGATGCAGCACGAGCAACAAGCCGAGACGCCGCCAACGCGGAGCGCGGTCGGGAGATCTTTGCCGGCGCCTGCGCCCGCTGTCACGGCGACAACGGGCGAGGCGGTCCGCGAGGCGGAAGCGTCACCGATCCGTCCTACCTCGCGCTCGTGAGCGATCAGCACGTGAGGACGACAGTCATCGCAGGGCGATCGGATCTGGGAATGCCGGACTGGCGAGGTGACGGCGGCACCACGCCGTTGACGCCGCAACAGGTCTCGGACGTGGTCGCGTGGCTCGTCGCGCAGCGACGGCCGGTTCCCGGGAGGCTCCAATGACACCAACATCTCAGTCACGCAGAGGTTTCCTGTTCCGCCTCGGCATCTACCTGAACGTGCTGGGTGCCGCCCTCGTCGGCATCCCGGTCGTCGGCTACGTCTTCGGCGCGGCCCGCCGGCGCACTGACGGGCAATCGTGGATCGAGCTCGGTGCAGTCGGTCGATTCCCCGCGGGTGAGACCCGCCTGGCGACGTACGAGAATCCCGCCCGCGTCGCGTGGGACGGTGCGACGGCCAAGGTCGCATGCTGGGTGCGTCACATCGAGGGCGACCGGTTTCAGGTGTTCGCCGTGAATTGCGCGCATCTAGGATGCCCCGTGCGCTGGTTCGCTCAGTCACGTCTGTTCATGTGCCCATGCCACGGCGGCGCGTACTACGAGGATGGCTCGCGCGCGTCCGGGCCGCCGCCCCGAGGCTTGTTCGAGTACGAGTATCAGGTGCGCGACGGCGTGCTGTGGGTGCGCGGCGGACAGCTGCCGACCCTCTCGAGGCCGGTGTGAGCGCGCACGGTCGGGGACTCATCCGTTCGACGCTCGGCTGGCTCGAGGAGCGCGCGGGGCTGGGCGGGGCCATCGCGCCTGTGATGGAGCACCCCGTTCCACGCAGCACGGCGAGCTGGTGGTACGTCTTCGGCAGCGCGACGCTCGCACTGTTCGTGCTGCAGATCGCGACCGGCATCTGCCTGGCGCTCGTCTACGTGCCGTCAGCGGACGGCGCGTATCAGAGCCTGCTCTATCTGAACTTCCAGGCTCCGTTCGGCTGGTTCCTGCGCGCCGTCCACTTCTGGGGCTCCAACGCGATGGTCGCGATCATGACGTTGCACATGATCCAGGTCTTCCTGTTTGGCGCCCACAAATACCCGCGTGAGCTCACGTGGATCGTCGGCGTGTTCCTGTTCCTGTGCACGCTCGGCATGGCCTTCACGGGCCAAATACTAAGGTGGGATCAGGACGCGTACTGGGGGCTCGGGATCGGGGCGTCGATCGCATCGCGTGCCCCGGGTGTCGGCGACACGCTCGTTCAGGTGCTGCTCGGCGGTCCGATCATCGCGGGGCGCACGCTGTCCAGATTCTTCGCGGTGCACGTCTTCCTCGTTCCCGGGATCTTGATCGGCATGATCGGGCTCCATCTGTGGCTCGTGCTCCGGATCGGCATCAACGAGTGGCCGGTGCCGGGGCGCGTGGTCAACCGCGAGACATATCGACGCCGGTACGAGGACGAAGTGCATCGGGACGGCGTGTCGTTCTTCCCCCACGCGGTGCGAAAGGACATGGTCGCCTGCGGCGTGGTCGTCCTCGCCGTGGTGCTCTGTGCCCTCTTGTTCGGACCGTTCGGACCGCATGGTGTTCCGGACCCGACGCTCATCGATACGGCGCCGAAGCCCGACTTCTACTTTCTCGCGCTCTATGCGCTCTTCGCGCTGCTTCCGCCGTGGACCGAGACCGTCGTGATTCTGGTCGGGCCCGTTATCGCAATCGCGGTGCTCTTCCTGGTGCCATTTCTCGCGGGCACGGGAGAGAAGAGCTGGAAGCGGCGGCCGGTTGCCGTCCTCTCGGTGCTGGTGATCGTGCTCGCCGTCGCGACGCTGGCCGCACTCGGCGTGGTGGTCCCGTGGTCGCCGAGGATGGAGGCGTGGACTGCCGCCCCGACACCGGTCCGGTACGTCCACGGCCGGACTCCGCTCGAACTTCAGGGGGCGCTGGTTCTACAGAACAAGCAGTGCCGCACCTGCCACAGCCTCGGCGGTGAAGGAGGACAGCGCGGTCCGGCGCTCGACGGCATTGCGACGCGCCAGACGCGCGATCAGCTCATCCGTCAGGTCCTGCAGGGGGGCGGCAACATGCCGGCCTACGGCAAGAATCTGAGCCCCGCTGAAGTCAACGCGCTCGTCGCGTTCATGGAAACGCTGCGGCCATGAGCGCGTGGCCCATCGAGCCGAGTGTCGGGATCCCGGTCGTCATCGCAGCGACCGTATATATACGCGGCTGGGGTCGGCTGCGACGGCGCTTGCCGCGGCGCTTCGAAGTCCGTCACGCTGCGGTGTTTCTGGCCGGGCTGGCGACGATGCTGCTCGCGCTCGCGTCGCCGGTCGACGCGCTGACCCATCGCTGGCTGTCCGGCCACATGGTGCAGCACCTGCTGCTTATGGTGGTCGTCCCGCCCATGCTGTGGATGGGGGCCCCGGTGGTTCCGCTGGTCGTGGGCCTGCCCCGCTCGATCCGCTGGATGGTTCTCGCAGTGACGAGGGCTCCGATCGGCCGGAGCCTGACGCGGCGGCTGCTCCATCCGCGCGTGGGCTGGATCGCG
>Ga0209237_1001347_pt1 | contig 14558 bp, 15 predicted proteins | sample GraSoi013_1_40cm_2_FD_185820 | JGI IMG/M metagenome (GOLD analysis project Ga0209237, IMG submission 185820) | Grasslands soil microbial communities from the Angelo Coastal Reserve, California, USA - Sample 10_02_2013_1_40cm (SPAdes) (version 2) | ecosystem: Environmental > Terrestrial > Soil >... | reverse complement strand
CGGGCTCGCTCCATCAGCGAACATGGGCGATAAGTTTGCTCTCTTCGAGCCGGTGCACGGGTCCGCCCCTGACATAGCCAACCGGGGGATCGCGAACCCGGTCGCCATGCTTCTCTCCGCCTCGATGATGCTGGAGTGGTTGGAGGAGAGTCGTCGGGACCCCCTGTGCGGGAGGGCGGCGAGGTCGCTGAGGGCGGCGGTCAACGGGGCGCTCGAGAGGGGCATCAGCACCCCCGATCTGGGGGGGAAACACAAGTCAGCGGAGGTCGCGGCCTTCGTCGTCCGTCAGATTCACGACGGCCGAAAGAAAGAAGAGTAACCTGCTCTCAGTTGTCGACCAGCGCGTAGTACCTCTTCCTCCACCTACTAACCTTGATACCGACCCGGAAACAGGCGCTGAGGTTCCTGCTATTCAAGACCTGGTCTATCCTTCCTTTTGCGGTGACCCGCCCTTCCCTGAGGAGAAGTGCGTGCGTGAAGCCGGCAGGAATCTCTTCAATCCTGTGGGTCACGTAGATCATCGTGGGACTTCCACTCTCAGCGATCCTCGCAACCGCAGAGAGGAACTTCTCGCGCCCCGGGAGGTCCAGCCCCGCGCACGGCTCGTCCAGCGCCATCAGCCGAGGCCTCGCCATCAGAGCCCTCGCGATGATGACCCTCTGCTTCTCTCCCTGGGAGAGTTTGCCGATCCTCGCCCCACCGTACCGGCCGCATCCCACTCTTCTGAGCACGCGGTTGGCGTACGCCAACTCTTCTGGGGGCGGGTCCTTCCACAGCCTGATCGAAGCGTATCTGCCGCTCACGACGACGTCTATCACCCTCTCTTCCTCCGGTATCCAGTCGCTGATGTAGGAGCTTACGAAACCTATCCTTTTTCTCAGCTCCCTCAGGTCGAAGCTACCGAAATCCTTTCCGAGCACCGTCGCCCTCCCGCCGCTCGGCCAGTGGTACCCGTTGAGTATCCCCAGGAGGGTCGTCTTGCCGGCCCCGTTCGGTCCGACCAGCACCCAGTTTTCACCCTCCCTCACCTGCCAACTCAGATCTCGTATTATCTTCTTTCCGTCGATGGCCAGGCTGACGTTTGAGAGACCGAGGATCAAGCCGGTCAATGTCCGCGCTTCAGACCTCTTGAGTGCGTGGTTCATCGACCGGGGTCATTCATGATACGGCTTCCCTGGGCCACATCATGCTCCTCAGCTTCCTTCCCACTTGCTCTATCTGGTGCTTATCCAACTCGCCGAGGTATTTCTCGAACGCACGCTGCCCCTCTCTCTGGTACGCCTCGACCCATTCTTTCGCGAAGTTCCCCTTCTGGATGTCGTCGAGGGTCCTCCTCATCGATTTCTTGACCTCAGCGCTGATCACCTTCCCACCCCTCGTGAGACCGCCGTATCTCGCGGTCTCGCTCACCCTCCGGTACATCCCCGCTATCCCATACTTCTGAATGAGGTCGACGATGAGCTTGAGCTCGTGCAGGCACTCGAAGTAGGCTATCTCCGGCTGGTATCCCGCCTCGACCAGGGTCTCAAAGGCGGTCCTTACGAGCCTGTCCACTCCCCCACACAGGTCCGCCTGCTCGCCGAACCAGTCTGTCTCGACCTCCTCCTTGAAGGTAGTTTCGATTATGCCCGCCCTCGCACAGCCTGTGGCCTTCGCGATTCCCAGGATTCTGTTCCACGCTCCCCCAGAAGCATCCCTGTGCACGGCCACGAGGGCGGGCGTGCCAAAGTTCTGAAGGTACAGTTCCCTCACCCTCTGTCCCGGTGCCTTCGGGGCCAGCATTATCACATCGACCGATTCCGGGGGAACTATCCACCTCCAGTGAATCGCAGCGCCATGGGAGAAGGAGAGGGCCTTCCCCTTCGTCAGCTGAGGCGCAACGGCCTCCCGGTATGTCCCTGATTGTTCCATATCGGGTATCAGCATGTGGACGACATCCGCCGCCTTTGCGGCCTCGCTCACTTCCATGACCCTGTGACCTGCCTTCGCGGCCACCTCCCAGCTCCTCCCTCCCTTCCTGAGGCCGACGATTACCTTGAGCCCGGAGTCTCTCATGTTGCTCGCCTGGGCGGCGCCCTGTATCCCGTAACCGATCACCGCGATTGTCTGGTCCCTTATCGGCTCCAGACTCAGCTGCTCGTCGTGCCACATCCTCGGCATTTTGATATCGCGCCTCGATATCGCCCCGAGCACACCATTTAAGTTTAGGTGAGACGAGCGTCGAGCAAGTGAAAAGTCGTCCGCGCACTCATGACGAGGGAAGGAGAAGAAGAGGAGAAGGCGAACCTCGCGAACGCACCGATGCGAGAAAACAGCATAGCCAGAACATCACCTCGGGGGTGGAGAGATCCCCCCAGAGAGCTATGCTGCGGGCGATTGGCCTGACCGACGAAGATTTCGAGCGCCCGATGATCGGTATCGCAAACACCTGGACTGAGGCCCAGCCTTGCAACTACCATCTGCGCGAACTGGCCCAGGAGGTGAAGAGAGGGGTTCGTGACGCGGGGGGGACGCCTCTCGAGTTCAACACGATCGCGGTGAACGATGCGATAGGGATGGGACACGAGGGGATGAAGGCCTCCCTCATAAGTCGCGAAGTGATTGCTGATTCGATAGAACTCTGTGCGGTCGCCTACCAGTTCGATGCGCTCGTCACGATAGGGGCGTGTGACAAGACTCAACCCGCCTGCATAATGGCGATCGCCCGCCTCAACCTCCCCAGCATCTACCTCTACGGGGGGAGCATCCCACCCGGCGAACAGAATGGACGCAGTGTGACGATTCAGGACGTCTTCGAGGCGGTCGGGGCCGTGAGGAGGGGAAGGATGACACTCGCCCAACTGAGGGAACTGGAGTGCTCAGCCTGTCCCACCTACGGCGCCTGCGGGGGGATGTTCACCGCGAACACCATGGCCTCGGCGATCGAGGCACTGGGCCTGACCGTCAACAACTGTGCCGCCCCAACAGCTCCGAGCGAGAGCCGCCATCGGCTGGCCTATGAGACGGGACGGGCGGTGATGGGTGTCCTGGACCGTAACATGAAACCGAGGGATGTCCTGACCCGGGAGGCCTTCGATAACGCGATAGCGACCGTCGCGGCGATGGGTGGTTCCACCAATGCGGTTCTTCATCTGCTCGCGATTGCGTACGAAGCGAACGTCAAGCTGGGCCTCGAGGACATCGACCGCGTCGGTTCCCGCGTTCCCGAGCTCGCCGACCTAAAACCCGCGGGGAAGTACGTCATGGCCGACGTCGAAAGAGTGGGTGGCCTCCCCGTCGTCCTGAAACTTCTGCTCGACGCAGGATTTCTGCACGGCGAATGCAGAACTGTCACCGGCGAGAAGGTGGAAGACAGGCTCGAGGGAGTCACCCTCCCTCCGGGGCAGGATGTCGTGCACGACACCAGAGCTCCCGTACGAGCATCGGGTGGGTTCGCCATCCTGAGGGGGAACCTCGCCCCAGAGGGGGCGGTGCTCAAGACGACGGGTTCTTCCAGGCGGTATCATCGCGGTCCAGCGAGAGTCTTCGACTGCGAGGAGGACGCTTTCCGCGAGGTCGTCGACGGGAAGATAAAGGAGGGCGACGTCGTGGTCGTTCGGTATGAGGGGCCGAAGGGCGGTCCGGGTATGCGCGAGATGCTCGCCGTCACGGCGGCGATAGTCGGTGGGGGCCTCGCAGAGAAGGTTGCCCTGCTGACCGATGGGCGTTTCTCAGGCGCAACCCACGGCTTGATGGTCGGACACGTCTCCCCGGAAGCGGTGGCGGGCGGGCCGATCGCTCTCCTCCGCGACGGCGACATCGTCGAAATCGATGTAGACGGCAGGACGCTCCGAGCGGAGCTGAACGACTCGGAGGTTTCCCAACGCAAGGCGAGGTGGAAGCCACCGACCCCGAAGTACAGGCACGGTGTCTTCGCCAAGTATGCGAGGCTTGTCACGTCCGCCTCGCTCGGCGCAGTCTGCCTCCCCGAGTGACGAGCGGCGAGCGTGGCTTGGCACTTCCGTTGTAGAGTAGATTAAGTGAATATCGTTAAATAAAGGAAAACGCACTTCCGACGATGGACATGGCTCAATATGAGACGAGATCAGAGCTGAAAATCTTCAGCGAAGCTGATTTTTGGCTCCGAAAAGCCGACGACGCCGTATACCGAAGGATCTCGCCCGACGGAACGCTGAACGGTGACGAGCCGAGCATCGACCCCGACACCCTCCGCAGGATGTACGAGTGGATGGTCCTCGGCCGGTACTTCGACCAGAAGGCGAGCAACCTCTCCACCTTGAGGGAGCTCGGCACCTACACTCCTTGCAGGGGGCAGGAGGGTGCCCAGATCGGATTCATCTCGCCCCTCCAGAAGAACGACTGGTTCGTCCCCATGTACCGGGACAGCGCCGCGATGCTCGCCTGGGGCTACCCTCTGCTGCAGCTCCTCCAGTACTGGGGCGGGGATGAGCGCGGGATGAGAGGGCCGGAGGAAGTCAACATGCTCCCGATTGCGGTCCCTGTCGCGACTCAGCTGCCTCACGCCGCTGGCTTGGCGATGGCCAAGACCTTCCAGAAAGAGAACTCCATCGTGCTCACCTCGACCGGCGACGGCGGGACATCGAAGGGGGATTTCCACGAGGCCCTTAACTTCGCCGGAGTCTTCCATCTTCCTATCATCTTCGCGGTTGAGAATAATCAGTGGGCGATTTCACTAAAGCGACCGAGGCAGACGGCATCGAAGACGATCGCGCAGAAGGCCACCGCCTACGGGTTCGACGGGATCGTCGTCGACGGGAACGACGTGATCGCATCTTACGAGGTCACGAAGTATGCGGTTGAAAGAGCGAGGCGGGGGATGGGTCCGATGCTCATCGAATTCTACACATACAGGATGGGACCTCACAGTACGGCCGAGCTTGTCTCCAACAAACTGAAGTCCCCCGAGGAGCTGAGTGAATGGGAGAAGAAAGACCCGATTGTGAGGTTTGAAAAGTATCTGCTGAACAAGGGCATCATAGACGCCCCCTACAAGCAGTCCGTCGCCTCTTCGATTGCGGCGAAGATTGAAGACGCCGTGAGGGCCTTCAGGTCCATCCACCCTCCCCCGCCCACCGATATGTTCCAGTACATGTACGACGTGCCCACCCCTATTTTGGTGGAGGAGATGCGCGAGAACTTCGGCGCAACCGCCTCGCAGGACTCGGCCTCCAGCATCGAGCCAACGCTGACCGGCGGCAGGCCCGCGGTCAATATGAGAAACGCCCTGAACATGGCCCTTCGTCAGGAGATGAAGAGGGACGGTAAGATAGTCGTCTTCGGCGAGGATGTGGGGAAGAACGGCGGGGTCTTCCAGGTGACCCGCGGCCTCCAAGACGAATTCGGCCCCAACCGCGTCTTCGACACTCCCCTCGCGGAGGCGAGCATCGCCGGCGTATACGTGGGACTCTCCGCGGGGGGTCTCGTGCCCGTCGCGGAATTCCAATTTGACGGGTTCACCCCTCCGGCGTACGACCAGATCTTCAACCATGTCGCAAGAATGAGAAACAGGACACGCGGGAGGTTTACAGCGCGGGGCGTGATCAGGTTTCCCTACGGTGCGGGGATACGCGCGCCCGAGAGTCACTCTGACTCCCCCGAGGCGCACTTCTGTCACACCCCCGGGTTGAAGGTAGTCATCCCCTCCAATCCCTACGACGCGAAAGGACTTCTGGCATCCGCCCTGAGGGAGACGAACCCCGTCATCTTCATGGAGCCGAAGAAGCTCTACGACTCCCCCAAGACGGAGGTCCCCGAGGAGGAGTACACCATCCCCATAGGGAAGGCGAAGCTCGTTCGGGGCGGGACAGACCTGACCCTGATTTCCTACGGCGCCATGATGGCCCCGACGCTCGCTGCGGCTGACGCGCTGCAACAGCAGCAGACAGAGCGCTCCTACTCAGTTGAAGTAATCGACCTGAGGACGGTCTCCCCGATCGACTTCGAGACGGTACTCGCATCCGTGAGGAGGACGGGCAGGGTGGTGATAGTGCACGAGGCGCCGAGGAATCTCGGGGTGGGCGCCGAGATTGCCGCGAAGATCGCGGACGAGGGCCTTGACTACCTGAAGGCGCCGGTGAAGAGAGTCACAGGTTTCGACACCGTCGTTCCTCTCTCCAAGCTTGAGGACGAGTACGTTCCCAGCAAGGGTCGAATACTGAAGGCCGCGACTAAAGTTCTCAACTACTGATCCCAATCGTCGAGTCGACGAAACACCGCAAAGGATACTAATGGCGGGGGGCGGGGAGAAAATAGCGGCCAGCTGTCTTGCCCTACGAATTCAAACTTCCAGACATCGGTGAGGGAGTCGCCGAAGGCGAGATTCTGAAGTGGTTTGTCAAGGAAGGCGAGAACGTGAAGGAAGACCAGCCTCTCGTCGAGGTAATGACGGACAAGGTCAACGTCCAGATTCCCGCCCCACGCAGTGGCGTAGTCTCCAGGATCCTGGCCAAGGAGGGCGAGACCGTGAACGTGGGGCAGACGATTCTCGTCATCTCGGAGGACGGAGAGAAGGAGCCGGCGCTCACTCCTCCTCCTACCCCCACGCTCCCGCGGGAGACGACTAGTGCGCAGCCGCGGGCACCACCGACATATCTTTCCGAGTCCCCGGGGGCCAGAGTCCTGGCTACTCCCGCCACTCGCCGTCTTGCTAGGGAACTCAACGTCGATATCTCCACCCTGAAGGGAGGAGGCCCACAGGGGAGGGTGACCGATGATGACGTGAGGGCGGCTGCACAGAAAGGAGGAGCGACGCAAGGAATAACGACTCGAATGGTTCCGGTCACGGCTACCACCACCACTGCTGCTGCTGCTGTTGTTGTCGCCCAACCATCCAAGAAGGAGCAATCAATCCCATTGAGAGGCATCAGGCGGACGATCGCGGAGCGGATGGTGAAGTCGAGGGACACCGCCGCCCATGTGACTCACGTGGACGAGGCGGATGTTACGGAGCTCGTCCTAATCCGTGAAGCGCTCAAGGGAAGCGCGGAGAAGAGGGGTGTGAAACTCACCTACCTTCCTCTCATCGTAAAGGCACTCATTCCGGCCCTCAAGGAATTCCCGTACCTGAATTCCTCGCTCGACGAGCAGAGCGGGAACATCATCCTCAAGGGCTACTACAATTTCGGAATAGCGGTGGATACGGAGCAGGGGCTGGTAGTCTCGGTCGTTAAGGACGCCGACACGAAGGACATCTTTGCCCTCGCGGGAGAGATCGAAAGGCTCGCAGAGAAGGCCAGGGCGGGCCAACTCACCCTGGAGGAGGTGCACGGCTCGACCTTCACGATTACCAACGTGGGCGCCATAGGCGGACTCTTCGCGACGCCTATCATCAACCTACCAGACGTCGCGATCCTGGGTGTCTACAAGATCGTGAAGCGGCCGGTCTTCAGAGAGGGGAAGGTCGAGGTGCGGGACATGATGTACCTCTCTCTTACCTTCGACCACAGGGTGGTGGACGGAGCCTACGCGGCACGCTTCACCACGAGGGTTATCGAAACGATTCAGGACCCGAAGAAGCTGCTCACCGAGGTCCTCTAGCTAGGCTTCGACGAGTGTCTCGGTGCTTCTTACCCCTTCGGTGGCGTTTATCGTCCCCGTCAACGCCCTGATCCCGGGATAGTCGTCCGTTTCTGCGAATGCGATCATGTCAAAACGCCCGTATACGACGAAGGCCTTCCTCACACCCTTCAACTTCGCCGTCTTCTCAAGAACCGATTCCGTCTGAAGAGGTGTGGTCTTTATCAGGATGCACGCGTTGAGCAGCCCTCTTCCCCTCATCTCCCCTCGACCTGAGGGAGGGTCTCCGTGAAGACGACGCCTGCGAGTCTGTTGATCTTCAGTATCGCCCTACCGAGCTCCAGGCTATCTCTCGCCTCCACGTCAGCCACGATGTCAAATCTCCCGAGGACCGCGAAGGCTCTCCTGACCTGAGGAAGCTGCGCCAACCTCGCAGTCACAGTTTCGAACTTTCCCCGCTCGGACCTGATTAGGACGCAGGCAGAAAGCAAACGAAGTCGAAATGGCAATTGACTAATTAACTGTTCCCGCCAGTCTTCCTCGAAGGGATGGGTGAAGATTTAAGCGACCTCCCGATTCGCCGACCTGACCCCCGGTGAAGGAAGCGGACCTTACAGTGATTGGAGGCGGTCCGGGAGGCTACGTCTGCGCGATCAGGGCTGCGCAGCTAGGTCTCAGGACACTCCTGGTAGAGGAGAAGTGGCTCGGCGGCGAGTGCCTCTGGGCGGGATGCATCCCCTCCAAGTCTCTGATAACAGTCGCGAAGCTCTACGAGAAAGTCAAGGAGGCTGAGAAGTTTGGTCTGCTGATCGACGGGGCGCGGATAGATTACGCGGCTCTTCAGAAGTGGAAGTCGCAGGTGATATCCAAGCTTGTCTCTGGCATCGAGGCCCTCTGCAAGGGGAACGGCGTCGAGCTCGTCATGGGCGAGGCGGAGGTCGGAGGGCGGGAGAAGGTCGTGGTGAGGTCGAAGGAGGGGGTGGAGGAGGTGAAGACGAAGAGGATCGTGATCGCGACCGGAACTCGTCCCGCGGAGCTTCCGGGGATCGCCTTCGACGGGAGAGTTGTCATCAGCTCCAAGGAGGCGCTGGAACTCACCTCGCCTCCGAATGAGCTCCTCGTGGTGGGAGGGGGTGTGGTGGGGATGGAATTCGCGTGCATGTATCAGAAGCTGGGCAGCAGGATAACCGTCGTGGAACTCACTGAGCAGCTCCTCCCCGGAGCGGACCCGGACCTCGTCCGATTGGTGCAGAAGAACTTCGAGAGAAGAGGAGGGAAAGTCTACCTGAAATCTAGGGTCGCGGCCATCGAGAAGATGCAGGCCTCTCTCGTCGCGAAGGTCGATACCGGAGCTGGCGTGATCAGCCTGGAAGCCGAGAAGCTTCTTCTGAGCGTCGGGAGAAAGCCGAGGACTGAGAAGTTGAACCTCTCGACGATAGGAGTCGAGACGGACCAGCGTGGTTTCATAAAAACCGACGAGCGCATGATGACCAACGTCGTTGGGATCTACGCGGTCGGCGATGTCAGGGGTCCTCCTCTATTGGCGCACAAAGCCTTCAAGGAGGGGGTCGTCGCGGCCGAGTCGGCGGCGGGGTTGCCGACGGCCGCTGAGTGGACCACAATTCCAGACGCCATCTTCACAGACCCCGAGATAGCGACGGCCGGGTTGACCGAGGTGAGGGCGGTTGCCGCCGGTTACACCGTGAAGAAGAACAGGTTCCCCTTCGCGGCCCTCGGGAGGGCCCTCTCCACCGGAGAGCCCGAAGGCTTCGTCAAGATTGTCTCCGATGCGTCCAACGGGCTGGTTCTGGGGGTCCAGATAGTGGGCCCGGAAGCATCGAACCTCATCAGCGAGGCGGCTCTCGCGATCGAGATGGGCGCTACCGTGGAGGATGTCGCCCTTACGATCCATCCGCATCCCACGCTCCCCGAGGCTTTCATGGAGGCCGCGGAAGCCGCCGAGGGAAAACCAATCCATCAGTTGAAACTATGAAGAGCGGGAGAGTTCTGGACCTCGGAAGGGGAAGAAGGGAGTACGGGGAGGTCTGGGAACTTCAGAAGGAGCTGGTCGCCGCGAGGGTGAACGATTCCTCCCCCGATACTCTGATCCTGGTAGAGCACGAACACGTCGTCACCCTCGGGAGGAGGACGAGCGTCGAGAACTTCCGCCCTCAGGGCGTCCCCGTCTTTAACGTCGAGAGGGGCGGAGACGCCACCTACCACGGTCCCGGTCAGCTCGTCGGCTACCCGATTCTCAAGCTGGAGGATCACGACGTTCACAGATACCTCAGGATGCTCGAAGAGGTCCTGATCAGGGTGACGAGGAGTTATGGAATAGAGAGCGAGAGAAAGACGGGGCAGACAGGCGTCTGGGCTGGAGAGAAGAAGGTTGCGTCGATAGGGGTCGCCATCTCGAACTGGGTTACGTATCACGGATTTGCGCTGAACGTGAATCCCGACCTGACCTACTTTCGCCTGATCAGGCCGTGTGGCCTCGACCCGAGCGTGATAACATCAATGATTGAGCTGACCGGGAGACCGCTCCCGATGGAGGAGGTAAAGGCTCGGGTAATCAGAGAATTCTCGAGAGTCTTCGGGATGGAGCTCGCCCCGGCTGCGCTTGAGGCCGAGCCGGGAAAGATTAAGTAATCGCCGATGGTCGTCCGAAACGTGTCCACCACCACAGCTCCCAAGGTCACCTACGTCACACTCTTCGCAGACGAGAGCATTCATCCGAGGTACGAAGCCGCCCTTGAGAAGTTCGGCCAGGAACTCGGGAGACGCTACCCCATGTACATCGGGGAGAGCGAGGTTCGCTCTAAGGCCGGAGAGTTCGAACACCGAAGCCCCATCGACACGAAGGTGGTCGTCGGATACTTCCAGATAGGAACCGCGCAGCACGCCAGAGAGGCCATCGAAGAGACGGCGAAGTCGTTCGCCCGCTGGTCAGAGACTCCCTGGCGGGAAAGGGTCAGGATAATGAGGCGAGCCGCCGACCTCGTCGACGAACGAAAGTTCGAGATTGCCGCGGTGATTACCTACGAGGTCGGGAAGAACCGCCTCGAGGCTTTGGCGGAAGCCTGGGAAGCCATCGATGCGATGAGGTACTACGCGAAGGTCATGGAAGAGAAAGACGGCTACGTCGTTCAGATGGGTCCGGGAGGTCCCGGCGAAAGCTCACGAGTGGTCGGGAAGCCGTTCGGTGCCTGGCCTGTTATCTCCCCGTTCAACTTTCCGTTCATGCTGGCAAACGGGATGGCTCTCGGCGCCCTGATCACTGGAAACACGGTCATCCTGAAGCCGACGAGCGAGGCGCCCCTCACGGGGCTTCTGCTGTACAGGATATTCAGGGACGCCGGTGTCCCTCCCGGCGTCGTGAGCTACGTCACCGGCCCCGGGAGCAACTTCGAGAAGGAGTTCGTCTCGAATCCCAAAGTTGCGGGGATAGCCTTCACCGGCTCCCGCGACGTTGGGACGAGATTGTATAATGAATTCCTCACGGGTCAGCCCTACCCGAAACCCGTCGTGATGGAGATGGGCAGCAAGAACCCGACGATAGTCACCTCGAAGGCCGACCTGAAGAAGGCGGTCGAGGGGGTGGTGAGGGCTGCTTACGGCTACGATGGACAGAAGTGTAGCGCGACCTCAAGAGTCTACGTCCAGGCCGCCATCAAGTCAAGATTTCTCGAGGAGTTGAAGTCGCGTGTCGAGCAGCTCGGCGTCGGCGACCCGAGGGGGAAGGGCACCTTCGTAGGGCCCGTGATTAACAAGGCGGCTGTTTCAAAGTTCAGGAGCGCGGTACAGGAGGTGAGGAGAAGCAGGGGAAGGATCCTCTGCGGCGGCCGCATCTTAAGGGAGGGGATCTTCGGAGAAGGATACTACGTCGAGCCCACCCTCGTCTCCGGCCTCTCCTCGAACAACAGGCTCTTCAGGGAAGAGCTCTTCCTTCCCTTCGTTGTCGTGGGAGAGTTCAAGACCCTCGAAGAGGCACTCGAGAAGGCCAACGATACGGAGTATGGCTTGACAGCGGGCATCTTCAGCGAAGACCCTCGCGAGGTCGAGAGGTTCATGGACGTAATCCAGTTTGGGGTAGTCTACGCGAACAGGAGGGGCGGAGCAACAACGGGGGCCTGGCCAGGGGCGCAGTCGTTCGTGGGGTGGAAGGCGAGCGGGGCTACAGGGAGGGGAGTGGGAGGCCCGCACTACCTCCTCAACTTCGTCAGGGAGCAATCCCAGACGGTCGTCTCAGGCTAGCTAGAGAACTGGTACCACGTAGAGGAAGAGGGTAATGATCAGGTCGATCGGCCACCACACTGGTATCACCGCCGAACCGACCTTGAATGACCCGAACAGCAGAGTCGTCCATTCTCCCTTCTTCACCATCTCTCCCCGCCAGCCGAAGTAGGCCAAGTCCTCCAGGAATGCGAGGAGGAAGACGTTTCCGGCCCAGGCGGTCACAGACTGTGTGTACGAAATCACCACGAAGAGGGGAAGCAGGAAGAAGACCTGGTACGGTGAGTACTTGCCAAAAGCCGGCTTCTCCATGAATCCCTCGACCTTCTTCGTCCACTCCGCCTCCCTCCGGTTGATGTACCTGTACTCGATCCCTCCGTAGATTATCGCAGCCAGAACGACACGGACGAAGGAGATTGGTTCGAACAATTACTTCAGAGGGACGTAGAGGCTGGAACGAGAGGAGCCGATGCCGGGCGTTCCGTGCACGACCTTCTTGTTCGTGATGACGTACTCCCCCAGGTAACGCCCGACCATCTCGGGCTTGACCTCGAGCGGGATGAACTCCCTCCCGTTGTGCACGTGTATCGTGAGGCCAACCATCAGAGGCAGGACGACCATATCCCGCGCATGGGTCTTGATCTGTCCCTGGAGCTTCCCGTCCTTCGTACGCCTCGCATCTTCGATAAGCTTCCTCTTCTCCTCCGAGACTCCCCTATTCAGGGACCGCCTCGCCCTGGAGGGGAGGAGCTGCAGGAGGGCCTCCGTGGGCATTCCGTTGAGCTGCTCGAGCGTGTAGCCTCTATACTTGTACTCTCTCGGCATCTATCTCCCCCTTACCTCCGCACTCGCTCGCGGGAGTCTCCCTCTACCCGTCTTCCTCGGAGCTATCAGACCAACCTTCCTTCCGGGCGGCGCGTTCCTTGAGGTGCTCGTAGACTTGCCGGGGTGCTGGTGCCTTCCACCCCCGAACGGGTGGTAGACGACTGCCATCGCGATTCCCCTCATCCTCGGGTAGGCCCTTCCGGCTGCCCGCTTCGCGTGGTGCCTCGCCCCTGCTCTGAGGAAAGGCTTCTCAAGCCTCCCCCCTCCCGCGATCTCTCCGATCATCGCCCTGCACCTCTGGTCTATCATGATGTTCTTCCCCGATGGAAGCCTCAGTATCGCGCTACCCCCCGCCTTCGAGAAGAGGACCGCCGAGCCTCCCGAGGACCTGACGAGTTTTCCTCCGTCGCCAGGTCTGAGCTCTATGTTGCAGACCCTTGTCCCTTCAGGTATGCTGGAGAGAGGGAGGATGTTCCCCGACGATACCTCCGCAGAGGCTCCGAGCTGAATCTCCCTACCGACCGAGAGACCCGTGGCCGCGGGGATGTAGGTGAACTGGCTCTTTCCGTACTCTAACTGTGCTAGTGGGGCGCTCCTTCCGCGCTCGTCTAGGATGGCCCGGACCACGCCCGTATCCCGAGCTTCCGTGGCAATCTTGGGATACCTGACGGGAGCGATTTTCCCCCTCGTCCTGGCCCTGAACTGGATTCCCCCCTTACCCGCCCTTCGCTGTTGTATCCTCTTTCCCAAATTACACCAGCCCGAGTTTAGTCGCGAGCTCCGTTGCTGAGTTCTCAGGGGCGAGCCTTACGAAAGCCTTCTTCCCCCTGATTGTCCTCGCCGTATTGACCGAGTGTACCTTGACCTCGTAGAGAGCTTCTACGGCCGCTGCCACCTGAGGCTTCGAAGCCCTGTCGGCGACTATGAAGCAGAGCTTGTTCTCCCTCTCGATCTGGTCGAAGGTCCTCTCCGTGACGTAGGGCCTCTCCACAATCTTCTGGGCGTCCTCAAGTCGCAACTTACGACTCTTCCTCCCTTTCGTTGTTGTTCTGGAGGGGCGGGAGGGCCGTCAGTGACGACTCGGTCCACATGGTGAGCCTGCCCGGCACTCCTCCCGGGGCAAGCTGAAGCACGTTCAGGCTATCGACTCTTGTAACCTCGACTCCAGGGATCGACTGGGCGGTCCGTCCCACCCCCCTGTCGTTCGTCACTATTACTAAGGGACCGACCCTCTCCCTGTAAGACCTGCCCCTCAGTCTCGACTGCCCGCTGTTTCGCTTCACACCATCGTAGAGCCTCTGCAGCTCTTCCTTCAACCCTACCTTCTCGAGGAGGCTGACGAGTTCTGAGGTCTTGCTGACGCTCTCAAAGTCGTCGGAGACGACTATGGGCAGCTCCAACCTCTTGATCCTGTGTCCCCTCGACACGACCGCATCTTCATGGGCGGTGTATGCCACGGCGGAGGCGAGCGCCAGCCTCCTCTCCTTCTTGTTGATCTTCAGGTAGACCACCTTCTCTGCTTTTGGTGGATGGGGCAGCCTCCCTTTTACGACACTGGCTATCCCCGCCGCCTGCCCTGACCTCGGGTAGCGGTCCCCCTTGACCCTCGGGACTCTCGCTATGCCCCTCCCCGTGGGGGGATTATTCGTCTCGGCGCTCGTCTTCATTCCAGCCATGGGGTCCCTCCCCTTGGGCTGAATATGATGTGAGTTGACAAGCCAGTAGGCCCTCTTGATCAGGTCGGGCCTTCGTGGAGTCTCGAAGGCTGGCGGTAGCTCCACCTTTCTTGAGCTCTTCCCGTCAAGTTCTACGACGCTTGCGTTCATCTCTGGGCCCCTCGCAGAGGGCTCAGCTCCAGTACTTGGGGCTGGGCTATCTTCCTCTTGACCTTCGTCCTGGCGGGATGTCTGAGAAGAACGAATCTCTTCGGTGTCCCCGGAAGCGAACCCTTTACCACGGCATAG
>Ga0209237_1001346_pt1 | contig 14564 bp, 19 predicted proteins | sample GraSoi013_1_40cm_2_FD_185820 | JGI IMG/M metagenome (GOLD analysis project Ga0209237, IMG submission 185820) | Grasslands soil microbial communities from the Angelo Coastal Reserve, California, USA - Sample 10_02_2013_1_40cm (SPAdes) (version 2) | ecosystem: Environmental > Terrestrial > Soil >... | reverse complement strand
TCTTGTCGAGCGGAGGCGGTCCTGCCTTGCCGAGGAGCCCAGAGAGTCCCTCGTACAGGATCGCCACGATCTGATCCTTCCTCGTGATGCCGCCGAGCGGCCTCTCTTCGAGCGCCCTCTTCTGAACCCTCTCGGTTAGGTCGATGACCAGTCTCACGTTCACATCGGCTTGAATGAGCGTCCTCTGCAGGTCGCGGACGAACTCCTTTACCGCCTGCTCATCCACCGTCGAAGCTCCGAGAAGCTTCTTCACCGCATTCTGAAGGCCGTCCCTGAGAGAGTCCAGCATGTCTCTTGCTTCGCTTCATACTCCGCTATTTAGACGGTTCTCACCTCAGATGAAAGTAGCGGCGGGCGACAGATAGCATCCGGGCAGCATATGTCGCCGTGTGGAAGGATTCGAAATTCCTCCAATGACCTTAATTCATTTCAATCAACTTTTTCATACCGACTTGACGCGGAGAATCACAGCAAAACCTCTGCCGATTTACCCGAAGATGGTGCAAGAGCCGAGGACCCCTCTTCCCATTCCTTTCTTCTTGGCTTCATTGCAGACGAGTATGGCTGTTGAGGCATCCTGCACAGCCAGTCCCAGAGACTTGAAGGGCCGTCAAATAACGTCCGGCACTTCATGATCGTGAAACCCGGGCGACAGGCGAAGCAGCGTGGTCATGACTGCGTTCATAACAGTCGCCCACATCAGAAATGATGAACACTCGTTGCAGCCTAGCTCGTTAGAAGCTCAGGCTGGGTTCTATAATAAAGAAGGGAGCTTGGTGCTCTCTCAGGCACCAAGACCAGTTTGTTAGACACTGACATGGATCGGCCCGGTGGAGATTGGGTCAGGAGTGGCCGCAAGCGTGTTGCCCGTCGCGTCGCTGACGGAGATGCCCGAGTAGGTGGCTGATTGCAGAAACAGCGTCTGTCCTGATGGGCAAGTGAAGCTTCCGGGGCCTGGCGGTCCGACCGTAAGACTTCCCGTGGTCTGCCCGTTCCTCACTGAAAACGTCCCCGGTTTCGTCAGGGATGTGGACACGGTTTCCTTATTGCCGGCCTTGGGGTGGTTGCCTCCATTGTTGAAGCACTGGTATACGGCAGTGGCAGTTTTCACGCTGAGGGTGATTTGGATGCTTGTTGTGCCCGTCCCGAGCCCTGCATCCTTGAAGCTCGTTGTCAGGGCTCCGGTGCTCGTGCTGACGGAGTTGTCCGCGAACAGAAAGTGTGGGCTGTCTGCGAATACTGCGGTTGTCAGGAGAGTGCTGGCAAATATGGCGAGAATGGGAATCCAAAATTTATTCATGTTAACCCCACTTTTTTAATAATTAATAAGCGTTTATAAGATAATACCTAAGATTCTAATATACTTACTGTGAGATTTTACCACACTTAAGATGTGTCGAATGACTAACCAGCATGTCAAGCTTCTATCATGCTCTTATAGATCAGATGTATCAGAACCCTCTCGTGGCAGGACGGTCACGAAGAAGAGGAACTGGAAGGAGCACAATGAGCCGTTGGTGAGGAGATGGAGCAGACAACCAAGGAGAATGAACGAGGAGAAGGAAGGAGCAGAGTATCGCTATCCAGCCTCCTTAATGAGTATGCTCGCAGCCATCCACGTGTACCTGCCGCCGTACAGGGAGGTGGAAGGGTTCGTCAGAGTGTTTTCAGAGCACGTCGAAGGACTGAGGGTCCCGGACTACACCACGATGTGGTGGAGAATATCAACGACAAAGGTGCAGCTGGACCCGGGCGTAGACCCAGACGAAGACGTAACGATAACAATTGACTCCAACGGAATCAAGATCTCGAACAGGGGAGAGTGGATAAGGCAGAAGTGGATGGCGAAGAGTGGGTTCGTCAAGGTCCACTTGGCGGTGTACACGAAGAGAGGGAAGATACTCTTGATGCAGGTGACGAAGGACGTCCACGACCGCAAGATATTCGTGCCGCTAGTAGAGGAGGAGGCATCATCGACAGGTAGCGTGACCAGAGCGATCGGGGACGGAGCATACGATTCGAGGGAGATCTTCAGGCACCTGGACACGAATTGAATAGAACCTGTGATCAAGGTCAGGACGACGCCTCCGTGCACACGTATGGTGCATGCCCAAGAAGCTCGTCGTGATCGAACAACTCAGAGACTACGAGAGGTGCAAGAAGAGGCACGGATACGGTAAGAGGTCGATAGTGGTGGAGTCGGCGATATCTTCCTTCAAGAGGACGTTCGGGGGGCGCATAACCTCGGTGAGGTGGGAGAATATAGTCAACGAACTACTCATGAAGGCATCGGTATCCTAGGAGAGTTCGAAACTCCTGCCATCGAACGAACGGATTGCCAAGCCATCAAGTTATTCGACACATCTCCGCCGGACAAGAGCCCCTAAGAGAGGACCACGACCTAGGCCCTTTTCGTCTTGAAGGTCGCAGTATTATTTTCTGGTGGAAAGGACAGCACCTACGCGGCGTATCTCGCCAGGGGGAGGGATTCGCTGGAGTGTCTGGTTACCCTCTCCCCGCTGAGGGAGGATTCGTACATGTTTCATTACCCCAATGTATGGGTGACAAGACTCCAAGCCGAGGCTATGGGAGTACCGCAGATTTTGATGGAAACGGAGGGGGCCAAAGAGTTAGAGCTTCAAGACCTGATCAAGGCTCTCTCCCTCGCGAAAGAAAGATACCGGATCGAAGGCCTGTACACCGGGGCTCTTGCCAGCGTCTATCAGAAGTCCAGGATCGACAGAATCTGTGATGAGTTGGCACTAGAAAGTATCTCGCCCCTCTGGCACATCGACCCAGAGACCCACCTCAGAAACCTGCTCAAGAGTGGCTTCCGGGTCATCGTGATGAGCGTCTCAGCACTTGGCTTCAACGAGGGATGGCTGGGACGTCTCCTCGACCACAAAGCAGTCGACGATCTGCTCGATCTACACTCGAAGTATGGAGTACATGCGGGGCTGGAGGGAGGGGAGGGCGAAACCCTCGTCCTAGACTGCCCCATCTTCACGAAGCGTGTGGAAGTACAGGAGTCCACGAAGCACTGGAGGGGCGACTCCGGCTATCTTGAGATAACCAAGGCGAGACTGATTCCGAAGTAGCGGTTCAAGAGGAGGGTGGCGGAGGCCTCGTCCCCAGCACCACGTTCACGGTCTGGAAACTCCCGCCGCGTATGAAGCGCACCTGAATTGTCTGGCCCGCAAGCGCATGCCCCTCTAGGTAGGTCGAGAGCGCATCTGTGTTGACTATCTTCGTCCCGTTGAGGGAGACGATGATATCCCCCCCAATAACGTACTGTGTTCCCTCGAGGGTTACCATCGTGTTTCCAGCCCTCAGGCCCGCGCGACTCGCGGGACCTCCTGGTACGACCTGCTCGATTAGGGCGCCATAGGTGAAGTTCGTACCTTGCTTCTGAGCAAGGGCGTAGCTCATATCCGCACTCCCAATTCCAAGATAAGGATGCAGATTGTACTTGCCGGTGATGATTAGAGAGGGCAACTCACGAACTATTGTGTCCGACGGAATCGCGAACCCGACGCCTTGCGCCCCATTTACGACAGCGGTCGTAATCCCCACGACCTCTCCCTTGCTGTTCAAAAGGGCTCCGCCGGAGTTGCCGGGGTTTATCGGAGCGCTGAACTGAATCGCGCTCGCAATCGAGAAGTTTCCGGCAACCGGGTCCTGGATCGTCCTTCCGACCTGACTGATGATCCCAAAAGTCATAGAACTGGTAAGGCCGAACGGGTTTCCAATCGCGACGACGGGTTGTCCAACCTTCAGTGACGAGGAAGACGCGATCTGTATCGGGAGGAGCTGGGAGGGAGGTGCGGTCACCGAGACGACGCCGAGGTCGCTGTAGGGGTCTGTACCCACCACCTTTCCTACGTACGAGTTGCCGTTCCAGAACGTCACAGTGAGGTTCGTATCACCCGACAGGACATGAAAGTTGGTAACGATATAATACGAGCCCGAGTCCTGGATGACGAACCCGGAGCCAAGAACGACCTGGAGGCTCTGCTGCGGGCCGAAGAAAGTGTTGACGGTGGTCACCTGAACCCCGTGTATAGTCACGATGCTTCTGTTCGCGCTTCGGTATATCGAGACCGGGTCGAGACTCAGCACCGACGCGTTGCTCGCCGTGACTCCGGAACTCAGTTCCTGCTGCAGCTGAGTATTTCTGCTCTCCAGGTTAGAGACCAACTGTTGAAGCTGGCTCTGGCTCGAACTGCTCTGCTGAAGGAGGTAGTAAGAATAAGCTGTCGCTGAGGCGGTGATGACTAGCAGGATGGACACAACGGCGAGAGTCCTTCCTATTCCCCTCTTTACCCTCACGAATCTCCCTCCGTCCCAGTTCTATTTCAGATAGCTGTTTTGAACACCGGAAGAAGAAAAGCGAATAGGAAAGCCCTGCCTAGGAGCAAGCTTTGCGAGGCTGAGGGTGTGCTGCCTCTGGGCCCATCTCACGCCTGGGGCTGCTTTGGGGCTGTCGGGGTCGACGTCTTGATCACTGACGTAATGATGTAATAAACACCTAGACCGACTAGGGCGAATCCGATGATATCAAGGAGTGTCCCGATCCCGATGAAGAAGCCACCGACGGCGAACAGGAGTATACCAATGGTGACACCGCGTTCCATTTCAGGCAGCGGTCTGCCCGCCTATCTTTAAGTGTTCAGAGAACTCAGACGGCGCCGAATCGGAGAAACACACCAATCTTTCGGGTGTCGAGAAAACTTATTTCGCTCTCCTATTCTGTAGGACCGCTCTAGATGAAGGAAATCGGAAGAGCCGTCTGAAAGCGACAAATGATGACCAAGGTAACCGATAGAGCACTTAGCTTTGTTATTACAAAGGGTTCCAGTCTACATGGCATGCCCGCCCGATCCAGAATCGTCTTGGCGCTGTCGCCGGGTAGTAGAAGGTCGAGCCGTGCCTATCCTTCTCCAACTTGAAGTTCCTCCAAGGACCATCTTCCCCAGGATGATCCCTCTTCTTGTCGACGAACCTCGTGGAAGCTGAGAAATGGGGCTTTATCCTCGAAAACGTATGTTCATCTTGTGAAGGTCGAACTCGGAAGCGAGGGAACCAGCTTCCCTCCAATTGAGATGTAAGAAAAAACTTGGTTCTTGTTGATCCCCTTAGCGAGACGTAGAACGTCTACTGGCCGCAGCAGTGCTCGAGGAACGGTGACTTCCCATGGGAAAGTAGGCCAGCAAAAGGTCTACCGATTTCCCTGAACCATGCCTCCCTCTGTAGTCTGCCTTCGGCGACCAGCCCATCGAGGATGCGCCGGACACGCCTCCTCGTCGGCGAAAGCAACCCCAACCACTCCCCCCCACCCCAAGAAGATGCAGAGCTGAATTACGTCCCAAAGTCGTCGGAATGTGGGCGCTTAAATGCGCGTTCATACACAATTAGTGATGAAGTCTGTCAAAACCGTCTCGTTCTGCTACAAGCCGACTGCCCAGACTAGGGAGGTACTCGAAACTTTCCGCATGATGGTCAACCACGCCATCCAAATCGCTCTCGAGGAGAAGGTCAAGGGAAGGCTGAACCTCCGTAACCGCATCTATCGCGAATTCAGACAAAGATACGAAGTCCATTCCAATTACCCCTACTCCGTCGCAGAGGTGGCATGGTCAATCATCAAGAAGCACAACCGCTGGCATCGCAAACCGTCTGCCGAACGCCTGATAATGAAGCTCGACAATGAAAGCTATTCGTTGAACTACTCGATCATCTGTCTGCCCTTCAGGATGGGCGAGCCGCGTATCTTCATTCCCCTCCACTACGGCGACTGGCAGCGCTCTTTCCTGATGGACGCAACCCTCAAAAGGGGTTCAGTGACGATGACTGAGTCGACAATCATCATCGCCTTCTCGAAGGAGACGACCGTGGTCGAACCCCTAATGAAGGTCGGCATCGACCTGAACGAGAAGTCAGTCGTACTTTCCGATGGAGCGCGATACGATTTGTCCAAGGTCGGTCGGCTACACACCGAGTACGGAGTCCGTCGAAGGGGCTTTTACGCTCGGCATCCGGTCGACCAGAGGCTCAAACGAAAGTTCTGCAAGGATTCACGAGAGAAAGTCCGAGTCCGGCAGTTTCTTCACTTGGTTTCCAAGAAGATTACTGAAGGCGCCAAGGCAAAGAGACAGGCCATCATCCTCGAGGAGTTGAAGGGCATTCGCTACGTTCACGAAAGAGGCAACGGAGAATCGCGGGGGAGGAGGCGCAGAATCTCCCAGTGGCCCTTCGGCCTCCTTCAGCAACAGATTGCCTACAAAGCTGCCTGGGCTGGAGTGCCAGTTGAGTTCGTGGATGCTAGCAACACCTCGAAGGAGTGTTCACATTGCGGTTATCTCAACAAGGGGTTGAAGATGACGGAGAGGGAGTGGCGATGCCCTTCATGTGGTGTCACTCTCGACCGCGACCTCAACGCGGCAGACAATATCGAACGTCGCGGCACAATACCATGTCTGGCTGTGGTTCGGTCAGGAGCGCAGGGCGGGTGAAGCCGTGAAGGAGCGATCCAACGATGATGGTGGCAACCTCCCGAGCAGATGCCCGAAGCTAACTCAAAGGGCGTGGCCCGAAAGGTTAGCAGAACCAAGAGCCGTCTGAGGTCACGATGAAGAGATCAATGTACAGATAGAGCACCCAACGGACTCAGGTTCCGCCCTTTATCCGCATTATCTTGTTCCTGCCCATAACCGACCAGTATTCGACTTCGGCGCCTGGAGAAAGAGGTCCCCCGACTTCGCTCTCCGGAGGAGTGGGCGTTTCAAAGACCACGAATGTCTGCAGGTCCATAACCTGCACTGACGCCTGCGTCGTCGAGATTATCTGTCCCGACCTCTTGTCAATCATAGGTACTTCCACCCTCGAATCGACCCCGGCGACGATGCTTTTCTTCGAGCCCGTGAATATCGAGATTGCAACGAGCCTGATCTTTGCAGCTCCATGCTTTCCCGGTTTGAAGTGCTCGCGGTTCACGACCCTGCACGGTTCATCATCAATAATTATGTAACTTCCTTCTTTTACGCTCCCTAGGTCTACAGGCTTGCTCACGCTGGCTCTGATAACGCGCCAGAGTGTGGTGCTTAAAAGTAAAACCCAAGTACTTGACTAGGATGCAAGTAACGAAAGCTGTCAAGCAGAGATACCAGCTGACACAGAAAATACTCGAACTCCTCGAAAGCTTCCGTTGCACGATCAACGACTGCATCAGAATCGGCCTGAAGGAAAATCGACCTGCTATAACTCCAGAGACTAATTGACTACAAGGCGAGATGGGAGGGAATTCCCGTCTTCTACGTGGCAGCATGGGGAACGAGTGCGAAGTGTGCGACATGTGGGTCTAGAACATACCCGAATGCAGACCGCACCCTCCACTGCCCGAACTGTCGAATCACCTTCGACAGGGACGAGAACGCGGCCAAGAACATCTTGGCCAAGGGAGGCTTGAGGTTCAAGCCGGACGGCCCGCCAGCTGAAGCGGTGAAGGGGAACGAGCAGACGACGGCTCTAATCCTCAGAGTCGATGGCGGGAAGATGACTCAGGGTTGATATCCCGGAGTTATCGGAACCGGAACCGAAAGTAAATAAGCTTGAGTTCGGGAGCCTTCTTCCGCGAGTCGATCAAGACCACAAATGAAGTTGCAAGTGAATCCCGTGAGCTTTCGGCTCACCCAAACCCGCCTGCCAATCGAAGAATAACGGCGTCTGAAATTTGGATGAAGCAGTCTACGTCTTGGATTCGACCGCCTTCTACGCGGGGATTCCGTACCAGGGCAGAGGGAGGTACTACACCACCTACTTCGTGCTCGAGGAGGTCAAACACCAGAGTGTAGGCTCCTCTCTGCTACACACGCGGGTGCAGGTCACCGAGCCGTCGGTGGAATCGCTCCAGCGGGTGAAGGCGATGGCGGCCAAGACAGGCGATTCCAACGCCCTGTCGAAGACAGATGTGTCGCTCCTCGCCCTCGCTCTCGACCTCTCGAAGGATGGGGACAAGGTCAACCTGGTCTCCGACGACTTCGCCGTGAGAAACGTAGCCGAGGTGCTCGGGGTTCCCCTGTCGGGGACCAATATCAAGGGCGAGTGGAAGCAAATCACTTGGAAGATGTTCTGCAAGGGTTGTGGGAAGGAGTACACAAATCCCAAGATAACAAGTTGCGTCGTCTGCGGCACCGCACTGAGCAAGAAAGCCGTTAGATCCGCCTGAAAACCTCATTCAGAAAAGAAGCGAGCCCCATTATCGCCCCTAGCACTCCTAGAGTTGTGGACCGGGGGGGACTTGAACCCCCGACTTTGGGGAGCTTTGGGCTCTCTCCCGCGTGCGAGGCGGGCGTTCGTACCAACTGAACTACCGGCCCGGCAAATTCCAACTCGATTGCTTTCCATGTATAAGCATTCTCAACGAAGCTTGCAGATGGGTGGTGGCTGCCTCTTGTGGGCAGACTCGTGATACCTTGAGATTAACCTCTGAACCGCGTCCAAGTCTAGATTCAACCTTGAGGAAACACTCTCCATCCCGAGCCTTCGGTCGAAGTACAGTTTGAAGACCGAGTCGAGCACGTCGTAGGAGAAGCCAAGTTCAGCCTCTGCCTCATGCCCCGGCCACAACCTGGGGCTACTTCGCTTGGAGATGATGCGCCTGCTCAATCCAAGGGTTTCGCCGAGCCGCCTCACCTCGGTTTTGTAGAGGTCCCCGATGGGAAGGATATCCACACCATCATCGCCTCCGTAAAATAGCCAGCTAATAATTCCGACCTGTCGCCCGTCCCGACGACGAGCCTGTTCACCCGGTTCGAGTGGTAATAGAGAAGAGCCATTCTGATCCTCGCTCTGAGGTTCCCTTCAGCAAGCCTGTCGGGCTCGAGGTTCTTCATGAAGGTTCGATGAATCGGGGCGATGTCGATGAACCTTGTTTCCATACCGAGCTCAGAGGCCACCTCCTTCGCATCGTCCAGGTCCTGCTTTGGCGTCACACGGAGGTCGGGCATTATGAGACCCATTACCCGCCTTGCACCCAAGGCTTCCACCGAGAGGTAGGCGGTGACAGACGAATCGATTCACCCGCTCAGCCCCAAGACCACACCGTCTGTCCTCGATCCCGTGACCTCCTTCTTGATGAAGTCGATTATCTTCCTCCTCGCCTCGACTAGGTCCAGCTCTTCCTCCAGCAAAACGTTCCTCCAGCCGCAATGTATGGAAAAAGCTTTTCCACACCTCGAGATGGTAGGCGGCAGAAATGACGGACTACGACTTGCAGGACAGGAAGTTCTGGCTCGCGAACGAGAATGAGATAAAGGAAGGGCGGACGACAGACATGTACTTCGTCAACACAAAAGAGGTCCTGCAGAAGAACAACGTCGACGCGGACGTCGTGATGGAGGTCTATGCGCGGGAGCTTCCCTACCCGCAGAACTGGGGCGTCCTCACAGGCGTCTACGAGGCGGCGAAGCTCCTCCAGGCCCTGCCAGTCGACGTCTGGTCCTTCGAGGAGGGAGGGGTCTTCGTCGCCGATTCATCGACCGTGATTTACGAGCCGCTGATGGTAATTGCCGGAAAGTACGGCACCTTCGCCGAGTACGAGACACCTCTCCTCGGCCTCCTCTCTTCATCTACCAGCGTCTCGACGCGGGCCGCGAGGTTCAGGGTGGCTGCGGGTGAGAAGCTCCTCTTCAGCTTCGGGACGAGGCGTGTCCACCCGGCCTTGGCTCCGATGGTGGAGAGGGCCTGTTACCTCGCCGGTTTCGACGGCGTCTCGAACGTCCTCGGTGCGGAACTCCTCCATCTGAAGGCCTCCGGGACGATGCCGCACGCTCTGATCCAGGTCGTTGGCAATCAGGAATCTGCCTGGAAGATGTACGACAAGACGATCGCGAGCGATTCACCCAGGGTTGCGCTCGTCGACACGTTTTGGGACGAGAAGACGGAGGCCGTCGCGGCATTCGAGGTTCTCGGTTCAGACCTCTGGGGGGTCAGGCTCGACACCCCCGCCTCCAGAAGGGGAGACTTCAGGAAGATCATCGAGGAAGTCAGGTGGGAGCTCGACATCAGGGGTGGCGAGAAGGTGAAACTCATTGCATCCGGGAGGCTCGACGAGGAGTCGGTGGGGAAGCTGAAGGATATTGCGGACGGCTTCGGGGTCGGGACCGCCGTCGCCTACCCACCCGTCATCGACCTAAGCGCGAAGATAGTCGAGGTGCAGCGTGGCGCAAAGAGGGAGTTCAGGGCCAAGAGAGGGGGGCTCGGCGGCAGGAAGGCGGTCTACCGCTCGAGTGTCGGGTTCCAGGACACCGTCGTCTTGGAAGGAGCGGACGCACCCCCCAGAACGAAGGAGATGCTCACCCCGCTGCTGAAGAACGGGAAGATCGTGCGGAAGTACGAGGGGGTCGAGGCCATAAGGTCAAGAGTTCTCAGGGACCTTCATCTGCTGCCAAAGCATCCCCCCTCGATTTCTTGGTGATGGGATGGCCAGCGCAACATTCGCCTTGATCGTCGTTGACGTTCAAAATGATTTTTGCCCGGGGGGCGCTCTGGCCGTCAAGGATGGCAACAAAATCATGCCACCGTTGAACGCCCTGATCGATGCCTTCACCGTCTCTAATCTCCCGGTCTGCTTCACGAGGGATTGGCATCCGCCGGACCACTGCTCATTCAGGGAGAACGGGGGTCCTTGGCCTTCACACTGCGTAAGAAAAAGCACGGGAGCAGAGTTTCATCCCGACCTCCGTGTGCCTGAGAACGCGCTGGTGGTCAGCAAGGCGACGGAACCGGATAAGGAGGCCTACTCAGGATTCCAAGGAACTGAGCTGTCATCAACCCTGAAGAGGATGGGCGTGACTGAGCTCTTCGTCGGGGGGCTCGCGACGGACTACTGCGTCAAGAACACTGTGGGGGACGCACTCGAGGAGGGGTTTCTTGTGAACGTTCTGACGGATTGCGTCAGGGGAGTCAATCTGAAGAGAACCGATTCAGCGACCGCGTTGAAGTGGATGAAGGTCAGAGGTGCGAAAGAAAGGACGAGCGAAGGCGTTCTTAAGGTGATCAATAGACGCGCGGCAGTGATGTCTTCATCCTGACCTAGGGTCAGTCCAGGTCGCCCGTCGAAGCACGCCGCGCGCCTATTGCGTGAGTAACTCTCGAGTTCCGTATTTATCGATTTCCAGCCGACAGCCGACGACAGCTTATAAGGACATGAACGATTCACGGCTGCTGGACTTGAGCGAAGAGGACGACACCGACGAGCTGTTGAGCTGGTACGAGGCCCTGGCCGAGAAACCAGACTACTACATGAACACTGAAGCCGGGCAGAAAGAGCTAGCCGAGATGATTCGTAGGGAGTCGGAGCGGCTCCTCACCGAGCTTGGCAAGACAGTGAAGAGGACACGTGAGGTGATATGGCTCTCCAAGCACTGCTTCGACTGCAAGTACTTCCAGAAGAACAACGGCCGGATGCAGTGCAAGAAGTGGGACGTGAGAATCGTCAAGCCGTTCTACGGCAGGCCGATCTGGTCGAGCGTTCCCTCAAAGACCCACAAGGGTGAGAAGGAGATGGTCGTGGACGACATAGACTGGAGCTCGAAGTGGAAGGAGATCTCGGACACAATAGTGGAGCGGGCAGTAGAGATGGTGAACGGTGGATACCCATACTTCTGCTTCACCAGCAAATAGAGAAATCGCCACGCGGATTCGTCGAAAATCGACTTCGCTTCGATTCGGTAAATTTTGCCAGAGCCGAACTCTCTCTAGATTTTTGGCGCGCTAACGATTCCAGACTTGATACTGGGATGGAAGCTGAGCAGGGCACCCACCCGTTCCCGTCGCCGCGCGCATGGAAAGTTGCGAAACAAGGTCGAAATATGCGTACGACGCCCCATCACTATAGCAAACCGACTGCCCGACCGTAACAGTCGCCGGGTCTACCACGCTCCTATAGTCCCTGATATCGAAGAGCGGCCCACTTGTCTGGCTGACCACTATCTCGATGTAGTTGAGGAACTTTCCGACCATCAGACGGGAACCCTGCGCCGTCGTCGAATTGCCCTGGAACCAACCGCCCGCGATCGTTCCCGCGACGTCTCGCGACACTTTACCGCACAAAGGGGTTGTCGTGGTGCCCGAGGCGGAGAGGAGGGTATAGTACGTTGCCTTCACGTCACCCGTAAAGTAGTCATAAGGACAATCGCCGTACCTGTATTGGTCCGAAGTCCACCTGCTATCGTTGACGTGGAACGCGGGTTTGGCATGGTTAAGCACCATGAAGTCCCACGACCCGGCGACCCTAGTCCCATCGGTGTATCCGAGCAACTCTCCCGCTTGCACTGGAACGGAAACATACACTCCCGTTCGAGTGTTGTTCGCAGGCACAGAAGGCCCGAGGCTCGCTATCCACCCCTCGACGGTCGGGACGTGGTCAAAAGTAAGAAACACCTCGCAAGTCGCTTGAAAGTCGAGACGATACTCTGGACGCGCTCCTAACGGACCATAGTTTCTGTAAGCATACGTGATGCCTTGGAGCGTCATGTTAACTGGCGCATACACCGGAACGAACAGGTGTGAGCCGTTGGGTGCCGTCTTTACGAAAACGTAGCTCCTTGCGGGAGACCCTGTGGAAATCCCGCCGAGGGGGTAAACGAACTGAATCATCGTTGCGTTGGTGAACGGCCTCGTGAAGATCGGCGCGATGTTGTGTTGGCAGCCTGGAGGTTGCGTCACGGTTGTTGATCTAGTCGTGTTGGACGTCTGGAGCTTCGAGCTGGATGCGTACGTGCTGGATGCGTACGTGCTGGATGCGTAAGTGCTGGATGCGTAAGTGCTGGATGCGTAAGTGCTGGATGCGTAAGTGCTGGTTGGGGTCGTTGCCGCAGTCGAGGCTTGAAAGTTTTCGCCGGTGCTGCGCAGATAGAACAGCCCAGCGGCCGTCGCCAAGAGCAAGACGACGATACCAGATAGGAGGGTGGCCCGCGGCGTCACTTTTCCAGATCAAGCTCCGCTTCGTATTAAAGGACGTCCGTGATTTCAGAAGGTTTCACGGCTCAAAGATAGGAAGTTTGGGACTGGAGAAGGCCCAGAGGGGGATTCGAACCCCCGTCAAGAGGTACCCGCGAAGGACTCCACAGCCTCCTATGCTAACCACTACACTATCTGGGCCACGGGTGCAACCAACTCCGGTTCTTCGCGGTCTTAAATGGTTCACTAGTTTTTGAATCGGTAACAGGTTCATTCAGTCTGCCACGAATAGACGATTGGTGGGTTCAAATTCCACCCCCCGCAAACTCCACCAGAGGTGAACCTTCAACTGTGAGCGGCTTCCTCGTCATGCGCTGATAACATGACAAGCCCTTTGGAGAGCATTCCCTCCAGTTTACTTCCTAGCGGGCTCGCAACCCCCATCTTCCTAGTGGCACTGCTACTTGCGGCTCTGTTCTTGATCTTCTTCGGGCGGCGCGTCATAAAACTCGTTGCGTTCATCCTTGGGGGGTTGGCGGGGGCCTACTTCGGCAGCATCCTCGGAGCGCTTTTCCTCGGTTCATTTGGTACCCTCGCGGCCGAGGTTGTCGGATTCTTGCTCGGAGGATTTCTGGGGATGTCTTTCGTATCCTTCGCCATAGGTCTTGGTCTGGGCTATGCGGGATACGCCATCACGCAGGCCATCGTTGGTTCCGCACTCGCATCCCTCTCGGTCGGATTGGTGCTCTTCGTCGTCGGAAAGATTCTGGCTGCGAAGATACTCTCTCTGGTCTCGGTGATTTTCGGCGGGTTCCTCCTCCTGAACGTCCTGACCTTCGTGGGACTTCCATTGGAGCTGGCCCTTCTGGCTGTGATCATTCTCTCCAGCCTCGGCCTCTGGGTCCAGAACGAGTCGGCGAAGCGGATGTCACTATCCTGAGACGCCTGCGCTGCCTCTGACGTACGGGCGCGAAAGCCAATTATTCCTATCGGAATAATCTTGTCAATGCTATTTATACCATCACTAGCAAAAGTGGAGGCGAGGCAGGGTAGACAATGACAACGGCAACATTATCGGCCGAGCCGATCGGGAGCATCCCGAGGCCTCCCGACACACTTCGGGCCGTCGATCGTCATAAGTACCCCATAACGAATCCCTGTTCCCAGGGTAGGATTACCTTCAGTAAGGTGAGGAGAGCTGACACTAAAGATTCCGAGGAGAGTGTTTGACGAAATCGATGCGCACGCCCGAGAAGCCTATCCCGAGGAATGCTGCGGCCTGTTAATCGCGACCGGTGAGAAGAAGGTGGTTGACTGCGTAAGGATGAAAAACGAGTATCCGGGGCCCAAGCAAGACAGGTACCACATAGACCCGCTTGAACTCTATCGGACGGATAGGGCGGCCTCTCAGAGGGGGTTGGTCGTCGCTGGAATCTACCATTCACACCCCGACTATCCCGCAACCCTCTCCAGATTCGACCTGGACCATGCCTTTCCCTGGTACTCCTACTTGGTCGTCTCGGTGGGGAGGGGAGGAACGAACGACCGGAAGTCGTGGACCCCGAACGAGAAGCGCACAGGAGCGGCGGAGGAGCCGATCGAGG
>Ga0209237_1001343_pt1 | contig 14587 bp, 19 predicted proteins | sample GraSoi013_1_40cm_2_FD_185820 | JGI IMG/M metagenome (GOLD analysis project Ga0209237, IMG submission 185820) | Grasslands soil microbial communities from the Angelo Coastal Reserve, California, USA - Sample 10_02_2013_1_40cm (SPAdes) (version 2) | ecosystem: Environmental > Terrestrial > Soil >... | reverse complement strand
CCCGACACCAGCATTTCCCTCCTCGAGGGCCGCCGCGAGCCCTCGGGCACGCCCGCGGCGAACGTGCACGGCGTGGAGATCCACTCGGGCGACATCCTCGTATCACGCGGCGGCTACCCGACGTCGACGCTCATCGCCCGCGGGAACGATTCCCCCGGCAACTTCTCCCACGTGGGGGCTGGTGTACGTCGACGGCGTTTCACACGCCGCCTGATGGATTACACGGACCCCTCGCGGCTGTTCTGCTCGGAGTCCCGTGCCCCAGGGCATGTCCGCCCGGGCGGCACTCCGTAACCGGGCGTTTTCGGACCGCCAACGCTGGGTCGCGGCCCGCGTGGCAGAGGCGGCGGCCCGATTCACCCGGGAGCAGGGGTACCCGCCCCCCTACTGAGTTCTCCTCGACCTGTCCCGGACCGCCACCGAGGCGTTGCGCGGGGCGCCTCGGACCGCGCACCTTTAGCGTACGACTACTTCCGTCAGGAGCCTCGAGCCATGCCCAAAGGTGAAGAGCGCAAGCTGGCCGCCTTGGCCAAGAAGAACGCGGCCAAGGCCGCGAAGGTGAAACCCAACAAGCGCCGCCAGTACGACGACACCCTTCCGCCGGAGCGGGAAGAAGATCTCGAGTTGCGCGACTTCTTCTCGGAGATGAAGAAGCGCGAATTTTAGTGCTCGGCTGCCGGGTCAAGTCCGGCTGGGCCACGGCGGTACTCGTGGAGGGCCCTGCGCGCGCGCCGCGCGTGCTCGACCGCCGGGTGATCGCCCTGAGCGATGCCCGCATACCGACGTCTCGGCAACCGTACCACGCGGTGCGGGACGCCCGACGCAGCGAGGCCGCCAAGCTGGAGCGGCACCTCCGCCGGTTGGTCGAGCGCATCACCAAGCGGTCGCTCGGCGCGCTGCTCGAGGAGTATCGCCGGCAGGGACGCCGGGTCCGCCGAGTCGCGCTGGTCGTAGGGAGCCTCATCGATCCCGCCAGAATCGGTAACGATCACATCCGCGCGCACGCCCTCGAAGGCCAGCTGTTCCGGACCGCGTTGGAGGGTGCGGCGCGCACCGCCCGGTTGCCGTGCACCACGCTGGTCGAGCGTTCCCTGTACGAGACTGCGGCGGCGCGCCTCAAGCGGTCGCCGGGCGCGCTCAGGCGCGCAGTGACGGACCTGGGCGGCGCGCGGCGTGGGCCGTGGCGCGCCGACGAGAAGGCCGCGACGCTCGCGGCGTGGCTCGCACTCCGCGTGAGTTGACCTGTCGGGGTCGAGTGGCTAAGTTGTTGTGCGATGCCGACCTACGAGTTCAAATGCCCGGCCGGGCATGTGTTCGAGAAGTTCTACCCGACGATGAACGACCATCGCCGCGTGAAGTGCCCCACCTGTGGCAAGATGGCGGAGCGGCAGATCTCGGGCGGCGCCGGACTGGTGTTCAAGGGCTCCGGCTTCTACATCACCGACTACAAGCGCGCTCGTGAGAAGCCGGAACCCACGGAGGGGGCGAAGCCCGCGACGGAGTCGAAGCCCGGCCCCGCATCGAAGCCCGCGGCCGACGCAAAGCCCGCTGAGCGCGCCAAGAAGAAACCAGACTCCGGCGACAAGTGAAGGCCCACGAAGTGATCCGCGCGGCGCTGGCGGATGCCGCGGCGCGGCTGGAGGTGTCGCTGTCGCCATCCGCGGTCGAGCTCGAGCGGCCGCGCGATCCCGCGCACGGCGACGTGGCGACGAACCTCGCGCTCACGCTCGCCAAGGCGCTCAAGCAGAAGCCCCGCGCGGTCGCCGAGCGGCTGGTCGCGACCCTGCAGCTCCCGCAGGGTCTGGTTCGCAAGATCGAAATCGCCGGCCCCGGCTTCATCAACTTTTTTCTCGCTGAATCTCAGCTCGCCGGCGTCCTCGCGGCGGTGCTCGCCGCTGGCGAGCGCTACGGCCGGAGTGATGTGGGGCAGGGTAGGCCCGTGAACGTCGAGTTCGTCTCGGCCAACCCAACCGGTCCGCTGCACGTCGGCCACGGCCGCCAGGCGGCCCTGGGCGACGCGATCGCGTCGTTGCTCGAGTGGACCGGCTGGCGCGTGACGCGCGAGTTTTACTACAACGACGGGGGCGGCCAGATCCTGAGCCTCGCGCGGAGCGTGCAGGCGCGGATCCAGGAATTGCGCGGCCGCCCGGCAGTGCTTCCGGAGGGCGGCTATCACGGCGAGTACATCTGGGACCTCGCCGAGCGCTACGTCGCCGCCCACCCGAACGATCCCGAGGGAGCGGACCTCGCGGCGGTACGGCGGTTTGCCGTGCAGGAGCTGCGCAAGGAGCAGGACACGGACCTGCAGGCGTTCGGCGTCAAGTTCGACGTCTACTTCCTCGAGTCGTCGCTGTACACGACCAGCAAGGTCGAGGAGACGACGCGCCGGCTGGTGGCCGCCGGGCACACCTACGAGAAGGACGGTGCGCTCTGGCTCAAGACCACCGACTTCGGTGACGACAAGGACCGCGTGATGCGCAAGCGGGCGGAAAAAGGTGGCGAGTATACGTATTTTCTGCCCGACGTCGCCTATCATATCGACAAGTGGGAGCGGGGGTTCACGCGCGCGATCAACGTCCAGGGTGCGGATCACCACAGCACCGTGACCCGCGTGCGCATCGGGCTGCAGGCGCTCGAGATGGGCATCCCGCCGGGCTACCCCGAGTACGTGCTGCACCAGATGGTGACGGTGATGAAGGGCGGCGCCGAGATGAAGATCTCCAAGCGTGCCGGGAGTTACATGACGGTGCGAGAGCTCGTCGACGAAGTGGGGCGCGACGCCGTGCGCTACTTCTTCCTCATGCGACGGGGAGACTCGCACCTGGTCTTCGACGTGGACCTCGCGAAGAGCCAGACCGAGGAGAACCCCGTTTTCTACGTCCAGATGGCGCACGCGCGAATGAGCGGCATCTTCCGTGTCGCCGGACGCGCGCCGGAGACCGTCAGCGTGAAGGGCGGGGATCTGTCGACGCTGGACGAGCCGGACGAGCTTCTCCTGATGAAGGAGCTCGCCGACTTTCCGACCCTGGTGGCGGGGGCCGCGGCCGCGCTCGAGCCGCACCGCGTCACCGGCTACCTCGAGGGGCTCGCTCGTCTGGCGCACGCCTGGTACCACAAGTACCGCGTGCTCGGCGAGCCCCAGGAGGCGGCGCGCCTGGTGCTGGCGGCGGCCGTGCGCCGGGTGCTCGCCAACGGCCTCCACCTCTTGGGGATCGGCGCCCCGGATCGGATGTGACGTGAGTCTCCTCGTGGTCGGCTCGATCGCGCTCGACTCGGTGTACACGCCGTTCGGCGAGACCGCGGACGCGCCCGGCGGGTCGGCGGTGTTCTTCAGCGCCGCCGGCGTGATCCTACACCCGGTCCAGGTCGTGGGAGTGGTCGGGACGGACTATCCGCTCGGCGCCCTCAAGGCGCTCGAGGCGCGCGGCGTGGACCTCTCGGGCGTCGAGCAGGCGCCGGGCGAGTCGTTTCGCTGGAAGGCGAAGTATTCCTACGACCTCGCGAGCCGCGAGACGCTCGAGACCCGGCTCGGCGTCTTCGCCGACTTCCGCCCCAAGCTGCCGCCGAAGTTCCGCGACGCGCGCTACCTGTTCCTCGGCAACATCGATCCCGAGCTGCAGCTCGGCGTGCTCGACCAGGTGAAGCAGCCGGCGCTCGTCGCCTGCGATACCATGAACTACTGGATCCACTCCAAGCGCGACCTGCTGCTCGAGCTGCTGCGCCACATCGATATCCTGATGGTGAACGACTCCGAGGCGCGCGAGCTCTCGGGCGATTGGAACATCTACCGCGCGGCACGCTGGGTGCTCGAGCACGGGCCCAAAATGACCGTCATCAAGCAGGGCGAGCACGGCGCCCTGCTCGTGAACCACGACACCACGTTCAAGGTCCCCGCCTACCCGCTCCAGGAAGTGTTCGATCCCACCGGCGCCGGTGACGCGTTCGCGGGGGGCTTCATGGCCTACCTCGCCGCGAGCGATGATGTCACGGCGCCGAACCTGCGGCGCGCCATGGTCTATGGCGCCGCCCTGGGCTCGTTCGCGGTGGAGGCGTTCGGCGTGCAGGGCCTCGAGCATGTCACCCGCGCCGATGTCCGTGCCCGCGTGCGGGCGTTCAAGGAGCTCGTCCACTTCGACATGGACGAGGCCGGCACCGGATGACCGACCGCTATGCCGCCGCCGGCGTGCGGTTCGACGCGGCCGACGAAGCGAAGCGCCGGATCGCCGCGCTGGTGGGGACAACGCGCACGGCGCTCGCGGTCGGCGAGATCGGCGCCTTCGGTGGAATGGTGCGAATGCCGTCCGGGTACGAGCGCCCGGTGCTGGTCCTCTCGACCGACGGAGTCGGCACCAAGGTGCTCGTCGCCGCGCGCGCCGGGATCCACGACACGGTGGGCGAGGACCTCGTGAACCACTGCGTGAACGACATCCTGGTGCACGGCGCTCGTCCCCTGGCATTCCTCGACTACCTCGCGACCGCCGAGCTCGAGCCCGAGACCGCCGCGGCGATCGTCTCTGGCGTGGCGCGTGGCTGCCGCGCCCACGACATGGTCCTCGCCGGCGGTGAGACCGCCCAGCTGCCCGACCTGTACCAGCGGGGGCAGTACGATCTGGCAGGGACCATCCTCGGCGTGGTGGAGGAATCCGCCGCGTTACACGGGGACCTGGTGCGCGCGGGCGACGTGTTGATCGGCTACGCGTCGAACGGACTGCACACCAACGGGTACACCCTGGCGCGGCGTATCGTGTTCGATCGCCTCCGGCTCGACGTGCAGGACCCGTTTCCCGACACCGGCCGCACGGTGGCCCATGTGTTGCTGGACGTGCACACGAGCTACTTCGCGGCCGTGACACCCGTCCTGCCGCGCCTGCACGCGCTGGCGCACATCACGGGCGGTGGCATCCCCGGCAACCTGGTGCGCGTGCTGCCGGCGGGATGTGAGGCCGTGGTCGATGCACGCGCGTGGTCGTGGCCGCCGGTGTTTCGGGTGCTGATGCGCGCGGGCGAGGTGTCGCTCGGAGAGATGCGCCGCGTATTCAACCTGGGCGTCGGGATGATCGCCGTCGCCGCCCGGGACGACACCGAGGCGGTGATCGCAGCGGCCAAACGCGCGGGCACTGCAGCATGGATCATCGGGGAGGTTCGGGCGGGGACACAGGGCGTGAAATTCGCGGAACGTTGACCCAGGCGGAGGCTTGGACTCGGCGTCACCGCGCTGCAACACACCGAGCCCAAGGAGGAATGATGCATCGACTCGTGATTGTCGTGACGATGTTGGTCGGCCTGACTCCGGCGCTGGCCGTCACGCAGGAGCCGCAATGCGCCATGCCGCTTCCCGACGCAACGGCGGCCTGCAATACGGCCGTGGACGGGGTGCGGGCGTTCTATCCGCTCGCCGGGATGATCATCACCGGTGGCAACCCGGTGCTCGGCACCGCCGGCTCGCTCGGCGGGCTGGGGCACGTCGCGCTCACTGCGCGGGTGAACGCCATCAAGGCGGCGCTCCCCGACCCGACGGCCGCCAACCAGTCGCCGGTGCCGTCGAGCTTCAACGGAGCGGTTCCCGCGCCCATGGTCGAAGGGGCGCTCGGCCTCTTCAAGGGCGTGGGCGGCGGGCTGTTGGCGGTGGACCTGCTCGGCTCTGCTCTCATCCTGCCGACGGGGATTCAGAATCTCACCGTGGACTCGAACGCCGCCCACATCAGCGACGCCGCCCTGGGGCTCGGGTTCGGGGCACGCGTCGGTGTGCTCAAAGGAGCCTTCCCGATTCCGTCGGTCTCGGTGAGCTGGATGCATCGGTCGCTCCCGCGCCTGCGCTACGGTACGCTCGGTCCCACGTTCGGCTCGGGAGATCAGTTCGAGTTCACCATGGATCTGGACGCAGACAGCTATCGCGCCGTGGCGGGTTGGAAGCTCGTGCTCGTGGACCTAGCGGCCGGCATCGGGGTCGACCGCTATAAATCGGAGAATACGAACATCCGGTTCCATGACGGCAGCACCCTGACCCACGTGCAGACGGTGGTGATCAACCCGACGAACACGCGCGCCCTGGTGTTCGTCAACGGGGGACTGTCGCTGGCCGTCCTGAAGCTGGTGGGCGAGATTGGCTTGCAGGCGGGCAAGGACCAAGCGTTCGCTACGTCGTTCTCGGACTTCGACCCCAAGGCGGCCCATGCCTTCGGAGGTATCGGCATTCGGTTCGGATTCTGAGCGACCGCCCGCGGAGCGGGCGGCCATGGAACGCGCCCTCGACCTCGCTCGCCGGGGTTGGGGGCGCGTTGCTCCAAACCCCATGGTCGGTGCCGTCATCCTCGCGGGCGACATCGTGGTGGCCGAGGGCTACCACGCGGAGTACGGCGGGCCGCATGCCGAAGTCGTCGCCCTCCGGGCCGCGAGCGAGCGGGCGCGGGGCGCCACCCTGGTGGTCAACCTCGAGCCGTGCGCGCACCACGGCAAGACACCGCCGTGCACCGACGCGATCGTGGCCGCCGGCGTGGCCCGCGTCGTGGCGGCGGTCCCCGACCCGGACCCACAGGCCCGAGGCGGCGCCGCGGTGCTGCGCGCCAAGGGCGTGGCGGTGTCGATCGGGCTGCTCGCCGAGGCGGCGGCCGCGCTGAACGCGCCGTTCCTGTTCGCGCGGGAGCAGGCGGAGCGACCGTTCGTCGCGCTCAAGCTCGCCACATCGATCGACGGCCGGATCGCCGACGCGGCCGGCAGCTCGCAGTGGGTCTCGGGGGAAGCGGCGCGCGAGCACGTGCACTGGCTGCGCGCCGGGTTCGACGCGATCGCGGTCGGCGGTACGACCGCGCTCCACGACAACCCGCAGCTCACGGTGCGCGGTCCGGTCACGCCGCGCCGCCCGCCGGTGCGCGTCGTGTTCGACCGGCGCGCGATGCTCAACCTCGGCGTGCAGCTCGTGAGCACGGCGCGCGAGGTGCCGACGTGGGTCATGTCGTCGCTCGACGCGCCGTCCTCGAGCGTCGCCCAGCTCGAGAACAGCGGCGTGCGCGTCTTCCGCCCCACGACCTTGCGGGACGGACTCCGCATGCTGCGCGAGGCCGGCGTCGAGTCGCTCTTGTGCGAAGGGGGAGGTGCGCTGGGCGCGCGCCTCCTCGCCGACGGTCTGGTGGACCGGCTCTACTGGGTGCAGGCGCCGGTGTGGCTCGGTGAAGGCGCCGTTCCGGCGTTTCCCGGGGTGCCGCCGCACCCCCTCGCGGCCGCGCCGCGCTGGACGCCGGTGGAGCGGCGCGCTCTGGGCTCTGATACATTATTGGTATTGGACAGACGGCTATGTTTACCGGGATCGTGAGTGCCGTGGGAACGCTCGCCAGGACGGCGCGGGAAACGGGAAACCCTAAAGGACCCCCTAACGGTCGTGGGAAACGGGAAACGGGGCTGACCCTCACCCTCCGTGCTCCGTACCGGGGCCTCAAGAAGGGTGAGAGCGTCGCCGTGAATGGCGCGTGCCTGACGGTCGAGCGCGTCGTGAAGGGTGGGTTTACGGTGCACGTGGTGGAAACGACCGAGGGCCGGACGCTGTTCGGGGAGTATGCAACAGGTCGGCGGGTGAATCTGGAGCGGGCGCTGCGCGCGGCGGATCGGCTGGGCGGCCACATCGTCCAGGGGCACGTGGACGGGGTGGCGGTGGTGCAGCGCGTCGAGCGGCGCGGGGACGCGTGGGTGTACGACCTGCGTGTCCCCGAAACGGTGCGGCAGGTGTCGATTCCGCGCGGCGCGATTACGGTGGACGGCGTCAGTCTCACCATTAACGACCTGCCGGGAAAGGACCTCGTGCAGATCGCGCTCATCCCGTTCACGCGCGAGCATACCACGCTGGGAACGCTGGGCGTGGGGGACCGGGTGCACGTGGAGGGCGACGTGCTCGGGAAGTACGTGAGGCAACTATGCAGCACCGCAAGATAAAGCAGGCGATCGCGGACATTCGCGCCGGCAAGCTGGTGATCGTGGCCGACGACGAAACCCGAGAGAACGAGGGAGACCTGGTCGGCGCCGCCGCGCAGGTCACCCCCGAGATGATCAATTTCATGGCGACGTACGCGCGCGGGCTGATCTGCCTGACGCTCCTGCCGGAGCGGTGTCAGGCCCTGGGCCTCACCCAGATGGCCGAGCACAACACCGAGGCGCACGAAACCGCCTTCACGGTGTCGATCGACGCCGCCGCGCGGTTCGGCGTCACCACCGGCATCTCGGCGGCGGATCGCGCCGCTACGATTCGGGTCGCGGTCGATCCGGCCAGCGTCCCGGCCGATCTGCGGCGCCCCGGGCACGTGTTCCCCTTGCGGGCGCGTCCGGGCGGGGTGCTGCAGCGGGTCGGGCAGACGGAAGCGAGCCTGGATCTCGCGCGGCTCGCTGGGCTGTACCCGGCGGGAGTGATCTGCGAGATCCTGAACGCGGACGGCTCGATGGCGCGGCAGCCGGATCTCGAGCAGTTCGCCGCGCGGCACGGGCTCACCTTCATCACGGTTGCCGAGCTGGTGGCGTACCGGCTGGCCCACGAGCGCCTGGTGCACCGTGTGGCCGAAGCCCGGCTGCCCACGCCGTTCGGTGAGTTCCGCATCGTGGGCTACCGCAACGACGTGGACGCGGCCGAGCACATCGCGCTGGTCTGCGGGCAGGTACAGGACCGGAAGAACGTGCTGGTGCGGATGCACTCCAAGTGCCTCACCGGCGACGTATTCGGCTCGGGACGGTGCGACTGCGGTTGGCAACTGCATTCGGCGATGCGCATGATCGCCGCCGAAGGCCGTGGCGTGGTGGTGTACCTCGATCAGGAAGGGCGCGGCATCGGGCTCCTCAACAAGCTGAAGGCGTACGAGCTCCAGGACGCGGGGCACGACACCGTGGAGGCGAACCGCGAGCTCGGCTTCAAGCCCGACCTGCGCAACTACGGCATCGGGGCGCAGATCCTCCTGGACCTGGGGCTCTCCGCGATCCGCGTGCTCACCAACAACCCGATGAAGCTCGTCGGGCTCGAGGGCTACGGCCTGGAGATCGTCGAGCGCGTGCCGATCGTGATGACGGCCTCCGACGAGAACCGGTCCTACCTGGACGTCAAGCGCGACAAGCTCGGCCACCTGCTCACCCACTGACCGTGGCCGAGTTTCAGGGTTCGCCGCGCGCGCCGCGAGAAGGTCGCGTGGCCGTTCTCGTCAGCCGCTACAATGAGCTCGTGACCGCGCGCCTGTTGGACGGCGCACGGGAGTGCCTCCGCGACAAGGGGGTGCCGGAGGCGCGTGTGGACGTAATCTGGGTGCCAGGGGCGTTCGAGCTGCCGGTCGCGGCCGAAGCCGCGGCGGCGAGCGGGCGCTACGCGGCGCTGGTCGCGCTGGGGTGCGTGGTGCGGGGCGAGACGCCCCATTTCGAGTACGTGGCGGGGGAAGCCACGCGCGGGCTCGGCAACGTCGCACTGGCACACCGGCTCCCGGTCGGCTTCGGCGTGCTCACCACCGATACGCTGGAACAAGCGCTGGCCCGGGCCGGGGGAGCGGCCGGCAACAAGGGCTACGAGGCGGTCGACGCGGCCCTCACGACGGCCGACGTCCTGGGCCAGCTCACGCGTGCAGCGCCCCGAGACTAAGGCCCGCGCCCGCGCGCTGCAACTGCTCTACGCTTGGGACCTATCCGGCCGCCCGTCGATCGAAACGGTCGTGGGCCGGCTCGCGGAGGCGTACGGTCGCTCGCCGGCCGGTTACGACCGCGGGGCCGATCTCGCAGCCCAGGCGATCGCCGGCCTCCCCGAGTTCGACGCCCGAGTGGCGGATGCCGCCGAGCACTGGCGGCTCGAGCGTGTCGGCGTGGTCGAGCGCAATATCCTGCGCCTCGCCCTCGCGGAGCTGGCCGAGGGCTCGACCCCGCCGCGGGTGGTCATCGACGAAGCCGTGAAGCTGGCCCACTGGTTCGCGGGCGCCAAGGCCCCCGCGTTCGTGAACGGCGTGCTCGATGCGGTGGCGCGGGAATCCGGCGCGCTGTGAGAATCCTGCTCGTCAACTGGAACGACCGCGAGAACCCGCACGCCGGCGGTGCCGAGACGCACCTGCACGAGATCTTCGGTCGCGTGGCGCGCGGCGGCCACACGATCGACCTGGTGGCGAGCGGGTGGCCGGGGGCCGCGCGCGAAGCGCAGCTCGATGGCCTGCGGGTGCATCGCGCGGGCGGGCGACACAGCTTCGCGCTGCGCGCGCGCGGCATGGTGCGTCGGCTGCTGCGGGCGAACCGCTACGACGTCGTGGTCGAGGACATCAACAAACTTCCGCTGTTCCTGCCGACGCTCACCGACCGGCCGTTCTGCGCCGTGGTGCCCCACCTCTTCGGTACGACGGCCTTCCACGAGGCGAGCTGGCCGATCGCCGGGGTGGTGTGGGCGGCCGAGCGGCCCATCCCGTGGGCGTATCGCCGCGCCTGGTTTCACGCGATTTCGCAGAGCACGCGGGACGACCTGGTGTGGCGCGGCGTACCCCGCGAGCGGATCGAAGTCATTTATCCGGGCGTCGATACGGCCTGGTACACCCCCGACGCCGCCGAACCGCGGGCCCGCGAACCGACGTTCTTGTACGTGGGGCGCCTCAAGCGTTATAAAGGAGTGGAGATCGCGCTCCGCGCGGTGGCGCTCGCACGCCAGGCGGGCTCCGACCTGATCCTGGAGATCGCCGGAGGGGGGGACGATCGTGGGCGGCTCGAGCGCCTGGCGCGCGCGCTGGGCCTGGGCGACGCCGCGCGGTTCCTCGGGTTCGTGACCGAGGCGGAGAAGCGGCGGCTGCTGCGCCGGGCGTGGGCGGTGGTGCTGGCGAGCCCGAAGGAAGGCTGGGGCATCTCGAACATGGAGGCGGCGGCGTGCGGTACCCCCGCGCTCGCGTCCGACAGTCCCGGCCTCCGGGAGTCGGTTCGCCAGGCCGAGACCGGCTTCCTGGTGCCGCACGGCGACGCGCGTGCGCTCGCGGACCGGATGCTCGCGCTCACCGCCGATCCGGGGCTGGTGACACGGCTGGGTAGCGCCGCGCGCGCCTTCGCAGCGCAGTTCTCCTGGGAGCGGGCGGCCCGGGCGACGGAAGCGCATCTCCACCGGGTCCTCGCGCAGGGAGGCTGAACGATGCGGATCACCATCACGGCACGGCACTGCGAGATTCCTGACGAGCTGCGCGGGCGGGCGCGGGCGCGGCTCGAGCGCCTCGCGCGAATCGCGCCGCGGCCCCATGATGGCCGAGTCGTGTTCGTGGCCGACCACGGGCGTCCGACCGTGGAGGTGCGGTTGCACACCGCGCGCGGCGTCGTGCACGTGGGCACGGCGCGCGGAGCGGACCACCGCACCGCGCTCGACCTCGCGGTGGCCAAGGTGCGGCGGCAGCTCGACAAGGCCTCCCCCGGGCGGCGTGGCGCGGCGACCCGCCGTGCCCTGGAGCGCGAGCCCCGGTGACGAAGCCCAAGGTGCGGGACCTGCTCGAGCGCAAGGGTGATCCGTTGCAGCTCGAAGCGTTGACGGGGGACGTCGGACTCGATCGCGAGATTCCGACGCCCGAAGCGTCGAGCCCGGGGCTCGTGCTCGCCGGGTATACGAAGCGCTTCGCCGCGCATCGCCTCCACATCCTCGGCGAAACCGAGGTCACCTACCTCGCGTCCCTGGACGCCCCGGCGCGCCGTCGGGCCCTCGAGACGCTGTTCCAGTTCGATCTGCCGTGCGTCGTGATCTCGAAGGGGCAGGACTCGCCGGCCGACTTGCTCGAGCTGGCGCGCGCCAAGGGTGTCGCGGTGATCCGGACGCGACTCAAGACCGCGGAGTTCTACCGCCGCCTCAAGCCCTTTCTGGACGAGGCCTTCGCGCCCGCGACCACCGTGCACGCGTCGCTTGCCGATGTGTTCGGTGTGGGCCTGCTGTTCTTCGGTCGCTCGGGGATCGGGAAAAGCGAATGCGTGCTCGATCTGGTGGAGCGCGGCCACCGGCTGGTCGCGGACGACGTGGTTCACATCACGCGCCGGGGCAACGACGTCCTGATCGGTCGCGGCCACGAACTGTCCCAGCACTACATGGAAATCCGCGGCGTGGGGCTGATCGACATCCGCGCGCTGTTCGGCATCCGCGCCGTGCGGCAGCAGAAGCGGATCGAGGTCGTCGTCCAGCTCGAGGACTGGGAGGCGACGCGCGAGTATGACCGCACCGGGATCGACGGCCAGACGACTCGGGTGCTCGAGGTCACCCTGCCGCTCGTCACCGTGCCGCTCAACCCGGGGAAGAACCTGACCGTGGTCTGCGAGGTCGTCGCGATGAACCACTTGTTGCGGTACAGCGGCGTGGATTCGGCGCGCGTGTTCAACGACCGGCTGCTCAAGCGGCTCGCCGAGCGCCGCCAGCTCCAGGAGTATCTCGAGGAAGACAATGAGTGAGCCACTGCGCGGAGTGATCGTGTCGCACGCGGCCGTCGCCCAGGCCTTGCTCGCAGCGGTCGCCGCGATCACCGGCGTCCACGACGCGCTCGTTCCGGTGTCGAACGACGGCTGCGACACGGGAGCCCTCGCCGAGCGCCTCACGCGGGCGATCGACGACAAGCCGGCCGTCCTGTTCGTCGATCTGCCCGGCGGCTCCTGCCTGACGAGCTCCGTGCGGCTGGCGCGCGGCAGGGCCAACGTCGCCGTGGTGACCGGCGTCAACCTCGCGATGCTGCTCGATTTCGTGTTCCACCGTGATCTCCCCCCTGGCGACGCGGCGCGACGTGCGGCCGAGGCGGGGAGCCGCGCCATCCGCACGCCCGCGGCATGAGCATCGCCCTGTACCGCATCGATGATCGCCTGATTCACGGCCAGGTGGTCGTGGGCTGGGGGAAGCCGCTGAATGTCGGGTTCATCGTGCTGGTCGACGACGCCGTGCGGGCCAGCGCCTGGGAGCAGGAGCTCTACCGCATGGGCGTGCCCTCCGAGATCGAGGTCGTGTTCGCCTCGACCGAGGAAGCCTTGGAGCGCCTCACCGAGTGGGAGCGCGATCCCCGGGTCGGCATCCTCGTCGCCGGCGACATCGACACGCTCGCGGCGCTCACCGCCAACCGGCACCCCGTGAGCCGCGTCAATGTGGGCGGCCTGCACCACCGCCCCGGCCGCTCGGAGCGGTTGCGCTACGTCTACTTGAGCGACGCGGAGGCCTCGCAGCTCAGGACGCTCGCCGCTCGCGGAGTCGAGGTGACGGCCCAGGACGTCCCGACGACTCCCCCCGTCCCGCTCGAGGACTTCACGTGAGCCTCGAGCTGCAGGTCTGGTTGCTCGCGTGGGGAACGCTCGTGGGGTTGGATCTCGTGAGTGTGCCCCAGATGATGATCGCGCGGCCCCTCGTCGCGGGGCCGATCGCGGGCGCGATACTCGGCGACGTCGGGACGGGACTCCAGCTCGGTGTGTTGTTCGAGCTGTTCCAGTACGACATCCTGCCGATGGGGGCGACCCGCTATCCCGAGTACGGACCTGCCACCGTCGCGGCCGTCAGCGCGGCCCACGCGGCGGCCGGGACGCTGGGGCTGGGGCTCGGTGCCTTCGTCGGGCTGATCACGGGGATGGCCGGCGGGCTGAGCCTGCATGCCCTGCGGCAGCTGAACACCCGGGCCGTTCGACGCGCTCGAAGGCGGCGACGCCCGCCTGCTCGAGCGGCTGCACGCGGCGAGTATCTTGCGCGACGCGGGGCGAGCGGCCGTCGTGACGGCGCTGGGCCTCGTGCTCGCGCAGGTGGCGCGCGCCTATCTGGCCGGCGCCCTCCCGTCGCACGGGGTCGCCCTGCTCAACGTGGCGGCAGTGGGCGCGGCGCTCGCGGCGGGAACGGCGGGAACGCTGCGCCTCGTGGGACGCGGACCCGGCTTGCGGTGGTTCGCAGCCGGGATGGCCGGCGGTGCGGTCGTGGCGTGGCTGCGATGAGCCGTCCCGCGGTCCGTGCCCGCCCCGGGCTCGTGCGCAGTCTGCTCCGCCTGTTCACGGTGCAGGGGTCGTGGAACTACGAGCGGATGCAGGGTGTCGGCATCGGTGTCGCCGAGGAGCCGCTGCTCCGGGACCTGCGGGCCGAGGTCGGGGACGACGGTGTGGCGTACCGCGCCGCGGTGGCGCGGGGGGCGCATTTCTTCAACGCGCACCCGTACCTGTGCGGCCTCGCGGTCGGCGCGGCGGCGCGCGCGGAGCACGACGGTGTGCCGCCCGAGCAGGTGGAGCGCTTGCGCACGGCGCTGTGCGGGCCGCTCGGCTCGCTCGGCGACCGGCTCGTGTGGGCGGGCTGGCTGCCGCTCACCTCGGCGCTCGCGCTCATCGGGGTGGCGCTCGGTCTCGGGCTCCCGGCCATCCTGGGCTTCGTCGTCGTCTACAACGTCGGCCACGTGGCGTTGCGCTGGTGGGCCCTGCGGGCCGGCTGGACCTATGGGGCACGCGTGGCGCAGGCGCTGCGCGAGCCGCTGCTGCAGCGCGCCACGGCGTTGTCCGGTCCGGCGATGGCGCTCGGCGTCGGCGTGGCGCTGCCGCTCGTCGCGCAGTACCTGAGCGGCGCGTTCTTCGGCTGGGCGCGGGTGGCCCTCGCCGGGGTGGTCGCGGGCGGGTTTGCGCTGTTGTGGTGGCA
>Ga0209237_1001341_pt1 | contig 14594 bp, 17 predicted proteins | sample GraSoi013_1_40cm_2_FD_185820 | JGI IMG/M metagenome (GOLD analysis project Ga0209237, IMG submission 185820) | Grasslands soil microbial communities from the Angelo Coastal Reserve, California, USA - Sample 10_02_2013_1_40cm (SPAdes) (version 2) | ecosystem: Environmental > Terrestrial > Soil >... | reverse complement strand
GAAGGCTATTCTGGACTCTTGTTCGCGCTGAACAACATAACTTGGCACGGAGACAATGTCGCCGGCGACACTGATGTGACCATGAATGACGAACTGGCGAGCCTGGTGGATAGACTTCGCGAGACCCGTTCGGTGCACTATTGTTTGTAGTCTGCGTTCCATTAGATCTTTAACGTTCAGATCAAGAATATTGTCGACAGTTGCTGATTCAGGGAGAATCCCGAGTCTTGCCAGCCGAGTCAGGTATTGGCGTTCAAGCGGACCCCGTTCCCCTTCCTCCGCTCCGAGTAATGTTCTGGCGATTCCCCTGATCTGCGATAGCTCGGTCTCGTGGCCGCGCAGTTCTCTCTTGTTTCGTAAGCCGTACTCTCCTACTAGGTGGAGTTCTTCTTCCAACTGGTCTTTTCGCCATGGGTGGCGAGGGGTCTGGTACGCTTTTCTTGGTTTTCGCGGGTCTCCCATGGCATTACCCTAGACTACTTTTTCTCCTCTTCCTTCTCCTTCTTTCCGGCCGCTCTAGCTGCCTCCATGAGAACCTTCTTCTTCACCCCAACCGCCTTCCCTGATCTTCCTGTCGTCCTTGTTCTCTGGCCCCGGACCTTTAGTCCCAGAGAGTGTCGGATTCCTTTCCAGCTCTGGATATCTTTCATGAGGTCAATGTCAGATTTGATCTTGAGAGCCAGATCGGCCCCGACAAGATGCATATCTCGACCAGTTTCGATATCCTTACGTCGATTGACCATTCGAGGAGGTATGCCGTGTTTCAGAGGGTCTTTGATGACGTCTTCTACTCTTGACAGTTCGCCGTCTGAGAGGGCTCCCATGCGGGCTTCCGGGTTGATCTTTGCCGCTTTGACGACTGCAAAGGCTAGATTAGGTCCTACGCCTCGTATCTTGCCGAGCCCATAGGCTACTTTCTTGGTCCCGTCTATGTCGGTTCCCATGAAGCGGAGGATGAGCCTGAACTCTCGGGACATGATTTCACTATGAGACTAGCAATCGGCCCGTCCTATCGCGTAATTTAACGTTTCCACTTTGCAGATCCCTCTTATCCTTGCTGGCTGTCCTCAAACCCGCGTGTTAGAGGCTGAGACCCTAAGTCGATGAGTTATCTCAGTCGTCACTAGTTGGTTTCAAGGTCGAAGCGAGCAATCATTGGTCAGAAGTTCAAGCCGCTCCCCGAGTTCAGAGTCCCAATAGTCGGAGCGATCGACAACTCGCACATCAAAATTGTCTGAGTGACGAGCAAATTTGTTGTACGCGAGACGCCGAGGAACTCTCGCGGCGCCAACTTTGCTACAACTATGTGTGTTTGTCTCATTCCAACCTCAGCGGACATTTCGTTGTGGGATTCTGGAGTTGTCTGCGGAATTTTTATCTACGATTTCTTGCTCGCAAACGACCGGATGATCGTTTTTTCGGTGAAAAAGTTCGTGGAGAGAGAATTTTCTCCGTTCACTGAAAAATTTCTTGCGCGAAAAAATTACTGTTGCGATCGATCTGCGCGCAAACAATTCTTAAATACGCGTTGACCGTTGATTGTTATCATCCGGAAAATTCGGACTAGAAAATCTTCCAGAAATGTTTGGACCACATCTTACGCTTGATTTGTCGGAGTGTGATCGTCGGAAGCTCTCCGACCTCTCCCACATCTATGATCTCTTAGACGAGCTTCCCGACGTTATCGGGATGCACAAGATCACGCCGCCCTACACTTTCATCTATCGGCCCGGCGATAATCCTTCTGAATGGGGAGTCAGCGGATTCGTCATAATCGCTGAAAGCCACATCAGTATTCACACCTTCCCGGACAGAAACACGGCCTTCGTCGACATTTTCAGCTGCAAACAGTTCGATATTCACAAGGCTGTCGACTACGTCGTCGCCAAGCTGGACGCTCACAAGGCTGACAAGAAACTCTCCGGGCGAGGAAAGGAATACCCGCGACAGGTGGAAGCTGCGAGAGAGATCGTAATACGATCCCGCCCCAGCCTGAAGCAGTAAGCTGGATCTAGATGGTCCAGTATTAGATCCGACGACCTTGTAAGTAGGAATCGGGTCTCAGCGCGGTTCGGCCCGAACCTGTTCCGGCACAAAGGACCCTTCCCCATAACAATGCCCGTCTAATTCTTCAAGTTTGAAAAACAGCCCGGATCCGAGAATCCAAGATTGCAGGGTCGCACAAGAGATTCCAGGCGCTGACCCTGCAATTAATTTCTTAGCTCGAAACCCGCCGAACAGCCACCTCTATCCATGTCCCCATGAACGCAGACTAGCGTTAACGCCCTGATAGTCCCTAGGAGAACGGCTAGAAATCAACTGAGGGTCCTTAACAGTGGCAAGATCGCCTGGACAACAGTTTTGCGCGATAAGGCGTGACGATGAGACCCTGTTAAGACCCCGTCAGCAGGCGCGTCGAAGAAAAAAAAGGTATGCGCGCGAGTCTCGCGACGCAGATCCGCCTTCACCGACGAGTTTTTCCCTTCTTCATCCTCCAGCTCTAGAACCTTCCTTGCCAGATCTTATCTTTCTTTTTTCTACTAACTATTTCTCGACCCCCCGGGGGTATCTGAAAATAAAAAAACTCCTTCACACTTTCAGTATGGAAATCAGAATGGCGCCGGGAGTGGGATTTGAACCCACGCGCCCCGAAGGGGCACAGGCTGACAGGAGAGCCTATTCCAGACATGGGCCCGCGTGCTAGGCAGACTGCCCGGTACCAGGCTCCGGAATCCCGGCTAAACTGGGCAACGTTTCACCGACTATTTTCCCTTTTGGAAAGCGCGCCAGACGCTAACTCAAGGAATCCAGTATGCGAAACTCGCACAAGAATCGCCCCAAAGGAAGAAGCCTGGGCATGTTTCTTGAGAAGATTAACGAGAGTGGCGATGGGAGCGAGCCAGCCAACAACCCTTAACGGGCGAATGGCAGTGCTCGCGCCCGGGGGACGCCACCCTTGAAATATTTACCTGAGGAATAACAATTCTAAGCCTGGCGTTACCCAGATTTCGAACCGCTCGTAACTACAACAGACTCCTTTGGAGGCACGATTTTAAGTGACTAACCCCCCTTAACACGAGGCAATCTTGGAACGCTGTGCAGTATGCGGAGCAGAGGAATTCATCCCCTACGTATGCCGATACTGCGGCCGCACCCACTGCGTCCTCCATCGCCTCCCTGAGAATCACGAATGCCCCAACATCCAGCAGGCCCGCGCCCCCAGACAGCCCATCGTACTAGAGCGGCGCCGTACCGGAACGACTCTAAAACTCATTCAATCTCCAAGGATGAACTTGATGCCGAGGCGCGAGCTGGTAGCGCTCAGCACGGCCTGGATCGTCCTTGCAGTAAGCTTCTCGACGAGATACATGTTCGCAGGCTGGTTCGCAACTCCATTAGCATTTCTCGAAGTGTTCCTCCTGACCCTGCTCGTTATCGGAATAGGATTTCTTGGCCACGAGTTGGCCCACAAGTTCACCGCGCAGAGATATGGTGCGTGGGCGGAGTTCAGGCTCTGGACTATCGGAGCAATCATGGCTCTCGTGTTCGCGTCGATACCACCCGGAACCTTCGTCTTTGCCGCTCCGGGCGCGGTCTACATCGCATCTAGATCGAGCTATATCGGTGATGCAATGGATCGAAAAACTAATGGTGTGATCTCTCTCGTGGGACCCATAGTAAACATAGCCGCCGCGGGCATCTTTGGATTGGCCTCCGTTGCGCTTTCAGCGGCCGGCATCCGAGGAATAATCATCAACGGCATCAATTTCCTGCCCTGGGCCATCTTCATCAATCTCTGGCTGGGAGCCTTCAACATGATACCCTTCTTCATACTCGACGGGCAGAAAGTCCTGACCTGGAACCGAGCCATCTGGGCACTAGTCACGATTCCCCTATGGCTAGCAACCGCAGCAGCACTCATCCTCCAATTATCCTAGCTACTCTGACTTCCATCTCAAGACGCTTTGACCGAAGAAACGGTACTCCTGGCCACACTTGGAACAGGCAACATTGTACTCCTCTTCAGCCCTAACTTCCATCACGATCTCCTCTCCACAGTTGCAGACGAAAGAGACTTGATTCTCGGTCATTGAGAAGTCAACTCTGAGCTTTGACTGTGACGGTCTTCGTTTTCCATAAACGGGGATAGGTCTCAGCGGGCATTATGACTCTCACAGTTTTCGCGGCCAGGCCGTGATCCTCCTTCATCATCTGTTCGCTCGACATGAGTGCCTTTGACAAGGCGACGAGCTCGTCCTTCAAAGTGAACAATGCGATCGGCATCTTTGGGACAATACCTTCACTGAGCCGGACTATTCCGGGGACTGCCAGTTCTGCTCCGTGGCAGATTGAGCTGACCGTAGAATCACGGATGTAGACATGTGGGACATACTGGAAGGCTGACTCCATCGGTTTCACCATTCGTCTTGCCACCACTTCTCTCTCCTCACCGTTAGCCTCAGAGAGTTGCATCAGGTCGTACAATGAGAATGATTCCTCTTCGGTAAAGCTTCCCGCCCGGGTCCGTCGAAGCTCACGCATATGCGCGCCAACTCCAAGCACCTCGCCAACGTCATAGACTAGTTTCCGAATGTATGTTCCTGCCTGACATCCGACCCTGAACAGAACTTCGCGGCCATCGATCTCGACGTCTCGAATGTAGTAGATTCTCCTTTTTCTCACATCTCTCCTAACAGCAGCTCTAACAGGAGGCCTCTGAAGAATGTCCCCGACAAACTCTTCGAGTACTGCCTGGATTTTCTTCTCTTCCACCTCACCGTGGAGCGCCATTAGGCAGACGTACTCTTTGCCGGTAAGTAGGAAGGCCTGGATTGTCTTTGTTGCGTCTTCAAGAGCTAGAGGAAGCACGCCTGTGACCATAGGATTGCTCCAACCTGGTGAAGGTCTCTAGAGTTCCGCCATGGCCGGCATGCTTCAGCCGCAACATTCGTTTGACCCAAGCTACAACCTCGTGGCTGGACGGCCCGGAGGGCTTGTCCAGGTTGATGAGTCCAAAACGAAGATGCTGATCGAGAGGCCTCTTCGTCGGCGGACATCCCAGGGCTGGGTCGGTTTCCTCTTCAAGCTTGACCAGTAGCTTTCTCTGCTCTTCCCAGGGAGCCCGCTGAGACACTCATCATCTCCATTTCAATAGTAGAATTCCGCATCTCTTAAAGAATCTCAACTGAAGAATGGATGTTTGCCGAGACGAGATGAATTCTATACTTGAGACTGTACCTGTCAGGCGGTTACGAGAACCTGTTTTGGCAGAACGGCTTCTTTGAAGGCTTCGGCCTTCTTTCCTTTGCCGATTGCCTTCGCCACATCTTCGTCCGAGGCCCCCTTTTTGATATCGATGGAATCTTCGGTAGGTTCGAGGTGTTTCACGTTTGTTCTTCTACGGCGAACGCCGGAGATCTTCTGAGGCCCAGTAACTAGGACGAAGTTCTTGTCGATCACGTCAACAATAACGCATTTCTGTCCCGTTTCCCGACCGTTGACTTTCACGCAGACGCGTCCGACTTCGATGGTGGGCATCGGGACAATCTTCCTAGGCTCTCGCGGTCGAAATCCTCATTTAAGGTTTCGTCAATTTTCGCTGGGATTTCTTTGCTCTTCTAACCATTATGGCCGCTGAAACGAGAACCTTGGCTGTGTCCTCAATCGAGCCGAGACTCGTATCAAGGATGAGATGATAGATGGAGCGATCCTCAACTTGAAACCCGTAGTGTCTGAGATACCTTTCTCGCTGGACAGATTCTCTCTGTTCCGTCTGCGCTCGAGCCTCTCGGAGGCCTACTTTGTCCCGCTTGGCAATTCGTTCCAAACGGATGTCTTCGGGAGCGGTGAGGTAGATCCGTAAATCCGACCTGTCTTTCAGAATCCAGCCTGCGAGTTGACCGTCAATGACAACATTACCCTTGTCCGCTTCAGCTATAGTTCGCTGATCAACCAGTTTGTCAATGGAAGGATCTTCCAGAGCCTTCTCTCCTAATTCCTCAAGAGAGATCTTCTTTTCCTTCGCGATTCGTCGAAACACCGCGCCTGCGGAAACATGCCGGATGCGTAAGGCATCGGCCAGTTGGGCTGCATACGTTGACTTGCCTGTGCCGTGCGGCCCACTGACGGTAATGATCATATTGAAACGCTGGAAGAACGGACGAGGGCTCGAACCTGCGTCGAGAGACAGTTCGGGCACAATACCCCTCCATACGGCCTTGATGGAGCGCGAGCGCTCCTCGAATATCTCAAAGGCTTAGAGGTTGGGACCCCATGTAGCTCCTTTCCACAGCGCGAACACTGTGCCTTCGCTGGGGCTCTTGGCTCAAAATGCAGAGTTCTCCTCCCTGACGGTAACCTCACAGGCAACCTTCTTCGGCCATGAGTCCTCTGATGCGGGTTGGTCATTTCGTGTCTCCCGTTGTCGGTGCCATCGAGAACGCGGCTGAGACACCGAAGATTCTCGAGAGCGGGATGCTTATTGTGAATGAGCAGACGAGGTACCAGAAGAAGAGGGGTAATCCGGCCGCGACTCCAGTGCCGATGATTGTGGCGAAGGGAAACAAGAAGGGGGCGTAGGCCGTGTATGGAGTTGATGATAGGGCGTAGCCTAGCACTGCGTAAATCAGATAGAACGGGACGATCGTGATCGGATACGTTTTCAGCTGCTCAAGTGTAGCTCTAGAGCTCATTTTCATGACCGCCGATTGCCGCTTCATCAGTTTGTCCAGCTGCTTTTCGTCTCCGTCTTTGCGGGCTTTTCTTACGGCGTTCATCCAGTTCATATATTCTCGTCTGTAGCTTGCGACCATCTTGTAGTTCACCAGGAACCGGTTAGCTAGCATCGCAATAAGGGAGAGAACAAGCGCGGCACTGAGTACAATGAAAGCTGAGAGAGGAGCACATGATGGGGCGGGCGAGACGTGGTTTGGGTTGCAGAGGTTCTGAACGGGACCGCCGAGGAAGTGGATGATATCGTCTATGAAGCTCAAGCTAGCTACGCTTCTCGATAATCTTTAGGAGTTCCTCAGCCGATTGTCGCTGCTGGCCAGTTTGGTTCTGCAATATCTGAATCGGAACCCCAGCAAGGACAGCTATTGCGCTCGCCATATTCCTCGACCATTGCAGATCCGCCTTGGCATCTTCCAGGTTCTGACTGTCACGGTAACGCGTGGTGTCGGCGGCTCTTCTTCGAGCGACCTCTTCCGGATCCGCTTCTATCAATATGATCATACTGGGATCTAAGGCTTCGAGCACCTTTCGTGGGGTCCCCGGCCATATGCCGTCGTTGGTTCTGACGAACATGTGAGTGTCGACGACTAGGGTGGAGTTTCCTGGGGTCTTTGAAATCATTCGGGCGGCTTCTTCCTGTATCTTAGCTTGGAGGGAAATGTCCTCCTTGCGCATGTGGTCCCTGTGAATCTCTACCCCGCGGTTTTTGAAGAGTTCGTTCATGACGTTTCCAAAATTTATGATTTTCAAAGGAACCTTCCTTTCCGTGGCCACAGCCTCTAGCTCTTGGAGGATTGTTGTCTTCCCGACCCCGGGTACACCGGCGACTATGATTGTTGCCTGCAAGGCTTGGCCTCTCACTATCCCAAGAGGCCTTTGGTTCCCGGGTATATCTCGGTAATTCTTTCTTTTACGAGAATTTCATAGTATTGCTGTATTATGCCTACGGTGAGCAGGATTCCTGTTCCTGTGCCGAAGGCGCCGAGGAAGTCTGCACTGGCAGCTATTACTCCGATTGTGATTCCGCCTATCACTGTGACTGCGGGGATGTACCGGTCGAGGATTTGTCTAATGGTTGAGCCGGATCGTCGGAATCCTTCGATCTGCATTCCCGAGTCGATGAGTTGTTTGGAGACTGTCTTCGAGTCCATTCCACCGACCTCGACCCACGTTACTGCGAAGAAGACGCAGGCAAGGACGAAGATGAGCATGTAGACCCCTGCTCGTATCGGGTCGCCGAGCACGACTCCTAGTGATCGTGGAGCGAACGTGTAGTATGCTAAGCCTTTGATGGGGATTAGTTGTCCGGTCTGTGGTTGGGACTGGTAGCATCCGGGGATTAAGCTTAGCCAGAAGTTTATTCCTGTGTTGGAGCATCCGGGGTTGTATCTGTTGAAGATGAGTTGGCCGATGAAGAATATGTTTCCGAAGAGGGCTGCTGCGAAGATTACTGGTATGTTTGAGACGTAGAAGAATTTGATGGGGAATCGGCCTCGGAATCCTCGGTATCTAGCGTAGGAGACTGGTACTTCGACTCGGAGTCCGTTAAGGTAGATGACGATTAGAAACACTGCTATTGTTGTGATGAATCCGAGCATGTCTGGTAGATTGCCGCCTCTGTAGAGAGCGGCTTGCCATGATGTGGTGCTCAGAAAGCTAAAACCGGGTGCCGCGATGGACTGGAAGAAGGCGATTATTCCTCCAAGGTATTTTCCGTCGGAGACAGGCGAGATTGGTCCGAGGCTACTCCACACTATTTGGAGGCAGACTCCTGCTGCGATGAAGAGGCTGATTCCGCTTCCAAAGCCCCATTTCTTCTGCAACATCTCGTCGAGTAGGATTATGACTATTCCAGCGAAGATTAGTTGTACTAGGATGAAGAACTCGTTCTGTAGACTTGGCGGCGTCTGTACTCCCGCCGAGCTGGTGACGTTGTAAGCTCCTCCGAGTAGGAAGGCGAGTCCTTCGAATAGGGTCATGAATACGGAGAGGACTTTGCTTGCTCCGGTGAAGAGTGCCCTGTCGCCTGGGTTGCTGAAGTCTACGTTGATCATTTTGGAGCCGGATAGGACTTGGAGTATGAGTCCTGCTGTGACTATTGGTCCGATTCCGAGTTCGACGAGTGTGCCTCTCTGGCTGGCGAATATGACTCGTAGGGGTCCGAAGGGATCGTTGACTCCTCCGGTGTGTGGGACGCCGTAGATCGGGGTCTCCGCCATTATGAGGTAGATCACTAGCGCTAGGGCTGTCCAGATGAGCTTCTCTGTGAATCCGACCTCTCGATCAGGGGGGCGGACGCTGGGGAGTATGCGGGTTAGGGGTCTGAAGATTTCGATGAAGCGGACCGTTTGGGATCAGCCTTCTTTACTGGCTTCGGCGGGTTTGGGGAGTACTATTTCGCCGCCTGCCTGGGATATCTTGCTGGCTGCTTTTTCCGTGCATTGTGCGACGATGATTCTGAGGGGTTGTGTGACTTTTCCGTTGCCTAGTAGTTTGGTGTAGCCTATCTGGCCTAGGTCGACTTCTATCCGGTTTCCGGCGGGTTTTGTCTTGCCCTGTTCGGATAGTGTTTGGAGGTTCTGGCTTAGCTGGTCTATGTTGATTGTTCGTTGGTGTTTTGGGTTGATGGGTGTGAAGCCTGTTTTTCCGATCTCCCAGCCGTATCGTATGAGGCTGCTCCAGCGGTGGCGTTTCCATCCGGCGTTTCCGTGTCCTCCTTGCATTCCGCTGTCTCGGTGTTGTCCGGATCGTCCCCAGCCGTGGCACCGGCTGCCGCGTAGGCGTCGCGTTTTTCTGCGTCGGGTGGCCATGGGGACATTGTTTCCTGTATGCTTGGATAAGTGGGGGTTTGTGTGGGGTTCCGGGCGGGGTTCAATTAAACATTGCCCGGTTTTGATGGATTGTCTGATTGGCGAAAGCCAATTAGGGCCTTGTCTTGGACGCTGTTCTTGCGGGAGCGGGCCTGGTGTTTGCGGGAGTCCGCCTTGTCATGGGCGGCTCGTGTTGCCAAGCCAGGTCAAAGAGACCCGTGACTGTAAGGGGTCTTGGACGCGCAGGCCTGAGGCGCCTGTCCCGTAGGGGTTCGTGGGTTCAAATCCCACCTCCCGCACCATACGATTCTAGCCTGTAAAGTGTGAAGGAGTTTTTTTGTTTTGATATACCCCCGGGGGGGTCGAGAAATAGATAACAGAAAAACAATAGTTAGTGAAAAAAGAAAGATAAGAAAAAGTGCAGTCTGGAAACCCTGGGATATAGATACAAATCCGGTATTCTAATAAGCGTGGCAGCGTTTAGTCAGGCTACTTCCTGGAGGAAAAACAGTTGTCCGGGAATCCGCCTGACAATAACGCAAGTAGCGGGAGTCCTTCTATTCCAGCGCAGCAGCCACCGACTCCTCTATCCAACACCGTGCCAGGGCAACCGCAACAGGTGGTCTGCCCGAACTGTTACACGCTTGTCCCGATGGGCACTCGATACTGTCCCCAATGTGGAAACGCGATCCCTCCTCCTACCTGGCCGGCAGTGCCCTCTATACCTCCAGCCCCCAAGCGGAACACTGCTCTAATCGTAGTTGCGGTGGTTCTCATTGCCGTGGTCGTCCTCGGCGTCGCGGGATACGCACTCTACCAGAATCATCAGCATCAAGTCTTGCAAGCCGCCAAGAACTCGGAGGCGAATGCTGCAAACAATTCTGTCAACCAGTTGACCTTCACCTGCTTCTCAAACCGAACTGACACATCCAACATATCAGGCACGCGTGGATCGCTCTCCGGATACTTGATAGTGCATGAGACCTTTGGGATCTCTAACCCGTCAAGTTTTGTAATCGACGCAACATGGACGATCGCGCTGGACTTTCCATCAGCAGGATGGCTCCTGCGAAACACTCAGACGTTTCACTTGTCCCCCAACGGAGTCGCGTACCCCGAGTTCGGGTTCACTATCACCGCGAACCAGCTGAACAATACCCCCACCAGCGCAAACTTCACAATATTCAACGTGACCCTTGATGGAAGCTACCAAGTCACCGGGACCTACGCCACCTACACGCCTACGACTCACTCAACGTACGATAGCACAACAAGCAGCGGCAACGGAAACCTCGGCTCAGGCAACGGCTTGCCGAAATGCTCATTATGATTGAACTCCTCAGAATTCAGCCCAATCGCGTAGAGTATTCAGCTCAGACAACCAACCTGACTTCGGTACCAGGGATTGCTTCGCCCTGAAAATCTCACCCCTTAGACGTCTCTGCGAATTCTCCCCCGTATAGCCCCTTATACCAGTAAAGCGAAGACTATAGGGTTCGAAATGGCAAACGGTCTTGACCTAACTACCATAACCTCCGTGCTCTCCGTTACAACATTCATCATCGGAATCCTGTTGGGTGTGATTATCAAGAGAGCGATCAAGCTCGCCCTAGCTATCGTAGCATTGGTCGGACTACTCGCAGTCACAGGCTACCTCAATCTTGCGTGGAGCATGCCCTCAGCGAGTACAATCTACTACGTCTTCAACGGGGCACAACCAGTAGCCGCCCAAGCAGTCGGACTCGCTAGCCTGTTACCGATATCCTCAGTCGCATTTCTAGCAGGGGCCGCAATAGGACTCTGGAAAGGCTGACCTTGTCCTACGGACTCTATCAACGATAATTCCCAACTCGAGAGCTCTGGAAGTTTCGGCCCCTGGAGGAAGTCTACAGAAAGACTGAGAGCCCACCTACTGTTCCTTATCTAAGAAAGGGCCAAACGTACTTCCAGGCCAAGAACGCTATGATCAGGACGCCCGCAACCGCTAGGACTATTGAAACATGGCGGCCCCGTTTGCTTCTATGCTGTTTGGGCTTAAGATGCTGTTTTGGTTGAACGACCGATTTCTCCTCGACGGCTGCTTTTCTCTTGGGCTCAACTTCCTCGAGAGCTGATTTCTTCTTAGGCTCATCTACCTCGACGGCCAATTCTTGGAAAGTCTCGCTAGATCCAACATTTCGCATCAGCCATTTCGTGGAAACTGAGGGACGTGGGACACGGAAGACCCCTGACCCTGTCTTTGCCACGAAGGCGGTCCATGCAAGTTCTTTCCTGTCCCGTAGCGCGTCGACCTCATGCTGGCGCATGGCGTAGTAGACGACTGAGCCGAGCATCTTCTCGACCTTGTTCGCGTCAAATGTGCCGGGTGTTCCCGTGCTTCTGACAAGCAACAGGTCCGCATCAGCCCGCAGATCTATATCGCCCCCATAGAAACGGTGGAGACCCGCAACCATGACCACCAACCCCTGGCGCATGCCACGCTTGAAGAGTTCGCCTCTAATGTCGTACCACTTGTCCAGCCAGAAATCGATCCTCCGCATCTTCTCCAACTGTCCGTTGGAATTTTTCACCTCGACGGTCCCAGAAAGTTTTCTCAGCGCCTTCGTCATATCATCAGCAAACAAGAGTATCGCCTTCGGAGGCTTCCGGAAACGGCCGAAGAGCTTATCGATATTCTGAAACAAACCTGGAAGGTCACGCGAAGCGCGCAGTGCCTTCACATTCCTCTGACCATATCTACGCGCTAACGCTTGAGAAATCGATTCCGCCAACGTGGTTTTGCCAGTGTTTGGCTTTCCAAAGATTATGATGTTCAAGTGATGAATAGCATTGTCTTTGCCGCCCGATTCCGGAAGCGGATCAGGAATAAGCCCGTCAAGGATAGTGTCAAGGTCGAGCTTGTAGTAGGTGACCTTCGCCAGTGAGTCCTGGCTTGGGATAGCTGTCTTGGCAAGGGACGAATTCATGGTGGTGATGTCCGTAGGCGCATGTACAATACTGGTTGGCGAAGGAATAATGTCAGTATCTTCCGATTCTGACATGACTATCCTACCTAACGCTTGGAGGTCTTAACCGGGGTAGTTACACACATCGTCGGACCCCGCTATATCACTCATCACGAGTACTTCTTCCAGGTCCATTCAGAAACGAAGCTCCCGACAAGAATCACGATGAAAGCGAGCCAGAATAGGTTCCAGTCGAACGAGACGACTGAAAGCACGTTCAACGCTCCTACTATGGCGAAAAGTGGAAACGCGATTCCATCTATTTTACAGTGGACTCGGCCGCAGGATCGACCGTTCAGGAAGCAACCTACTCCGGCCCAAGCTACAGCGATTACCCAAACAACTCCTCTACCTGTAAGAGAAAGTATCGAAGCGCCATAAGCCCGCGCTGGCAACCACGACGAGAACAGCCGGCACGCCCCACAACAAGTAGCACCAAGGAGCCCTCTCGAGGTTTCTACCCCGAGATGGCTGTGAAGAAGGCTCTACTGGGAGTTCCATGAAACAAATCATCTGCTGAACAGATCGAAAGAAAGAACTTTGCCCTGGACATGGCCGATAGTATTTCCTGGTCACTGATTGGTCCGGGCTAGTCTGAGCGAAACTATTCGTTTAGGGATGGACTCTCTTTAATAGTCAGGAAGGACAGTCTATGAGTGTCGGCCATAAGCGACACTCTCGTAACTCTGAGCTAGACTCGTAACACCAAGATACGATCACCCGATACTACGGGCGTTCTGGAATGTGAATGGATTACGGGACGGGACGCACGTCGCGAGAATGTCTGCTTGCCAACAAGAAAAGAGGTAGTGGTTAGAGATTGGTAGAAGAGATCAAGGAGGCTCGCCAGCGCGAAGAGTTGCTAGCCAACATTCAACGGCTGAGCCGTATTGTCCTGGACCGCCTAGAGGAAGGGTCCAAGGAAGGAACCCTGGACCAGGCACAGATCAGGTTGCTGGGAAGCATAGCAGTGAAATCGCTTGGACTCTGGCAAGAAGCGCTGAATCCCAGACCCCGACGAGGTCTCAGAAGAGAGGCATGGGAAACAGAAGAACGACTTTCCAGGCAAGCAACCGACAAGGGTGACCAGGCGTAATGGAAGGGAACGACGGGGACGAGAACGAGCTTCGGTCCCAGATAATCGACCAACTTGATCAGAGTCTTGCAATGTCACGTGAGATGATGATGAATCAGAAGCTTGACCCAAAAACTCGCGAAAAATGGACCCAACTGCATACGAACACGGCCCAAGTATTGAACACAGTCTTGCGGGACAAGCAGTACCAGGAATGGGAGAGGCGGCTCAAGGAGCTGGAAGCCGCAGGGCGGATTCCGCGAAAACCCGCTGGGTCCGTAGACGGATCGATCGGCGCTAGTGGTCGAAGAGTGAGCCCGTAGAGGTTGAGGCATAGATGATAACATCGCCTGGAAGAAAGATCAACCGATACTACGATAACTTTCAGAGTGAGAGAGAACGGGACGAAGCTAGCGACAAACCGTTAATCGACGAGATCGATGTGGTCGAGTTCTTCAAACATCTAGGCTTCCAAGCCACTGTCTATCAGGAGAAACTTCTACGAGACAAGAGCCAGTTTATTCTCGCCCGCTGGTCGAGGCAGAGCGGCAAGAGCCTCGCCATGGCAGTCGCCGTACTCTTCAACGCTTTGACTCGTAAAGGGTTCAGGGCGGCGATTGTTGCTCCGAGCAAGCGGCAGAGCCTAAAGATGGTCGACAAGATCTCAAGACTCTTGTCGAGGCTCGGACGGGACGTGCTTGAGGGTCCGCCGAGGAAAGGGAGACTCGCGTTTCGGAACGGGTCTGTAATAGAAGCTCTACCTAACAATCCCGACACGATCCGAGGTGAGACCCTGAACGTGGTCGTGCTGGACGAGTTCGCGTACATCGAGCATGACAAGGAGCTGTATGATGCGATCATCTTCGCCTTGAGCACTACGAATGGGAGCTTCTATGGGACTAGTACTCCAGGGTCCACGGACACTCTCTTCTACCGCATGGCAACAAATGATGAACAGTTTGCAGATTTCTC